>Ga0070733_10000091_pt1 | contig 83554 bp, 89 predicted proteins | sample Coa_R1_9_FD_66450 | JGI IMG/M metagenome (GOLD analysis project Ga0070733, IMG submission 66450) | Surface soil microbial communities from Centralia Pennsylvania, which are recovering from an underground coalmine fire - Coalmine... | ecosystem: Environmental > Terrestrial > Soil > Unclassified ...
AAGTTCAGGAAACATCGCGGTCAGTCAGCACGCGAAGTGGGTGCTGGCCGGCACTCTCGTGACTTGGGTGCCCTACATGCTTGCGATTGCGTATCTGGCACCGCAGATAGGTTCTCACAAGGCCATTGCTGCGGGGCTAGCGATATTTTTCGTCCTAGCGCTCGCATATGTCGCAATCGCCAACCGTCTGAGACTGTTTCAATGACCGCGGGAGCTGGTTGCGCCGGCTACGGATTGTAGCTCTGGATGTAGGCGTTCTCGACCGGCTTACCCGGACGGATAAGCTCAGGCACACTCCCGCCTGGTACGCCCAGGCATCGAGCACCTGGCCTTCGAACCCCGGTCCATGATCCACCGTGATCGACAGCGGCAGTCTCCGCAGATCTGCCAGTGGCTCGCGCTACAGACTCATTCAAACGCTGCGTCACTGAGCAACTGAGCATGCTGCATCGAGTCATGATCGTGTGACGGGTACTGAATTTCGGCGCCGGACTGAAGGCCTCGATAGCGTACGCGGAGTTCTCCGGGGACGGCCGCTTTGAGGACCGCGAGCCCCGGCATCTCCGCGCCATGAACGTCCGTCGGTGCGCCGAAGTCGCCTCGCGCGAACCTGGCTGCGATGTCCTTCAGATGGCGACGAATCAGCGCAGTCTGCTTTGTATCCCCTGAACTTTTCACGACCACGCGCTGAACGCCGCCTTGCGGCGTCTTAGTGAAGATGGCGCGTCGTCGCGTTCATATCAAACGGCATTACATCGGCGCTGCGTTCCCGAACAGCCTCATGGCGCGACGGATCTGCCGTCTGCCCAAACGCCGGCGCGACCGCCAGGAGCAATAGACCCGGCAGAGCGGGCGCGATCGTGTTCATGGGGGGCAGGCCTGCGGTGGTGGCACCCATCAGCCCCGGGCCGGCACGGGATGGCGGAAATGCGAGCCGCGCAATCGGCGTGCGAGGGTCTACCCCTAAGGGCGGTGGGGCGGCCTGAAGGCCACTGATCACCTTCCCTGCCTGTACTGCGGGAAGTACTGCATCGACGGGGGCATGTTCGCTACCGTACGGACTACCTCGCGTGGGCCGGCTAACGTTAGCGCCTGAATCCAGAGCCCCCAATGAACGTTGCTCTCGCCCCGAGAGACCGTTCGATCAGTTTCAGCATTGGTCCGCGTAGCGTGGACACCCACGCTGGCGGAGCTCCTTTTTTGCCGCTGAGCGCATTCGGACTTAGGGCAAGGAGACTCGAACATGAGATGGATGGTCTTGGCTTATGCGACTCTGGTCGCCGGGTGCGCAAACTTTGCGCCCACGGACAACCGATCGTTTCCGGGCGCGGGTCAGTCCGCTGTAGACGAAAGGCGTGAATCTCGCGCGCTCGAGCTAGCGGAATCTAACTGCGTCAGTCAAGGCAAGAACGTTGACGCCGGGCGCGTCGAAGGCCAGACGGTGTACGCCTGCGTTGAACGCTAGCCCCGACCCTCTCCATCGGAGCCCTGGGCAACTCACCAGAGCGTCACATCGAACTCGAGGCCTGGCCTGGCCTGGGACTGACTCAGTCGGGAAACTTCAATTCCCGTTCGATCGCCTGAAAGCGCGGCTCCTTACGCAACGGGTCGAGTAGTGGGTCCGTCTTCAAAAATGCCAGCCCGCCGTCCTGCAGACGCTCGGCTGTCTCGAGCGAGTCGAGTGCCTGCGCGACGTTGCCCCACTGCGCATAGACCTCACTGTAGAAGGCGACGCCTACGACGCGAATGGCAACCTGCAGCACGTCCGTGTGGACGAGAATGCACTGCTGAACTTCGTTGTGGACAACCCTACCGGCCTGTTTTCCAGCACCGGCGAGATCCTCGCGGCTGCTCGTGCACTCTGGGCAGGAGACTCTCGACCGCTGTTTCGCCTGGGAGCGGAGGGTTTCTTTTCGCCCGACTTCATGCAACCGATGTGGTCGTGAACGGGACCGTGACCTGGGTGCCATTCGGTTCCTTTGTTGCTGACCTGACCGTAAGCGGACCTGGGACGACGGGAGGTACGCTGCACGTAGCGGGTACCTGGCAAGCGTCAGGACCGGTTGGCAACTTCGCGGTCAGCGGTACGCTCGGTGGTAAGAATGTCGCGGCTTTAGTCCCGGAGGCCTGACCCTCTCTCGAACCCGAAGGCGCACGCGATGAGGGAGCCTTCGATTTGGGTCGCTATTTGCACTTGTGTCGAATGGATGGCGATCGGCTCACGATCTACACCCACGCGATGCGCCGCAAGCATGACGCCGCCGCCGACAAGATGGCCGAGCTGCCGGGGGCTTACTCAGTGTGGAAAGAGCGTGGAACAAACGACGGCAGAGCCTGAGAAAGGTGCGCTAAGTGATTGTTTGATTGGCTCCCCGGGTTGGAATCGAACCAACGACCAACGGATTAACAGTCCGACGCTCTACCGCTGAGCTACCGGGGAACAGGCAGGCCTGTCAGAAGGGCGCGAATTCTCAGGCAACGGGCCCAAAGGGTCAAGGAAACCGCGTCCGGCGCCGGCGAGACTGCCTGAAAAAGCCACCGTACGCGACCGCGTTAAGGGCGAGAAGGAGTGCCGCGAGCGTCCATTGAATGTGCCAGGTCAGCCCCGGCGGATACAGCACGGCGGTGACGTAATGCGCCAGAAACCCGCCGCTGTAGCCGGACTCCCCGGCGAGGTGGCGCAGGTGGTTTTCCAGCGGCGTGAGCGGGCAGACTGTGGCAGAGACTTCCACCCAGATGCCCCAGGCGAGCGCCGGCAGATGGGCGAAGATTAGCCGCGGCCACTTCCAGGTCAAGAAGCCGCCGAAGATCAGGAACGCGGTAAAGGCGAAATGGATGACGACGAGGCTATCGGCGAGTAGCGACCACTTCATGGGCGGTGATTCGTAAACGGGAGACCCGAATGACTTACCAGGCAATCAATCTTGGGCAGAAGCTGGCACTGATCGCCGAGCAGTGGCAACCCAAGGTGGTCGCGGAAATGAACGACTATCAGTTCAAACTCGTGAAGTTACAGGGGGATTTCATCTGGCACGACCACAAGGATACCGATGAGACATTCATCGTTGTCGATGGGGTGCTGCGCATCGATTTTCGCGATGGCGCCGTGCAGCTGGCGGCCGGCGAGATGTTCGTGGTCCCGAGAGGCGTCGCGCACAAGCCCTATGCCGAGCATGAGGTGAAAGTATTACTGATTGAGCCTCGCGGCGTTCTCAACACCGGCGAGGCAGGCGGCGCGCGGACTGCGCAAAACGACGTTTGGATCTGAGGCGCGCTCAGGCCGCTACGACCCGCGCAGCCAGCAGGCGGGCGATCCGGTCGAGCGCCATCTCGAGCGTTTGCATGCTGCAGGCGAAGGACAGGCGCACATGCCCCGGCGCCCCGAAGCCTGAGCCGGGTACCACCGCGACTCCGCCCTCATTAAGAAGGAGCTCCGCGAATTCGCCGTCATCGCGGCAGCCGAGGCTAGCCATCGCACGCGACACATCGGCGAACGCGTAGAAGGTTCCCGCCCCCGGCAGGCAGCTGATGCCGGGAATGCCATTGAGCGCCCGCACGACAAAATCGCGCCGTGCCTTGAAGGCCTCGTTCATTTTCGCAACGCAGGCCTGATCGCCCGTAAGCGCGGCGACTGCGGCTTTCTGCGAAATGCTGGATGCGTTGGACGTCGACTGGCCCTGGATGGTGCTCATCGCACTGATGAGCTCCTTCGGCCCGCCGCAATAGCCGATGCGCCAGCCGGTCATGGCATAGGCCTTCGACACCCCGTTGATGGTCACCGTGCGGGGGTAAAGCTCGGGCACCGCGGTGACGAGGCTGCAGAACGGCTCGTCGCCCCAATAGATCTTCTCGTACATATCGTCGGTGCCGATGATGATGCGCGGGTTCTCGAGCAACACCTCGCCGAGCGCTCTCAGTTCCGCGCGCGTGTAGGCCGCACCGGTGGGATTGCACGGGCTGTTGAGGAGCAGGAGGCGCGTCTTCGGCGTGATGGCGGCGGCGAGCTGTCTCGCGGTGATCTTGTAGCCCTGCGTCATGCCGGCAAATGGCATGACGGGCAGCCCGTCGGCCAGCAGCACCATGTCCGGGTATGACACCCAGTAGGGCGCCGGGATCACCGCCTCGTCACCCGGATCCAGCAGCGCCATGCACAGGTTGTAGAGGGTCTGCTTGGCACCCGAGGACACCAGGATCTGCGGGCGCTCGTAGGTGAGATCATTGTCGCGCGCGAACTTGGCGATGATCGCGTCCTTCAGCTCATCGATCCCATCGACATTGGTGTAGCGCGTGAAGCCGTTGCGGATGGCGTCCGCGCCCGCCTGGGCGATGTGTCCGGGGGTATCGAAATCAGGCTCACCGGCACCTAAGCCAATGACGTCCCGTCCCTGGGCCTTCAGGCGGGCGGCGCGCGCGGTGACGGCGAGCGTGGGGGAGGGCTTGACGCGCTGAACGCGACGCGCGATGGGCAGGGTCACTGAATTTCCTGTAGTTCGCTTGAGATCGGACCGGCCCGCTATATTAAGAGATTACGTCGGGCCCGGCCATCGAAAGCGGCTGCGGCGCGAATCGCTCACGCCACGACTCATCTCACATGGAACAGCAGCCCTTCAAGCTCGAAGCCGATTACAAACCCGCTGGCGATCAGCCGGAAGCCATCGGGAAGCTCGTCGAGGGACTCACCGAGGGTCTTGCGCATCAGACGCTGCTGGGCGTGACGGGAAGTGGCAAGACCTTCGCAGCGGCGTCGGTCATCCAGCGCGTGCAGCGCCCGGCCATGGTACTCGCGCACAACAAGACCCTCGCGGCGCAGCTCTACGGGGAGTTCCGCGAATTCTTCCCGCACAACGCGGTGGAGTACTTCGTCTCTTACTACGACTACTACCAGCCGGAAGCCTACGTGCCGTCTTCGGACACCTACATCGAGAAGGACTCCTCGGTGAACGAGCACATCGAGCAGATGCGCCTCTCGGCCACCAAGGCACTGCTCGAGCGTTCCGACTCCATCATCGTCGCCACCGTATCTTCCATCTATGGCCTGGGAGACCCGCAGGCCTACCTTGCGATGGTGCTGCATCTGAAGCGCGGCGATCGCCTCGACCAGCGCCAGCTCCTGCGCCGGCTGGCCGACATGCAGTACACACGCAACGAGCTGGATCTCACCCAGGGCACGTACCGCGTGCGCGGCGATGTGATCGATATCTTCCCGGCCGAGTCCGAGCGCGAGGCGGTGCGGATTGAGCTCTTCGATGAAACCATCGACTCACTCACGCTCTTTGACCCGCTCACGGGAGCGGTGGCGCGCAAGGTCCCGCGCTTCACCGTCTATCCCGGAACGCACTACGTCACGCCGCGCGAGCGGCTGGTGGGCGCGGTCGATCAGATTCGCGACGACCTGCGCCTGCGCCTGAAGGAGCTGCGCGATGCCGGGCGCCTGCTGGAAGCGCAGCGCCTCGAGCAGCGCACCATGTTCGACATGGAAATGATCAAGGAAGTGGGCTACTGCGCCGGGATCGAGAACTACTCGCGCTATCTGTCGGGGCGCGCACCAGGGGAGCCGCCGCCGTGTCTCTTCGACTATCTGCCCAAGAACGCGCTCCTCTTCGTTGATGAGAGCCATCAGACCATCCCGCAGCTGGGCGCCATGTACAAAGGCGACCGCTCGCGCAAGGAAGTGCTGGTGGAGTACGGCTTCCGGCTGCCCTCGGCGCTCGACAACCGGCCGCTGAAGTTCGAGGAATGGGAGCAGCTCGCGCCGCAGATGATCTTCGTGTCGGCAACCCCGGGCGGCTACGAGTCCAAGCACTCCTCGCAGGTGGTGGAGCAGCTGGTGCGTCCGACCGGGCTCGTGGACCCCGAGGTCGAGGTACGTTCCGTCGGCACGCAGGTGGACGATGTGTTGTCGGAAATCCGCAAGCGCGCGGGCGTCGGCGAGCGCGTGCTGATCACAACTCTCACCAAGCGCATGGCGGAGGATCTGACCGACTACTTAAGTGAGCACGACGTGCGCGTGCGTTACCTGCACGCGGACATCGAGACGGTCGAGCGCACCGAGATCATCCGCGACCTGCGCTTGGGCAAGTTCGACGTGCTGGTGGGCATCAACCTGCTGCGCGAGGGCCTCGACATGCCGGAGGTGTCGCTGGTCGCGATCCTGGATGCGGACAAGGAGGGGTTCCTGCGTTCGGACAACTCGCTGATCCAGACCATCGGCCGCGCGGCGCGCCACATCAACGGCCGCGCGATCCTCTACGCCGATCGGATGACCGGCTCCATGCAGCGGGCGATTGAGGAGACCGACCGTCGCCGCAGGCGGCAGGTCGAGTACAACACGACGCACGGCATCACCCCGCGGGGTATCCAAAAAGCGGTGACCGACATCATGGAAGGGGCGCGCAGCGCTGCCCCGGTGCCGGGCGGGCGCAAACGCGGCGGCAAGCCCCTCACCGCTGCGGAGCTAAAACCGGAGGCGCTGGTGAAGGAGATCAAGAAGCTGCAGGCTGAGATGCTTAAAAAAGCGCGCAATCTTGAGTTCGAGGAGGCGGCGGGGCTGCGCGATGAGATCGAGCGCCTGAAGCAGCTGGAACTCGGGTTTCCCACCCCCACGACGCAGACGTAAGTGCTTGGAATGTCACGGATTAGCTTGCTTCGCCCGCATCACTCTTGTATCGTTCGCGCCCCTTACCTTGCCGGAAATGAATTCAGGCGCGTAGCTCAGTGGTAGAGCATCACCTTGACATGGTGGTGGTCGGTGGTTCGATCCCACTCGCGCCTACCAGATAAGAAGAGGGCGCTCGCGGTAAGCCCGGAGCGCCCTTTGTTTTGGATCACGGTTTGAGTTCCAACATGCCCGTTGTCACATTGCCCGATGGCAGGAAGCTGAGCTTCGATTCCCCGGTGACGGTGGACGAGGTCGCGGGCGGCATTGGTGCGGGGCTGCGCAAGGCGGCGCTCGCCGCGCGCGTCAACGGCAAGCTCGTCGATACTTCCCATGTGATCGCGGACGACGTCGCGCTCGCCATTGTCACGGACAAGGACGCCGACGGCCTGGAAGTGATCCGTCATTCCACCGCGCACCTGCTCGCCCAGGCCGTGAAGGCGCTGTTCCCGGAGGCGCAGGTCACCATCGGCCCGGTGATCGAGGACGGCTTCTACTACGACTTCGCCTACCAGCGCCCGTTCACGCCCGCCGACCTCGCGGCGATTGAAGCGAAAATGACCGAGCTGGCGAAGGCGGACGAGAAGATCACCCGCCGGGTCATGGCGCGCGATGAAGCGGTGAAGTTCTTCCGCAGCATGGGCGAGGTCTACAAGGCGGAGATCATCGCCGGCATCCCCGACACGGACGAGATCAGCCTTTACGGCCAGGGCAACTGGGTGGACCTGTGCCGCGGCCCGCACGTGCCGTCCACGGGCAAGCTCAAGGCGTTCAAGCTCACCAAACTCGCCGGCGCGTATTGGCGCGGGGACTCGCGCAACGAAATGCTGCAGCGGATCTACGGCACCGCCTGGGCGGACAAGAAGCAGCTGGATGCGTATCTCCTGCGGCTCGAGGAGGCGGAGAAGCGCGATCATCGCCGCATCGGCAAGGAGCTCGATCTCTTTCACCTGCAGGAGGAAGCTCCGGGCGCGGTGTTCTGGCACCCGAAGGGCTGGACCGTGTTCCAGACGCTCATTACTTACATGCGCGAGCGCCAGGGTGCCGCCGGTTACGAAGAAGTCAGCGCGCCGGAGCTCATGGACGCGAGCCTGTGGCAGCAGTCCGGGCACCTCGAGAAGTTCGGCGAGAACATGTTTCTCACCAGGACCCCCGACGAGCGGCTGTACGCCATCAAGCCCATGAACTGCCCCGGGCATGTGCAGATTTTCAAGCACGGCCTGCGCAGCTATCGGGAGCTGCCGGTGCGACTCTCCGAATTCGGCAAGGTGCATCGTTACGAGCCCTCGGGGGCGCTGCATGGGCTCATGCGGGTGCGCGCCTTCACGATGGATGACGGTCACGTGTTCGTCACCGAGGAGCAGATCACCGCAGAGTCGGTGGCAATCACCAAGCTCATCCTCGATATCTACCGCGACTTTGGCTTCGAGGACGTGACCATCAAATTCGCCGATCGCCCAGCGAAGCGTGTCGGCTCGGACGACATCTGGGACCAGGCGGAAGCGGCGCTGAAGTCCGCGGCCGCCGCCGCCGGCATTGAGTACACCCTTAACAAGGGAGAGGGCGCCTTCTACGGCCCGAAGCTCGAGTTCGTGCTGCGGGATGCCATCGGCCGCGACTGGCAGTGCGGCACGCTGCAGGTGGACCTGAACATGCCCGAGCGCCTCGGGGCGTATTACATCGACGCGCACAGCGCCAAGCGCACGCCCGTCATGCTGCACCGCGCGATTTTCGGCTCGCTGGAGCGCTTTTTCGCGATCCTGCTCGAACATCACGCGGGCAAGCTCCCCAGCTGGCTCTCGCCGACCCACGCGGTGGTCTTAAGCATTACCGACCGGCAGGACGAGTATGTCCGGCGTGTTACGGAATCCTTGAAAAATCAGGGCTTTCGGGTCGAGTCCGACTTGCGTAACGAGAAGGTGGGCTTTAAGATTCGCGAGCACACGCTTAAGCGTGTTCCGTATCTTCTGGTCGCGGGCGACAAGGAAGTGGCCGCGAATCTTTTATCCGTGCGTACCCGAAGCGGCAAGGATCTGGGCACGATGGTCCCGGAGACGTTCGCCGAACGACTCCGTGTCGAGCTCGATAGCCGCGGTCGCATGAGTGTGGAGGGTTGACGAATCGCTAGTGCAACAAAGCGGGTCCGGCGCAACGAGGACATCAGCGCGCCGCAACTGCGTGTGATTGCGGCCGATGGGTCGCAGGCCGGAGTGATGTCCCGCTACGACGCCCTGCAGATGGCGTTGGCCGCGCAGCTGGATCTGGTTGAGGTGTCGCCGACCGCCGAACCGCCGGTCGTGCGCATCATGGATTACGGGAAGTTCCTGTTCGAAGCGAACAAGAAAGCCCACTCGGCCAAGCGCAAGCAGAAGCAGATTCAGGTTAAGGAAGTTAAGTTTCGTCCCGGTACCGGAGAGGGGGATTACCAGATCAAGCTGCGTAATCTCATCCGCTTCCTGACCGAGGGTGACAAGGCCAAGGTGACCTTGAGGTTCCGCGGCCGTGAAATGGTGCACCAGGACATCGGGCGCAGGCTCCTGGAACGGGTTTCGACCGACCTGTCACCGCATGCGGTGATCGAGCAGAACCCGCTCATGGAGGGCAAGCAGATGATCATGGTTTTTGCACCGAAGAAGAAGTAACGCTCAACGGGCCTGAGGTGGCCTTTTGATCGTTCGCCCCAAGCGGGCGCCGTAACCGGCGCCTTGCGAACGGTAGCTATTAAAATAGGAGTGATGTCGATGCCCAAGTTGAAAACCAACCGGGCCGCGGCCAAGCGTTTTCGCAAGACAGCGAAAGGCTTCAAAGGCTATGCGGCGAACCGGCGCCACAATCTCGGCCACAAGACCCGCAAGGTCAAACGTAAGGCTCGCTCCGGCGGTTCGAGTCTGGTGCACGAAAGCGACGTCGGTCGTCTCGTGCAGCTTCTCCCCAATCACAAGTAAGCGAGCACCACCATGGCACGAGTTAAGCGTGGCGTGACGGCCGGGCGCCGTCACAAGAAAGTTCTGGGTAAGGCGAAGGGCTACTACAACGCCCGACGCAAGACCTATCGGGCGGCCAAGCAGGCCGTCATCAAGGCGGGTCAGTACGCCTACCGCGACCGGCGGCAAAACAAGCGCGAGTTCCGGGCACTGTGGATCACGCGCATCAACGCCGCGGCGCGTCTGTACGGCCTGTCCTACAGCCGCATCATCAACGGCCTCTCCAAGGCCGGCGTGGAAATTGACCGCAAGGTCCTCGCCGACATCGCCGTGCACGACACGGCGGCGTTTGGCGCGATCGCGCAGCAAGCCAAGACCGCTCTCGGCATCACCTGACAGGGGCTCGTCTCGTGGCGGACCTGACGGCTCTCACCGGGCGGGCGCTTAGCGACATTGCCGCGTGCGGCGATCTTGCGGCGCTCGAGGAAGCGCGTGTGCGCTGGCTCGGCAAGAAGGGCACGCTCACCGAGCAGTTGAAAGCCCTCGGCGGCCTCTCGGCCGCCGAGCGCCCCGCCGCGGGTGCCTTGATCAACCAGTCGAAGACGCAGGTGCAGGCCGCCATCGAAGCGCGCCGCGCGGCACTCGCACGGTCCGCGATCGAGGGGCAGCTCGCCGCCGGTCGCATTGATGTCACGCTCCCGGGTCGCGGGGAGGAGCAGGGTGGCCTGCATCCGGTCACCCAGGCGCGCCTGCGCATCGAGACCTTGTTCCGGCGCGCGGGGTTTGATGTCGCCGCAGGTCCTGAGATCGAAGACGACTTCCATAACTTCGGCGCGCTCAACATCCCGCCCAATCACCCGGCGCGGGCGATGCACGACACGTTCTACTTTGCCGATGGGCGCCTGCTGCGCACGCACACCTCTCCGGTGCAGATCCGCGCGCTGCAGGAGCGCGGTGCGCCGCTCGCGCTCATCGCGCCCGGGCGCGTTTACCGCTGCGATTCGGACATGACGCATTCACCGATGTTCCACCAGCTCGAAGGGCTCGTGGTCGGTGAGAACATCAGCTTCGCCAACATGAAGGCGGCCCTGCACGGCTTCCTGCAGACGTTTTTCGAGCGCGACGTCGGCATGCGTCTGCGTCCCTCGTACTTTCCCTTCACGGAACCGTCCGCCGAAGTCGACATGTCGTGCGTGTTCTGCGGCGGGCGCGGCTGCCGCACCTGCAAGCACACCGGCTGGCTCGAGGTTTCCGGCTGCGGCATGGTGCATCCGAACGTGCTTCAGGCCAGCGGGGTGGATCCGGAGCGCTTCACCGGCTACGCCTTCGGCGCCGGCATCGACCGGCTCGCGATGCTCTATTACGGTGTGAACGACCTGCGGCTCTTCTTCGAGAACGACCTGCGATTCCTGCGGCAGTTCCGGACCTTCAGCGCATGAAGATACCGTACTCCTGGCTCGCTGACTGGGTGCCGGTTCCGTGGCCGGCGCCTGAACTTGGCGCACGTCTCACCATGGCGGGCTTCGAGCTCGAGGCGCTGGAGCAGGCGGCCCCGGCCTTCTCGGGTGTCGTCGTGGCGGCGATCTTAAGTGCGGAGCGTCACCCGCAGGCCGACAAGCTGCAGGTGTGCCGCGTGTCCACAGGCAGCGGCGAGCCGCTGCAGATCGTCTGCGGCGCTTCCAACGCGCGCGCGGGACTGAAGAGCGCACTCGCCGTGATCGGCGCGCAGCTGCCCGGTGATCTCAGCATCAAGGCGGCGAAACTGCGGGGCGTCGAGTCGCAGGGCATGCTCGCCTCTGCGAAGGAGCTGGGACTTGGAGATGCCGCGGAAGGGATCCTGGAACTGCCCGCGGATGCGCCGCTGGGGCAGTCGCTGCGCACCTACCTGAATCTCGATGAGGCGCTGCTGGATATCAACGTGTCGCCCAACCGCGGGGATGCCATGTCGGTCATCGGTATCGCGCGCGAAGTGGTGGCGCTTACCGGCACGAAGCTGACCGGCCCCACCGCCGTCCGAACCGCACCCGCGCACCGGGAAAAATTCCCGGTGCAGCTGGCTGCGCCCGCGGCCTGTCCGAAGTTCGCCGGCTGCATCCTGCGCGGCATTGACAACCGCGCGGTCACTCCAGTTTGGCTGCGCGAACGGCTGCGGCGCGCCGGGATGCGTTCCATCAGCCCGGTGGTGGATGTCACCAACTACGTCATGCACGAGCTCGGCCAGCCGATGCATGCCTACGATCTTGCCAAGCTCGAGGGCGGGATCAGCGCACGCCTGGCGTACGCTGGTGAAGCGCTCACGCTCTTGGATGGCAACACCATCACGGCCGAGGCTGACGTGCTCATGATCGCCGACGCGAAAGGCGCGGTCGGGCTCGCCGGCATCATGGGCGGCCTGCGGACCTCCGTCACACCCGAGACCACGGACGTGTTTCTCGAGTCGGCCTTCTTCTCGCCCGAGGCCGTGCTCGGCCGCGCGCGACGCTTCGGGCTCGTCACGGATGCCAGCCAGCGCTTTGAGCGCGGCGTCGATCCCACGCAGCAGGCGCGTGCCATCGAGCGCGCACTCGTGCTCCTGCAAGGGATCGCGGGCGGCGCCGCAGGTCCGCTCGAAGTCACCCAGTCGGCCGCACATCTGCCGATGCCAAAGTCCGTGACGCTGCGTGCGAGGGAGCTGACGCGTCTTTTAGGCGTGGAAGTGCCGCGCGAGCGCGTGGCGAGCACGCTCGCGGGCCTGCAGATGCAGGTCACAGCGAACGCAGCGGGCTGGCAGGTCAGCGCGCCTGCGTACCGATTTGATATCGCAATCGAGGCAGATCTCATCGAGGAGGTCGCGCGCATTGTCGGCTTCGAGGCCATTCCCGAAACGCATGCACAGGGGCCGCAGTATTTCCGCGCGCTGCCTGAAAAGGAGCCTGCCGAAGCGGCGGTCCTCGAGGCGCTCGCGGCGCGCGGTTACCAGGAAGCCATTACGCTTGCGTTCGTGGACCCGCAGCTGCAAGGGCGGTTGTTCCCGGATCGCCCGGCGCTCGCGCTCTCAAATCCGATTGCAAGTGATCTTGCGGTGATGCGGGTGTCGCTGTGGCCGGGGCTTTTGCGTGCTACACAGGAAAACCAACATCGCCACCAGGATCGGATTCGCCTCTTCGAGCACGGCACGCGCTTTGAGATTGCGTCCGAGGACACGCGCGAAATCGACACCATCGCGGGGATCGCGTGCGGCGGGCGCCTGCCGGAGCAATGGGGCGTTACCAAGCAGATGCGCGGGCCCGCGGACTTCTATGATGTGAAGAGCGATCTTGAGGCGCTGTTCGCTGCAACGGGCGACGCTTCGAGCTTCGTTTTTGAAGCTGGCACGCAGCCCGCCCTGCACCCGGGACGCACGGCGCGCGTGCTGCGGCGCGGGATGATCGTGGGGTGGCTGGGCGAGTTGCACCCGATAGTGGTGAAGAGCCTCGACTTTACATATGCGCCGATCGTCTTCGAGCTGGATTTTGCTTCTGTCGCGGTGCAGCGTGCCCCCTACCAGGAGATTTCACGCTATCCGCAGGTGCGCCGCGACCTTGCGGTGGTTATCGATGAGGCTGTGACTTTAAGTACCCTCACCGAGCGTGTAACCTTAGTGACATCAAGTCTCCTGCGCAGTCTCCGCATTTTTGACGTCTATCGGGGCCCTGGGCTCGAAGAAGGTCGAAAAAGTGTCGCTTTAGGCTTGATTTTTCAAGATATTTCTCGCACCCTTACCGAGCAAGATGTGGAGCGCCTGATGGCCTCGGTAGTGACGGATTTGCGCGAGAACTTGAACGCCAGAATTCGAGAATAAAAGAAATGGCCCTGACTAAAGCGGAGATGGCAGAAGCGTTGTTCAATCAGCTCGGGCTGAACAAGCGCGAAGCACGCGAGCTGGTGGATCTGTTCTTCGAGGAGGTTCGTGCCGCGCTGTCTGCCGCCGAGCAGGTGAAGCTCTCCGGTTTCGGAAACTTCGATCTGCGCGACAAGAACCAGCGTCCCGGTCGTAATCCGAAGACCGGCGAAGAGATCCCCATCAGCGCACGGCGCGTCGTGACGTTCCGCCCAGGACAAAAACTAAAGGCACGGGTCGAAGCCTATGTTGGAGCCAAAGAATAACGCGCAGCTGCCGGCGATCCCCGGCAAGCGCTATTTCACCATCGGAGAGGTGAGCGATCTGTGTGGCGTCAAGCCGCACGTGCTGCGGTATTGGGAACAGGAGTTCCCGCAGTTAAAGCCGGTAAAGCGACGCGGTAACCGCCGTTACTACCAGCGCCAGGACGTCATCGTCATCCGCCAGATCAGAAGTCTCCTGTACGACCAGGGGTTCACCATCGGCGGGGCGCGCAACAAACTCGGCGGCGAAGAGGCGCGCACGGACGTAACGCAGAGCCAGCAGATCGTCAAGCAGCTGCGGGTCGAGCTCGAAGACGTAATGAAGATCCTGCGGCGCTGAACCCTAAGGGCTCAGCTGCCCGCGCCGTTCAGCGCTGAATCACTGTATTATGGCGCCCCCGCGACACATCCCCGGTCGCGGTTGTTGAGTCTCATCTGTCGGAGCGTGGCGCAGTCTGGTAGCGCACTTGCATGGGGTGCAAGGGGTCCCGAGTTCAAATCTCGGCGCTCCGACCAGCTTAAACGAGCAATACGATGGCGGCCTGTATCCACCTTTGTATCCGCTTTTTGGTTTGAGCCCTCCCAAGCACCTCGGCGTCACCACACATGACCAAGAGGTTCGTCATGACCACCGACAACGTCACAGCTCTTCCTGGCGTAGATCACCCCGCGCTCGTCGCGCGTGCGCTCAAGCAGGAGCGCGAGAAGCGCGAGCTCGCGGCCCATCTGATGGCGGCGGCCGTGCGGGCCGCGATCATACTCATTGACACGGAACAGCCCCCGATGCTCGCCGCCGACATTCTGCAGCTCGCGCGCGAACACTGGGACCGCGCATGTGGTGCCTCATGAGCGTCGATACCACAATGCCGACGCGGCTTCGTGAGCGTGGCGTGAGTGGCTGGTACCTGATCGACAGCGACCAGAGTGTGCTGGCCGGGCCATACCGGACGCTGCTGTACGCACGCGAAGCTGATGACCAACGCGAAGCCGAAGGGCAGCCGGTGGCTACGGCCTTCGTGCGGGAGCGGTGGCCATGAGCGCCGACTACTACGTGGGGCGCGGACGGCTATCGGAGCCGCACCATGCGGTGAAGTTGATGGTCAATTGGTTCCCCAGGTCCCACGTGGTGGTCGAGTATCTTGGGACTCCGGAGGCGCTGATCGCTGCGGGTTGTGCGACGCAGGCCATGCTGACCGGACTCGGCCACGGGCGACGGCCGCGGGTCGATAACAAGGCCTTTTGGTTCGCACGCCGTGCACGAACAAAAGCCGAGCCAGATCGCCGCAGTGTCACTTACCGTTTCGCCGACGACAATGAGACGGAAGGCCGCCTTGCATTGGACCTCCCGGGGGTGCGCGAGCTACTACCCGAGGGACTGCCGGAGCGACCGCCCGAACCGGAGGAGTTCGCGGCGTGGCTCGCGACGGACACTATCGGCCCGGCGACGCTCCACTAGTCTGCACGGTTGCCTGCCCGCGTGGCGGCCTTTCTCGCTACGATCACAACATGGGCCTGCGCTTTTACCGCCGCATCCACGTCCTGCCGGGCGTTCGCCTCAACGTAACGACGCGAGGCACGTCGGTGAGCTTCGGCGGCCGCGGCGCCTGGTACACCGTGGGCCGGCATGGCAGGCGCACGGCCACGCTCGGATGGCCAGGGACCGGCCTGCGCTACACAACCACCACGACCGTTGGCAACAGGCCGCGTCAGGCAGTGCCGCCGGCGCCGAGTGCGCTGCGAGGCGTGGTGTGGCTCGTCGTGATCTCCCTGGTGGTGTGGGTGCTGCTGAGGTGAGCAGCTAAGTCTTTGGCAGCAGCTCATTCCGTGCTGCCGCTCTGAACGTCCCTTCGAGCGCAGCCAGTTCAGTATTGCGCTCGTTGAGCAGCAGCGCCGTCAACTCCGGATCGGGGACAACGATCGCGTGTGCGAGCTCTGTAATCCTGTCCGCCACTTCTTTGACCGGAAGAGAGGACACCAGGCCCACCATTTCGCTTGCCTCTGTCAGCTCAGCCCACGAATTGCGAAACCGCTCTAGGATTGCGACCTGCTCGCCTTGAGGTATTGCGGCCACATAATTTCGCAGGATGTATGGAGCAGACCTGTACGCAGCGTCACGGCACGTTCTCGAGGCCCTGAGAAATCTGGCATAAATCTCGATTCGCTCTTTGTGGAACCGCGTTCGATCATCGTGCTGTTGAGTGAGCTGCTCGCGTTGGCCCGCGGCGGAGTTTGCGAAGCGGACGCCGAGGAGAGTCCCTACAATACCAGCGACGCCTACGACGGCTGACCACGGGAACTCCGCACCGCAGGTCATTTTCGGCTCCTTCGCACCGCTTCGAACCTCTCCGCCAGCGCCGCCGCTCTTTTAGCGGTGTTCTCGATCGGCCCGCGCATGCCAGGATTCTCCGTTCTCTTCGCCGCCTGCTCCTCCTGGTAGGCGAGGGCCCGGCACGCTCGGGCGGCGGTCTCGAGTTCTAGGTCGGTGAGGTCGAGCGGCATATGCGCATCGTCGCGCTGCCGGGCGGGCGCGTCCATTCAGTACCGGCGGGTGCTCGGGACTGGATAGCGTATCAGGCTGCTCTGACGTTGTACTTCTCGAACGTCTCTCGGTAGAAGTTCTTCTCATCGCCACGAATTTTGAACATCGGACAGTCCGGCTCTCGGCACCAGAGAGCCGCCGTCTGGGCAAGATTTTCAATCGAGCGAACGAACTCTGCTTGTCGCGCAACCGGAGTTTGCGCGCTGAATCTGGATACACTGTCGGCCCACTTCACACACTCCGCGTAGAACTCGCTGGGAAGGTTGTCTGTGCTAACCCTGTTCTCTCTGAGCTCCTTCCTCAAGAGTAAGGCACCCGAGCGGCTTTTTGGGACGGCGAAGCTCAGAACCCCGAGTATACCGAACCAAGCGACCGGAATTGCGATGACGCCGAGCACGATCCAACCGAGTGTAGTCATGATCGCAGCCATGCTCCCGCAGTGACACCGCCGCGGTCAAGCTGCACAATCGTCCGCCGTGTCTCACCACGGCGCCAACGCACGCGACGACCAGGTCCTGGCGGGGCCAGCGCCATGCGACGCCTGCCGCTTTGCCGCGCGCTGTGGAGAGCGCCTCGAAGCGTGTGCCGCATTCAGCATGTTCATCAGCGGTGAGTCGGCGAAGCGCTGGCGAGCCGCACCTCGAGCCCCGACGCGGGCGAGGTATGAGGCGCTGTTCGAGAGCCGCGCCGCCTAGGTCACTGCGCCGTCGGTGCGCCGTAACGGGCGATTCGTAGCGCGTCGTTCACGAGCGTGGGGAAACCGCCGCACGCGAGCCGTATGAACGCACGCGCGTGCTTGTTGATCTCATCGCGGAGTTCCCCGTAGCCGATTTTCCTGAAATCGAGTTCGAGCAGGGCTGTGGCTGGCGCCGTGATCGCGTCGAAGTGCGCCAGCATGAGATTGGCGATCAACTTCGCGTCCGCCGCGTGCACGGGGCCACCCAGGCGTAGAAGCACGTCGGCCTCGAACTTTGCGCTCATCTTCGCGCGCAGCTTCGCGAGATCTGGCACGGGGCTGTCTGTCATCGGGGAGTCCTCTCAGTCGACAACCGCATCACTACCTGGTCCGCAGCGCGGGATGGAAGTTGCGCATGGCCTTGGAGAAGTGCGCCATGATCTGATCGGTCGTCACCTGCCTGTCGTGAAAATGATTGTTGATGGTCGAGCCGCCATATGTATTCCCGGCGGCCGCCATGCTGCGAACCGCGTTGGCAAGATTCGCCGGCAGCACCATCTCCTGCGCGTGCAGTTGCGTCACTGGATTGATGTTGCTCGGGATGTCATAGCCGCCGGCGGCCGAAGCCAGCGAGAAACCCTGCGCTGCTGCTGCCATCGCGTCACCGAAGGCCGGCGCGCCCAGGTCTATCGGCCAGGGTGCTGCGGCCCACGAGGCCACGCCAGCCGCTCCTGCAACGGCTGCGTTGTCAGTGATGTTAGCCTGCGCAGTTGTGTGACCGAGCACCTTCTGCAGGATCGCGGTCTCCGCCCACTGGACGCCGATATCGACGAACATCTTGATGACGGCATCGGCCATCGACCGGAATAGGTTCCGCATCCCGGCGGTGACGCTCTCCGTGCCAGCGAGAATCTGCGACAGGTTGGAGCTGATGGAGTTTTCCATCGTATTGCCGAGCGCGATCCAGCCTTTCTCGGTGACCTTGGTGTAGTTGTCATTCGCTCGCGTCAGTTCCTCTAGCGATTTCGTGTGTTCTTTCGTGACGCGCAGGTCGAGCGCCTGGGCGTAATTCACCAGCTCATCAAGCTGCTTCTCGCGAATCTTGACGGCCTGGTTCTCGGCCTGCTCTGCGCGGGTGTTCGCTTCCAGCTCGCTTTCGATGTTCTTCGTGGTGATGTGCTGGTAGTAGGCGGCCCACTCATCGAGGAACTGCTCGCGCTTGTCCTTGAGTTCCTTCTCGTTGACCACGAGCTTCCCAGTGGCGTCCTTCTGCGCCGACACCACCTGGTTTTGAATCACACTATCGTCGATCGCTTGCAGGCCGGCGGCCATCTCTTTGCGCGCCGCCAGGATGTCCGCGTTGTGCTTGCGATAGGTCGCGCTGATGGAATCCAGCGCTGCATTAAGTTCCGCCCCGTTGCCAAGTAACAGCGCTTTGCCAGCTTTGTCAGCTATGGTGATCGCCTCACCAAGAGCTTCGCCCACTGCCCTGACATCGATAACCAGCTCACGCGCCGCCTCAGCCCATTGCAAGAATTCCTTGGCGACTACACGCGAAGTCTCTCCAAGCGCATCGACAAAACCGCTCTTGCTTCCCACCAGGTCAAACATCTTGCCCAGGCTGGTGATGAGCGCGGTGAGTGCTGGGGCGACTGCTGCGGCGAGCGTTGTCTTGAAGTAGTCCCATTTCTCGGTCGCGTCCGACACGGCCTTGTGATACTCGGCGAGCTGTAGAGCTTCTTGGGCGGTAGTGGCGCCGAGTTCCTTCGCCTTATCTATCGCGCCCTGCTGTCCGCCCGAGAGATGATGTAGCGCTTCAAGGAGCGCCAGGCCGCGCCGCCCCACCACGTCCATCTTCACGGAAACGTCTGCGTGGCTTGCCGAGATGGCGTAGGCGGCCTTGGCTGCCGTGAAGGATGGGTCCGCCAGGTCCTTCAGCGTGATGCCGACAGCCCTCAATTTGTCCTGCATTTGCTGGTTGCCATCACGCGCCTGCTGCATCCGCAGCGCGAGCATCTCAAGGGCGCTATCCAGACGGTCAGCGCCTACGCCAGCCTCCTCGGCAGCAGCGTGCAGGCCTTGAAGCTCAGCGCGGGACACCCCCAGCATCTCGCCCACGTGCCCAACCTGTACGGACTTCAGGGCGAGCTCGTCCATTTCCTCGCCGAGTTTCTTCACAGCCTCAATCGCAAACGCGATGCCGGAGATCTCGAACGCCGCCTTGATCTGTCCCTGGATACCTTCGAGCGCGGAACCGATGCCCTCGAAGCTGTCCTTTATCTCTCCCGTGCCGCTCGTGACGGCGTCGGACGCATCCGACATCCCGGACTGCACGCCAGAGGCGTCGGCGGTAACTCGTACTTGAATTTCTTCATCGGCCATGACTTAAGTGCTCCCTTCGGGCGCCGCCGCGATCGCAGGCAGAGCTTCTGAGACGTTCAGCTCGCGAAACACCGCGAGCACCTCCGCCATGTTGTGCTGATCGACGTTCTCGAGCAGCCACTCAAGCGTAATCTTCGATCCCGCTCGACGTGCGCCCCAGAAAATCGCCTCGACTAGCGCTTCCATCGCTTCGGGCGTGCCGCCCTGGCCGCTCGCCATGTGCTGGCGCCCCTTCAAGAGTTTCACGAGGGGAGTGGGTGCCACGTCAAACGTGACGCCCTCTATGGTCAACGACTTTTTGATCACGGATTTACCTCATTGTGCGCCAGCAGCTTCGCCGGCTTTGCGTGCGTTCATTCGTGCGACTTCTTGTGCCATGTACACGAGAAAGCCGGTGTTGGGATTGCGGATCATCGGCTGCAGCGCGTAGCGCAGCGCGTCGATCAGGTGGTCATTCTTGCCGTCAACGTCAGGCAGTACGTCGCCGCTCAGGCGGTCCACCTTGTAGCTGTAGAGCCTGAATTCCTGAGCAGCGTGCGTGCACCTGGGATGAATCACAACGCGCTCGAATGAGCGGATGAACGCAATGCCGTCCTCGACGCTACCCTTCCACTTCTCGACACCAGTGACACGCTCGTAGCCGTGCTGCTGCATGTAGGAAATGGTTTCAGGGCGGGCGCAGTCCGCGCGGATGGTGTACCTGCGCGCGCCGGGCACGGTGTCAAAGAGCGCGGGCGTCTTGTCGATGTCGCAACCGATCGCCCACGCCTCATGCTCGAGGTAGAGCGTGCGCGCGTGAATCCAGCACAAGATGAGCGCGGTTGGGTCCTGCGAGAATCCCCAATCGGCGCCCAAATAGGGGCCGTCCCATCCCTTCGGCAGATCCGCCTGAGCGGATGGCTGCGTGAAGCCGGCCCGCAGGAGTTCCGGCACCGCCGCGAGGTCGACCGTGATGTGTCCTGCGGCGTCATTGCGCCGGTAGGTGTTCCCCAGCGAATCACAGAAGAAGCCGCAGGCGGACGGGAAGATGAGCGTCGCGCTCGAGGCCGTGACGGTCGGCGCCGACTCAAAGGCCTCGATGACGTACTTGCCGCGGAAAATCTGGGCGTCAGTTTGCAGTCGGCAGTTGCCTTCCCAGATCCAAGCGTGCGCATCCGGGTCCACGCGCGCCATGTACTCGCGCTCGGCGGCAAGTTCCACGGGGAACCATGGGTTATCCCGCCACGAGACATGCTCGACGAGGGCCCCCGGGGGTGAGTTCTTGATGAAGCGCACGTAAGTCGGATCATCCTCCTGGTCGGGGTTGAAGCTCGCCCAGATTTCGGAGGCCGCCTTGCGAATCGTCGGGGTAATGACGCTCCACGAGTACTCGCTGACTTTCTCGGCCTCCTCGATCCACGCCAGGTCGCAGCCTTCGGTGGACTTCAACTTCGAGACGTTGTTGCGCACGCCGGAGAAAATGAACTCGCTGCCGGCGTGGCCGGCGATCGTCGTCGCCTGCACGTCGAACCAGGGCGCGAGCCCGAGCTGGTCCACCTGGTCGGATAAGAGGCGATGCACGGATTCCGTGATCGAGCCTTGAATCTCTCGCGCACACAGCACGCGCGTCGGCCGCTCGAGCGCACGCACAATGAGCGCCCGGGCGAACGCCCAGCTCTTGCCACTACCGCGGCCGCCATAGGCCACGCGGTACCGGGCCCGCACCCGGGGATTCAGGAGCGAAAGCAGCCGCGGCGGGAGCTGCACCCAGGTAACGCCGGCCGGAGGAGTGTCATCGCGCGGACCGCATACGGCCAGGAGGCGGCGCCCCTGCAGGCGAGTGCACGCGAGCTCCACCCGCTTGCCGAAGTCGGCAGCGCTCTCGCCATGCGCCTGCCACAGCACCGCCGGCGCCGAAGCGTGCGCACCGGCGTGCGCCTCAAGCACCGCCTGCGCCTGGCGCACCAGGGTGGTAAGCGGCTGGCCGAACGCGCTCACGCCTGCTCGATCTCCTTGCGGATTTCGGCGGCGCGCGCCTGGATGTGCGAACGCGGTACCTCACGCAGCGCATCGTTACGCAGCCGGTTGGCCTCCGCTTGCCGCGCGGCACGCAGTTCGCCTAGGTAGCGCGCGATTGGCGCGGCGCCAGGGTGACGCCCGTACTCGTCGGCGATCAGGTCACACGCGAGCACGTGGGCTTCCACCTCATCGACCGCGGCGGCAAAGCGAGACTCGGCCTCGCGCTTGCGCAGCACCGAGGCTTCCAGGCGCTCCGATAGCACCGCGTGCTGCAGGGCGAGCTCCACATGTGCTGGTGCGACTTTACCTTCAACTGCGGCGATGTCCTGCCGCAGCTTTTGCTCGCGCCCGCGCAGCACGCTGAGCCGGGCGCTGATCGCCCGCAGCTTCGCCTCCTGGGCGGCGACAAGTGAATAGTCGGGCGCCGCCGCATTACGTAGCCGTTCAATCTCCCGGCCAGTTGCAGTCTCCTCGAGAGCCGTCAGCGCGATGTTGCTCACGAGCGTGCTCGCCTGTTCGTGCAGCGGCTCGGCCTCCGCTGCGATGGCACGCATGCGGGCGCGATGAGCGTGCAGTGCGTCGATGGTGGTGGTCTTCAGTTCAAGTACAGCATTCATGTTGTTTCCTTTGCGTCAGTGATGGGTTGAGCGCTCCGCCTCGATCTGAGCGATGCGGGCTTCAAGGTCGCGGATGCGCTCGTCAGCCGCGGCAACTCGCCCCGCCGCGGCCTGTGCCGATTGTTCCTGCGCCTGCGGCTTCGTCAGCAGCAGCTCGACCAGGTAGTCGCCCAGGGTGTCCGCCTTGCGCACAGCAGCCGGTCGCAGCGGTTGCTGTACAGGTGGCGGGGGCGGCGGTGGATCTGATTTCCGCACCGGCCGCCACGGGATCACCTCCCCCGCGTGCATGCCGATTGCCGCCTTGAGCAGGTAGCCGAGCGTCTGTGTGTTCACGGCACACCTCGCCGTGGCTGGTAGTACGCCGACACCGACGGCCCGATGAACGGCCGGGCATGACCAGCAACCTTGCGGATGGCGTCGCCCTGGTCGGTCTTTATGCGTGCCAGAAGCTCAGCCGGCGTGATCTCGCCGCTGGCGAGCATTGCCGCAACCTGCGGCCAGGCACCAGGAGCGGCTCGCATTTTCGCGATCAGTTCTGACAGGCTCATGGTAGTGGCTCCCGTTTGTGGAGTGAGAAGATCAGCCGGCAATCACCGGCCAGGGGCCGGGCGCCGCGGGCGTGTAGCTCGTGAAGCCGAGCGCCTGGAATGCCGCGGCCCAAGCCCCTTGGAAGTCCGCACCGCAATCGGCCGAGAGTTGGAAGACGCCGCTCTGCGGCATCGGCGCATTGTTCGCCAGGCGCAGCACCCAGGCGGACGGGATCTCGAGCCATGCCGGCACGTACAGCGCGGGCACTGCGATCGAGCGCCCCGCGGCATTGATCAGCGCGGCGATCTGCGAGTCGGTCAACTTGGTGGCGGTGCCGCTGTCGTCGAACATCCGGGCCGCGTTGAAGGGGCGGTCCGTATCAGAGACCAGCGCTTTGACGAGCCTGAGATTGCCGACGCCACCGTCTGCAAGCGCGATCAGCGCGTTGAGCCAGGTTGTCGGAGCTTGAAGTAACATTTTGAGAATCTCCTTCAGGGTGTTACACGTGGAACGGAGGCGATAGGACGCCACGAGTGCCGCACTGGCGGCACCCGCGGTGTTGATACGTCGGAAGGGAGATCGCCGCAGCGCGGCGGCGAATCAGGCCGGTTTGAGGTCAGCGCGTGAGCATTGAGAGGATGGCTGACGCTCCGTATGGCTTGCCAGAGGCACTCACGTGCCCCAGCTTGGCGAGCTCGGCGGCGATCTCCCGCATGGAGCGCTTCTCGCGCATGCGCTTGTTGATCCAGCGTAGATCCCTGGCCATCGCCACAACGTCGGGGTGCTGCTCGAGATGCGAGCGGCGACCGCCGACCTTCTTGCCAGTCGCGGTGCGCTTGCGGTCGCGGGCGGCGCGCAGCTTGAGCACCAGCATTTCCTTCTCGAACTGACTCACCGCGCCCAGGATTACGCGCACCAGGTTCGTGGTCGGCGTGTCCGCCACAAAGCTGTCGGGCGAGTCCACGGCAATCAGGTCGATGCCCCGAGCCTTCAGTAGCTTGTGGCCAGTCTCCTGCACCATCACGTCGCGGGCGAACCTCGAGGCCGTCTCGACCAGGATGGTGCGGCACTCCGGATGGCCGGCCAGGTACGTCATTAGCGCCCGGAAACCCGGCCGTCCCTCGATATGGTCCGCGCCAGAGATCGCCGCATCGTAGGTCGGGGGCTGCACGATCTCGAAGCCAGCACGCCTGGCATAAGTCTCGATCGCCGCGAGCTGGCGCTTCGCTGAATCCTTGTCCGGGCCGACATTCGCCGCCGAACTGGTGCGCAGGTAGGCCAGCGCCGGTACCTTGTTCTTGCTCATGATCTGTGACTCCGGATACTGCAATTCCAGCGTATCGGAGCATATCATGTTCTGTTTCCTTCAGCATTAAGAACAACTGGGTGATGCCAGTCAGCTCTTGGGCAGTGTCCTTTGAAAACGCAGTGCTGCGTTTTCTATCTGGGGAGCGGTTGGGGGTGACCTTCTCCTGCAACTGCGATCGATGCCGCTGTTCTCGTGCATTGGATTCCACTGCCGCAAGGGCCTCGGTGATCTTCACGGGCTTGCCAGCCGCTGCTTTCCCAGAAATGAAGGCTTCGAGCGCACCTCGAGACTCGGGTGCCGCAAGCCTCTCTGCGCGATGGGCCGCGGATGTGGATATGCCGGCGGCTTTGAGCGCAGCAGCCTTAGAATTCTTCCCATTACCGGGAAGAATTTTCTTGTTTGGTCGGCCAGCTGCTGTTTGCATTGCCGCACTGAGCTCGCCAATTCGCACCCAAGCGCGGGCCTTGATCTCACTCACCCACGCTTCCATCTGCTCGGATGGAAGGCCTGACGGACATCTGAACAGTTTCACGGCACCACCTCGCCAGGCTCACCAGGTGAGCCACCCTCGGCAACCGGCTCGCTCTGCGGCAGCGCGCTGAAGTCCGGCAGCGCCGGCGTGCCAGGATGGGATTGGATGCGCTCGAGCTGCTCCTGCAGGTTCCGGATCTGCTGGCCCTGCTCAACCGCGGTGAGGATGTCGGAGTGTCGGCGCAACACGCGGCTGCGCACGTCAGCCTCGACCATGCTGATGTCCCCCTCGGCCAACTCGCGATAGACGCGTGCGCTCTCGCGCAGCGTGCCGTGGAGCGTGCTTAGGTCGAGCCGGCGGCGGCGCATGCGGTGCACAAACTGGCCTTCCGCGTGGCCTGATGAATCCTGACCGGATTCCAAGCCGTTGCCGTTCAGCGTGGCTTTTCGATTCGCCTGAGTCATTTCGCGCACCTAAAGGCGGGTTGACACGCTCTCTGAGGCCACCTTCGCGACAAGGGTGACAAGATATAGCAGCACTCCGCTGCTCGGTAATACGCGCGCGCGCCCGTATGCAGATGGGAGGATGTATGGGTTGTCACCCTTGTCTACCCTCCAGTCGGTACATCGTTCGGCGCATCTGTCCCTTGCGTCCCAGCTTCTTCCAGCCGGCGCGTTCGATGGCTTCCGCCACCTCTGAGCCGAGGCGTCTGGCGCGTTCGGCGAAGTCCGTTTTGTCTGGGTCGAGCCTCAGCGCGTGCACCAGCACCTCACGGACGCTGACGTCCCTGCCTTTGACGTTGAGTTCCAGGTACTCAGAGACAGCAGCCTCAAGCTCGGTGACCTGCACGCGCTCTGACTGTTCGTGCGCGGCCATAGCGATCTCGCTGTCGTCCAGATGCCAGGTGGCGCCGGCGCGAAAGAGGTGCACTGCCTCGGCGTAGAGTTGGTCACGGTCGCGGACCAGGGCGGCCACGTCGATGCGCGTGCAGCGGATGGGCCAGTAGCGACGGTTCCCGGTGCGGTCGCGCAGGTACTCACCTTCGTTCGTGGTGGCGATGAACACGCACTGACGGGGGAACTGCGCGGAGCGGCGGGCGTACGGTGGTCGGAAAGTATCCGCGGTCTCAGTGATGAAACTCTTTGTCGCCTCGATCTGGCTGCTGCGGATCGCCTTCAGTTCCGCAATTTCAATAACCCATCGCCCGAGTAGTTGCAGCGGTGCGTCTTTCGAGTGGATGTCGGGCAAGCTGCCGGCGAACCACTCCTGGCGCACGGCGAGTGCACGAGCCGCGCTCGTCTTGCCGATGCCCTGCAGACCCTCGAGCACCAGGACGTGATCGGCCTGGCAGCCGGGCTGCAGGACGCGCGCCACTGCGCTGATGGTGAACTTGGCGCCGATGGCGCCGAGGTACTTCGCGTCCCCGCCAGCCCCGAGGTAGGTGCACGGCCAGGTGGACAAGCGCGCCACGCCATCCCACTTGAGAGCGCATAGATACTCACGCACGGGGTGGAAGAGGTTGTCGCGTGCGGCTACCGCGACGGAATCCGCGACCGTAGCGCGACCTTTGACCTTCAGCCCCTGCGCCTGAAGCCACGACGCGCACTGTGTGTCGTCTGCTTCCGTCCACGTTGCGCCCGCAGCCACGACGCGCCAGGGTGGTGACCGTGTGAACTCGAGGTTCAGGGCGAACTCGTTGAATCGAAGTACGCCGGCGAGTTCCGAGCGCCGCAGCGCGATGAGTACGTTGCGCTCGTCACCGAGGTAACCCGTCCCGCTCGGTGCCAGTTCAAGGCGCCAGTCTCCTTTTTCGTCTTGCAGGGTCCGCGGCGCTGGCTGCAAGTGTGCCAACACGTCGGGCGCTGCGTTCATGCCGTCTCCCGCGGTACATCGGCAGGCGCATAGCGCACGGCACTGGCGGCGATAGTTCTGAGTTCCTCGTCGGCAAGCGCCGGGTCGCACTGGTCCGCGTTCACGGCGCGCAGAGATTCAATGATCGGGTTGAGCTCAATGCCGAAGCGCCTGAGCAGGCAGGCCATCGCAAACAAAGTCGCGTTTCTCTGGCTGTCAGGGATCACATAGTGACCGTCGCTACTCCTCACCGGACGCGGGAATTTCTTGTGCGCCTCGATGCGCTTGAGCAGACCGGAGGGCGCCGGCGCTATCGGCAAATTCTTGGCGATGGTGTAGGTGGCGTCGTTCACGACGCTGCCCGCCGCGACGATGTAACCACCGTTGCCGCGCCAGTCGATGCCGGGTAGGAGCGCCGCGCCGATTGTGATGCGTGAGTCAGCCGGCAGCGCCAGGTACAGGTGGAATCCGCCGGAAGCGGTGCGCACCGTGAAGGTCTGCGGTAATTCCAGCTCGCGCAGCGACGCCAGCCACTGTGGGGTCGCACGCGGATCCACATCGATCGCCAGGAGGCCGGAGCGGCGGCCGGTGGCGACGCCGATGTTGGCGTCTGGATATTCCCGCCACCAGGCCTCGATCTGGTCTACGTTGAGCGTGGCGTCGAGACAGCCGTGGCCGCCGCGCACTTTGGAAATCGCCGGCACCTTGCCGCCTGGTGTAAGCGGGAAAACCGGCCAGTTCAACTTCGCGTAGTACAAGGCGAAGTCGATCATGCGTGCCCCGCCGGCGCACACAGACGGAGTGCGCAGCGCGTCGCCAGGGCGTCGACGTCTGTTTGATCCCGCGCGGAGCGAATACAGCTATCGCAGGCCAAGTGCATATGAGAGCGGCGGCCGTTGTCGTCGATCCACCAAGCGCGATGAGCGTGCTCGGTAAGCGGGCCGCCGCACGCGGCGCACGTCGCGCCCTTGAGGAGTTTGCGCAGCATACGGCGCTCCATCCTTGGCACACTCACGACGGCACCTGGTCATGCGGCGTCTCGTGCAGGAGAAGCAGACGCCAGACGATCTTGTCGAGGATCTCCCGAACGTGCCGCGGACCCGAGCGGCGTTGCGCACTTGGCGGTTGTGGAGTAGGTTGCGCCGTCCCTGCGCTTCCCTCGTCGCTCCCGGGGTTCGGCCGCCAAGCTCCCCCGGGCGCGGCGCTTTGCGCGCGCATCAGGCGGCCAACTTCTCGCCGCGGTCGGCACGGTCGAGTGTTGCGGGGGCCCAGCCGACGGGCTTTCCGCCCACGTACACATCGCGCGGCGGAAGGAGACCGAGTTTTTCCCAGCGCCAGCGAGTAGGAGCGCTGATGTCGTAGCGCTGCTGCACGCCGATCGGCCAAATGCAGCCAGTGCCGACGGCGCGCGCGTGCTTTGTCTGGCCGTGCGACTTACCGCGTGTGTTTGAGTTCATACGTCCTCTTACGCCGTGAATTGGCGTGAGAACGTTTATAGGGGCGGCGGGAAGCGGCTTGAATTACGCGGCTGTTCAGGTCCGCTTTTTGTTCTTCAGGCGACGAAGATGTCGCGCCGACACACCTGCCATATTGGCGACAGCTTTCTGGGCCCCGCGGCCCTCAGGCAGCCGTGCCTGCGCGATGCGGATGCGTTCCGCAGTAGCCGAGGCTTTCGCTTGGCGCGCGCGGCCGCTCGCTTTCCCGCCCGCCCGCCTGGCGGCGTCCTTCAGGTAGCCGGTTTCTTTCTCGAATGCCGAGACCTTGGCATCGAAATCCGCGTCATCAGGCGTCCGGCTCGAAGGCAGCCCTCTGATCTGCCTAAGGCGATACCAGCCGAGGAACCTGCCGGAGGGCGTGCGCTTGAGGATTCGCGGCGTCGGACGTCCGATGAAGCCCGGATTCGGATGCCGCTGCTGCGGCATATCTACGATTTCCTCCGGCGGTCGCTTGCGCTTCACGGCTGCAGCGCCTTCAGGTGCGTTTCCCACTTCTCAAGCGCCGCACGCTTCTCCTCGAGATAGGCGCCGCGGTCGTAGACGCCGACAACACCGGGCTGCGCGTGCCCGAGGCATAGCTCGGCAACATGAGGCGGCACTTTGAGGCGGCCGAGGCCGGTGCGCATCGTGCGGCGCAGGTCATGCAGCGTGAAGGCCGCAATGCCGGCCTCCTTGAAGCGCTTCTGACACTTCGCGAGTGAGCGCGTCAGTTGCTTGGGGTCGATATGGTGCTCGCCGGTGCCGTTGGCCGGCAGTACCCACTTTGAACGCTTGGCTGCGATCTTGAGCGGGCGTAGTTCCTCGACGGCCCGGTCGACGAGAGGTACTACGTGCCCGCGGCCGCCCTTGGCGTTCTCGTCCGGGATCGTCCAGGTGCCCGCCTTCATGTCCATATCGGACCACTTGGCTGCGGCGAGCTCACCGCGGCGCTGCCCGGTGAGCAACAACACCAGCATGACGTGCGCCAGTCGATCGAAGCGCGTGCATTTCTTCGGGTCGGCCAGGAAGGCCTGCAGCTCCTCGTCGCTGAGTACGCGCTCGCGTGCCTTCTCGTTGCCGCCTGGCCGGTAGAGCAGTTGCACCGGTGTCGCGGCAACGATAATTCGGCGGTGGATTGCGAACTTGAACAATTGCGAGAGGAGGGCGGCCGTGCGGTTTGCCGCCACCGGTGAGCCGCGGTCGACGATCTTGTCGAGGAGTTCGATGACCTCCGCCGGCACGATGGTGCGGGCGTCTCGGCCCTTCCATTCTGGCAGCACGTCCTTGGCAAGGATTGCTTCGGCGTACTCGGGGCGCTTCCTGGTCGGGCGCAGGTAGCGCTCTACGAACTCGCTGACCAGGAACTCGATGCTGTGCTTGGCACCCGAGGCGGTAGCGGCTGATGACGGCGCAGGGGTGGCGCGGCCTTGCCGGCGCTTCGGGCGCGCACGCGCAGGGTCAATTCCCTGGGTGGCAAGCTCGCGCAGCCGGCGGGCCTCGCCGCGCGCCCAGTCGAGCGAGGTATCCGGATGATGGCCGATGACGAATCGCTTCTCCTGGCCCTTGAACTTGTAGCGCAGGACCCAGCTTCGCGTGATCGCGCCGCCACGCTTCTCGCGGACGAGAACCTGCAGGCCAAGTTGCGCGGGATCGGTGTAGGGTGACGGACGGGCAGGAAGCGTGGCGACATGTGAGGCCGTGAATCGCGTGCCGCCCCTAGCCATTGCTGAAAACGCCCGTTTGTATCCGCTTTGTATCCACTCTAGCCGAAACAGGGTGAAATGGCACGAAGCGTGATGATGATGCTTATATGCTGGAATTACCCCGGTTTGCTATCTCAAAGCCTTTCATGTAATTTCACCCTCGTGCAGCCATAAACTGCATGGGGTGCAAGGGGTCCCGAGTTCAAATCTCGGCGCTCCGACCAATAAAAACAGCCACTTACGAACTCCGAAAAATCCCTCAAAACCGCCGGTGTACAGTTCGGTGTACAGTTTTGCAGGATCGCCGATTTGTTTTTTTTGGGTCTGCACGGTGTTTGCCGGCGCGCTGGCTTGGCTTGGTGAGAGGTTCTCAATCCCTTCGCGCCGTTTGTACTTCATGATCTAGTCGCGGACCCTATGTGGCAGTACGTCGCTAAAGTTGCTTTAACCGCTGCGGTAGTCGTTGCGGTCGCGGAAATTGCGAAGCGCAGTACCTTCTGGGGTGCCGTTATTGCCTCACTCCCGTTGACGTCGGTCCTGGCCTTCGTCTGGTTGTACCTTGATACGGGAAACGCGCAACGCGTCGCGGATCTTTCGCAGAGCATCTTCTGGCTGGTGCTCCCCTCCCTAACGCTGTTCTTGGCGCTACCGTTGCTCGTGCGTTCTGGCGTTGCGTTCTGGTTGAGTCTCGGTATCGCGTGCGTGGCCACGGCGGTTGCATACATCGCAATGGTTTGGTGTCTCAGCCGGTTCGGGATTCGCGCCTGATGCTTCAGCAGCTAACAGCACCTTGTGCGCGAGCGCGGCCAGCGGCTTCGGTGACGTAGCAGCGATGGGAAGAGTCAGGATCAATCGGGTTGGGGGGGTGTCGGCGGAACCGCGCTTCAACGCGGACGTCAGGCCGCGTTGAGCGCTGTGCCGGACCACGGCATCGTAATCCTTGGGATCCCAATCCCCTCCAACTCACCGATGTTTTTGGCCGTTGTTGCCGTACACGTCGGCGCAGGCCTGGGGTGCGTCATCTCGGGTCTCATCGCGATGCTCAGCGTGAAGCGGCCCGGGCGCCACCCTGTCGCCGGAACCGCTTACTACTGGTTCCTCGTACTGGTCTTTGCCTCGATGAGCATGTTGTCGTTCGTGCGGTGGCCCGAGGACGCCCACCTGTTTTTCCTTGGAGTGTTGGCTTTTGCCGCGGCAACAATCGGTCGCGCTGCGCGTCGCGTCCAGTGGCGCGGATGGCTCAAATACCACGTCAGTGGAATGGGTTTGTCTTACATTCTCCTGCTCACGGCATTCTACGTAGACAATGGCCCGAACTTGCCGCTTTGGCGAAGCCTACCATCGCCGATCCTTTGGGTTGCGCCGAGCATCGTGGGTCTCCCCATTCTCATCCGCGCCCTGTTGCGACATCCACTTATGGTGCAACGGCGCCGAGCAAAATCGTGAGGATCTGGCGTTGGTCCGCCCAGAGCTCTGACGCACCAATTGCCCCTGCTCATTCATGACGGCAGGCTGACCGGCGTCACGACGTCATCACTCGGCCTTGGCGTCGGCTCCGTGCTCCGACAATTGAGCCCCAAACCAACGATGTATCGCCGTGAGCAGATGCAGGTCCGTAGTCTCGAAAGTGATCTCGGCGCCATCAGGTAGCTCCGCGTATGAGACCTTGACCTGCTGAGCACCACCTTGAACCTCTTTCAGCCCGGGCATGGCCGCGCCGTGAAGTTTGGCGGGGTCCGAGTAGTCGCCGTGCTGAAAGCGGCTGGCTTCTTCACGCAGATGCTGTCGAATTAGCGCGACTTGGTCGCTGTCATTCCTGTCTCTTACGACAACGCGTTGGATGCCGCCGGTTTCCGTCATCTTAAAGACGTGCATGGTCTTTGCCATATCAAAGGGCATCACGGTGTGAGACATCCCGTGCACATGCTCCTGCGGTGTCTGCGCAATCGCGCCACTGGACAGCATGAGGACGCCGAGTGTGACCGCGAGCGCGAGTAGACGTTGCTGCATTCTGTCTCGCCGCCAATAGTGACGGACGTTGCTTTGGGCTTCAGTGGTTGTTGCGGAGTGAATTGTAGTCGAAGGTAAATGTGGCGAGGATGCTGTTGCTGCGCGTGCCGAAGAGCTCGCCGACACGATTCCGGGCCATATTGCGAACGTAGGCGACGTCCAGCTTGAACGGTGCGAATTTCGCCGAGAGTCCAGCCGTCGGCGAGGTCTCGTCAACCCCGAACCGCAGCGTGAGACGCTGGGCGAGGAGAGCCTGCTCAAATCCGATGTTTGGCTTATCAGTCGCGCTACTCGACCCGGCGATTACGTTGCTTTTCTCAAGGCGCGTACCGCCGACGTCGATGAGTGCACCATCCCAGGGTGAGACGGATCCTCCAATGCGGAACTCGCGCGAGCGCGCGAGCCCTTCGCTCGTTCCGGACGGATCGATCCGCCGCTCCATATCGTTATTCACGAGTACGCGAAAGCCAAACAGCAGACGCTTACTCGGTTGCCAGGCGACACCTAAGCCACCGGAGGGCCGCCACTCCGTTTCGTACCGGACCGTGTCCCGGGGCACGGCGACCGAGTTTGCATCGAAGTGTGACGTTTCGTAGGCGAGAAGGACACCCGCGGAAACGCCATGACCCAGCGGAAGGGCGATCTTTGAAAACACGGCGTTATCGGTTCCATGACCCTGCACCGGCGCGGGCTCCAACCCGAGACCTGGTGATTTGAGATCGAAACGCAGGTTGTTCGTGCCTTCGGTCATGGCGATCAGATAAATTGCGAGGTCGTGCCAGAGCGAGGGTGAGGTCACTCCGAGAGCGGTAAAGTGAAAGTCATTACCGTTCGAATAAGACGTGTCGCCGTAGTCCGTCAATGCACTGCCGGCATCCTTCCAGACCAAGGCGTAGTTGCCCCACGTGGCCCCGTCGCCACCGAAACCAATTGAGCGCATCCCCTTTTTGATCTGGCCCGACGAGAAGTCACGCATGGAAAGTTCCGGTGAATCGGCGCGTGCGACCATCGCGGTAGACAGCGTCATGAATACCAAAACGGTGCCCACGAACCATCGCGCCGCGGCGCGTCCGATTAATGAGGCGAGCAGAGGCTTGCGCAGGGATTGAACTGCAACTACGCCTACCGGCTCGGGTTTTGAGCGAAGCAGCTGCGACCGCACCCGGGGCTTGGTGCCGGCGGGGCATGTGGGGCTGGCTGCACTCTCTTTGCCTCGTTCTGCGAGTTTCATGCTGTCCTGTCGTTGTCAATCTTGATTTTGGGACCGGCTCAGCCTCGTTATGATGTCGTGAGGAGAATATCTATGGCCGCTCCTCTTGTTAGATTCAGGATCGATCTCGCGGAACACTCCAGTGTTGGACCGGGAAAAACCTCGCTTCTCGAAGCCATTCGGGATACCGGTTCTTTGTCAGCAGGGGCGCACAACATCGGGATGAGTTATCGACGTGCTTGGCTTTTAGTCGAGAGCCTGAGGCAATCTTTCCGGGAGCCCGTGACGGTGGCAAGCAAGGGAGGCAAGCACGGAGGCGGGATGCTGGTAACGGAATTTGGCGACGCCTTGATTAAAATCTATCGCGAATTGGAACGGGACTTTGCAAGGTTGGCTGAGCGGCGTCTCGATCCCATCATTGCAACGGTTACCCGACATTCCAAGTATCGCCCTAAGGTATCGGTACGCGGGAAGCTTGCCTAGAGTACCGAGTGAAGTTCGCGTTCACCGCACCGAACTCGCCTGTCGGGTCGGCCGATGCTCGTCCATGATGATGCCCACGACTGCTCCGGAGGCAAAGGTCAGTGCGCTGATCGCCGTGATCGCCGATGCGGCGCCGAACAAGTCGGTCATGATTCCGGCCAACAGCGCACCGATGGCGTAGCCCAGGTCTCGCCAAAAGCGATAGACGCTCAGCGAACGCGCCCGCCAAGAGGGATGAGAGGCATCCGAAACTGAGGCGATGAGCGTCGGGTAGACCATGGCGGTGCCGAGGCCCAGAAGCACGCTGGCGAGGAACCACCAGCGGAAAGAGTGCGTGATCGCCGTCAGTAGCAGGCCGCCCGCCTGGACCCACATCCCGGTCACGATCAGGCCCTTGCGGCCCCAGCGGTCACTCAAGGGCCCTGTGAGGGTCTGACACACGCCCCAAACCGCCGGGTAGATCGCCTTCAGAATGCCGATTCGCTCAATGCCGAGGCCAAAGCCGGCAAAGAACAGCGGAAAAATTCCCCAGCTCATGCCGTCGTTCAGATTGTTGACGAGCCCGGCTTGCGACGCTGCGAACAGATTGCGGTCGCCGAAGGAGGCGCGGCGGAAGATCTGCCCGAAGCTCAGCACTTCAGCGCCGGCGGCGTGCCGGGATATCTCCAATCCGACGTGGCGACCAGTGTCGCGTACGAGCAGGGCGGAGAAGCCAAGTCCCAGAGCCGCAAAAACGATTCCAAGGTAGAAAGGTGCGGGGCGAAGACCGTAGTGTTCAGCGATGTAGCCGGTCAGGAACGCGGTAACCCCGACCGAGAGATAGCCCGCGAATTCATTCAAGCCGACGGCGAGTCCGCGTGACTTCGGGCCGACGAGATCTACCTTCATGATGACCGTCATCGACCAGGCAAAGCCTTGGTTGATGCCGAGCAGGGCGTTCGCTGCGACTACCCACCCCCAGCTGGGGCCCCAGGCCAGCATGAACGGAACTGGCACCCCGACCAACCAGCCGAGCACCAACATGTGCTTGCGGCCGTAGGCGTCTGCAAGGTGGCCGGATACCAGATTGGAACACGCCTTGATGACGCCAAAGGTGACGATGAACGAAACGATGACTGTGGTCGAGGAAATCCTGAACACATTCGCGCCCAGGAGCGGGACCACCGTCCGCTCCAACCCGACCATGCCACCGACGAACACGTTGGTGGCGATCAGCAGGGTGAATTGCGGCCAGTTCTCCCGCAGGCCGAGCCGGACGATGGGCGCATCGGGAGGGATAGGGCTTGCGGCCATGACGGGTGAACTCGCTTTTTTGTTGAGACAACCGCCGCGAACGCGGCGCCGGAGCTCGTCAGCGGGCCGCGGCTGGCGTCGAAGCGCGAGAGAGTTCGAGCCGCTCGCGTCCGGCGTTGGCCGCACGCAGCGCCGCTGCCTCCGGTGGCGGCGCTGGAATGTCGCTCAGCATTTCGCGGACGAACTCGCTTTCGTCTTCGATTCGAAACGCGGCGTTGTGTCGTCTCTCAAAGCCGATGGTGGACATAGGCTTGCCACTCAGGCGCCGACCGCAGAGCGACCCTGAGAATGCCCCAGGGAGGACTTCGAGGTAATCTGGCAGTGCCTTCAAACGCTGGAGGCTCCGGAACAGGACGCGGGCTCCGTCCTCGGGCGTGGAGGCTAGCTCGGTTCGCCCGACATCGCCCACCATCAAGGTATGCCCCGTGAGCACGAACCACGGCTCGCCCGAGCGTGTCCGATCGGTGACGAGCACTGACATGTGCTCCGGCGTATGTCCCGGCGTATGGAGAATTTCAGCCGTGACGTTACCGAGCACGAGCACGTCACGATCGCGAACGCCCCGGAACGGCCCCGCGGCATCGGCCTCCGCAAACAGCACGTACTCCGCGCCCGTCGCCGCAGCCAAGCGCCGCCCGCTCGAGGCATGGTCCGCATGAATATGAGTGTCGATAACGTAAAGAATGCGCATACCGGTGTCGGTGGCCGCATCGACATACGGCGCGATGTCGCCCACCGGGTCGACCACGGCCGCTGTTGCCTTGCCTGCGCACCCGAGCACGTAGGAGATCGCGACGGGATCGGTGTGCAGGAACTGTCGCAGAATCATTGGCACATAGCTCCGCGTATCGCGAGGCCCGTCATGTGTCGCTTGCGAGTGACGGGCAGGCTCGATATCATTCAACAAATACGTTGAATGATTGTTCCGAACGCAAGCCTATGTCAAGCGACAGCCCTAAGCGCATGCTCTTCGTCCACTTCGCTGACACCGCCAAAGCGCTCGCTCACGGGCGGCGGCTGGAGATTCTCGAGCTGCTAGCCCAGGGGGAGCGCAGCGTTGAGGCACTCGGCGAGCGAGCCGGGCTATCGGTAGCGAACGCGTCGCAGCACCTGCGGCTGATGCGGCGGGCGGGTCTGCTCGCGTCGCGGCGAGACGGTAAGCGCATTCTCTACCGGCTGAGCGACCCCGCTGTCCTGGATTTGACCGCAGCGCTCCATCGCGTGGCCGAGCGCAATGTCGCGGATGTACGCAACCTCATCCACAGTTATTTTCAGGAGCGCGATACGCTTGAGCCAATGTCGCGTAAAGAACTCAATCAGCGCCTCAGGGACGGGCTGATCACGGTGCTGGACGTACGGCCCGAGGATGAGTACGCCGCGGGCCATGTGCCGAAGGCTGTCAATATTCCGCTGCGCGAACTCAAGCGTCGTCTGCGGCAGATACCGAAGAACCGCGAAGTCATCGCCTACTGCCGGGGCCCGTACTGTGTGCTCGCGTTCGAGGCAGTCGCTATTTTGCGTCAGCGCGGCTTCAAGGTTCGGCGCCTCGAGGACGGCTACCCCGAGTGGAGCGCGGCTGGCTTGCCCACTGCACTCTGAGCGGACCGATCGGGAAAGCCGCCGGCTGCACGGAAGGAGACGCAGTAGCTCCGCCTGGAGTCGCAAGCTGCCATGCACGTGACACTCCTGAGGGCGGTCGTCGCATTGGTTCCGGCTGTGGCGCTGCTCGCCGGATCTTGGGTGCTGTTTTCTCGTCAGAAGGGGCTGTCTGCGTTCCTACAACTCATCGGGGCCACGGGTATCGTTATTGTCGTTCTGACCCATGTTTGCGAAGCGCTGCAGCTGTTGCCAGCTATGGGTTGGGGGCAGGAGCACAGCATCGGCCACTACCTCGACTTGGGCGGCGTTATTGTCGGCATCACGCTCTTTCCGAGCGGCTATCTGCTGCACGCTCTGATGCGTGGCGGCGCGCGCGGAGCGGGGACAAGCTAGCCGTGGTTCACGCGAGTCTGCAGATGCTGCAATGTCTCACCGGGGGCGTGAGTTTTCGCAAGCTGTCCGAGGATTGTCAGAGCGAGACCTGAGTGGCCGTCTTTGCGCGCCCGTGGGCGAGGCTGAACGCCGCTGGAATCACGAGCATCGACAAGAGCAGCGCCGTGATCATTCCTCCGACCATTGGAGCGGCAATCCGGCGCATGACCTCAGATCCTGTCCCGCTGCCCCACATGATAGGCAGGAGTCCCGCAATGACCACCGCGACCGTCATCGCGACCGGGCGGATGCGAAGGGCGGCGCCCTCGAAGATCGCTTGATGAAACTCGCCTTGATCGTTCAGATGCCCGCTCGCGGTGCGAGCCGCCACGGCCTGATTCAGGTAGACCAGCATCACGATGCCAATCTCGGCCGCAACGCCGCCGAGCGCGATAAATCCCACCGCCGAGGCGACCGACATGTTGTAGCCGAGGAGGAACATCAGCCAGAAACCTCCAACAAGCGCGAAAGGCAGCGTCGCCATGATGAGTGCCGCGTCACTGAAGCGGCGAAAGGTGAGGTACAGAAGCACGAAGATGATCCCGAGCGTAGCCGGGACGAGAAGCTTGAGCCGCTCGGTCGCCCGTTCGAGGTACTCGAACTGACCGGACCAGGAGATGGAATAGCCGGCCGGCAGGGGCACCCGGGCCACCGCTTGCTGCATCTCACGGACCGCACTGCTCAAAGCCCTTCCGTGCAGGTCGACGTATACCCAGCCGGAAAGGCGTCCATTTTCGCTCTTGAGCATCGAAGGGCCGTCGGCAATACGGATCTGCGCCACATCGCCTAAGCGAATCTGAGCGCCGCGATCGGTGAGGACGGGTAAGTCGCGCAGTCCCTGCAGCGAATCGCGCAGCTCGCGCGGATAGCGCACGCTGATTGGAAAGCGCTGCAGCCCCTCGACAGTTTCACCGATGTCCTCGCCACCAATGGCGGCGGACACGACGCTCTGGACGTCTGAGACGTTGAGTCCATAGCGCCCGGCACGTTCGCGATCGATGTTTACATCGACGTAGCGGCCCCCGGTGAGCCGCTCGGCGAACGCTGAGGTGACGCCGGGTACGTGTTGGACCGCGGCCGCGACCTGCCTTGCGAGCCGGTCGATGACCTTAAGATCCGTGCCGGCGATTTTGATTCCTACCGGACTTTTGATTCCGGTGGCGAGCATATCGATACGGTTGCGGATCGGCGGTACCCAGATGTTTGTAAGCCCGGGGACCTGCACCACTTGATCGAGTTCCTGGATCAGTTTGTCCGGAGTCATGCCCGCTCGCCATTCGCTGCGTGGCTTGAACTGAATCGTCGTTTCGAACATCTCAAGCGGCGCGGGGTCGGTAGCGGTCTCGGCGCGACCCGCCTTGCCGAATGCACTCGCCACCTCGGGCACCGTCCTGATCAGGCGGTCGGTCTGCTGCAGGAGTTGCGTCGCTTTGCCCGCCGAGATGCCGGGCAGAGCCGAGGGCATAAAGAGGAGGTCGCCCTCATCGAGGGGCGGCATGAACTCGCCGCCGAGTCGCGTCACGGGATAGACCGTCAGCAAGAGCAGCGCGAGCGCGATGGCAATGACGGCCCCGGGATAGGCGAGTGCGATGCGTAGCAGAGGCTGATAGGCGCGCAGCAGCGTACGGTTGATCGGATTGCGGTGCTCTTCGGGGATCCGCCCGCGGATCAGATAACCCATGAGCACGGGGATGAGGGTCACCGCCAGTCCCGCAGCCGCAGCCATCGAGTACGTCTTGGTGAACGCAAGCGGCGCAAACAGCCGCCCCTCCTGAGCCTGCAGGGTGAAGACCGGTGCGAACGAGAGCGTGATGATGAGCAGTGAAGTGAAAAGTGCCGGGCCGACCTGGACCGCTGCATCGCCGATTATCTGCCAGTGCTCGGAAGCCTGTGGCGCCGCTCCCGGATGGGCCGCGCGCCACGCTTCGAGGTGCTTGTGGGCGTTCTCGATCATGACGATCGCCGCATCCACCATCGCTCCAATGGCGATCGCGATCCCCCCGAGAGACATGATGTTGGCGTTGATGCCCTGGTAGTGCATTACGAGAAATGCGATGAGCACTCCAAGCGGGAGAGATACGATGGCCACAAGAGCCGATCGCAGGTGAAAGAGGAACGCGGCGCAAACCAGCGCCACAATCAAGAACTCCTCGACGAGCTTTCCCTTGAGATTCTCGATGGCGCGATTGATGAGCCCGGAGCGATCGTACGTGGGCACAATCTCGACCCCCGCCGGGAGACTCATCTTCAGCTGCGCGAGCTTTGCTTTGACCGCGTTGATGGTCTCAAGCGCGTTCTTGCCGGAGCGCAAGATGACGACCCCGCCGGCGACTTCGCCCTCACCGTCGAGATCGGTGATCCCGCGGCGCATCTCGGGACCGATCTGCACCGTCGCCACATCGCCCACACGAACCGGAATGCCGGCCTCGGTGGTCGCGAGCGGGATGTTGCGGAAGTCGTCCAGGGTCTTCAGGTAGCCCGAGGCGCGCACCATGTACTCAGCTTCCGAGAGCTCAATCACGGAGCCGCCACTTTCCTGGTTGGCATTCTGGATGGCGCTGATGACCTTTCCCTGCGGGATGCCGAATGCCCGCAGCTTCTGAGGATCTAGGACGACCTGGTACTGGCGCACCATGCCGCCGAGGGAGGCGACCTCTGCGACATTGGGAATCGACTTGAGCTCGTATTTGAGGAACCAATCCTGAAGCGCACGCAGCTGCGAGAGATCCTGGGTGTGGCTCCGGTCGATGAGCGCGTACTCGTAGATCCAGCCGACGCCGGTTGCGTCGGGGCCTAGAGAGGTCCTTGCTTCCTTCGGCAGCCGCACTTGCACCTGGTTCAAGTACTCGAGCACACGCGAGCGCGCCCAATAGAGATCCGTACCGTCCTCGAACAACACGTAGACGAACGAATCGCCGAACATCGAGTAGCCGCGGACGGTGCGTGCCCCGGGCACCGATAGCATCGTCGTGGCAAGCGGGTAAGTGACCTGGTTCTCGACAATCTCGGGCGCCTGTCCGGGATAGATCGTGCGAATGATCACCTGGACATCGGAGAGGTCGGGGAGGGCATCGAGAGGCACCCTTAACATCGCCCAGATTCCCCAGGCCGCGATGGCGGCGACCGCAAGGAGCACCCCAACGCGATTGGCGAGGCAGGCGCGGATGAGCCGGGCGATCATTGCAGGCGTGCCTCGGTGGCCTTGAGGCTGGCCTCGGAATCGATCAGAAACTGACCGGAGACGACAACCTTTTCGCCGGCGGTGAGCCCCGCTCGAATCTCCGTCTGTCCACCGCGCTGCGCGCCGGTCTCGACGTTGACGGGCCGGAAGCGGCCGTCGCCATCAGCGAGCAGGACGATGCGGCGGGTCCCGGTCTCGATGACCGCCTCGGTCGGGACCAGCAGAACGTTCGATTGAGCTGCCGGCGCAAATTGCACCGACACAAACATCCCGGGTAGCAACTGCATGTTCGGGTTTGCGAGCTCGACCCGCGCGGTGAGTGTGCGGGTCGCGAGATTCACACTCGGAAGCACCGCGCTCACCGTCCCGTCGAAGGCGACTCCAGGGAGTGCGGCGGTGCGCGCCTGCACCGCATCGCCCTGACGGACTTGCTCTGCGAGCGTCTCCGGCACGTCGGCGTTGACCCAGACCCTTCGGAGCCCGTTGATGCGAAACAGCGGGGATCCGACGGTGACGGTCATGCCTTCGCGCGCGATGAGCTCGGTCACCACGCCGCTGATCGGCGCCAGCAGCGTGAATCGTGACTGGGGCGTGCCGCTCTTCTCGAGCGTCTGGATGAGCTCCTCAGGCATGCCCGCGAGGCGCATGCGTTGCCGCGCGCCATCCACGAGATCCGCGGCCCCCGGGCTCTTCATATTCCGGACGGCCAGGTATTCCACTTGCGCCGCGACCCAGTCGGGAACGTAAAGATCGGCGAGCGGCTCGCCCTCGCGCACCGCATCGAGCGCTGCCCGCACCCGCAGCCGCTCCACGAACCCGCTGGCGCGTGCTTGGACAAGTGCCACGTCGCGCTCGTCGTACGCGACACTGGCGCTCGCCGTGATCTCGTAGCGGAGTTGGCCGCGCGTTACCGGCGCGGTGCGCACGCCGAGATTCTGCTGCACGCGGGGACTGATTTCGACGACGCCAGAGTCCGTGGCTCCCTCAACGACCGGTACCAGCTGCATGTCCATGAAGGGTGACTTCCCCGGGTGCTCGAAGCGCTGCCCCGGGGCCATCGGGTCTTGCCAGTAGAGGATCCTCTTGCCGGTTCGTGGATCGATGTCGCCGGGCGTCTGTGGCGCAGGCGCTGCCGCGGACGGTGCGGCTGCGGCCCCAATTGCCTGGCTGCGCCCTGCGCCGATACCGGCGCGGTACAGGAAGTATCCGAGCACCGAAAGCAGGCCGGCCCCGACAACCGCTGCGACGAGGTACTTGCGATTCATGGCAGGGCTCCACGATCGGTGCCGATGGAAGTGCGGGTTTGCGCCAGAATCTCGGGCGGTGCGTCGAGAAAGGCCAGTTGCGCCCAAAGCCGCGCGGCGGTCGCCTCGAGCTGCAGGGCCTTGAGGCGCGCCTCGATTTCGGCGCGGTGGGCCGCCAGCAGCTCGGTCAGAGTCGCCTTGCCGCCGCCGTAGGCCGCGCGGGCCGCGAGTACCCGGTCAGCGGCCAGGGGAATGATCGAGGTGCGATACCGTTCGCGTCGCTCACGGGCGCTGTCCCAGGCATCGATCATGCCGGCAATCTTGGCGGCGTGCGCGCGCAGCATGTCCTCACGCTCGGCCCTTGCCTGGGAGGCTTCCGCAAGTTTGGCCGCGAGTCGCTGGTCCTGGCGGTCGGAGCGACGGATTTGCAGCGGGACGGTCACCTCGAGCGTCACCATGTTCGAGTAACCGAAGCCGCGCTCGCCGTACATGAGCTCCACCGACCAGTCCGGATGACGATCCGCACGAGCCACCTCCGCGCCCGCGCGCGCCAACTCCTCACGGCGTTCGAGCACCTGGATCTCGGGATGTTGTGCGAGCTGTGCCTCGAGGGTGTGCTTATGGACGGGGATCGTGTCGATCGGCGGGTCACCGACCAGCGGGCGCTGGGACGCATCCAACACCCATCTATCAAGAGCGGTGCTGGCCGCAGCGACTTCGAGAGAGGCCTCGGCAGCCAGATCTTCGAGTTCGGCCAGTGCCTGGCGGGTGGCGAGAACGTCTGCCGCGGTCCCGCGGCCACCTCGATACGCCGCGTCCGCAGCGGTGACTTCGAGTCGCGCCGCGTCGAGCTCTTGGGCTACGGAGCGTTGGGCGGCTTCGGCGTAATAACGATTGAGCCATGCCAGCGCGCTCTCGCGCCGGATCTCGACTACGGCTTGTGCCTTCGTGGCTTCCGCCAGGCGAACCGCCTCCTCGGACTCAGCGATCCGGGCGTGCAGTTTCGACGGACGCGTGATCTCCTGCATGACCCCAACGCTGCGCATCGTCATGAAGTCCCGCTGCACACTGAAGGCGTCGGGGCCGTTGATCGGTAAGTTCTCAAGCCCAATTTTCGCGACGGGATCCGGTCGCTCGCCAGCAGCGACCGCCAGGGCCTGGGAGGCACGAACGCCGAGCTGACTTGCCTCAAGCTGGCCGGAGCGCCGGACAGCGATACGCTGCGCCTCGGCCAGGGACAGAGGCGTCACGTCGGCGAAGGCGGTGACCGAGAGCAGAAGGCCGAGCGAAACGGCGGCGAACTTTGAGCGGGCGCGAGCGGCACGCCTCGGCCAGAGTAGGCGGAGAAGAGATCGATTCATGAGACTCACCCAGTTCGGACTGGACGTCACGTCGAGTCAGAGACCCCGCGGCGTGCTGAGGCAGTCCCGACGACTGCGCCTCAGTGAAGCGCGGGAACTACCGGCCGCGGGCCGGTATCGGCAAGCCGAGACTTAAAAGCGCAGGCGAGCGGTGCGCAGGTAGGTGAGGGACTGGTTGCCGCGGTAATCCGTGAGTACCACGGACGCGGGCTGGATCGGCCGCTGCGCGATGAGCGTGTCGGCGGCGGAGCCAAATGACACGGGCGAGCTCGCGGTTTGGTCGGGCGCCGTGCGCGGTTGCGCTGCCACCCAGGGCGACGGTGCGGCGGTGGAGCGTGCGGAGCAGCAGTCATCGTCGGCGATCGTCGCGGCACTCGTCTGCTGGATGTAGGGGGCCGGGAAACGCTTCGGGCAGCAATCGGCGCGTAACCCACAGGCGAGAGCTGGCTGGACCATGCCGAGAAGGCATATCCAGATTGTCAGGGGCGTGAGGCGGCGACGAACCAAAGAAGGCACCCGTGGGCTGAAAGAACCTACAACCTTCGAGATCAAGTTCCCCGATCCTAACCCTGAAGTCAACTGATGCGCAGGACCCGTTCACACTTTGACCGCCTCCGGCTTGCTTCGCGCATCCAGGCGAGGTGACTCCTCATTCGGCTTGACTCTGGACTATGGTCCATAGTTTAGGATCTTGCCCGGAACCAGAGACCGAAGCATGGACTCAATCGGCATAGGCACGCTTGCCAGGCGCGCGGGAGTGCGCATCGACACCGTTCGCTATTACGAGCGCAGCGGGCTGCTCAACCCCAGGACACGCCTTGCCTCGGGTTACCGCCGCTATGGCCCGCTCGAGCTCTCGCGATTGCGCTTCATACGCCGGGCGCAGGCACTCGGCTTCACGCTCGGTGAGGTTCGCGAGCTGTTGGACCTCTCGAAGCGGCGGGATGTGGCAAGGATCAAACGTGCCGCACTGAAGAAGCTGGCAGATGTGGAGCGCCGGCTCGCCGATCTCAAACGTGTGCGCGACGGTCTGCTGACACTCATCGACGCTTGCCCAGGACACGGCCGCGCCGCGGACTGCCCTATCTTGAGGGCTCTGGGTGGAGAAGAACTCCAGTGAAACCGCAGCACGGGCATCGGGGAAACAGTTGTTCGACCCATCATTCACATGGGGCAGAACCGCGTAAGCCAGGGCACAAGGGGCCGGAGCAGCCCTTCGAGAGATCTCCAGCGTCCCACGGGGCGCTGGGACGGCAACACACGGTAGCGGACGCGAGCGCGGACGTTGCCACCGCGGGGACTGTGTACACGTGCCCCATGCACCCGCAGATTCGGCGCAACGCGCCAGGAAGTTGTCCGATTTGCGGCATGGCGCTTGAGCCGATGCAGCCAAGTCTCGACGGCGGCGCCAGTCCCGAGCTGCGGGACATGATGCGGCGCTTCTGGCTGGGTGCCGCTCTGGCGCTGCCGTTACTGATCCTCGAGATGGGTGCACACGTCCCCGCCTTGAGCCTCCATCACTATGTGCCTCGGCTTGCGGCGCTCTGGAGTGAATTCGCACTCGGAACACCCCTCGTGCTCTGGGCCGGGTGGCCCTTGCTCGAGCGGGGCTGGGCGTCGGTGCGGCAGCGCTCGCTCAACATGTTCAGCCTCATCGCCCTTGGGATCGGGGCCGCGTACGTCTACAGCCTGGCGGCGACCTTTGCCCCGGGGATCTTTCCGAGCGCTCTGCGAGGCGAAGGAGGGCTGATTCCGGTCTACTACGAAGCCGCGGGCGTCATCACCGTGCTGGTGCTCCTCGGGCAGGTGCTCGAGCTTCGAGCCCGCGAGACGACCGGCAGCGCCATCCGCGCGCTCCTCAACCTCGCACCCAAGATCGCGCGACGGATCCGCGCGGATGGGAGCGAGGAGGAGATTCCGCTCGAGGGGGTGCAGGTCGCGGATCGCTTACGGGTACGCCCCGGCGACGCGGTACCGGTGGATGGAGTCGTGCTCGAAGGCTCGAGTACCGTCGATGAGTCGATGGTGACGGGCGAGTCCATGCCCGCATCGAAGCAGGCTGGCGCCGGGCTCATCGGCGGGACGATCAACGGCGCCGGAGCGCTCATCATGCGCGCGCAGCGAGTGGGGTCGGACACCATGCTCGCCCGGATTGTGCACCTCGTGGCGGAGGCCCAGCGCAGCCGTGCACCGATTCAACGGCTCGCAGACCTGGTGTCGGCCTGGTTCGTGCCGGCTGTGATTCTGATTGCGGTCGGCGCCTTTGTCGCCTGGATGGTTGTCGGCCCGCCGCCGCAGCTCGGCTATGCGCTCGTTGCCGCCGTCTCGGTGCTGATCATCGCCTGCCCCTGTGCGCTCGGACTTGCAACGCCGATGTCGATTATGGTGGGTGTCGGCAAGGGGGCGACCGCAGGCGTGCTCATCAAGAACGCGGAGGCGCTCGAGCGGCTGGAGAAGATCGACACACTGGTTGTCGACAAGACGGGGACCTTGACCGAAGGCAAGCCGCGGGTGGTCGCGGTGGTGCCGGCAAGCGGCTTTGACGAGGGCACCGTTCTTTCCCTCGCAGCGAGTCTCGAGCGCGCGAGTGAGCATCCGCTCGCCGCAGCCGTCGCCGCGTCGGCCCGGGAACGAGGTCTGAGTCCCAAGGAGTCGAACGAGTTTCGTTCGATCACAGGCAAGGGCGTGACCGGGAGCATCGATGCCCGGCGAGTCGCCGTCGGAAACGCCGCGCTCTTCGCCGAGCTCAACATCCCGCTCGAGACGCTCGAGGCAGGCGCCCAAAGGCTGCGGGGTGAGGGTGCCACGGCAATGTTCGTTGCCATCGATGGCCGGGCGGCCGGAGTCATCGCGGTTGCTGATCCGATCAAGGCAAGCACGCCCGCAGCGCTTGAGAGCTTGCGGCGTGACGGCATTCGTATCGTGATGGTGACCGGCGATCACCGCGCCACCGCCGAAGCGGTCGCACGGAAACTGCAGATCGTCGATATCGAGGCTGCAGTCCTCCCCGAGCGCAAGAACGAGATCGTGCGACGCCTGCGCGCCGAGGGCCGAGCCGTGGCGATGGCCGGCGACGGCGTCAACGATGCGCCGGCGCTTGCCGAAGCCGAGGTCGGAATCGCCATGGGTACCGGCACGGATGTGGCCATGCAGAGCGCCGGCGTGACGCTCGTCAAGGGGGACTTGGCAGGCATCGCGCGCGCGCGAGTCCTCAGCCGCGCGACCATGCGCAACATCCGCCAGAACCTCTTTCTCGCCTTTGTCTACAACGTTCTTGGCATTCCGATTGCGGCAGGAGTGCTGTACCCCTTCCTGGGACTGCTCCTCAGTCCGATCATCGCGGCGGCCGCCATGAGCCTGAGCTCGGTATCCGTAATTGGTAACGCGCTGCGCCTGAGATTCGTGCGCCTGTAGATAACGCACACATTGAACGGCCCATCGATTCACCATGACTCTTTTATGAACAGCGAACACTCACAACTCCGTGGTCCCCGCTCGACCACCGTCGGCGCCGTGCTGCACGGGGCCCTCGCCTACGATCTACTGGTCTGGCTCGCCACGCTGGGCAGAGACGGGGCATTTCGCAAAGAGGTGCTGCACCTCGCGCACGTCGCGCCCGGGGAGACTGTTCTCGACGTCAGCTGTGGGACCGGGAATCTTGCGATTGCGGCCAAGGAGCGCGTCGGACGCAATGGAACCGTGTACGGGGTCGATGCCTCGGTCGAGATGCTTGCCCGCGCGGTCCGCAAGGCAAAGCGCAAGGACGTCGCGGTTACTTTCACCAACGGCTTCGCTCAGCAGCTGCCCTTTCCAAATGCGCGGATTGACGTCGTGCTGAGCACACGGGCGCTCCATCATCTTCCCACCAAGGGGCGCGAGGAGTGCATCCGGGAGATGCGTCGGGTATTGAAGCCAGGCGGGCGATTGCTTGCCGTTGACTTCATAAAGGGGACAGAGCGGCGCGGCGCGTTAGCGCACTTTCACCGTCATGGCACCGTAAGGCTCGAAGACATCGTCACGGCAGTGAAGCAAGCGGATTTCCAAGACGTGGAGAGCGGGATGCTCCGAACAGGGAGCTTGGGGTTTGTCTTTGCGAGGGCCGGGTGTTGATGCAGCTTGTTTGAGCCTGGTGAGGCCGCTCCTCGTTGAAGGTACTGATGAACTGATCAAAGCGGCCCTGTTGCTGCAGGAAGTTCTTCGCGGCCGGCTTGGTGGCTTGCTGCTTGAGGGTCAGATGCATGCGCTCGTGCCGTCCGTTCTGCTGCGGGTTGCCCGGCTTGATGCGCTCGATGTCGATCCCGAGCCGCAGCCACCACACCGAGAGTCTGGTGAGGCCAAAAAGGGAGTTAGCGCTGGCAAAGGGTGCGCCGTTATCGGCAAGCGTCAGTGTGCCGGCCACCGTTCGAGACAGTGCGCCAGCCTCTCGTAGCGATCTGCGAGCAAGCGCAGGTCTGCTACAGACTCAGAATGCAATAGCAAGGGGAGGAGGTCCCGAATCTCGCTGGCCATCGCGCGGTAGTCGGCTTGGGTCATCATGGAGAGAGGTTGCGCCGTTTGTTCAAGATTGTCGGTACGCTAGCGCACGCGGCACGCGCCGGATGCGGGAAGACAGTGTGCGCCCGGCGGCCCCGATGACGGCCGCGCTGCGTTCGAACTATTTGGCGCTGGTCGCTGGCTTCGTCGTCCCCGCGCCCCAGGTGAAAGCCTTGAGTAGCCAGGCGCTGTTTTCCTTCTGTACTACGAACACCATGTGCGCCATTTCCTGCATCGCGACGCCCTTGTGTTTGAAGGTGTAAAAGAAGGGTACGGCAACGTAGCCACGATCACCGTTGATACGCACGCGCGTTGGCTTGCCCATCTTGTACACGGAATCGGTAATCCCCTCGGCCTGTTGCCAAGCGCCGTAGGCCTTGAGCCATGTGTCAAAAGCGTCCGCACCCGCCCAGAGATGCGGGGCAATCTCGTCGATGATGGTTACTCCGCCAGGTGACAATGTTGACGCGAAAGTCTTCATGTCTCCCTTGTTCATGCTGTCAGTAGCCAGTTGGATGCGCGCAAGCACTTGCGCCTCCGGCGTTGCTGCAGCAGCGACCGGCACGCCCAGAGTGAGAGATACAGAAATAAGCAGCGCGCTCAGTAGCGCGTAGAAATTACGGGTACTCATACCATCCCCCCAGAGAAACGCTTGTGGGTCTAGGCGCCTGGCAGATTCATCGCCGCAGCTGCTAGGCGATTGAGCGTTACTCTGCGCTCGGGGCGATTTGTGAAGCAAGCCGAGAGGTGGGTTTCTGCGAAGCGCTGCGCCGCACAATTTTCTCTGAGCGCCCAACGCCAATGCTCGATCCTGCGAGCTTCAATCTCGGGCACCACCGCACCCAGGGGTGCTAGGACGAGTGCGCGCGCAAGACGAGTCGCCGGGCAGCCTTCAAGAGCGGGGCTACGCCTGCGGCCGGCGCGTCCCGCCGCGCAAAGCGCTCAGAAGGTGAAACGAACACCAACTGTCGGATCAATGTTGTTGTTGTAGAAGGGGCCGCTGGCAAGCTGATTGCGGCAGACACGTCTTCGCTATGATATGCCGTGAGGAGGAATTCCTATGGTCGCTTCCGTTGTTCGATTCAGGATCGATTTCGCCGAACATTCGAGTGTTGAGCCGGGAAAAATCCGTCTTCTCGAAGCCATGCGAGATGCCGGTTCATTGTCACAAGGGGCGCGTAACATTGGGATGAGCTATCGTCGCGCCTGGCTCCTGGTCGAGAGCCTGCGGCAATCCTTCCGGGAGCCCGTGACGGTGGCAAGCACGGGAGGCAAGGACGGAGGCGGGATGCTGGTCACCGAACTTGGCGACGCTTTGATTAGAAACTATCGCGAATTGGAACGAGGCTTTGCGACGTTGGCTGAACGGCGTCTCCATCCAGTCATTGCAACGGTCCGACAGTCCAAATCTGGCGCAAAGTACCGGTACGCACGCAGCTTGAGCAAAAGGCAAAGGGTATGACACTGCATAGGTGCAGCGACCCTGATTATCTGGCGCGAAGGAGATGACACCGTGAACAAACATTTGCTCAACCGACGTCAATTTAGTGCGCGTTGTGCTGCCTTCGGCTTATCGCTTCCCGCCTTGAGTGCAATGATTGTGCCGCACGCAGCTGCACGGGATGCTGATACCGGCGCGGCGTCGAAGCCTGCTGCGCGTAGCGTAAAATTGCCAGAGGGCATTTCCGTCCCGCCACTCGGTCAAGGCTGCTGGCACCTCGGCCAGGGCAGGCATCCGCTCGCTGTCGAGGAAGAGGCGCTGCGCACGGGCATAGCGCTCGGCATGACGTTGATCGACACGTCGGGAAACTACGGCAACGGTCGTTCCGAGAAATTCATCAGTCACGTGATTGCCGGTCAGCGCGAGCGCATATTCCTGGTCTCCAAGGTGGAGGGCGATCAGGTGTCCGGCGATGGCATCGCGCGTGCTTGCGCGGCGAGCCTCGCGCGTCTCGGCAGCGAGCATCTGGATCTTTACTTGCTGCATTGGCCGGTTCCAAGCGCGCAATTCCCCGGCGTGGTGGCGGCATTTGAACAACTCCGCGCGGCGGGGAAGATTCGCGCTTGGGGCGTATCCAATTTCAACGTCAGCCAGATGGAGGATCTCTTCCGCGTTCCGGACGGCCATCGCTGCGCCACCAATCAGGTCGCTTACAGTCTCAACAACCGGCGCATTGAGCGCGATGTTTTGCCGTGGAGCAGGCGGCACAACCTGCCGGTCATGGCGTACTCGCCGCTCGGCGGCGACCATAACCTTGTCGTAGGTGACCGCACCCTGGCGCAGATCGGCACAAACCATGGTTGCTCGGCCGCCGCGGTGGCGCTGGCCTGGGTGATTCGCAGCGGCAGCGTTATCGCAATTCCCGAATCCGGCTCTCCAGCGCACGTCAAGGAAAACGCTTTGGCGCTTTCGATGGCCCTCACGCCGCAGGACCTACAGACATTGGATGCGGCGTTTCCAGCCGGGGGGCAGGTTGACATGTGAACCTTGCAGCCGGCGGTCGTGGTCGTCGGAGCCAAGCTCTGCAGGCATGACGGGCATCAGCGAGGATCTTCCTCCACAGTCAGTACGACTTTCCCTCGGGCGTGCCCCGCTTCCAGATACCGCAGCGCCGCGGGGGTTTCACTGAGCTTGTAACCCCGGTCGATGACCGGTGTCACCTTACCGGACTGCATGAGAGTTCCCAGGGTGGCCAGATCATCTTTGTTGAGATCCGTGAGAATCATGCGGAATTTCTGGCTGACGAACGGCGACAGCACCAGCGCCTCGATCGGATCTGCCAGCCAGCCGAACCAATTCCCGGGGGTGGTCGAGCCGATCATGACGAGGGTGCCGTTTGGATTCAGGACGCGCTTGTATTCCAGCATCGAATGCGTTCCGACGTTGTCCACAATCAGGTCGTAGTGTTGCGCGCCCGTGGTGAAATCCTCGCGGGTGTAGTCGACGACGTGATCAGCGCCGATTGAGCGCACCAGCTCGACATTGTGTGTGCTGCATACGCCGGTCACATCTGCGCCGAATGCCTTGGCGATCTGCACGGCAAACGTACCCACGCCGCCCGAAGCGCCGTTGATGAGAACCTTCTGACCGGCGCGAATCTGGCCCTTATCGCGCAGCGCCTGCAGCGCGGTCAGTGCCGCGATCGGTACCGAGGCCGCCTGCTCGAACGGCAGGTTGCCTGGCTTCAGCGCGATTCCCCGATCCTCGCGGACAGCGACATACTCGGCAAACGCCCCGAATTTCCCGCCGAACACTTCGTCACCGGGCTTGAAACGCGTGACGCTCCGGCCGACCGCCTCGACAGTCCCCGCGAAGTCGACACCCAGCCGCGGGTTTTGTGGTTTGCCGAAGCCGGCGTCAATGCGCACCATGTACGGGGTGCCCTCCAGGTAGTGCCAGTCAAGCGGATTGACGGACGCGGCGTGCACCCTGACCAGGACTTCGTCGTCCGCCGCGGTGGGCTTGCGGATGTCTTCATACCTGAGGACGTCGGGTGAACCGTAGCAACGATAGACGATGCCCTTCATCAGGGTGGCGCCGGCAGGAGGTGAGGATGCCGGGCCGCAGGCAGAGGTGTGGCTCATTGCGAGCGCCAGCGACAGCATCCCGAGGGCCACAAGGATTACGAGAACGCCCAGGATTTTATAGCGTAGTTTCATGGCTCCCCCGGCGCTGGTGCCCGCTCGGGAGTGTACCGCCGGCCGCGCCCCGCGCGGGTTCGCCTGATCGCAAAACACGGTCGCTCCGCGGCGGGCGGTGTGCTGACCACTGCGCGCCACGATTCCCCCACGGCTTTGCCACAAATGGCAGCGAGACTCCGGTTCTCGAGGCCTTTCAACATTCAACAGGAGTAGCGCATGTCTGCTCGCTTCGACGGTCTGCCCGAGTTCCTGCGACGGGCGCTCATCGGGCCCCTCGGTCGGCTGGGGCGCGCATCGGGCGCGGCTGTGCGCCGCTGCTTTACGGCCGGCTACTGCCTGCGCACGCGCCTTGTGATGGCAGCGCTGCTCGCACTCTTCGCTTACGGTCTCTACGCCCGTCCACCCTTCGCCACCGTGCGCCGCAGCGAGGTACTGGTGCGCATGAACCTGCTCGACGGCTCGACGAGCGCTTACACGGCGGGCACCGTACTGGTGCTACCCGGTATCCACCAACTGCGCCGCTACCCGACGGGCGACCAGATTTACCGGCCGATTGAAGGCGCGAGTGCCACCGGGAAAGCGCCGTTCCAGTCGAACGAGGGCCTGTCGATCGGCGTCGATCTGACGGTGCGCTGGGCCATCGACCGCGCGCGCATCGGGCAGTTGTCGAAGCAGTTTCCGGACGACCTGAACGCCGACCTCGTAGGTCCGGCCGTGCAGGGGGTGGCGTACCCCTTGCTCGCCAGACATGCGGTGCGGGAGATCTTCTCGAGCGAGCGTGCGCGGATCCAGCAGGAAATCACGACCGAACTTGGGCGCAAGCTTGCGGCCATGGGACTCGTTCTGCGTGGCGTGGACATGGGGCAGGTGGATCTGCCGCGGGACTATCGCGTGCAGATGGAGAAGCTGCTCGCCGAGGAGCTCGAAACCGAGAAGGTTCGCTACACGCTGCAGCTCAAGGAGGCGATGGTGAAAGAGACGCAGCTCGAGGGCGAGGCCGACAAGGCGCGGCGGCAAAAGGCGGCCGAAGCTGCGGGTCAGGAGCTGGTCATCGCAGCGCGCGCGCAGGAGGAAACCATGAAGCACGTCCTGCCGTTCAAGCAGAAGCAGATCGAGCAGCGTCAGCTCGAGGCCGAGGCCGACAAGGTCGCGCGGATCCGCACCGCGGAAGGTGCTGCCGAGGCGCGCCGCATCGAGGCCAGGGGCGAAGCGGACTCGCGGCAGAGGCTCGCCGACGCGGAAGCCTACCGACTCGAACTCATTGGCAAGACCAATGCCGGTCAGATGGAGCGCGAGGGCGCCTTGCTCGCGCACTACCCGCTGCTAATCCAGAAGACTCTCGCCGACAAGCTCTCCGACAAGGTGCAGGTGATCATCGCCCCGACTCCGGCAGCAGGCGAGTTCATCGGCTCGAACCTCGTGGGCGCACGCAGCCCGGCGAGCGCGGTCGGCAAGGTGGAGAGCCGCCAGTGATCCTCGCCCTCGCGGCGACGCTCGCGATCGTGGTGCAGGATCACGCCGCGCTGCGCGCGGCGCCGAGCTCAGGCGCGACGGAGCTGGCGACGCTGTGGCAGGGAGATGTGCTCGAGGTGCGTGGCGAGCGGCCCGGATACCTGAAGGTCTACGACTATCGGCGCGAGCGGGGCGGGTACCTGAAGAGCGAGGCCGCCCGTTCCATAGGCCTTACCGAGGCCGAAGCTCCCGCGCTCCTCGCGGTGCTGCGCTTCCTGCGCGACAGCCCCGGAGCCGAAGCGCTTGGCGTAAGTTACGGCGCCGCGTACCTCAAGGCCGTCCCGACACCATCACTGACCGCCGAACCTTTCGATGCCATTGCCCTGATGGCCGAGCGGCTGGCGGATGAGGCATCGGGGCGCGGCTACCGCCTCACGGAAGTGGCTGCGCATATGGAGGTAATGGAGCAGTTCGGCGTTCATATGCGCAGCTTCGAGCGCAACGGCCGCATGCAGGTGTGTTACGAGGGCGAGCTTTATCGGCGCGTGCTTGGCCTGCGCGGCGCGAGCCCCGAGGAGCGCGTGCACGCGGCGCTCGGTCTCACGCGACCCGATTGCATCGATCCGAGCTTGGGCCCGGCACTGCGTGCATCGCTGGATGATTTGCGTCGCGAGCTCCTCGACAGGATCGACGAGCGGGAATTGAGTGCACTGACACGCAGCCGCCTGCACGTGCGCCGCGCCACGCTCTGGGCGTCCATCGCTTTTGAGCAGGCGCGGCGCCGTGAGCCGCCGGGGGCGGCGGCGCAACGGGCGCTCACCGAGCTTCTGGCGGTGCGCGCGGATGATCTTGGCGAGGACCACCGAGCCGAGTACCAGGATGCGCTGGTGCGGGTAAGCGCCATCCGCTGGGCCGCGGTGACTCCCGCGCCCCAGTCGGGTGCGCTGACTCTCACCACGGCCGCCGGTGATCCGGGCGAGACCTGTGTAACGCTACGACAAACGCAGGAGCGGCGCGAAACACCACTCGTGCGACGCTGCACGTATGGAATCGTATGGATAGCGTCGGCCAAGTCGATCGCAAAGGCTAAGGCGCTGGTGCTCGCAGTGCAGCCGATGGAGAGCTGGCGCGAACTGTGGGTGTTCCATGAAAACGCGGGCGCCTGGACCATCGATGTGCTTTCACCGGGCCTTGACGATCCTGAGGAAGGCTACGTCGAGTTTGCCGGGTTCGCGCCGGCTGCGAGGCGCCTGCTTGTAGCACGCGAGGTCAAGGAGCGCGGACGATTTCGACGCCGCTTCGAGGAGCTGCGGCTCGATGATCTCGCCCTGGTACGGCAGGCGAGTGCGCCGGAGCTCTTGCGCGACTTTGGGAGCTGGCAGGACATGGATTGGCGGCGCGACACGCTCGCGCTGCGCTAAGGGGCGATATGATCATAGACTATAACCGCTATGAGCCGTTTCGACTTACGCCCGCCCAACGATGAGCAGCGCACCCACATCGGCTCGGGTCTGACGCAGGACGAGCGCCGTGTGCTCCTGCAGCACGGGACCGAGGCTCCGTTCTGTGGGGTGTTCCTGGACAACCACAAGAACGGGATCTACACCTGCCGGTTTTGCGGCCTGCCGCTGTTCAGCTCGAGCAGCAAGTTCGATTCCGGGACCGGGTGGCCGAGTTTCTTCAAACCCTACGATGAAACCCATATTCGGCGCATTACTGATACCAGTCATGGAATGCGCCGCGTGGAGGAAGTCTGCGCCCGCTGTGGCAGCCACTTAGGTCACGTGTTTCCGGACGGTCCGCCGCCCACCGGCGAGCGCCACTGCCTGAACTCGGTGTCGCTGTCATTCACCGAGCAGGGGAAAGCGCTGCCTGATGTGCTCTCGCGAGGAACGCCTGAAGGCCAGGTGCCGTAACGCTGAGGGTTGCTACCTGGACTGAGAGACTGCCATCGAGTTTATGACTTGCCTGACACCGGGCACGCTGCGGGCGATGGCCTCAGCATCGCTGATCTCAAGGCCCGAACTCACCACGCCGTAGAGATACACCGTGTGATCCAGCGTCTGCACCGTAATGGCGGTGGACTCCAGGTCCGGACGGTGATTGATCTGTGACTGTATCTGCGCAGTGATCTGCGCATCCCCCGGACAGCCACTGAAGCCGCATTTCTCGTAGGTGTGGTACACGGCGCAGCCGCCAAGAGCGCCGGCCAGCAGCAGGACAAGAACCGACGCGCAAAGGGATCGGTGCGTGCTGATATGGCTATGAAAGGGCGTTCCGGGGCTGGGCATTTTAAGTTCACCTGTCAGAACGAGTGCCGGCGACGGGAGGCGGCCGATCGCTTGCCTGAGACCTTAGACGAGGCCGGGGGCTAATAGTGCCAAATCCGCTCTCTTTATCCGATGTGACGTGACCGCCACGGTAGCGGGTGAGGGCCGCGACCAGTCCGGTGCGGGTACCGCCGGTCTGCTCCTGGAGCATAGCTCGCGCTGGCGCAGCGCCTGCAGAATCGAGTCGCGCGGCAGACCCGTAATCACCGTCATCGGGTAGTCGTTCAGACGCACGAACGCAATAATCATCTGCGTGCCGAGCGCAGGCGCGAATCCCTCGACCACGCCGGTGTCGGCGGTCAGCGGCGCGGCGCGGTACAGGGGCGAGGACGCATAGTTCGAGCCGGGCGAGAGCCGGGGGCCCGTGCCGTCCTGCATGCCAACCAGCAAAGTCCCGTCGGTCGCGAGCAGCGCAATCATGCCTCCGGGACCGCCGAGCCGCGCGTGCAGCGGTTGGAACGCGCGAAAACTGAACAGCGCACCCGCCCACAGGTCGGCGCGCTGGCGCGGCACGTGGCGCGCAACTGGCACCACCATTTCTCCCGGGTGATCGGGGGTCGGGCAGGGGCTCGCCCACCCAGGTCCCGGCGGCGGTGGATGAGTGCGCCACGGTGAGCCAGGCGGGAACGGCGTCGCTCACCTCGTACACGCCGCTGCGGCCGGCACGTGCAAAACGCGTGGAGTCCGCGACGAACACCGAGCGCACGTACTGGCCGCCGGTCAGAACTCTTTGCAGACAGCTGCGCAACACCGCATCCGTCGCCGCGTCGAGACCGCCCGCCGCGGCGATCTCATTGGCACCCCGTGACCGCCGCGCCGATGCCATCGTTAAGCATGGCGTGCGCGCCGGTCTCCAGCGCCACGGCCACAATGCTCAGGGGATTGCGCTCGGATTGCAGCGTGTGTTCGCGGTCGGTGCGGATCCGTAACGCCGAATAGGTCCAGCCGCTCATAAGCAGCAGTGCCGCGTAGATCGGAGTATCCAGGTGCCGGCACCCGGCGCGGCGCGCGATATCAAAGGAGCGGTGCTTCCCTGGTTCACGTGCCTCCCACGCACGACCGGTCCGCGCCTGAGAGTTTGCGCCAAAGCCGCCGGACAGGCTACGAGTGGCGCCCCATGCGGGTGTGCACCGGGCGCGCCTGCGGCTTCATCGGATCGGTATAGTCTGCAGCACACTTGACAAGCCCAGGCACTTTTGGAGGGTGACCCATATGAGAGGTGTCTTTGCCGCGATCCTGGCGATCGTGCCTGTTATGTCCATCCAGGGAGCAACGGCCACTAGGTCCGAGAACCCGCTGCTGCAGCCGAACACCCTGCCGTATCAGATGCCGCCGTTCGATCGCATCCGGGTCAGCGACTACGCGCCGGCGTTCGAGGCCGGCATGCGGGCGCAATTGGGCGAAGTCGCCGCCATCGCCCACGACCCGCACCCGCCGGACTTTCAGAACACCATCGTCGCCCTCGACCGTTCCGGGCAGCTGTTGCTGCGGGTTGGCTTCCTGTTCGATGAACTCAACGCCAACAATACCAACCCGCAGATGCAGGCGATCGACACCGAGTACGCGATCAAGCGCAGCGCGCATAAGGACGCGGTCTACCTGGATCATGCGCTGTGGCAGCGGGTCGATGCCGTGTACGCGCAACGCGCGACTCTTAAGCTCGACCCGGAATCCCGGCAGCTGTTGTTGCGCTGGCATGCGCGCTTCGTGCGCGCGGGCGCGCGCCTCGGGGCTGCCGATCAGGCGCGGCTGCGCGAACTGAATGCGAAGATTGCCGCGCTGACCACCCACTTCGGGCAAAACCTGCTGAAGGCGACTGCCGACGGTGCCGTGGTCGTCGACAAGGTGGCGGATCTTGAGGGCCTGTCTCCTGGCCAGGTGAGTGCGGCTGCCGAGGCGGCGCAGGCGCGGGGACTGGAGGGCCAGTGGCTGATCACGCTCGAGAACACCACCCAGCAGCCGGTGCTGGCGCAGCTCACGAACCGCGCGTTGCGCGAGCGTATTTACCGCGCCTCGGTGCAGCGCTGCCTCGGGGGAGACACTGACAACACGCGGCTACTCACGGACATCGTCAAAGCACGCGCCGAGCGGGCGGCGCTCCTCGGGTACCCGAGTCACGCGGCCTACATGCTCGAGGATGAGTCCGCGGGGACTCCCGCCGCGGCGCGCAACATGCTCACCCAGGTGGTCCCGGCGGCCCTGGCGCGGGCGCGCGTCGAGGCAGCCGAGCAGCAGAAAGTGATCGACGCACAGGCCGCGGCGCGCGGCACGGCTTCCTTCACGCTGCAGCCGTGGGACTGGGCGTTCTACTCGGAAGCGGTGCGCAAGGCGCACTATGACTTCGATGCGGCGCAGGTCGCGCCTTACTTCGAGCTCAACCGCGTCGTGCAGGACGGGGTGTTTTACGCCGCGCATGAGCTTTACGGGCTGACGTTCAAGGAGCGCAAGGACCTGCCGGTCTACCGGCCCGAGGTGCGGGTGTTCGAGGTGTTCGATGCGGATGGCACAGGACTGGCGCTGTTCATTGCTGACTACTTCGCCCGCGATAACAAGCAGGGCGGGGCCTGGATGAACGCCTACCTCGAGCAGTCGCGGCTCCTGGGCTTGAAGGCAGTGGTCTCTAACAATCTGAACTTCCCCAGGCCTGCGCCGGGGCAGCCGGTGCTGCTCAGCTTCGAGGACGTGACGGCGCTCTTCCACGAGTTCGGTCACGCGCTGCACGGCATGCTCTCGAACGTGAATTACCCCTCGCTCTCGGGAACCGAGACGCCACCGGACTTTGTCGAATACCCGTCGCAGTACAACGAAATGTGGGCGCGCGAGCCGCAGGTGCTCGCGCACTTCGCGCATCACTACCAGACCGGGGAAGCGATGCCGCCGCAACTGCTTGCCAAGGTGCTCGCGGCGCAGCAGTTCAATGAAGGCTATGCGATTACCGAGTATGTGGCCGCGGCACTTCTGGATCTGTCGTGGTATGAGCTGCGTGCCGCGCAGGTGCCGGCGCCGGGCGATGTGTCCGCGTTTGAGACGGCAACGCTGAAGGCGGCGGGCCTCGACTACGCGCTCGTCCCGCCGCGCTATCACTCGGCCTACTTCCACCACATTTTCGATGACGACTATTCCGCCGGCTACTACGCCTACTTCTGGAGCGAGGTTTACGCCCGCGACACCGGGGCCTGGCTGCATGCGCATGGCGGACTGACACGTGCGAACGGGGACTACCTGCGCAAGACGGTGCTCTCGCGCGGCCGGACGGCCGAGCCCATGGAGTTGTTCAAGAACTTTTATGGCAGAGGCCCGGAGATCGGTCCGCTGCTGCAGTATCGGGGCCTAGCCGGCGGCGGCTGATTGCGCGTGGGCTTGCCACAGGTGCATCACAGCGTAGCCGCGGAAGGGCCGCCACGCTTGCGCGCGGGTGTCGAGTTCGCGCGCCGTAAGAGCGGTACTGCCGGGCGATGCCTGTTGCCTCAGGATCAGATCCCCGACGGGAAAACCGTCAGGGTCGCCTAAGCCACGCAACGCCACGTAGCCTGCGGTCCACGGACCCACGCCCGGCAACGCGGCGAGCGCGCGCAGCACGCGCGCGTGCGGGTCACTGAAGGCAACCTCGCTATCGCGCACGGCACGTGCGAATCCCTGCAAGGCTGCGGCGCGCGCTCGCGGCACGCCGAAGTTCTCCAGAGCGCACGGTACGAGGGCGCCGGGCGTTGGAAACATACGCGCCAATCCAGGCTCCGGGTGCCGGAGCGCTTCGCCCAGGCGCTCGGTGAGGCGCGTGAGGAGCGTCCGTCCTGCCGCGACGCTCACCTGTTGACCCATGATGGCGCGTACACCGCTCTCGAACGCGTCCCAGGTACCCGGGATCCGTATCCCCGGGCGCCGCTTGCCGAGTGCGCGCAGCTGCGGATCGCGCCGCAGGGTGGCGGCAATCTTCGCAGGATCTGCGTCAAGGTCGAACATCCGGCGGGCGACCACACACAACGCCGCAAGGTCCGCTGATTCGTCGCAGCGCACCCGCAGTTCGAGCGCGTGTGTGCCTGCTGCGGGTTGCACGTGCACGAGCGCATAGCCGCCGGCGGTGCGCACGGTGCGGGCATACGCTCCGGCGCTCACCGACTCGACGCCCGGAATCGCGCGCCGGGCCAGAAAGGCGCACAGGTGCGCCCAGTCATAGGGCGGGCGGTAGGGCAGGCGCAGCGTTACTTCTTCCCGCATGACTTGAACGGTACCCCGCGCGGGCGTCCGTCGGAGCATTTTCTGTGATGTGATTCCGCTTTGAGGTCATCGTCCGCGACGGCGGCGCGTTCCTGTGCCTAGGCTCGCTGCGTATCGCGAGCAGCCGTCTTCTTCAGGAGCGCGGGATGAATCGCCTGGCCGGTAGAGTTCAGTGGGGACTTGCGCTGCTGTGCGTAGGGCTTGGTGCGACTTGCGTTTCACGCGCCGACGCCCTGTCTGCGGTGCAGGTGCTGAGGGAAGGCGGATGTGGCGGCGTGGTGCCGGCTGCCCGACCACTGCTGCGCAGCGCGCTGCTGGATAAGGTGGCGCAGGAGTGGGCCGGGGGGAGCTCGCTGCCGGCGGCAGCGCAACACAGTGCCTGGCGCGCACAAGCGACGACCGGCGCGCACGTCAGCGGCCCGGATTCATCCCTGCTCGAGCTGCTCAGGCGCTCGGATTGCCGCGCACTGGCAAGACCGGGCCTGCGCCAGATTGGCGTTTATCGTCGCGGACTCGACAACTGGCTGGTGCTCGCAGGCGGTTCGGGGTTGCCCGATACGCCGCGGGCCGTCGCGAGCACCGCGGCGGCGCCAAGGCCGATCCCTGCCCGGATCCCCGCAAGCTCCGCCGTGCCCATGACTGCAACCGGCCCGGTGCTCGCGTCCCGTGCGCTGCAACTCGTGAACGAAGCGCGCGCGCGCGGGGCGAAGTGCGGTGCGCGGGTGTTTGCACCTGCACCGGCGATGAGCCTGTCCGGGACGCTGGCGGGTGTTGCATCCGGACATGCAATCGACATGGCGGAACACAACTACTTCGAGCACGTGGACCTGGCCGGCAAGTCTCCCGCGGACCGCGTACGCGCGGTCGGATACAAGGAGAAACTGGTCGGGGAGAACATTGCCTACGGACCCGGGTCGGTTGAAGAGGTGGTGCAGGGCTGGCTCGACAGTCCCGGGCACTGCGAAAACATCATGGACCCGCGGTTCGCACAGATGGGCATCGCGTATTCGGCGGGTCGCACCTCGCGACACGGACTTTACTGGGTGCAGCTGCTCGCCGAGCCGCGCGCCTGAGGCCTCACGGCAGCCTGCGCAGAAACTCCCGCAGCGCTGCGGCGACTTCCGCCGGGCAGTCCAGCGGCGTGAAGTGGGCGCCCGGCAGTAGCACCAGGGGCGCGCCAAGAAGCTGCGCGAGCGGACGCGCGACCGTGTCGATGGGGAGAAACTGGTCGCGCTCACCCCACAGGACCACCGCCGGCACAGCGCTGGCGCGCAGCGCCGCGCCGATATGCTCGGTCTGCCTCGGGTCAAGATCGCAGGCGGCGCGGATCAGGCGCTGTCCGCCCTGTTGACCTTCATAGGCACGCAACATGTCGCGCATCGCCTCACTGTTGCCCAGGCGACGCATGAGGACCGGGCACAGCCGGTGCGCCTGGGATGGATCCCAGCTGCGGATGCTGGCGATGGAGTCCATCGCCCATTCACCGGCATAAACCCCGTCCAGCAGCGCCAGTCCGCGCACGCGTTGCGGCGCGCTCACCGTCATCAGCTGCGCCGCCGCCGAACCGACATCGTGGGCGAGGATGGCGACACGTTCGATCCCGAGCGCATCCAGGAGCTCGAACATCCAGCGCGCCTGGCTCGCCATGTCCACGCCCACGCCGGCTGCGGCTGGTGAATCGCCGTAACCCGCGAGGTCCGGAACCAGCACCCGAAACCCCGCGTCGCTTAAGGATGGCGCAACCCGCGCCCACAGCCGCCGGTTGGCCGGAAAGCCGTGCAGCAGCAACACGGCGCCGCCAGCGCCCGAATCCTCCAACGCAATGGTCGCACCCGAAACGCGAACGGATGACGGCATCGCGTCGATTCGCCGCCGGCGCGAGTCGAACGTGCGCTACGCCAGCGCCGACTTGAACAGCGCCAGCATCCGCGCCCAGGCTTTTTCTGCCTGTGCGTCGTTGTAGACACGCGAGTCCGGCGGACACCAGCCATGCAGGGTGCCGGCGTACACTTCGATCTCGGCCGGCACCTTCGTTTTGGCGAAGGCATCGCGCAGCACAGTCTTGGCGTCCGGCTGGCGCTGATCGTCGTTCTCAGCGATGGCGAACAGGTAGTGCGCCTTGATTTTCGGGATCAGGAGGTGCGGGCTGTCGGGTTTGTCGGTCACCAGGCCCCCGCCGTGAAAGGACGCGCCCGCGCCGATGCGACCGGGAACCGTCGCGGCCGTGCGCATCGTGAGGGAGCCGCCCATGCAATAACCGGTCGTCCCCATTTTTCGTTTCCGCGCGACCGATCCCTGCGCGTCGAGCCAGACAACGAATGCCCGCGCATCCGTGACGGTCGTTTCGGGTGTCAAAGCGCCCATCAACCCCATGAGGGTGGTGCGCGTCGCTGCATCGTTGAAATCCGGATTCTGCGGTGCGGTCGGCGCCCGTTTCGCGCGGTAAAAGGGATTCACCACCAGCACCGAGTAGCCTGACTCGGCCAGCCGTCTGCCCATCTGCCGAAACGCCGGCCGCAGGCCGAAGATGTCCGGCCAAACCAACACTGCGGGTGCGGTGCCCGTGGCAGGGTGCACGAAATACGCATCCGCGGTCCCGTCGGGCGTCTTGATGTCGACTTCGGATTCCTCAACCGTGACCGCCCCGGCGACGGGCGGCAGCAGTGAGATCAGCCCCGCGCCGAGGGTGAGGGCGCCAAAGCGGCGTCGCGACAGGCCGGGGTTCCTGAGTTCATATTCGAGGATGTCATCGATCGAATCGTGGTCGCACATGTTGTTTCTCCGGCAGAGGACCGCGCCTTCAGCGTGCGCATGTTGCGCGCAACTGCGTATCGGTCGCAACCGCTGACGAGCGCTGCTGAGGGGACTGCGACACGCGGCGGGGTCGCCGCCTATACTCGATTGAATGAATGAAGTTGTGGACGAACAGCCGGCCACGGGAACGCTTCCCCGCCGGCTGTTGCCGTGGCTCGTGGCGGTGGCGTTCTTCATGCAGGCGCTCGATACCACGATCCTGAACACGGCGGTGCCGAGCATCGCCCACGCACTGGGGGTCGCACCGCTGAGCATCAAGGCGCTGCTGTCGAGCTACACGCTGAGTCTCGCGGTGTTCATCCCGATCAGCGGCTGGATGGCGAACCGCTTCGGCACCCGGCGCGTGTTCAGCGGCGCGATCGCGCTGTTCACCTTGGGCTCGCTGCTGTGCGGTGTGTCGCGCAACATTCATGTGCTGGTGGCCTGCCGGGTACTGCAGGGCTGCGGCGGCGCCATGATGGTGCCGGTCGGACGGCTGACCCTGGTGCGGGCATTTCCCAAATCCGAGCTCGTGCGCGCCATGAGCTTCGTCGCGATTCCGGGCCTTCTGGGTCCGATGCTCGGGCCGGTTGCCGGCGGGTTCATCACCGCCTACCTGCACTGGAGCGTGATCTTCTTCATCAACGTGCCCATCGGGCTGGTGGGTTTGTACCTGGTGTACCGGAACCTGCCGGACTATCGCGAAGAGTCCACACCGGCGCTGGATATTCTGGGGCTCGTTCTGTTCAGCTCCGGCATCGCGCTCCTGTCGTATGTGCTGGAGGTGTTCGGCGAGCATCGCCTGAACGGATTGACGGTGCTGGCGCTGCTGGCCGTGTCCGCGCTGCTGCTCGCCACCTACGGCGTGCACGCCGCGCGGGCGGCGCAGCCCTTGCTGCGCCTCGCGCTGTTTCGCATCCGCACTTTTCGTGCCGCCGTCAGCGGCAGCTTCTTCACCCGCATCAGTGTCGGCGGCATCCCGTTCCTGCTGCCGCTCCTGTACCAGGTAGGACTCGGTTACACGCCGGTGCAATCGGGCCTGCTGATGGTGCCGCAGGCGCTCGCCGCCATGAGCCTGAAGATGATCATGCCGCGCATCCTCACACGCTTCGGTTACCGCGCCGTGCTGGTTTCCAATACCACCATCCTCGGCCTGCTGATCCTCTCATTTGCGACCATTGGCGCCGGTACGCCGGTGTGGCTCATCGTGATGCAGGTGTTTGCGTACGGCTTTGTGTCGTCACTGCAGTACACGAGCATGAACACGCTCGTGTACGCAGACGTCGCCGGCGAGGTGGCGAGTAGTGCCAGCACTATTGCGAGCACCGCACAGCAGCTGTCTTTGAGCTTCGGTGTCGCGAGCGCCTCGCTGGTGGCGGCGTTCTTCGTTCCCGACCGCTTTCATACGGTGGCCGCGGATATGATTCACGGCATCCACCAGGCGTTCCTGGTGCTGGGCGTCGCCACGATCGTGTCGACCATCGTTTTCCGCGGTCTGAAGGCCGCTGACGGCGAGTCCGTCAGTCAGCACCGGGTCGAAGTGCCCGCCGCTTGAGCGGCCGGCGCCTTGGATTCACTTGCCGGCGTGTGCCGATTCGCGCTTCAATTAGCGCTGCACGCGCGGTCCGCTTCGCTCCATTTCGGGAGTTACCATGATGGCTGGAAGATCTGTGTTGATGGTTGCCGTACTCGGCACTGCATTGCTCGCCAGCATGGCAGGCCGCACGCAGCAGGCGACCCCCGCGAATCCGCTCGATACGGTGCCCGACAAGATGCCGTTCGATATCCCGTATGGTGCGCCGATATCCCTGGAACGCGCGTCGGTGGCGATTGCCGCGGCGGTTGCCGAGGCGAAAAAGCACGACTGGAAGTTGAACGTGGCGGTGGTGGATTCCGGCGGTAACCTTGTGGCTTTCCAGCGCATGGATGGCGCGCAGCTCGGTTCCATCCAGGTGTCCGAGCACAAAGCCCGGGCAGCGGCGACCTTCCGGCGCGAGACGAGGGTATTCGAGGACGCTATCCAGCTGAAACAGAACTACTACGTGATGACGCTCGACGGCATCGTCGCCTCGCGTGGCGGCATTCCGCTGGTCGAGGGTGGCAAGATCATTGGCGCCATCGGCTGTTCCGGTGGCACGGGTTCGCAGGACGAAGTTGCCTGCAAGCTCGGTGCGGCCACGCTGAAGTAGCCATCGTTCGCCGGATCAAGGTGCGTGTCATGAGCGAACACCGTACCCGAACCGCAGGCGTTAACCTCGCACTCGCGGCGCTTACGGCAGGCACAACGCGCCCGCCGGGCGGCAGCAGGCCGACACCGAACCCGGGAGGGCCGCCCGCGCCCGCGGATGGGGCTAACCGCCAGCCCTCGGCGCGGCCTGCTGCGCAGCCGACGCAGTAGCTTCGGAACCGTCACCCAGGTCGGTCCGTCTAAGAGCTCAACGACAGGAGCCAGGAGAGTCGCGTGACCAGGTCATGTTCCCGGATCAGAATTGCCGCGGTGCTCGCGACGCTGGCGGGCGTGTGCGCGCCGGCGGCCTGGGCCGCCGCGCCCGATGGCGACAACGCGTCGCTTGCTGCCTGGGCGCCAAAGGAACTGCGCTTCATCTACCAGGGATTTACTACCCGCTACTCCTGCGATGGGCTGCGCGACAAGGTGCGCAGCGCGCTGCTTGCCCTGGGTGCGCGCAAGGACCTCGCGGTGCATGAATGGGCTTGCGCGTCTCCGCCCGACAGGCCCGACCCCTTCCCGGGCGTCAATATCAAGATGCAGGTGCTGACGCCGCTCAGCGCCACTGCGGCAGCGCCGGATGCGACGGCGGTTGCTGCGCATTGGAAGACGGTAGATCTGCGTCTTAACCGGGACGCGCTTTCCGAAAATGGCGACTGCGAGCTCATCGAGCAGATCAAACAGAGCATCCTGCCGCTCTTCACCACGCGCAATGTCGAGTACAGCTCAAATTGCGTTCCGCACCAGTTGTCCGCCGGCGGAACACTTCTGCGCGCGGAGGTGCTGATCAGCGACGCCCCGGACAAGAAGCCGGGTGCCGCCGCCGCCCGTTAAAAAGAAAAGTCCCGTGCGGTGGTGCCGCACGGGGCCTGATTGCAACAGCTGAAGAGCTGGCGACTCGTTACTTCTCGGTAACCCGCAAGGACATGCGGCGGTTCTTCGCCCGGCCTTCCTCGGTGGCGTTATCCGCCACCGGGTGCTCTTCACCGTAGCCCTTGGCGCTCATGCGATCCGCATCGATGCCCAGCTTCGCAAGTTCCACCATGACGCCATTGGCGCGCGCGTCGGAGAGCGTGACGTTCGCAGCGGCGTCGCCGGTGTTGTCCGTGTAACCACCAAGGCGAATTTTCACTTTCGGGTAGGCCTTGAGGATGGCACCGATGTTGTTAACCTGCTCCTGGGAGGCCGGCTGCAGCGTTGCCTTGCCGGTGTCGAACAGCAGTCGGTCAAAGTCGAACCACTTGTCCTCGCTCACCGTCGAGTTCGGATCGTTCAGGTAGGCGATGAGTTTCGATTCCACACCGTTCGCGGGCGCGTTCAGCTCCGTGCCGTCGGGCAGCTTCATCCTGGTCATCTCGCCCAGCGCAGCCCAGGCGGCGTTGGCGGCATTGCCCACGGTGCTCGCCGCAGTCGCGGCAGCGGTACCAGCCACGTTCGGGGCGCTGACTGCCGGTGTGCTCGGACCCGGACCGCTCAGCGAGCGGAACAACAACCAGGCGAGAATCACTGCGCCCAGGATTGCGAGTGGCACCAGCCAGCGCGAACCACTGGCGGCCGCAGAGTCGGCACCGGATCCGATTGCCGAGGCTGCCCGGCCGGAGGCGGAGCCAATCGTCTCGGCGCCTGCCTTGAGCATGCCGGTTCCCGGCAGGCCCGGTGCTTCGGCCTTGAGCATGCTGCCCAGTGAGCTCGCATTCAACGAACCGGTGCTATGCATCCTGGCGAGATAACCGAGCACCAGCGGGGCCGCCACTTTCAGGATGCCGCCGGCGGATGCTGCGCTGATGCCCGCCTGCTGCGCGATCTGGTTTGTCACCTGGCCCTGGTTCGAGCCGAACACCATGGGAAGAAACGTACTCACCAGGTCCCGGGCCGCGCCACTCGGGCCGCCGGACGCGATGGAGGCAAGACTGCCGAGGATGTTCTGGCCGCCACCCCCGCTTACCAGGCCCACGATCTGTCCGAGAAAGCCACTGTCTCCCGCCTTGCTCACCAGTCCGCCGAGTGTCGCGGCAGTTGCCGCGCCTAGTCCACCCTGAACCGCCTGCGATGACTCGCCCAGACGCGACGCAATTGCCTGCTTCATCTCCGGCGTGACCATGCCCAGAATTGAAGCCATCATCGAGCTTGCCATGTTGTATCTCCCCTACGTCCTTTGTAGTGTGAAAGCTCAACGGGAAAAAAGCCGGCGTATTCTAGCTACAGCTTTGTTGCAGCTGCCATCTTCCTGCCGGGGAGGGCACGCGCCAGCGCATCGCGCCAGCCGCCGATCAACCTGGCCCGCCGGTCAGGATTCATGCGGGGAGAAAAAACCGCTGCAGTGCCGATGCTGGCCGCGATCGCGGGCAGATCGGGCCACACGCCGGCGGCAAGGCCGGCGAGAAAGGCCGCGCCGGTAACCGTGGCCTCAAGCGCGACCGGCCGCTCGACGGGCGCATCGAGCACGTCAGCGAGGAACTGGCAAAACCAGTCATTGGCCGCCATGCCTCCGTCGACGCGAATGGCATTCGCCGGCTGCGCGCCATCGCGCGCCATGGCGGAAGTGAGGTCCAGCGTCTGGTAAGCGACCGCCTCGAGTGCGGCGCGTGCCAGATGGGCGCCGGTGCTATCAAGGGTGAGTCCGCAGATGAGTCCGCGCGCTTCGGGCTCCCAGTGCGGCGCGCCGAGGCCGACGAACGCCGGCACCAGGTACACGCCGTGATCATCGGGAACGCTCGCCGCGGCCGCGGCCGACTCGGCGGCGTCGCGCAGCAGGTGCAAACCATCGCGCAGCCACTTGATGGCCGCGCCGGCGACGAAGATCGACCCTTCCATGGCGTAGGTGGTACGCCCGCCGAGCCGATAGGCCACCGTCGTGAGCATGTGTTGGGAGGCGACGGGAACATCGCCCGTGTTGAGGAGCAGGAAACAACCTGTGCCGTAGGTGGACTTCGCCATGCCGCGCCTGAAGCAGCCCTGGCCGATGAGCGCCGCCTGCTGATCACCGGCTACGCCCCGGATTGGAATTTCAGCGCCCAGGAGCTGCGCTGCGGTGCAGCCGAAGTCCCCGCTGCTGTCGCGCACCTCGGGCAGGAGCTCGCGCGGCACGCGCAGGAGTCGCAGCAACTCTTCGTCCCAGTTCTGCGTGTGCAGGTTGAACAGCAGGGTGCGCGAGGCATTGGTGGCGTCCGTGGCGTGCACCCGTCCCTGCGTGAGGCGCCATAAGAGAAAGGTGTCGACGGTACCGAAGGCGAGCTCCCCGCGCGCGGCGCGCGCGCGCGCGCCGGGAAGGTTGTCGAGGAGCCAGGCGATCTTGGTGGCGGAGAAATAGGGATCCAGAACGAGCCCCGTGCGCTGCCGCACCAGCGCTTCGGCACCCGCGGCCTTCAGAGCGGCGCATTCAGCGGCGGTACGCCGATCCTGCCAGACGATGGCGTGATGGATGGGCTTGCCCGTCGCGCGCTCCCAGATGAGCGTGGTTTCGCGCTGGTTGGTGATGCCGAGCGCTGCGATCTCGCGCGCGTCGACGCGCGATTGCACCAACGCCTCGCGCGCCGTTGCGAGCGTGGCGCGCCAGATGTCTTCCGCGTCATGTTCGACGCAACCGGAGGCGGGGTAGTGTTGTGGCAGTTCCCGCCGCGCCAGGGCGAGCGGACGCACCTTGCCGTCGAACACCACCGCGCGTGTCGAGGTCGTGCCCTGGTCAATCGCCAGCAGATACGGCGGCGGCATGGATCGAGCCTGCCCCGGTGGGTGCGTCAGCGCTCGAACACGTAGGTTCCGGGCGCAGCACCGAGCGGCGGATGGGACCGCGAGCCCAGCGTGTGCGGTGCAGCCACTTCCGCACCGGAACGCTCCTGGATCCAATGTCGCCAGTAGGGCCACCAGCTGCCCTCCTGGCGTTTCGCCTGCTTCGCCCACTCGTCGGGATTGTCGACGTTCGCGGGCGCGGTAAAGAAGAACGCCTTGGGCGAACCGGGCGGGTTGATCAGGCTTTGCAGATGCCCGGCATTGGCGAGCACGAAGGTCGCGCGGTCACCGAACAGACGCGCGGTGCCGTAGCAGCCCTTCCAGGGCGTGATGTGATCGGTGATGCCGCCGATGACGAAGGCGCCGGTCTTTACCCTGGTGAGATCCACGGCGCGACCGGCCACTTCCAGTGCCCCGGGATTAGCGAACGGGTTGTGCTCAATGAGATCCAGCAGGTCGCCGTGGAACTGTGCCGGCAGGCGCGTGGTGTCGTTGTTCCAGGCCAGGATGTCGAACGCCGGGGGCTTATTGCCGAGCAGATAGTTGTTGACCCAGTAGTTCCAGATGAGATCGTTTGGCCGCAGCCAGGCGAACATGCTCGCCATCTCGGAGCCCTCGATCACGCCTTTGCTGCGCGAGCGCGCCTTGGCGGCACGCACGGCGCCCGGTGAGTTGAACAGGCCCAGCGTCGTGTCTTCGAGCGCCTTGTTGACGTCGAGCACGCACACGGCCCAGGCGCTGTTGGCGACCTTGGTTTCACTGCCCGCGGCAAGATATCCCAGGTAAGCCGCGAGGGTCATTCCGCCCGAGCACGAGCCCCACATGTTCACATCCGGACTGCCGGTGATGGCGCGGGTCACATCGACCGCCTCGTCCAGCGCGAGCACATACTGTTCCAGGCCCCAGTGCCGCTCACGCGTCGTGGGGTTGCGCCAGCTGATGATAAAAAACTGCACGCCGCTCTCGACGTTGAACTTGACCAGGCTTTTCTCGGGCGAGAGGTCAACGGCGTAGAACTTGTTGACCTGCGGCGGCGCCATGATGAGCGGGCGCTGCCGCACGCGCGCGGTGGCCGGCGTGTACTGGATCAGTTCGAACAGCTCGCCGCGATGCACGACCTCACCGGGTGAAGTCGCCATGTTGACGCCGAGCTTGAAGCCGCTGGCGTCCACCTGCGAGGGCATCATGTTGTTATGGCGCGCATCGTGCACCAGGTTCTGCAGCCCCCTGAGCAGATTCAGGCCGCCGGTGTCGAGGATCTTGCGTACGGCCGCGGGGTTGCCCAGCACCCAGTTGCTCGGCGCCAGGGCATCGGTGACCAGTGAAGCGAAGAACTGCGCGCGTCCTTTCTCCCTGGTGCTGGCGGAGGAGTGGGCGATGAATTCGCTGAGTTCCCTTTGGGTGGCGAGGTAGCTGCGCATCAGGCGCTGGTAGATGAAGTTGGATTGCCAGGCGGGATCGGCGAAGCGGCGATCCTTCGGATCCGGCGCCAGCGTCGAGTCACCCTTGACGACGCTGGTCAGCTGCTTGAGGTAACTGGCGAAATGCAGCGTCGCGCGCTGCGGTGATACCGCGATGAGCCCGAGGAGCGAGCGGGCGGCGGCCGCCACATCGCTGCCCTGGATGCCGATCAGGGGGTTGGCGGCGAGGGTGTTCTGACTCGCCTCCGCGATGAGTTCGGTGAGCCCGGCGGCAGCCTGCATGGCCTCTTGGCTGGCGGCGGCGACGGTGCCGCCGGCGGCGCGTACAGTGGCCGCGGCGCGGCGTACGGTTTTGCGGGCGTGGCGCACGGTGGTAGAGCTGCGGGAGCGCGCCTTCGCTTTCTTCCTGGTTGCCACGAATCCCCCGACGCCGGAGCCCTTGCCGGCGGTGTTTGTCAGGCCATGAGCATCGCGAGCACGCTGGCGCTCAGGGCCGGCTTGCTCTCACCCTCGATTTCGATGGTGTTGTCGCTCGTCACGAGATAACGGCCACCACCCTTGTCCTCGACCGCGGCAATCCTGATGTGGTTGCGCACGCGCTTGCCGGAGCGCACCGGGGCAACGAAGCGCACCTTTTCCAGACCGTAGTTGACCACCGACTTGGGCTGGATGCGGGTCAGCAGCACCTCGAAGGCGGTCGGCGCCAGCAGCGACAGGGTGAGAAACCCATGCGCCACCGTGCCGCCGAATGGACCCTCGCGGGCCGCGCGCTCGGCGTCGACATGGATCCACTGGTGATCCCCGGTGCAATGCGCGAACTCGTTGATGCGCGCCTGGTCGAGCAGGATCCACGAAGACACGCCGATCTCTTCGCCGACGTGCCGGGCCAGGTCCGCCACGGGCATCTGATTGCCGCTCATTGCTGCCGTCCGTTCATGTCGGGTCGATCCAGGAATTCATTCATCACCCGCGCCGTCTCGTCGCCACGGGTCAGGAGGAACAGGTGGCCGCAATTGAACACCTTCAGCTCGCTGTGCGGAATCAGCGTCTTGAGAATATGCGCGTTCAGGATCGGCACCAAGGGATCATCCAGACCGGCCATGATCAGGGTCGGCTGGGTCAGGCAGTGCAGCCAGTGGACGCTGGTCCAGCCCATGACCGCCGCGATCTGCAGGTAGTAGCCGAGGCGCGACTGCCAGCGCACGTGCCGGAACAGCTCCAGCGCCAGGTCCGGGTCCTTGCGAAAGTCGCCGCCGTAGATGTCCCCGGCGACCTGGCGCGCGTAGTCGCGGCGCATATAGCGCAGCGGCGTCGCCATCTTCCACAGCACCTGCGGACTCGCCGGCACCATGACCGCGCCTGCGGAGGTGGAACACAGGATGAGGCGGTGGCAGCGCTCCTTGCAGGTGCGCGCGAATTCCTGGGCGGCAGTGCCACCCCAGGAAACACCGAAGACGTCCGCCTGGCCGTGGCCAAAGTGATCGAGAATACCCGCCGCCATGCGCGCCAGGCCCGGCAGGCGATAGGGAACGCGGGGAGGTTCGGACTGCCCAACGCCGGGGACATCGAAAGTGATCAGTTCTCGCCCGGGCATGCGCAGCGCCAAAGGCCCGAGCAGTTCAATGTTGCCGCCGATGCCATTGAAGAGCAGGAGCGGCATCCCGCTGCCGGATCCGGCCTGGCGCCCGACGCGGATCGAGTACCCATCAACGAGGAGCATCTGCGTCGCGAACGGGCCAGACCCGGCGCTATGGGGCGGCGCCGGGCGTTTCGTCGCCTGCGACCGCACGGCCACACTGGTGCGTGAACAGCTGGTCATGGCGCCATTGAGCGAGTCCCCCTGTTGGGGGGATGTTACCAACCGCGGACCCATCAGGCCTATGTGCTTGAGCGGGGCTGTGATGGGCGTCTGATCCGAGTGTGGTAGTGCGTATGCACTGCAATATGATGTTCATGTTTATGTGTTATTTAAAAGCTATAAAGCTTGTTAAATCAGTTATATTAGATCATAGCCATTAACTTTCATAAAACCTATTGCACTGCATACAAACTGGTGTACAATACTGCCATCGATTCCCCACTGATGTTCCGTAGGAGCTTTACATGAACGACCGTACTTTCGACCTGAACACCTGGATGGAGACCTACAAAGAAGCGTTCAGCTCTTTCGGCAAGGCCCAACAGGAAAGTTTCAAGGCCCTCGAGCGCTTCGCGCGCTTCCACTACTCCGTCGCCGGTGACGTGCTCGAGGCTGGCATCGCGCAGGCGAAGGCCACTTTGGCTCCCAAGGTTGCCGCAGGCACGAACGCCGTTGCCGACCTGCTCCAGAAGCAGGCCGATCTCGGCACCGAGCTCAGCGACAAGCTGAAGGCCCGCGCGGAAGAGTTCTCCGCCATGGCCGCTGACGTGCAGCAGACCGTCGGCAGCTTCGCCGCCCAGGCTGCGAACCGTGCAACGCGCGCCACGCGTGCGACCCGCAGCACGCGCACGAAGAAGAAGGCCGCTTAAGGCGTCCGCTTTTCGCATCGAAGAAGTCACAGGGGCGGCCATTGGCCGCCCTTGTGCTCTTAGGGTTCCCCGCGAGGTGTGCTCGGGCCCCCTCCGGTAGGATCGACGGCACATGCCTTTCCTGCGCCGCCCGCTCCGCCATCACTCTGTGTGTCTTGTCGCCGCGTTCGCCTCTGGCGCGTGCGCGCTGTGCCCGGTAGCGCGGGCGCAGGAGGCCCGGCCGGACTCCATGGGCATGTCAGGGATGTACGGCGGGTACGACATGACACGCGAGGCTTCCGGCACCAGCTGGCAGCCGGACTCGACACCCATGGGTGGCATCCACAGCATGACGGGCACGTGGATGATCATGCTGCGCGGCTATGCGGATGTTGTGTACGACCACCAGGGTGGTCCACGCGGCAACGATCAGACCTTCACGACCGGCATGCTGATGTTCATGGCACGCCGCGACCTCACGGACGGGGCAGTGGGCCTGCGCCTGATGGTCTCGGGCGATCCGCCGATGGGCAAGAGCGGTTACCCGCTCCTTTTCCAGACGGGCGAGACGGCCAACGGCCGCACGCCCCTCATTGACCGGCAGCATCCGCACAACCTGCTGATGGAGGCGGCAGCGGCCTATAGCCGTTCGCTGTCCGACGGGAGTTCGGCGTTTGTGTATGCGGGCCTTGCCGGGGAGCCCGCGCTCGGGCCCGTGGCATTCATGCACCGTCTATCCGGCGAGGACAACCCGGAGGCGCCCCTGACGCACCACTGGCTCGACTCGACTCACGTGTCGTACGGCGTCGTCACGGGTGGCTACATCTGGCGCGAGTTCAAGCTCGAAGCGTCCGCGTTCAACGGCCGCGAGCCGGATCAGTACCGCTACGACATCGAAGTCCGGCCGCTGCAGTCCTACGCGACGCGGCTCTCCTACAACCCGACCAGTGACTGGTCGCTGCAGGCGAGCACCGGACACCTCGTCGGCCCCGAACAGCTGCAGCCGGATGTGAATGAGCGGCGCACCACCGCGTCCGCGAGCTACAACGCGCCCGTCGGTCAGTGGTGGCAAACGACCCTGGTCTGGGGACGCAACAGTCCGTGCGCGGGACGGGCGAGCACGGGCTGGTTGCTGGAGTCAGCCGCGCAACCCGTAGTCGGACACACTTTCTTCGGCCGCATCGAGCGGGTCGCCAAGGACGAGCTGTTTCTTCCGGGCGCGGCGTTCTACGATGACAGCTTCATCATCAACAAGCTCTCGCTCGGCTACATCCACGATTTCATGCGCCTGCAATCGATAAATTTTGGCGCGGGCGGATCTGTCAGCGTCTACCGCTCTCCGGGCGCGCTCGATGAGGTCTACGGCGCCCACCCCAGCTCTTTCATGCTGTTCGTGCGCGCGCGCCTGTGAGCAGCAACGTCGAAAGCATTGCCTCACGCGGCGCGGTGCGCGCGCTGGTCGTGCTGACGGCGATCAACCTCTTCAATTATCTCGACCGCTATGTGGTCGCGCCCATCGTGCCGGACCTGAAGAGCGCCATGGGCCTCACCGACACGCAGCTTGGCTGGCTCGTGCCGGCCTTCATGATCGTGTACATGCTCACGGCGCCAGTGTTTGGTGCCTGGGGCGATCGTGGTTCGCGTACCCGGCCGATCGCCATCGGGGTTTTCATCTGGAGCCTGGCCACCATGGCCTCGGGTCTCGCTCGCACCTACCCGCAACTGTTGGCGGGGCGGGCCCTCGTCGGCATCGGTGAAGCGGCGTATGTTGCGATCGCGCCGGCGCTGCTGGCGGATTGTTTCCGGGCCGAGAGCCGCGGCCGCGTGTACGCGGTGCTCAACATGGCGATCCCGGTGGGTTCAGCGCTCGGCTACATACTGGGCGGCCTGGTCAGTCAACACTTTGGATGGCGGGCAGCTTTTTTTGTCGCCGGTGCGCCGGGGCTCGTGCTCGCGGCGACGGTACTATGGCTGCCGGACCCGCCGCGCGGCGCCCAGGACGCGCCGACGCGCCTCGCGGGAAGCGCAGCCGGGCCGGGCACCCAAAACCCACTGGGGGTGTACCTGGATCTTCTGCGGCGCGCGCCCTACGTGCTGCTGCTCCTCGGCTACGCTGCCTACACGTTCGCGCTCGGCGGGCTGGCGTTCTGGATGCCGGCCTTCCTGCAGCGGGTGCACGGCATCCCGAAAGTACAGGCGACGACCGGATTTGGTGCGATCGTCGTGGTCACGGGATTCGTCGGCACTTTCGTCGGCGGCTGGCTCGGTGACTACGGTCTTAAGTACTCGCGTCAGGCGTACCTGTGGTTCTCCGGCTCAGCGACGTTGCTGGCCGTGCCGTTCGTCGTGCTGTCGCTTACCGCCAGTGCGCCGGCGGTGTTTTATCCGGCGCTGGTAGGCGCGCAACTCCTGCTCTTCATGTCGACCGGGCCCATCAACGCCGCCATTGTCAACATGGTTTCGCCCTTTGAACGCGCTTCGGCCGTGGCCCTGAGCATGTTCGCGATTCACCTCCTCGGGGACGTGCCGTCGCCGGTTCTGATCGGGCGCTTGTCCGATGCTTCGTCCCTCGGGCAGGCGGTACTCGTGGTGCCGGTGGCGGTCGCCGTCGGCGGTCTGGTGTGGCTGGTGGCGGCGCGATTCAGCGGCCGGGCCGCGGCCGCCGCGGCGGCTTGAGGTGGGACGGGCCGCGAAAACGCGCGCGTCGGCGACGCGACCGCGCGGCGCGATGTTTGATTCCTCGGCATCACCGGCAAGCCGGCCGTTGGCCACGGTGCCGGAAGGCGAGCTCGTGGCGCGGTTGCGAGCTGCGCTCCACGAGCGCGATGGCGCTGCGGGTGCGCACTGCATACACGAGTTATGGATGCGCGGGGCGTTTGCGGCGCAGATCGAGAGCGCGCTCGTTGCGCTGTGGCAGAGCGCCGCGGCCTCGGTCCCGGACTGGCTGCCCATGCACTACATCGACTGGTTGCCCACGGCCTATGAGGTGGCGCTGCAATTCAGCGCGCGGCGCAAGGGCCGCTCCAACCTGTACCTGGTGCTGCTGGATTTCGCGGATCGCACGCGCGGCCCGCATGGCGTGTACGTCGGGATGAGCCAGTACACCCCGGCGCAGCGCTTCGACCAGCACAAGGCAGGGATTCACGCCGCCGGCAGTGTTCTAAAGCGCGGCATCGAAGTGCTGACCGGGCCGGTGCTGCACCTGCAGCGTGTTGCGCGGGCAGATGCGCGGCGCCTCGAGGGCGAGCTGGCGGGCGCGCTGGCGGACGCGGGGATCCTGGTCGAGGGCGGTCACTAGTCCATTAGCGCGTCACGAACGCGCGTTCGATCACGTAGTCGCCGGGCGTGCCGATGTGTGGCGAAGGCACGTAGCCGCGCGCGGCGAGGAGGGCACAGGTGTCGGCGAGCATCGCAGGACTCCCGCATACCATGACGCGATCGGCCGCGGGATGCAGGGGCGGCAGCTCGAGGTCGCGCGCCAGCCGGCCGGACTCGATCAGGCCCGGCAGGCGGCCGCGATTGACGTGCGGCTCGCGCGTCACGGCCGGGTAGTAGCACAGCTTCTCGCGCACCTGCGAACCGAGGATCTCGTGCTCGCGGAGCCAGCTGATCCGGTGGCGCACGACGGCAGTCTCCTTCGCCCAGCGCACGCCATGCACGAGAATGACGCGCTCGAAGCACGCGTAGGTCTGCGGATCCATGATCACGCTCATGAACGGCGCGGCGCCGGTGCCGGTGCTGAGCAGGTACAGCCGTTTGCCGGGCTTCAGATCCTGCAGCAACAGGGTGCCGGTGGGCTTGCGGCTGACGAGCACCTCATCGCCCGCGCGTACCTTCTGCAGGCGCGAGGTCAGGGGACCGTCGGGCACCTTGATGCTGAGGAACTCCAGGTGCTCCTCGTGGTTGGCGCTGGCGATGCTGTAGGCGCGCAGCAGGGCGCGATCCTGTAGTTGCAGTCCGACCATGACGAACTGGCCGTTCTCAAAGCGCAGGCCACGATCGCGCGTGGTGGTGAAGGTGAACTGCGTGTCGGTCCAATGCCGCACCGCGAGCACGCGTTCCGAACCGATTGCCGCCAAGAGCTCCCCTCGTGCAGGAAAATCCCGTCAGCAGGAATCCTAGCGGGCGCGCCGGGGATCGGAGCATGTATCGGGGCATGCACTTATAAGAGCCCGTTATGGCGCTGCGGTCATGTTCGCGCGGTACTCGTCGCGCTAGACTCCCGCCGGCGGGAGTTCGCGAGCGCGCCGCCTTGCGGCGGTGCGAGGTGTGACAGTAATGAGAACAAGAGCAGGGTGGGGGTGCATTCTCGGCCTGGCCGTGCTGATGACTCTCCCGGCAGGCCCGGCGCTCGCAGAGAGCGAGCCGCCGGCCGTTGAACTGCCCGCCGGAGCACACGTCGGGCTGGTGAACCTGCTCGACCCGGAGGTCACGCACTTCCATGCGGCCAAGGAGTTGCAGAGCAGCTTCCTCAAGACCTACACCGTGAACTGGCCGGTGCTGACGATGCTCACCCAGGCACTGCAGGCGCGCCTGACGCAGCTCGGCCTGGCGCCGGTGGTGTTGGAGGCGACCCTCGCGCTGCGGGATGCGCGCGAGGCATGTTTCCTGAACGCGTCGCTGGCCAAGGGGCTGCCGAAAGAATGCCGCCAGCCATTCGGGCAGTTTGCGAGCACCAACCACGTGGATGCGCTCATCGTGCTGGGGCCCGGGCTCAACAACTCCGCGCATGCCGCCGCCGGGCGACACAAGGAGTTGCCCGAGTACCTGCGGGGCTGGTGCCTGGTGAGCGGCGAGGGCGCGGCCGGCAGCGCCCCCTCGCTCCTGAACCTGACGGAGCTGCTGCTGATTCGTCCCGCAGCGAAGGGGGCGGAACTCGGCGCGCGCCAGTGGGGCGGGAGCGAAGTGCAGACCTGGGTCGGCTTCACGCCACCCAAGGACCTAAAGGCGCTGGAGGAGGCGCAGCTGGATCAGGCGCGGCCCCTGTACACCGCGATGCTGTCGCGGCAGGTCGACGGCCTGCTCGCGCACTTACGGGCCGCGCACTAATCCATCGGCCGAAACCGGCCCTAAAGTGCGCGGCTCAGGGCCCAGGCGCAGACGCACACCCCGAGAAGTCCGACCACGAAATACAAGGCCGCGTAGGCCCGCTCACGAGCCTCGAGCTCGACCGAGCTCATGGGCGCAATCAGGAACGGCTCGCCGTTTCTGGGCTCGGAGATGACGCTGACGCGCGCGATGTCCGATCCCAGTGTCTGCGCCTGCGCTTCGCTGGCGGCGGCGCGCCGTGCGGCCTCCCACTCGGCGGCATCCAGGTGGCCGTCGTGGTTGGTATCGAAGCGCGCCAGCAGACTCTGCTGATCCTGCTTCCATTCCCGAAGCTTCTGCGCCGTGGCCGCATTGACGTCACCGACCTCGGAATGCGAGCGCAATTCGCCCATCACGCGCACGTGCGTGCCGACATCCAGCAGCCGTTCGGTGTAGCGCCACTCGCCACTGTCCAGCTGCGAGTGACTCTCGGGTAGAGGTCCGGTAGGTCGCGGCAGGGCGCCATACCAGACGTTTTTGTCGGTGGGCGTGACCTCGGCCGTCACCGGACCTACGAGGCAGCGCGCGCCATCGTCGTCCTGCAGCACGAACAGCTTGACACTCGTGGCGCGATCGACCTGGTGCCAGCGCGTGTTGCCCCTGGAATCGGTTTCCTGGTGCGCGATCACGAAGTCCCACCAGACACAGGGTCGGGCGCTCAAAGGGGCGCTCGTCGGCGCCGGTCCCGCCGGCAGTGCCTTGCCGGCGAGCTTCACGTAGCCCTGGGCGGCGGAGCGAATGCGCACCGTCGGCGTGTCGGCCACGACCCGATCGCGTTGCAGGCGCACGAAGAATTGCCACAGCGCGAACACCGCGACCGCGGCGGAAGCAGCGGCGATCAGCTGCGCATGCATGGCAGTCGTTTAGCGGCGCAGCAAAGCGGATGCTCAGCGCGAGAACGCCGCGTGCAGGTCGACATCCGCCTTCTGATCCGCCTGGAAGTGCAGCAGCTGCGCGGGCGGAAAATTCCCTAAACCGGCAACCAGCACATCCGGAAACGCGGCGATGCGCACGTTGTTGGTATTGACCGCGTCGTTATAGACCTCGCGCCGGTCGGCGATCGCGGTCTCCAGGCCGCTGATGCGCTCCTGCAGGTGCTTGGCTCGGACGTGAGACTCAGGTCACGCGCGGGCGCGCCGCCTGAGCGGCGTCGGGCGTGACGTAACCCGCGTTTCGAGCTTGATCCCGGCCAGCTCGTAGCCTTTACTGAAATCACGAATGTGCCGCGTCATCCAGGCGTGCGCGGCCTCGCCATCACGCGCCTCGAGCGCCTCGAGCAGGCGCCGCTGGGCGGTCGCGATGCGTGCCGGCGCCTGTGGGATCTTGTCGATCATCACGCGCAGCGACGGCTCGAGCAGCTGCAGCAGCGGCTCCTGCGCCAGTCCCAGTACCGGGTTGTGGGTTGCCTGGCCCAAGGCCCGGAAGAACTCCGCCACCCGCTGCACCGCCTGCTCGCGGTCGTCCCGGTCGGCGCCGAAGGCCGCGGCGGCCGCGCTGATGCTCTGCAGGTCGTGGGTGGTGCGGGTCCGCGCCGCAACCTGCGCGAGCGGCGGCTCGAGAATGCTCAGGGCCTCCCACACGTCGCGCACCGTGACATCGTGCAGGAGCAGGGCGTGACTGACGCCCTCGGCGACCACCTCGTGATGCGGGCGGCTGACCGACATGAGTTTGGAGCCGGCGCGGCGCTGCACCAGGCCGCGGCTTTCCAGCTCCCGCAGCGCCTCGCGCACCGTCGAGCGGTTGACGCCGAACTGCCGCGCCAGTTCGGTCTCGGACGGCAGACGCTCGCCCTCGCGCAGCGCGCGACTTAGGATCCGCGCGCCGATGGCGCCGGCCACCTTACGATAGGCGGGCTCCATAACCAGCGGCGCAAATTCCACGCTCACGCGGCGTCCTCGAACAGTTCCCGGCCGATGAGCATGCGGCGGATTTCCTGGGTGCCTGCGCCGATCTCGTACAGCTTCGCATCGCGCAGCAGCCGTCCGGCCGGGTAGTCATTAATGTAGCCGTTGCCGCCGAGCGCCTGGATGGCGTCGAGGGCGGCGTGCGTGGCGCGCTCGGCCGCGAACAGGATGCAGGCGGCAGCGTCGCGGCGTCGCACGGTGCGCGCATCGCAGGCACGCGCCACCGCGTACACGTAGGCGCGCGCGGCGTTCAGCGCGGCATACATGTCGGCGACCTTGCCCTGCATGAGTTCGAAGGTGCCGACCGGCTGACCGAACTGCCGGCGCTCGCGGATGTAGGGCAGCACCACATCCAGCGCCGCCGCCAGGAGGCCGAGTGAGCCGCCGGCCAGCACCACCCGCTCATAGTCGAGTCCGCTCATGAGCACGCCCACGCCGCCGTTCTCGGTGCCGAGCACGTTCGCCATGGGCACATGACAGTCCTCGAACACCAGCTCCGAGGTGGAGGAGCCGCGCATGCCGAGCTTGTCGAGCTTCTGCGCGGAGCTGAAGCCGCGCGCGCCGCGCTCGACAATGAAGGCGGTGATGCCGCGCGAGCCGGCCTTGGGATTGGTCTTGCCATAGACCACCACCACGTCCGCATCCGGGCCGTTGGTGATCCACATTTTCCGCCCCGTCAGGCGGTAACCGTCGCTGCCCTTCACGGCGCGCAGTTGCATGGAGACCACGTCCGAGCCCGAGCCGGGCTCGGACATGGCGAGGGCACCCACGTGCTCGCCGCTGACGAGCTTCGGCAGATAGCGCTCGCACTGCGCGTCGTTGCCGTTCAGGCGCAGCTGGTTCACGCACAGGTTCGAATGCGCGCCGTAGGAGAGCCCCACGGCGCCGGAAGCGCGGGAGATTTCCTCCATGACGACGACGTGCGCGAGGTAGCCGAGACCGGCGCCGCCGAAGCGTTCGGGAACCGTGATGCCGAGCAGGCCCTGTTCACCCAGCTGCGGCCACAGGTCGCGCGGAAACTGGTTGCTCAGGTCGATCTCGGCCGCCCGCGGCGCAATCTGCACGGCGGCAAAGCGCCGCACCTGCTGGCGGATCTCCTCAAGCTCGGCGCCTAGGCCGAAGTCGCTGTCGGTGCAGTCGAGGGTGGTCATGGGCTTGTTTTCCCTGCGGACAGAATCGTATGATTGTCGGACAAACAGGTAACCATGGCAAGTACCCATGCCCCGCATCAGCAGCCGCCTTGACCTTCAGTCAGCGGAATTCAAGGACAACGAGCGCGCCGCGCGTGCCCTCAGCGAGGACCTGCGGCGGGCCGTTGGGCGTGCAGCGCTCGGCGGCTCGAAGGCCGCCAACGACAAGCACCGCGCGGCGGGCAAGCTCAGCGCGCGCGAGCGCGTGCGGGTGCTGCTGGATACCGGCAGTCCGTTCCTCGAGTTCTCGCAGCTCGCGGCCCACGGCATGTACGGCGGGGACATTGCCTGCGCCGGCATGGTGAGCGGCATCGGGCGGGTGGGCGGACGCGAGTGCGTGGTGGTCGCGAACGACCCCACGGTCAAGGGCGGCACCTACTACCCGATCACGGTAAAGAAGCATCTGCGGGCCCAGGAGATCGCCCGCGACAACCGCCTGCCGTGCGTGTACCTGGTCGAAAGCGGCGGCGCCTTCCTGCCCGCGCAGGACGAGGTCTTCCCTGACCGCGACAATTTTGGGCGCATTTTCTACAACCAGGCAACGCTGTCCGCGCTCGGGGTCGCGCAGATCTCAGTGGTGCACGGCTCGTGCACCGCCGGCGGTGCCTATGTGCCGGCGATGTCGGATGAGAATGTGATCGTGCGCAACCAGGGACGGGTGTTCCTGGGCGGACCGCCGCTGGTGAAAGCCGCCACCGGCGAGGACATCGACGCGGAATCCTTAGGGGGCGCGGACGTGCATTGCCGCGAGTCCGGGGTCTGTGACCACTACGCGGAAAACGACACCCATGCACTCGCGATCGCGCGCCGCATCGTCACGCGCCTGAAAACCGGGCCCGCGACCGCCGCTCCCCAGGCGCCCGCCGAGCCGCACTACGACCCGCAGGAGCTCTACGGGGCGTTGCCGGCGAGCCTGCGAAAGCCCTACGACGTGCGCGAGGTGATCGCGCGGGTCGTGGATGGTTCCGAGCTTGATGAGTTCAAGCAACTCTACGGCACGACGCTGGTGTGCGGCTTCGCCCACATCTGTGGCTACCCGGTCGGAATCCTCGCCAACAACGGCGTGCTGTTCTCCGAAAGCGCTCTCAAGGGCACGCACTTCATCGAACTGTGCGGGCGCGAGCAGATCCCGCTCCTGTTCCTGCAAAACATCACCGGCTTCATGGTCGGGCGGCGCGCCGAGGCCGGCGGTATCGCCAAAGACGGCGCCAAGCTCGTCACGGCGGTCGCCTGCGCCAGCGTACCGAAGCTCACGGTGATCATCGGCGGCAGCTACGGCGCCGGCAATTACGCCATGTGCGGCCGCGCCTATTCGCCACGGTTTCTCTTCCAGTGGCCGAACGCCCGCATCTCTGTCATGGGGGGCGAGCAGGCGGCCAGCGTGCTCGCAACCGTCAAGCGCGATCAGCTGAAGGGCACGCCGTGGACGGCGGCGGAAGAGGAGGCCTTCAAGACCCCGATCCGCGAGCAGTACGAGCGCCAGGGACACCCGTATTATTCCTCCGCGCGGCTGTGGGACGATGGCGTGATCGACCCGCAGGACACCCGCCGCGTGCTGGGCTTGGCCCTGGCGGCGGCGCGCAATGCCCCGCAGGAAAGCACGCGCTTCGGCGTGTTCCGGATGTGAAGCGATGTCGAAAGGACATTCGTGATCAAGAGCCTCCTGGTCGCCAACCGCGGCGAGATCGCGTGCCGCATCTTCCGTACCGCGCGCCGCCTCGGCATCCATACCATCGCGGTGTATTCGGATGCAGACGCCGGCGCACGGCACACGCGCGAAGCCGACGAAGCGTGGCGCCTGGGACCTGCCGCTGCGCGCGACAGCTACCTGAACATGCACCGGGTCCTGGAAGCGGCGCGGGTAAGCGGCGCGCAGGCGATTCACCCCGGTTACGGTTTTCTTTCCGAGAACGCCCGGTTTTCCCAAGCGTGCGTGGACGCCGGGATCATCTTTGTGGGGCCCCCGGCGCAGGCGATGAACGCGATGAGCTCGAAGATCATCGCCAAGACGCGCATGCAGGCTGCCGGGGTGCCGGTGCTGCCGGGCTACGCCGGCGCCGAGCAGGGCCTCGATCATCTCGCCCGTGAGGCCGGCAACGTCGGGCTGCCGCTGATCATCAAGCCGGCCGCCGGTGGCGGCGGCAAGGGCATGCAGATCGTGCGTGAGGAGTCGGAGCTCGCGCCGGCGCTCGCCGCCGCGCGCCGCCTCGCCGAGAGCGCGTTCGGCGATGGCGCGCTGCTTCTGGAACGCTACCTGCCGGCGCCGCGCCACATCGAAGTGCAGGTGTTCGCCGATACGCACGGCAACTTCGTGCACCTGGGCGACCGCGACTGCTCCAGCCAGCGGCGCCACCAGAAGCTGATTGAAGAGGCGCCGGCGCCGGCGCTGCCGGAAGCGCTGCGCAAGCGGCTGCGCGCCGCGGCCATCGTGGTCGCGCGCGAGGTGGGCTACGTGAGCGCCGGCACCGTCGAATTTCTCTTCGACGGGCACGAGTTTTATTTCATGGAAATGAATACGCGGCTGCAGGTCGAACACACCGTGACCGAGGCGATCACGGGGCTGGACCTGGTCGAATGGCAGCTGCGGGTCGCGGCCGGGGAGCCCTTGCCCCTGACACAGGAGCAGCTGCGCTTCGAAGGTCACGCCATCGAGGCGCGTATCTGCGCGGAAGATCCCGAGCGGGGATTCCTGCCGAGCGCGGGGCATCTGCAGCTGCTGGAGTGGCCGCGGATGGAGTTGGTGCGCGTGGACGCCGGCTTCGGCACCGGCGATACGGTTCCGGACTGTTACGACTCACTGCTCGGCAAGGTCATCGCCTGGGGGAAGGATCGCGAGCAGGCGGCGGCGCGCCTGGCCGCGGCGCTCGGCGCCACCTACAGCGCCGGCGTGCACACCAACGAACGCTGGCTGGCACGCATCCTAATATCGCCGCGCTTCCTGAAGGTCCGGCACAACATTGCGTTGCTCGACAACAGCGCGGCGGAGTTTGCCGCCCCGGCCTCACCCGCGCCGCAGCTATTGATGCTCGCGGCACTCGCCGCGCAGCACGGCCCGCCGCTGCAGGCGCCACTGAGCCCGTGGGATTTGCGCGACGCGTTTACGCCGAATCTGCCGGCGCTTGTCGGCTACAGTTTTTCCTGGCGCGGGCAAAGCCACGCCGTCGAGCTCGAATACTCCGGCGGCCAAGCGGTGGCTGCCAGCGCAGCGGGACGCAGCCGCCTCGCGCTCGCCGGGGTCACCGCCGGAGCGGACACCATCGCCGCGCAGCTCGGTGAGCGGCGCTACCAGGCACGCTACCAGCTGTCGGGCGCGCACCTGTACCTGTGGACGGCGCAGGAGCAATACGACTTTGTGCTCGAGGACCCGCGCACCCGCGAGTTTTCGGCGAGCGTGGCGAGTGGCGGACTGACGACTCCTCTGCCGGGGGTCGTGGTGTCAGTGGCGGTGACCGTGGGACAGAAAGTCGCGGCCGGGGAGCTGCTCATGGTCATCGAAGCGATGAAAATGGAGCACACCATCACCGCCCCGTATGCCGGCACGGTGGTAAGCATTCACTTCGCCAAGGGCGCCCGGGTACCGGAAGGCAGCGAACTGCTCGCGCTGGCGCGCCCAGCTGAACCGGCCGCAACGTAGCGAGGCCGCACCTGCTGTGCGCGCCGTGCGCACAGCTGTCCTGTCGTCGAATCCAGACGCCGGCAGCTGAACGCCAGCTGAACGTAAGCTGAAAGGGAGCGGCATCACGCAATCCGCGGCGTGCCTGTCTTAGAATTTCAGTCGAGGCGCGCAAGAGTTGCGCGGCAGCAGGAGACGATAATGAACAAGTCATTGGTTACCGGCCTGGTGATCGGCGCGGTGGTCGCCGCGGGGGCGGGCGCCGTTGCCGGCCTGAAGCTGATCAACAAGGGTCCCGAGTATGCGCAGGTGCTGAAGGTGAGCCCGCTGACCAAGACCATTCGCACTCCCCGGCAGGAATGCCACGACGAGACCGTGACTCAACAGGCGCCGGTGAAGGACCAGCATCAGGTCATCGGCTCGGTGGCCGGTGCGGTGATCGGCGGCGTCCTCGGTCACCAGGTCGGCGGCGGTTCAGGCCGCGACATCGCGACCATTGCCGGCGCCGCCGGCGGCGGCTACGCGGGCAACCGCATTCAGAAGAACCTCCAGGACAAGGATACGGTAACCGCGACTCAGCAAAAATGCACCACGGTGTATGACCGGTCGGAGAAACAGGTCGGGTACGAAGTGCGCTACCGGCTCGACGGTCGGGAATCGACGGTGAAAATGGATCACGATCCGGGCGATCGCATTGCCGTCCGTGACGGTCAGCTGGTACTGAACGACAGCGGCGACCGGACGAAGAACTGATATGGCCCTTAGGTGTCAACTGGCGCAAGGCTATCGCTCGCGATCTCGCGCCGGTATGTAGAGGGGTCTGGTGTGGGTCGCACCGGATAGGGAACGCGACGCGCGGAGCTTAT
>Ga0070733_10000092_pt1 | contig 82337 bp, 65 predicted proteins | sample Coa_R1_9_FD_66450 | JGI IMG/M metagenome (GOLD analysis project Ga0070733, IMG submission 66450) | Surface soil microbial communities from Centralia Pennsylvania, which are recovering from an underground coalmine fire - Coalmine... | ecosystem: Environmental > Terrestrial > Soil > Unclassified ...
ACCTGAACCCGGATGAGGGTGTCTGGAATCATCTCAAGAGAAACTGAGCCAACGGCCGTCCCGATAATCAGAACGAATTGATGGATGTTTTGTCTGAAGAGATCTGCCGCATCGCCGGCTCACAGACCCTTCTACGCGGCTGCATCCAACAGTCAGACCTCCCTTCTTTTTTGTCCCGATTGTTGTATTACTTATGCGGATATCAATAAACGGGAGCGGTGATGCGTCCACCATGCCGGAGATGACCGACGTGGTAGAGGGTGGAACAATGGTTACACAAAGGGCCGTCAAATTCCCGCTGCCGTCAGCTTCCGCTGTAACGATCAGATGCTTCGAAGCGCTCGCGGCGAGATAGGTCTGGAACGTGTTGATATTGAAAGGGTTACTTTCCGGATCCTGATTGTCCCTCAATTTCATTGAGCGATCAGCCAGTTGCGTATTGGAGGTCACGACGACGTTTTGGCCGAGGAGCGTCAGCACAAAGATATTGGTTGTTGTTCCAGCCGCGACGTTGCCCACATCGCCTCCAAACCTATAAATGGCGCTGCGAGCGACATGCAGAACCATTACGCTGCTGGCCGTGACCGATTCGCCATCGTGAGCCACCGTTCCAACCCCCCTCACAATGTCCCCGACTGCGGGTAAACTGGTTCCGGTTGGCAAGGCGGATGCGTCAACATCAATCCCCCGCAGGACGAAGGCGGCGGGAGAGGAGGTGACGTCGGAGACGCAGGTTACGCTCAGGCCTTTCGCAGTCGTCGTGCCAGCAATCAACCGTACGACCGTCTCATAGTCGCGAAGAGGTTCCCCTCGCCGGTTCGAGGAGATGAACGAGAAGAGCCGATGCTCAACCTTGTTCCATGTGCTGGTTCCAGGAGGAAAGTGGTACACCATGATCGAAACCCCCGCGCTATCTGCGAATTTCTGAAGCTCCAGCTTCCACTGGTGCAGCCGATAGCCGTTGCTGCCTCCGCCATCCGCGGTGATCACCAGTTTCCGGGTGCTCGGATAGAGCCGCCGCCCCTCGATGCGCCACCATCCACGAATTGAAGCCACCGCAAAGGCGCCCGTGTCGTAATCGGTCCCCACGTTCACAATTCCAGTGTTGCGAGCCAAAAGATGCCTTACGGAAAAGCGCGAGGCACCGAAGGGCCGGGAAAATCGTGACCGTTGACTCTCTGCGCCGACTTGGCTTTGCGCGCGGCCCTTATTCTCGTAGTTGCCGACCAGTTCCTTCTTTTTCGTGTCCACCGAGATGACCGGCCTTGCGCGGGCCAACGCCCGGCGAACCTGCTCATTGATGCGCTGAAATTGCGCGTCCCGATCTGGGTGATCGTCTTCCTCTTCCGTTTTGCGATTGCCTTGAAGGCTGTAGCCCATCTCACGGAGAAGCTGGGCCACTTTCTCATGGCTGGCCGGATGGCGCTGGGCGTTCAGTTCTGCCGCGAGCGAACGGGTGCTTTTGCTCGTCGAGCGCAAAGGGGATTGCGGGTCCCCGCGCGTCAAGGGTTCTCCCAGCCCTTCGAGCCTGCGGGGCAAATCCGGATCGAGCTGCAGAAGGGCGGGACGCCCTGCGCCAGGGTGGCGAATCCGACCCTCCTCCAGCGCAGGAGCACCCAGTTCCCGCATTCCCTTCGTGAGGGTGACTCGAGACAAACCACAGGCGCGGCTGACACTCGACACGCCGCCGTAGCCCAGTTGACGCGCTTCGTTGGCCGCCATCATCCGCCGGGCCCGTTCGTCGAGATGGGGCCATATGAGAGCGAACTTCTGCTTGAGCGTCCTGAATGTTGTCATACATCATAAGCATATACCCATTCGAATCAGATGTAACTATTATTTATTGACACATCCTTACCTGATCCTGACACGTCCATTCTATACAGTACGAGATTGTATGAGCTGCCCTGGTGCCGATCGGATCGTTCTCCGGTTTTTCCATGGTTGCATCCCGGGAGTAGTGGGAGAGATCTGTTTCAGAAGGGATTTATTCAGGAGGGCGTTTCTCGACCGATTGGCCTTCGATACCGAGAAAGTCGTATCCGGATGACTCGACCTGGAAGACCGGCGAGGGCCAGCGCGCTGATCCCGCCGAGGATCAGGTCGTGGTCTTGGCCGGTCCCCAGTACGCAGCCGCCGGCGACTGATACGGCGGAGTCAGTTTTAGCGGATCCTGAAAGGATTGGGACCGCGGTCGCTTCCTGGGAGCTCAGGCTCTCTTGCCCGTTCGCGTTTAGCGCTCGAATGACATAGTAGTAGTTCACTCCGGAAGTGAGCTTCTCATCCTGGAACGTCAGGTTTGCGGAATTCAGGGAGGCGAGCTGGGCATATCCGGTGCCCGGAGTGTTGCTGCGGTAGAGATGATAGCCGACCGGATTGGTTACTGGGTCGGCGAGCCAGCTTAACGTAATCGCATTAGATCCCTTGGTGGCTGAAAACCCCCCGGGAGGCGCCGGCAATGGATTTACAATGGCCGAATAGGCGGCCTGAACATCGAGTTTTCCCATCCCCCAAGCGTTGTTAGGAAGAGAGAGGATTGTGTAGGCGTCGGTTCGAGCCGTGGAGGTTAGAAGACTCTTAATCTGGTCGGACGTTGAACCGGGTGCAGCCTCCAGGAGGAGGGCGACGGCGCCCGTCACGTGGGGGGCGGCCATGCTGGTGCCCTGATCCAAAAAATGAACACCGTCGGGATCGATGTCTGCGAATTTTGGAGGGGGATTCATATCCGAAGAGAAGGAGGAGACGATCCGATCTCCCGGAGCGGTGATCTCGGGTTTCTGGGCCGCGGGACAGAGCGACGAAAGGGAGCAGCGACGGATCGGTCCCAGACTGCTGAAGGGATAGATTGTCCCCTGAACGAGGCCGGGGCTCATTTGCGGTCCCGCGAGGCTGTCCCAGAGATTCTTTGAGACGAAGGCGCCGACCGTGATTGGTTTGGCCGCTGTCGCATTGTCGGAGAGAGTGATGGTGTTATCGATGAGGCTGGAGGAACCGAAGGAGGCGCCATTTAGGTGATTGACCCACGCATCGAACCGATTGGGGGCTTCGATCAAGGGAGTAAAACTCCAACCGCTCGTCATTAACGGATTGCTTCCGCTGGTCAATTCGATGAGAATCTCTCGGTCGCCATTGTTCGGGTTGACATTGCTTGATGCGATGAGAACGAGGCCGCAGGATAAGTCAGAATCGACTACGCTTGGAGAAGCCGGACCCACCGAGACCGTGCAGGACGGGTTGTTACCGTTGAAGACCTCAACTCCCCCCGCGGGTCCGGAATACCAGATGTCAAATTCTTCCGTTGTATCGTTGCTCGGAAGGACCACGTTGATCGGGAGAATGGAGGAACTGCCGATGCCGCTCGCGTGGATATTTGCTCCGTTTTCATTTCCCGCAGAGACGACGATTACCTTTCCCGATCCTGCCGAAGCGTTATCCAGGGCCCGTGAAAAAAGAGATGTCCCGTCATGCGGACCGATGTCCGTACCCAAGCTGAGATTGATCACGGAGGGTCTTCCAAGCGCGGCTGCCTTAGCTTGGATGTAAGCGATGCCGTCAAGTACCGCGGAGGTTTCGGTGACGTTCTTGCTCAGGGAATTTACAATGATCAGGTTGGCCTCCGGCGCCATCCCGACGTAGCGGTAGGAGGGCTGGCCCCTGCCGGTCGCTGCCCCATTTCCGCCGGCGATCCCTGCCACGTGGGTGCCGTGCCCGATCAGATCTTTCTCCGAACAGGTTCCGGCGTCGATCGAGACGTAATCGCATTCATTCCCATAATCAAAACCCGCCGGAGGAGTTCCAGAGGATGTCGACTGATCCCACAGGTTGAGGATGCGCGTTTTTCCCGAACCGTCTTTAAAATCGGCGTGATTCAGGTCGATGCCGGTATCGATCACGCCGATGATGACGCCCCTTCCCGTGTAGCCGGCCCAGTTGGGGGCCGGTCCCCTTCGCAGGGAACTGGCTCCCGTGACGGGAACACTGGTGTCCAAGAGAGGTCGTAAAGCTCGGGAGGACTCGATGTAAAGGACGTTGGGAAGGTCAGCAAGCTGATTTAGGGCATCCAGAGGAAAGTCGACGTTTGCAATATCCCCGAAGGTAGATCTTACCTTTCCCCCCATGGATTCAAATGCGGGCAAGCTTCCCCGGAACCGTACCAGGGCGCTCGCGGAAGGGCTGTTGGACATTGATGGGAGGGTCTTCTCTCCTAGAAAAGCGGATCGACGTATCCTCTTGCGGGCTGCTGCGAGGAGATGGGGATCGGTCTTTGTGTTTTGAGAGAAGCCAACAGCCGGAACGGCCAGCAGAAATACCGCGGCGATCATTCCAAATCTGTAAGAGAGCCTCTTCACCCCAGGGATCAATCCTTTGAGGAGGGCTCAGTCTATCAAAGATTTCTGCTCATTTCCAGGAAAATCGAATAAATCAGAAGAAATTGTGCCAATTTTGAGGTTCCGGCGTCCTCGCTTTGCGACCGGCCGAACGGCTCCCGCCGCCCGGGTCATGGGTCTGGCCGCCATGAGGCCGTCTTTCTGGCTTCGATTGGGCCCTGCGGATCGAGGCCGCCGTAGCTCCGAAATGTCAACGGAAGGCGAAAGGTATTCGGCGATGAGGTGCGGGGGAAGGATCTACTTGACCAAGGTCTTTGCGACGATGCCGGATCGGGTATGGGTTCTGAGCTTCCCCATGATGTTTTTGATATGATCTTTTACCGTGTGAATTCCGATCCCCAGTTCGGAGGCAATTTCCTTGTTGGTCAGGCCCCGACCAATCAGTCCGACCACGGCTCCCTCTCGAGCGGTAAAGTCGGAGTTCCCTTTAGTCGCGGCGGATGAGGGATGTCCGTTTTCCTTAACCATTTCGATTAAGATCATTACCGAATCCTTGTGACTGTCGCCTTCGTCTTGCTCGAGGGGAATACCTCGACAGGAAAAGGTGGTTCCTCGAAAAGTGAACACTTCGCACGGCGAGCTGTGCTCGCGCAGCTGTGGAAAGGAGGCGTTCTCCAGGGCCTTTTCCTTAAGTTGCTGGAGCTTGGCCAGAAAGCGTTCTTCATCGGTGCCGGAAAGATGGGCTTTCCCGCTTCTCATCATCGTGAGGATGTTCTTCGCTTCCCGGTTGATGTAAAGGATGTCGTTGCCTCTGCCGAGGAGGATGACGCCGGGAGAAGAGCGTCGCTCGATAAGCCGGATGATTTCAGGTCGATCCGGACCGTTTTTTCGAGTCTCGATCTGTTCAAGCAGAGTTGCGCAGTGGACTGATGCCTTCTCCAGGAAGAAACAGTCCCGGCTCGAAAAATCGTGACGGCTGCTCGATCGCCAGAGAACCACCATTCCCGTATACTTGTTCTTCTCATTAATGCAGGCGCCCGTGAGGAAGAATTGGAGCCCTAAAGGCTGGACGATCTCCTTGTAAAAAGGGGTCTCGATCCAGATGGCATCCTCGATCAAATCCGATCCCCGTTTGGAGACAAATCCTTCATTTTTAATCTGGTAAATCGTCGGCAAAGGGGCTTTCGTATAGAAAAAATCGAGGTATCTTGAAAACGCCTTCTGGGAAAACTGGTGGAGATAAATGTTCGAAATATGCAACGACGAGGGGTCAAATTTGAGGACCCATGCCGCATCAAAACGTAAGGCCCGCTGAAGCGACAGCAGGATCGAGGTGGAGACAGATTCAAAATCACTTGATTCTTGATTCTTGGCCAAAGTCAGACCCTGTAAATGATGTAGGGTCAGAAGGTGATGCTTGCCGAGTCCCATTTCAATAGTCCTTCTTAGGTAACCTTTCGGTTTTACATTCAGTTCAATCTGGACAAGATTCGTAGAACGTTCCGATTTGTAAATCATTACTCCTTTTGCCTCCGTACCCCCCACAAAAGAGGGGAGTTCGATCACAATTAACGTGCCCTAATGAGAGTTAAGACACCCAAGGTCAGGGCGTTTGCGGCATCCGATCGATCCTTGACGGGTAATCAGATTAAGCGGCTGGCTCTCTGGCTCTGTTCGGAGGGGCTCAGAATCGGGTTTCTAGCGACCGCCTCATTTGGATCGAGAATGCCTTAAACTTTTACCACTATCGATGCCGGGGTGTCAACAGAGAAAGCCTTCCCCCTAGTCCCCCCCCGATGGGGGGATTGACATTGGGACTTCCGTCGGGCTAAGTGAAACTCTACCGTAATTCACGTTTCGTCTCCGACCCGAACCTATAATCAGGAAAAGTCTCAATTCTGACCTGAATAATTCTTCATCATCCTTTTCCGCCCTTTTGGCCTTCGATCGCGAAACGTGGGCTCGCATTGCCTGTAGGCAAGCCCCCGGAAGCGGGTCGACCCTGCCTCCGCCCGGTAAGATAACCCATTTTTTCCTGCGACCTTCCGACCTGAGTACCGCACTGAAGTGTGGTCTGCGAGGAGCGATGCCAGAACGACAGGAAGAGATTCCCAGGGGACCCAGGTACCCCGTGAACTTCACGGTCGGGTTTTATCGGTCCGATCCCGAAAGGGAAATGTCAGACCGGGTTCAAGAGCGCCATTACGAGGGGACTCTGGAAAACATCAGCAGCGCGGGTGCCTGCCTTGTGGCGCACCATCCGCTCGAGATCGGCGAGGTGGTCAGAATCTCTTTTCCCATCCAGGGATCACTGTCCCGATTTATTCAGTCGCCGCGCACGCTCGCCGAGGTCGTATGGACGCGGCCTGCATCGAATGGAATGTTTGTCACGGGATTTCGCTTTCTTCTCTGAGGGATTTTCGGTTTGATTTTTTTGAGCGCAGGGCCCGGCGCGCTATGAACCGTCGAGGATGCAAGACCAATCTCCACCCGTCGGGTCAGGCCAGTCGAAGTACTCCTCTTTCCAGAAGCCCCAAGCCCGTGGCTTTGACGAGGGAAATCCTCAAAGGTGCAGTTGCTGGGCCCTGGGGCTGCGCGTTTTAAAGCCGTCGAGACCCCCGGGTCCTCCCCCCTAATTTTTACCCCTAAAGTGAGGGGATTGATTCCCCTCCTGGCCTCCGCTAAGGTATCACAGCATTTTTTTGCGACCCTTAGGTGCGATCTGGGTGGCAAAGGTCAAAAGATGGAGGTTTCATGGAATTGCATTCTATGCCGCCGGAACAGCCACGGCTGAGCGAAAAGGATCTCCTGATCGAAAAGATATTTTCCAGATCGGCCGTGGCAGGCGTGGTCGGACTCGGATATGTCGGACTGCCCTTGGCCGTTGAGATGGCGCAAGCGGGCTTTTCCGTGGTGGGGATTGAGCTCGATCCCATCAAGGTCGAAACGATCCACGCGGGCCGTTCTTACATATCGGATGTTCCTTCGAGCGCGATCAACAAGCTGGTCGGCGCGGGAAGGCTGAGGGCCACGACCTCGTTCAAGGAGGTCGCCCATTTAGATACGATCAACATCTGCGTTCCGACTCCTCTGCGGAAAACCCGTGACCCGGATCTGTCGTACATTATTTCTGTCGCCAATGAAATTGTGCCCTCCCTGCGGCCGGGGCAGCTCGTCATTTTAGAGAGCACAACGTATCCCGGCACCACCGAAGAGATCCTCCTCCCGGCGGTGCAAGGCTCGGGATTCGAGGTCGGAACAGATGTTTTTCTGGGTTTCTCGCCGGAGCGCGTCGACCCTGGGAATACAAGGTTTAAGACAAAAGACGTTCCCAAGGTGGTCGGAGGGGTGACCCCTCACTGCACAGAGGTCGCCAGCCTCTTTTACCGGCAATTTATTCAAAAAGTGGTATCGGTTTCTTCACCCCGCGTTGCCGAAATGGTGAAGCTTCTCGAAAACACCTTCCGCAGCGTCAACATTGCCCTGGTGAACGAAATGGCCCTCCTATGCCACAAGATGGGTATCGATGTTTGGGAGGTCATTGAAGCAGCGGGAAGCAAACCGTTCGGCTTCATGACATTCTTTCCGGGACCCGGGATTGGGGGTCACTGTATTCCCATTGATCCCGTCTATCTTTCATGGAAGGCAAAGATCAACGGATTCGAGCCTCGATTTATCGATTTAGCGGGCCAGATCAATGCCTCCATGCCCGAGTTCGTCGTCTCGCGAATTCTCCACCTGCTTAACGAGCGTCAGAAATGTTTGATGGGCGCCAAAATCCTCTTGGTCGGCATGACCTATAAAAAAGACGTGAGCGATCTTCGCGAGTCGCCGGCGATTGACGTCGCGAAGCTGCTGCTGGAGAAGGGCGCCGACGTTCTGTTTTATGATCCATTCGTCCAGCAGGTGACGCTGGGAGACCGGAACTATCAGAGGGTGGGACTCGATGACCAGGTGATCCAGAACTGCGAGATGGTGGTGATCCTCACCGATCATAGCCGTATCGATTATGGGCGTATCGTGAAACAGGCGCGACTGGTTTTCGATACACGAAACGCCACGCGTAGATTGAACGCCCCGCATCTAGTCAGGTTATGATTTGAAAGCCGGGTTCCTGTTGTTTGGCTGTTTGTTTCTCTTCTCCTGTAGCCTCGCCGCGAAGCAGGAGGTCTGCTCGGTTGCACCCTGCCGTCCCGGGAAGCGGATGGTTTCCGGCAATGGAACGCCGGCTCGCCAGGGGGAAGACACCGAAAAAAATGGGGATATGTTTACGGATTATATCATCGGCCCCGAGGACGTGGTCGAAGTCTCGGTTTGGAAGAACGAGGCTTTATCGGAAACCACGACGGTTCGACCCGACGGGCGGATCTCCCTCCCGCTGGTTGGCGATATCCAGGCGGCAGGATTGACCGCGTCCCAGCTCAAGAGCTGGATCACCCAAAAGCTTCTGGAGTACAAGGAAACCCCGACGGTTTCTGTCATCGTGAAAGAGGTCAACAGTTATGTGGTCTTCATCACGGGAGAGGTCGTCCGTCCCGGAAAATATCCCTTGAAAAGCCGGTCGACTTTGCTTCAGGGCATTACCTTGGCGGGAGGATTTACCCAATACGCGTCTAAGAACAAGATTCTTCTTTTGAGGAAAAACGGGTCCGGAGAGGTCCGGATGCGTATTAAATACAGCGATATTCTTTCGGGGGGAGATTCGGCTGATCCGATTCTCCTGCCGGGCGACACCGTGGTTGTACCCTAGGGATGGCCCGCTGGCGGGGTTGGGAGCTCGGGGGCCTGATGCTCTTCCTGTTGACCGGCGCAAGGCCTTCAGAATCGGCCCTGTTAACATTGGATACGAACTTGAGTACAAACGAACAGTATACCGATAACGTCATAATATCGTCCTCCGGCCGCGAGTCCGACTGGATCACCTCCGTGAATCCGTCGCTCCATCTGGGCTATCATCCCGTCGGTTTTAGCGGCGATCTGGCCTATCAGATCCAGCCTACCTGGTATCTGCGACACCCGGAGCTTGACCGAATCAATCAATCGGGGGACGTCCATTTGACCAAGGAGAACCCCCTGTGGACCGCGAAGGGCGGAGGAGGGGTTATTTCGACCACGATGTCGCAGGAGGTCGCACAAGCCAATGGGGGGATCCTTATCCCGCAGACCCGCTTCATTCAGCAGCAGGCTCAAGCAGAGTTCCAATACCGCCAGACCCGTCTTGCCAGTACCGTGGTCAATTATAGCTATTTCTCAACCCGGTATAACAGCAGCTCGCTCGTCGATTCCCTCTCTCATAACGCGGGCTTCTCGGAGACGTACGGTGCGACCGCCAACGATCAGCTTACCTTTTCCGGAGGGTGGAGCGTCTATCATTTCGGGTTGGGTCAATCCTCGACCGCCGAAACAGGGATGCTTCGGTGGAATCACCAAGCGGGAGCGCTTCTCCTCCTTCGATTCGGCACTGGGGTCGGGGTGGTCTCCGGGTCTTCGATCGAGTGGCTCGTCAATGCGAAGGTGGAGAAGAAGACCGAGGCGGGGTCCTTGACGGCCGGCTATCAGCGAGATATTGGAGCCGGAGGGGGGCTCTCGGCGGCGTCGGTCGTGAATCAGAGGCTCGATCTTTCGGCGACCCAAGGGATTGCACCCGGCCTTTCAGGAAGTCTGTCTGTGATGGTCGGAGAGTCTTCCGGAATTCAGGGGCAGAGCTTTGAAACGCGCACTTGGACCGTCTCCGCGGGAATGGCCTATAAGCTCGTCCGATGGCTGGACGGCACCGCCGCCGTGTCCCATTCAGATCAGCGGTCACGAGGGACCTTTCTGGGGAAGGTCCGCACGGATCAAATCATCGTCGGTCTTTCGACTCATCTTCTCCCCTGGGTATTGGTTCAATGACACCGGAATCGGAATTCAATCTTCAGCATTATCTGCAAGTCGCGTGGCGGAGAAAATGGTGGATTCTCGTCCCCTTTCTGCTCTCGGCGGTGGGGTCGCCGATGCTGGTCCATTATTTACCGAAAACCTATCGCTCCTCGACCTTGATCCTGGTGGAGCCGCAGAAAGTTCCGGAAAACTACGTGAAGCCGACGATCAGCGGATCGATCGAGGATCGGCTGACCACCATTCGGCAACAGCTTCAGAGCCGCTCGCTTCTTCAAAAGATCGTCGAAGAGTTTGGCCTTTATCCCAAGGAGGCTAAAGAGATGGGGACGGAGGCCGTGATCGACCTCCTGCGTAAGAACATCGAGGTGAAAACGGTGGGAAATGATAAGACGATCGACGCGTTCACGATCTCATACGAAGGCCAAGAGCCGATCGTGACGATGAATGTCACGAACAAGCTGACCTCCCTTTTCATCGAGGAGAACCTAAAGATCCGGGAACAGCTGGTCGAGGGGGCCTCGGATTTTCTCGACAGTGAATTAAAGATCGTCACGGAATCTCTGAATAAGCAGGAAACCGAAATTAGCGAATACAAAAAGAAGAATATGGGAGAATTGCCCCAGCAGCTCGAGGCGAATCTGAGAACGCTCGATCGATACCAGATGGAGCTTCAGACCATCACCGCACAGCTGAAAATCGCGGAGGATCGAAAATCGAATCTGGAGAGGACCCTCTCCGAGGGAGACCGGGCCAGGATGAGTACGGCTGAGGACGATCCCCTCTCCGCCGGGCCGGTTCAGTCGACAGAGTTCGCTCGCACGAAGCTCGAGAGCTTGAAACAGGACCTGGTGCGGCTGCGTTCCGAATATAAGGATACTTATCCGGATATCATCGCGCTCAAAAGTCAAATCGAGGACCTGGAAAAAAGAGCGCTGGAAGAGGCGTCTCCGGAAAGTGGCAAACCGGCTCCCGCCAAGCCGAATCGAGAGTCGATGCTTTCTCCTCAGGAGGCTCAACTCTACCGGGACGTTCAGAGGCAGCTCCAAGAGACGTTGATTGAGACGCGATCCCTGCGGGACCGCCAAAAGGTCGTCCTCAAGCAGATCGATCTGTATCAGCGGCGGGTCGAAAACACGCCTGAGCGCGAGCAGCAGCTCATGACCCTCTTGAGGGACTATGAAAACACGAAAAAGAACTATCAGGAGTTGTTGGACAAGAAACTCAACGCCCAGATCTCCGAAAATCTGGAGAAGCGGCAGAAGGGGGAGCAATTTCGAATTCTCGATCCGGCCAATCTCCCGCAAAAGCCCTTTAAGCCCGATGTAAACCGGGTCCTCGCAATGGGATTGGCTTCGGGACTCGGTGCCGGAGTCGGATTGGCCATCCTTCTGGAACTCATGGACACCTCTTTCCGGAAGCCGGAAGAGATTGAAGAAGCCTTGGGGCTGCCTGTCCTGGTCAGCGTGCCCCGATTTAATCGAAAACGATTCCGGGTGGAGGTGCTCGATCGGCCCGAGTCGACGGACGTTCCGAGTCGAACCTTAAGTGCATAGGAGAGAGCTGTTGAAGAATGAAGTCCCGGCACCTCTGGTGCAGGTGATGGATTCCGAATCCTCGGAGATCTATCGAGTTCTCTTCGCGAGCCTAGCCCGGAGAGCCGACGAGCGGGAGATCAAGTCGATCGCATTTACGAGCAGCGTCAAGGGGGAAGGAAAGACAACGACCGCGGTCCACCTCGCGACGGTGGCAGCACGGGATTTTGGAAAGAGGATTCTCCTGATCGAAGGAGACCTGAAGAACCCTCAGATCCAGAGACGTTGGCCTCATCCCGAGGGAAAAGGGCTTTACCACGTTCTGGCTCAGGAGGATTCGTTCGATTCCGCCGTGGTCATCACCGATCAGGACGGCTTGGAAGTGATGCCGGCGGGCCGATTGGGGAAGGAACAACGTGACAGCGCTTCGGTCTTGTCGTTTGGTTTTAAGAAAATTGTACAGGAGGCCTCGGGGCGATATGACTATGTCTTTGTCGACTCTCCCCCGATTCTGCCTTTGGTGGACATGAGAATTATCGCCGATGCCGTGGCCGGAGTCGTGATGGTGATCCGGGCCGAAGGCCCGCCCAGGAGTCTGATCTCCAAGGCCGTAGCCACGATCGAACGGGAAAAGATCATCGGCGTCGTGTTCAATGGCGCAAAATCGGCGTGGCCCGGATATATCTACGGCTACAGCTACTAATCAGGAGACGTCTTATCAATGGTCTGGCTTTTTTCCCAATACGTGCCTATTCGGAAGGTGGTTTACTTTACGCTGGAAACCCTTCTTGTGTTCCTGGTCTTGATTTTTGAAGCGAACGCAATTCGTTTGGGACAGAATCCCTCTATGGGACAACTGCTGCTGATCCCGCTCATCTATCAGATCTGTTTCTATTACGGCGACGCGCTCGGGATAGACGTGGGCCTCTCCCACAGGGAGTTCCTGACCAAGAGCCTTCAGGCGGTCGCCGCGTCCTCAGCGGTTCTGATCGGCGTCTATACCCTGTTGCCGAAGGCCGCCGTCGGGAGGGAGTTCTTTCTCCCTAATCTGCTCGTCCTTCCCGCGATCCTGCTGGCGGGCCGAATGACCTACAGAATGGTTATTGAACGAGGCCGGATGATGGAGAATATCCTGGTCATCGGTTCTGGAGAGATCGCCGGCCTCATTCAGGATGAAATCAACAAGGGCTGGCTCGGCTACAGGGTCCTCGCGTACAGCGAAGCATCGGAGATCCTGGGCAGGGAGGATATTTGTGATTGGGTGCGCGAAAAAAATATCCGAAGAATCGTCGTGGCGGTCGCGGACCGCCGGGCCCAATTTCCTCTGGAAGCGCTTCTTCGCCTGAAAGTGCGCGGCGTCGACATTTTGGACGGAATGACCTTCTATGAGCGGTTGAAGGGCAAGATCCTCACCGAGATGATCAGGCCCGGATGGCTGATCTTCAACGACGGATTCCGCAGGCCGAGGATCGTCCGGGCCGCCAAGCGGTCTCTGGACTGTCTGCTCGCCTCCGTGGGATTGATTCTCTCCCTTCCCGTCTTCCTGATCGTGTCCGTGTTGATTAAACTCGACTCGAAAGGTCCGATTTTTTTTCGGCAGAAACGGGTCGGAGAGAATAAGAAAGAGTTCTGGCTCATGAAGTTCAGATCGATGAGGGTGGATGCCGAGTCAAAGACCGGACCCACGTGGGCCACCGAACGGGACCCGAGGGCGACCCGTGTAGGCCAGATTCTCCGGACCCTTAGGATCGACGAAATCCCCCAGATGATTAATGTCCTGAAGGGAGAGATGACCTTCGTCGGTCCTCGACCGGAGCGCCTCATCTTCGTAAACGAACTTAACAAAAAGATATCGTATTACGACCTTCGATTCACAGTAAAGCCTGGGATCACAGGTTGGGCTCAAGTACAATACCGCTACGGAGCCACCGAGGAAGACGCGCTCAAAAAACTGGAATATGATCTATACTATATTAAGAACTTGTCACTGCTGTTCGATCTGTCGATTATATTGAAGACCGTGAAGGTTGTTCTGACGGGGCAGGGGGCCCGGTGAGTGCCTGAATTCGGGGGACAGACGGAGGTGTTAAGTGGCGGCGTTCCAGTCGGCACGGGTGATTCGAAGGAGTATCGTGAAATGAATTGGTTCGTAGTGACCACGCAACCTCGGCAGGAGGCCCTGTCTGAGCAGAATCTGGCGAGAATCGGTGTGGAGGTGTTTTCGCCTCGGATCCGTCAAGAGCGGGTGATCCGGCGAAAAAGACAATCGGTCAGTGCACCGCTCTTTCCCGGCTACCTGTTCGCCCGGTTTAATCTCGACACTCATTTCAGGTATGTCCAATATACCCATGGCGTACGCGGTCTGGTCACCTTTGGAGCCTGCCCGGCCGTCATGGAGGACGACGTCATCGAGTCGATCCGATCAAGGCTCCTGGAAGGGGTCCTGGTGGTCAAGCCTTCTTCGTTCCGGCCCGGGGAGACGGTTCGGATTGAAACGGGTCCCTTCCGGGGACTGAAGGCCATCTTTGAGCGGGAAATGAGCGACCAGCAGCGGGTCGTGGTCCTGCTTCGCATGTTGTCGTGCCACGCGCGCGTCACTGTCGGTCTGGATCAGATCGAACTCGTCCACTCGTGAGACCCGATTAACATTTGTCGTCCGAGCGGCCAGGGCGCCCCTGACGAGGGCGCTCGATGGCTCAAGAATGCTGATTCTTAATGACCGGTCTTGCACCGGAATGGCGGAAGCCCGCCGCTTTCGTTCGTTTTCCCTTTAACCTCCAATCGGATTTCCCGGATGAAAATGCAGTCTCTTGAGATTCAAGACTTCGATGATTCCGCTCTTGAGGTGGGCATCCCTCGTGAACGGCGGAGAGAGCCAAGATGTCGCAACGGCCTGAGCATCGATGTCGAAGACTATTATCAGGTCTCGGCCTTTGAGAAAAGCATTGCGTTTTCGGATTGGACCAAGCATGAGAGCCGGGTTTTCGGAAACACGGTTCGCATTCTGGAGGTGCTTCAGCACCAGAGGGTGAAAGCGACATTTTTCATTCTCGGATGGATTGCGGAGTTTATTCCCAAAGTGGTTCGGGAGATCGCCGAAGCGGGACACGAGATCGCTTGCCACAGCTACAACCACCGGCTGGTCTATGAGCTGACGCCCAGTCAGTTTCGGGAGGATATTCGGACCTCCAAAAAAGTGTTGGAGGACATTTCGGGCACACCGGTCATCGGTTACCGCGCGCCGAGCTATTCCATTACTCAGGAGAGCCTCTGGGCCCTTGAGATCCTCATTGAGGAAGGATTCCTATACGACTCCAGCATCTTTCCAATCCATCACGATCGATACGGGCTGCCCAATTATCCGCGACATCCCTATTGGATCGATCGCAACGCGGGAAGCATTCGGGAGTTTCCCCCTTCGACCCTGCGGCTCGGGAAGATTAATCTCCCTATTGCGGGTGGCGGTTATTTTCGCGTGTTGCCCTATTCCATGATCCGCTGGGGGATTCAGCGCTTAAACCATCGGGAAGGCCAACCGGCGGTCATCTATCTGCATCCGTGGGAGCTCGACTACAACCAGCCCCGCCTCAATGGAGGTTATTTATCCAACCTTCGCCATTACCTGAACCTGGGACGCACGGAACACATCCTGCGAAGGCTCATGAGCGAATTTACCTTTTGTCCCATCCGCGAGCTGAGCCCGAGCGCCGGGTCGGAGAGGAAACAGGTTGTTTCGGAGTAACCGATGTGCGGGATTGCCGGTATATTGAATTTTAACGGCGAGCGTGCTGACCCCGCGCTGCTTCAACGGATGTCCGAAATGATCCATCATCGGGGTCCGGACGACAGCGGCATTTTCGCGAGCGGGCCCGCGGGCTTGGCGCACACTCGCTTGAGCATCATCGACAGGGCCGGCGGCCGTCAGCCGATGCACGACGCGGAGAAAACCCTCTGGATCACATTCAGCGGAGAGATCTTCAACTACCGCGAGCTCAGACGGGAACTCATCGCAAAGGGCTATCGCTTCACGACGCAATCCGACACCGAGGTGGTGATGCATCTCTATCGGGAGAAGGGGGACGAGTGCGTCCGAGACTTCAACGGGCAGTGGGCCTTTGCGATCTGGGACGAAAGACGCCAACGACTCTTCCTGTCCCGGGACCGCGTCGGTGTGCGCCCGCTCTTCTATACCTTGAGCGATCAAGCGTTGGTCTTCGGTTCGGAGATTAAAGCGGTTTTTGCCCACCCTGGCATCCGCAGGAAGATCGACCTCCAGGCCCTTGACCAGGTATTTACGTTTTGGTCGACCGTCTCTCCGAAGACGATTTTTAAAGGGATCTTTGAGCTCCCCCCCGGACATTCCATGGTAGTCGAAGCGGGCCGCGTCCGATCGGGGGCCTATTGGCATCTCCGGAGCGGATCCCCGCTGGCGGTCGCAAGTGAAGAGGAGTCCGCCGGGGTCCTCCTGGACCTCTTGAGGGACGCGACCTCGCTTCGGCTGCGTTCGGAGGCGCCGGCCGGACTGTATCTGAGCGGGGGATTGGATTCGGCCGTGATCGCCGCGCTGGCCCGTCAGCATCTGGCTCCCTCGCCGTTGAAGACCTTTTCGATCGCCTTCGAAGATCCCGAATTCGATGAGGGTCCCTCTCAGGGGGAGGTCAGCCGATTCTTCGGGACCGACCATACCGAGTTTCGATGTTCCGATCGAGATATCGCCAGGGCGTTTCCCGAGGTGATCTGGCACGCCGAAACCCCTCTGCTGAGAACCGCTCCCGCACCCCTTTTTCTTCTCTCTCAGCTCGTCCGGGACCGGGGCTATAAGGTCGCTCTCACGGGAGAAGGGGCCGACGAGATTTTAGGGGGGTACGATATTTTCAAAGAGGTTAAAATCAGAAAGTTCTGCGGAGTCAGACCTTCCTCAACGATTCGCCCTCTGCTCCTCAAGCGGCTTTATCCCTATCAGCCCAATCTGCGGACCCAACCGGAAAGCTATCTGAGGCATTTTTTCGCTTCGAAGCCCGAAGATCTTGGCAGTCCCTTCTTCTCCCATCTTCCGAGATGGCGCATGACCGCGGGTCTCAAACGGTTTTTTTCGGACGGGGTCAGGTCCGAGCTGATGAACCATGATGCGCTTCACGATGTCGAATCGATGCTCCCGACCGAATTCTACCGATGGGATGACTTTTCACGGGCTCAGTATCTGGAGACCACGATTCTCCTCCCGGGCTATATCCTCTCTTCGCAGGGGGACCGCATGTCGATGGCTCATTCTGTGGAAGTACGGCATCCCTTTTTGGATCACCGCATCATCGAGTTTGCCGCCGGGATTCCGCCCCGCCTCAAAATGAAGACGCTGATTGAGAAGTACATCCTGAAGAAATCGGCTGGACACCTCCTCCCCGGGTCTTTCAAAAGACGGCCGAAGCGGCCGTATCGAGCGCCCGAGGCGCGGAGCATTTTTGGAAACGGCGGTGCTTGGCCTCAGGACCGCGAGATGAGTGAATTCCTGGGCGAGCGACGGATCCAAAAGACAGGGCTGTTCGACCGGTTGGCGGTTCAGAGGCTTTTTGAAAAGATCAAATCGGGGAAGGCCATTGGTATGAGGGATAACATGGCCTTCACCGCAATATGGTCTACGGAGCTTTTGGTCGATCAGTTCGTTGAAAATTACAGAGGGGTATCGGCTCATTCCATCCATTGAGAAACAGGTCAGAAGGTTCATCATCGAAAATTTCCTCTTCGGCCAGGGAGCCGATCAACTCCGAAACGATGATTCGTTCCTGGACAAGGGAATCATCGATTCGACGGGAGTCCTTGAGTTGGTCTCGTTTCTGGAGGAGAGGTACCGAATCAAAATCGAGGACGAAGAGTTGATCCCGGATCATCTGGATTCGGTCGATAAATTGGTTGAATTCATTGAGCGAAAGCTCAAAAGAGGGTGAAACTGATTGCAGCTTGAAGGCGTCTTGAAAAACAGCGCGCAAAAGCATCCGGAGAAGATCGCTTTGATCTGTGGCGATCAGAGGGTGACCTACCGGGAGATCGAAGAACAATCCAATCGATTGGCGTCCGCCTTGGTGGCGCTCGGCATCGAGCGTGGCGATCGTGTGGCCACCTGCCTGGATAACTCGCTCGAGGGGGTTTTTTCCATCTTCGCCATCCTGAAGGCAGGGGCGGCGTTCGTGATCGTGGACAGAAACCCGACGCCGGATCGTCTGTTCGGGATCTTGAACCACTCCGAGGCGAAGATGCTGCTTGTCCATTCACGGATGGTGCAGGCGATTGAGGGAAAGCGCCGCTTGCTCTCCTCTCTTCGGTCTGTGGTGATGGTCGGGGAAGATCCCCTTGGAGATGAAGCGGCCGGACAGGAGTTTCTCCGATTTGAAGATCTGCTTCGCCAAGGAGCGTGCGGGCCTCTCCCCTCGGGGAGGGCCATCGACGTCGATCTCGCTTCGGTAATTTACACCTCCGGTTCGACCGGGGCCGCGAAGGGAGTGATGATGACGCACCAGAGTATGTTATCCGCTCTCCGTTCGATCACATCATTCCTGAAAAACGGTCCCGACGAGATCATCCTGAATGTCCTTCCCCTCTCGTTCGATTATGGTCTCTATCAGGTTTTGCTGGCCTTCGAGTCCGGAGGGACCCTGGTGCTGGAGAGGTCATTCGCCTATCCCCATGTCGTGCTGAAAAAGGCGGAGGCGGAAAAGGTGACGGCCTTTCCTTTGGTTCCGACACTCCTGGCCCTTTTACTGCAAATCGGCCTTGAGAGATACGATCTCTCCTCTTTGCGCTATGTCACGAGCACCGGCGGCCCCCTTCCCACGAGGCACATCCTCGAATTCCGCCGCCGATTTCCTTCGGTCGATTTTTTTTCCATGTATGGTCTCACGGAGTGTAAACGGGTCTCTTATCTGGCGCCCGGCGAGATCGACCGGCGCCCCACCTCGGTCGGAAAGGGGATGGAGAACGAAGAGGTCTATATTGTGGACGAACAGGGGAGGCGGGTGGGACCGGGGGTCGAAGGGGAGTTGGTGGTCCGCGGGTCGCACGTGATGAGGGGGTATTGGCGGATGCCAGAGGAGACGGGAAAGGTCCTCAGGACCGAGCCCGATACGTGGGACAGGGTGCTTTACTCCGGTGACTTGTTCAGGATGGATCACGAAGGCTACCTCTATTTCGTCGGCCGTAAGGATGAAATGATCAAGTGCCGGGATCGAAAGGTCAGCCCGAAGGAGATCGAGAACGCCCTTTATGACCTGGAAGGAATTCAAGAGGCGGTGGTTGTCGGCGTTCCCGATGAGATCGTGGGCCAGGCGATCAAGGCGGTGGTTATGGCCAAGCCGGGAGCGGTGCTGACCGAGACGATGATCCTGGGACACCTTTCGCAACGGCTCGAGAAATACATGATTCCCAAGATCATCGAGATTCGAAACCAGATTCCCAAGACCTCGACAGGAAAGTTCGACAAACTCGCTCTGAGTGTCTCCCGGGTGGAGGCTTGATGAAGGTACCCCTTCCCTACTCGGCGGAAAGCCTCAAAATCGATGCCGTCGTAGAGGCCGAACGAATCGCCCTCAGAATCAGGGAGATCGTTTTCAGCGACCTGCGGCGAAAGGGGATCGTGGTTGGTCTGTCGGGCGGCATCGACAGCAGTGTCGTGGCCTCTCTCTGTATCAGGGCCGTCGGAAGGGAGCGTGTTCTCGGCTTGCTGCTGCCCGAGAAGGAGTCCTCTTCTGAGAGCCTGGATTTTGCCCGCAGGATCGCAGGGCAGCTCGAGATGAGGACGCAGATTGAAGAGATCACCCCGACTTTGGTGGCGTGCGGTTGCTATCGGAGACGGGACGAAGCGATCCGGCGGCTCATTCCGGAGTTTCGGGAAGATTTTAAATGCAAACTCATCATGAGGAAGACGCTCGACCGGGAGGCCTACCGCGTCTTTTCGGTGGTGGTGCGATCTCCCGAAGGGACGGAGATCCGAAGGCGGCTGACCGCAGCCGCCTACCGTGAAATCGTCGCGGCGACCGGATTCAAGCAGCGGGTTCGGAAGATGATCGAGTACTTCCACGCCGATCGGCTGCAATTTGCGGTCGCGGGAACGGCGAACCGCTTGGAATACGATCTCGGTTTTTTCGTAAAGAACGGCGATGGGGCCGCGGATTTCAAGCCGATCGCCCATTTATATAAGGCCCAGGTCTATGAGCTGGCCAGATACCTTGATATCCCCGCTGAGATTCAGGAAAGGATCCCGACCGCAGACACCTATCCGCTGGAGCAATCGCAGGAGGAGTACCACTTCCTTCTTCCGCTTGAAAAAATGGACCTCTGTCTGCACGCAAGAAATCATCGGGTCTCTCCCGGGGAGGCGGCCGAAGTCGTGGGTCTGTCTCGTGAGCAGGTGGAGCGCGTCTTTCGTGATATCGATTCGACCCAAAGAGCGACGCGCTACCTGCATTCAGCCCCCGTTCTGATCGATGGAACAGATGAATCCTGATCACCTCTACGATCGCAAGAAGAGCGCCCCTGTGGGCTTCAATCGGCGAATCCCCGGCGTCATTTTTCTCAAAGAGAGCTTTGATGCCCATCGCCAGGGCTGGATATTGGGGCTGCTATTGATCGGGTCCTTTCTGCTCTGCTATGCGCAAGCGATCCGCGCTCTGGTCCGGTTTTGGTGGAATAACGATACGTACTCCTATGGGTTCGTGATTCCGTGGATCAGCCTCTATTTGGTTTGGGTCCGCCGAAAGAGGCTCACGGCGATCCCGGTCCTTCCGAATCCACTCTGGGGTCTCCCGATCTGTTTGGGGGGAATCGTTCTGCTCGTCCTAGGAAAGGCGGGAGGCATCAACGTCTTACAAGAGCTCTCGCTCCTCGTGACCCTCCTCGGAATCGTTCTGCTGTTGCTGGGTCACCGTATCCTGCGATCGATCTGGTTTCCTCTGGCGTATCTATTTCTCATGGTGCCCGTTTGGGACTTCGCCCTCGATCGCCTGCACCTGCCTTTTCAAATGTTTTCCGCAGCCCTTGGCACCGAGATGATGCACTGGATGGCGGTCCCGTCGTTTCGACAGGGTAACCTGATCGAGCTGCCCAATGTATCGATTGAAGTCGCCAAGGCCTGCAGCGGCGTCAATTACCTGATCGCCGTCGTGGCGCTGGGAATTCCGGCGGCCTATTATTTTCTCGAGGGATGGGGGCCTCGGGTTCTTTTGGTCTCTTTCGCCGTTCTTATCGCGGCGCTGGGGAACAGCGTGCGGGTCGCCCTGATCGGACTGCTTTCCTATCACGGTATTGGGGGCAACATTCACGGCCCCTTTCACATTTTGCAGGGTCTCTCGGTGTCGATCGTCGGGTATGCTGCCCTTTTCTCCGGCCTTTCGGTCCTTTCGAGGGGGCACGGCAGGATGCGCGCCGTCGAAGAGGAGCCGCGGCATTTATCGGCTGCGAGGCTAGAGCGGTCACAAGAGGTTAGTCCTTCCCTCATTTTCACCCTCTTGATTTTGTTGACCGGCGCGGGCGTCTATTCCGTATACGGTCTTTCCTCGACCAATCCTCCCGATCTTTCAATCAGCGCCTTTCCGATCCAGCTTGGGCCCTGGAAGGGGAGGGACGTGCCGTCCGCCTTCCCGATCTTCAGGGACCTCGGCGCTGACCAGGAGATTTCTCGAAAATACGAGACCCCCGCCGGTGAAGCCGTTACCCTATACATCGGATATTTTGAGCATCAGGATCAGGACAAGAAGATGACGAGCTACAAGTCCGAAGGACTGGACGAGGGAGCGATAAAAATCCGGTTGGAGTATCCCCGGGGAAGCCTCGCGGTCAACCAGTCGATTCAGAGAGTCGGATCGCACCGAATGCTCGTTCTGACCTGGTACGAAGTCGACGGCCGAATGATGGCGAATCGATATCTGGCGAAGGCCTATACGGCCTGGGAGGCATTGACGCGCAGAAAGTCAGACGGCGCGGTCATTATATTGGCCACCGACCTTGACAGCGAATCGGCGCTTCCCTCGGCGTTAAAGGCGGCCCATTCTTTCTTTCGGGAGTCCATTTTCCCTCTTCAAAATCTTCTGAGCCCGATGTAGCGCGGGTTTTTAACCGCAATTGAGTCATCCATGGTCTACTCCGTCATCAAAGCTGATTTAGGTCGGAACAGGGAAATGATCCTCTCGGTCTGGAATCGTAATGCGGTCTCAGACCCCGAAAGACGCTACTCCTGGGTCTATTTACAAAATCCCGCGGGTCCTCCCGAGGGATGGCTGGTTACCACGCTCAAGAACGGGGTCGTGGGATCGACCGGTTTGGCGCTCAGACAGATGTCTCTGGATGAACGCTCCGTCTGGGTCGGCCAAGCGATCGACCTGGTCGTCGATAAAGACCATAGAACGGCCGGTCCAGCCCTTCAGCTTCAGAAAGGCCTGATCGACTATGTCAAGAAAAGCTCGCTCTCCCTGGTTTACGGATTTCCAAATCAGAGATCCGATGAGGTGCTCTCGAGGGCGGGCTATAAGTTTCTAGGGAACTTCCAGAGGTGGACCCGGCCGCTGCGCTCCGGATACAGGGTCAAAGGATTTTCGGGGCTCGCCATCGCCGAGAAAGCGGTCTCCTCGCTCCTGGATCTGACCACCCATATGCTGTGGGGAAATACGGCGATCGGAGGCCGCGAGGGAATAAAGACCGGAACCTCCGACCAATTCGATTCGCGATTCGACTCGTTGTGGAGCACGGCCTCGCGGAACTTTTCGATTGTCGGTGATCGAGGTTCTACCTTCCTGAAGTGGCGTTTTCAGGCGTGTCCGGAGAGAAACTATCGAATTTTTTGGGCTGCGAATGCAAAGGAAGAATTGCTGGGATACGTCGTTTTTACGGATCAGGGAGAATTCACTTCTATTTCGGACCTCCTTTTTTCAAATATCGGGGTCTTGGATATCCTTCTTCCGGAATTCATCCACTATATTCGTCTGGAGGGGAAATCGGCCATCTCCATGAATTACCTCGGTTCCGATCGAGTGACGAAGAAACTCCGGGAATATGGATTCTTCAAAAGGTCCCACCCGATCAGGGTGCTGGTCTATGTCAACGGCGATCTGATCCGAAACTCTGAAGCCGTGATGGATCGAAACCGATGGTATCTGACGGATGCGGACAAAGATGTCTGAGACGGTCGTAAAGGAAAGGGAAGAACGATTGCTTGGGGAGCGCGGCAAACTCCGGCCCGAACGGATTCGCCTCTTCCGGGACGGGGATGAAGAGGGGTGGAACCGGTTTGTGGCCGAATCCCCCAATGCAAACGCCTATCACGTTCTCGGATGGAAAAGGGTGATCGAGGACTCATTCGGACATAAAACCCACTATCTCCTCTCGGAAGACGATCGGAAAAATATCAATGGCGTCCTCCCCCTTGTTGAGCTCAAGAGTCTTCTTTTTGGACACTTTCTGGCATCCCTTCCATTTTTTAACTATGCGGGGGTCTGCGCCAAGGAGCCCGAGATCCGCCGCGGACTTCTAAGGGAGGCGGTCCGAGTGGCCCACGATGCGGGTGCCGCGCATATCGAGTTGCGGGAGACGCGGCCGATTGAAGCCGGTTGGCCCGTCAAGGAGGCGAAGGTTCTGATGAAGTTAGACCTTCCTTCCTCCTCGGAAGCGCTTTGGGACTCCTTTTCATCCAAACTGAGAAGCCAGATTCGACGACCTCAGAAGGAAGGGATGTCGGTCCGATTCGGTAGGAGGGAGGAGTTAGAGGCGTTTTACCGCGTTTTTTCAATCAACATGAGGGACCTGGGGACCCCGGTCTATTCAAAGGATTTCTTTGCCCGGATCCTGGAAGAATTCCCGGAGTCCGCATCAATCTGCACGGTTTATCAAGGCCCGCTGCCGGTCGCCTCCGGGTTCTTGATCGGATATCACGAGACGCTACAGATTCCATGGGCCTCTTCGCTCAAGTCGCACAACCGGTACGGTCCGAACATGCTCCTGTACTGGTCGGTGCTGAAGCGGGCCTGTGATCAAGGTTTGGGGATCTTTGATTTTGGCCGCTCGACGCCGGGAGAAGGGGTCTACAAGTTTAAGGAACAGTGGGGGGCCAAACCGGCTCCGCTCTATTGGTATTACTGGATGGAAAGGGAAGGAAAAATTCCGGAATTAAACCCCAAGAATCCAAAATACGCGCTGGCAATTCATCTTTGGAAGAAACTTCCCGTCGGTCTCACTCGGATCATCGGTCCGGCCATCGTTAAATATCTGCCGTGAAGATCCGGAGGACGATTCCGCCGACGGCGGCCCCTCTGGACTGGACAGATGTGTGGGGGGGGCTTTCCGGGGTTTTTTCGAGGGAGCGATCGGGCCAGAATCTTGAAGAGGAGATGAAAGAACTCTTCGCTGCGCGATCTGTCTTCGCGGTCTCGTCCGGGAAGGCGGCTTTCGCGCTGATTCTTCGCGCGTTAAGCGCCCTTTCTCCCAAAAAAGAGGTGATCATTCCCGCCTACACCTGTTTTTCGGTCCCCTCGGCGATTCTCAAAGTCGGCCTCAAAGTGAAGCTGTGCGACCTGGATCCCTCGACGCTCGACTTTGATTACAAATCGCTCGAGGAGATCGTCGGCGAGAATACCCTGTGCGTGGTTGCGAGTCATCTCTTTGGCCGCCCATCGAACCTGGATCGGATCAACGCCCTGTGCCGATTCCGAGGGATTTACGTCGTAGAGGATGCGGCCCAGGCGATGGGTGGGACGTATCAGGGCCGTCCGGTCGGTGCCCTGGGGGACGCGGGGTTCTTCAGCTTCGGGAGGGGAAAGAACCTTACCTGCGGTTCGGGGGGTCTGATTTTAACGAATTCCGCGCCGATCGCGGCGATGATCGGGAAATATTATTCCGGTCTCGAAACCCCGGGATTCTCCGAAAGCTTTGGCGAATTCCTGAAGCTCTTCTTGATGAAGGTCTTTATCCATCCCGCGCTCTTCTGGTTTCCGGAGGGATTGGCCTTTCTTAAATTGGGTGAGACCTTTTTCTATGAGGATTTTCCGATCAAGAGGCTCTCCCGGTTAAAAAGAGGATGGTTGAGGACCTGGAAAAGACGACTCGAGGCGTCTAACGGGGATCGGGCGAGAAACGCGTCCTATTTTATAAAAGCATTAAACGCCAAAACCCCCCGGGAGGGGGGGTACCCCTATCTTCGCCTGCCCGTTCTCATGGACAGCCAAGAGCAGAGAAACCGTCTCCATACCCGATCCAAAGAATGGGGACTCGGGCTCAGTATCATGTATCCGAGCCCGATCCATGAAATTAAAGAAATCAGCGCCCAATTCCGTGGCGAGGAGTATCCGCTCGCAAAAGAGATTGCCGCCAGACTCCTCGCGGTTCCGACGCATTCTTTTCTTTCGGAGGGGGATAAGAGGGCGATCGCCGATCTCATCAACGGTCGTGTCGCGTTAGCGAGGGATTAGAACGGGGTGAAGCTGGTCATCACCATCGACACTGAGGAAGATAACTGGGGGGTCTATACCCGCAGCGGACACACTTTAGAAAATATCGGGCGAATTCCGGGGCTCCAACAGATCTTCGATGAATTTCGGGTTAAACCCACCTATCTGGTGACCTACGCGGTGGCCACCGATCCGACGTCGGTGTCGATCCTGAAAAAGATTTTCGATGAAGGTAAGTGCGATATTGGCACGCATTGTCACCCTTGGAACACCCCCCCATTCAGTCCAGTAGAGGAAGAGCAGACAGAGTGGAACAGCATGCTCTGTAATCTCCCCTCTGAGTTGCAATTCAATAAAATCAGGTCTCTCCACGAGGCGATTCGGCGCCACTTCGGTTTGGAGCCGATCTGTTTCAGGAGCGGGCGTTGGGGGTATAACGGAGAGACCGCGCGTTCCCTCGAACGGCTGGGTTATAAAATTGAGAGTTCGGTCCTTCCCTACACGGACTGGACAAACGAATCCGGGCCGAATTTTTCAGAGCAGACACCCAAACCGTACCGGTTTTCGCCGGACGGGATCTTTGTGGAATCGGAATCGGGCCCCCTCCTACAGGTTCCGGCGACGGTCGGGTATCTGCAATCCAATTTTAAGCGGAGCAACCAGATTTTTAACCTTCTTCTGAAAGAACCGACCAAACGATTGAGGCTCCTCGGGTTACTGGATCGCCTCGAACTGCTCAACAAGATCTGGCTCTCTCCCGAGAATTCGAGCGGCAAGGAGATGATCAAATTGGCGCGGCGGATGCTCAAGAACCAGTATCCGGTCATCAATATGTTTTTTCATTCACCCTCGCTGAAGGCCGGGCTTTCACCTTTTGTGAAGACCGGGGATGACGAGCGGCGATTCCTGAGAGTGATCCGAGAGTTTCTGGCGTTTGTTCGGGAAGAAGGAATCGAGTCGATCAAGCTGTCACAGATGATCGACAATCCATAAAATAAACAGATCTGAGGTCGTAGGCGTTTCCTCTCGTGATGAGCGATCATCGACCTGCTCGGGTGCGGCAAGAGAACAGATCCCATTGCCCCCGTTTGGTAAGACCGTGTATACTATAAAATTCCCCGGCCGGTGGTTTTCCTTTTCGCGCATTGGACTCCTGAGGAGTATCCTCGAAGGGAACAGGTGACTTTCTCCGCCCCGACGAAGATGGATAGTCTCTCCAGATATCAAGGTCCTCCATCGCGGGTCGAGATGTACTTGAAGAACATGAACCGGCGCGGCATCGGGGCGTACTTTGTTCAAGAAGCTCAGTACCTCCAGTCGTTCTTTGCAATGGTTGAAAGGCATCTGCCTCATCAGAGCCGGCTCCTGGAATGCGGCTACGGACCGGGGGCCCTGGGAATCTACCTCAGCCGCCATGGTTATGACATCGTCGGGATCGATATGAGTTCCGATGTCATCGAATTGGCCCGACGCGTTAACGATCGTCTTGAAGGACGGGTCCAATTTCACCAGTGCGATCTCTTCGGCATCGGTGAAACTTTCGGCCCCGACAGTTTCGATGCGGTGATCAGCGACGTCACCCTGGAGCATTTTAGCGATGAGGACATCGTCGAGCTGCTCCAAAAGCAGCTATCCGTAGCGAAGATCAATATATTTGCCGTCCATTGCGCCAATATCCTTCCGGCGTTCAGACCGAACCTCGACGGGGGAGAACGACTCCTGAAGCCGTCGCACTGGAATCATCTTGTCGAAAGGGCTGGAGGGCGGGTCGTCGATCGTTTCGGATATGGATTTCGCTATACGCAAATCGGCCGGCTCAATTGGCGGATCGTCGAAAGCGCGGAAAGGATGTTCTTCAAGCGCCTGGCGGGACTGGCTGCAGCCACCGGATTTGTCGTCCGACGGGCGCATTGATGCAGATTCAACAAGACCGATATGGCGAACCGCTGAGAATTCGAAACCATGCGGCAATCTCCCGTCCAAATCCGCCATTTGAGGATCAGCTGTTGGAACACAGAGAGGTGATTCGGTATGCCTTCCGCGCGTGACCCGCTGGTCAGCGTCTTAACACCGGTCTATAACGGCGAAAGGGTGCTGGCCGAGTGCATTGGAACGGTCCTCGCACAGACCTACCCGAATTTTCAGTATACGATCGTCAACAATTGCAGCACCGACCGGACTCTGGAGATCGCGGCATCGTTTGCACAGCAGGATCCGCGCATCCGCATCCATAACAATACCGAGTTTCTATCGGTCGTCGACAACCATAACAATGCCTTCAGCCTCGTTCCGGACGAGGCCAAGTATTGCAAGGTGGTCGGCGCGGATGACGGGCTGTTTCCCAATTGCATCGCCGAGTTGGTGAAAGTGGCCGAAGAGTACCCGACCGTAGGGATGGTTACTTCATATGTCTTGGACGGGTCGCGCGTGGGTTTCGACGGCTTGCCGTATCCGAGTACCTTTACGAAGGGACGAGAGATCTGCCGGATGCGCCTGCTGCAAGGGGTGAAGGTCTTCGGGGGCCCCTCAAACTCTCTCCTTCGGGCGAGCGCCCTGAAACAGAGGAAGCCGTTCTACAAGGTGGGGAATTATCACGGCGATACCGAAGCCTATCTGGATCTCCTCCAGGAGTACGATTTTGGGTTTGTGCATCAGGTGCTCTCCTATAACCGGCGCGGAAAGGAATCACGCACGACGGCCTTTCTTCGGAGGGTCAATTCGTATCTTGCGGCCGATATCGAAGAACTGGTGAGATTCGGGCCGATTTATTTGACCGCCGAGGAGCGCGCCCCTCGCCTGCGCCGGGCGACCGAGGAATATTACAGGTTTTTGGCCCAGAGCCTACTGGAGTTCCGTGGCAAGGAATTTTGGGATTACCATCGTGAACGGATGCAGAAACTGGGGGTCGGGATCGACTACGTCAAGGTCGGCAGGTACCTGTTTTACCGATCGATCGACGTGCTTCTCAATCCCAAGAGGACGATCGAGGGGATGGCGCGGCGGCTCTTTAAGGGAAGGGGCGCTGCTTCCTCGGAAGGATAGGGTGTTGTTCCTCTCTCGAGGGGCCCGGCCGTGAGGTTTACGAAGACCGATCTGTCCGGCGTATGGATTATTGACCCGGATCCGCACGAGGACGACCGCGGCCGGTTCATGAGGGCATGGTGTTCCCGCGAATTCGAGGAGCATGGCCTCGCGTTTCGCCCCGTTCAGGCCAATATGGGGCTCAGCACGCGCAGAGGAACCGTACGGGGGATGCACTTTCAGGAGGCGCCGGCCCGTGAAGCGAAGCTGGTCCGCTGCACTCACGGCGCCGTTTTCGATGTCGCGATTGACCTGAGGGCGGGGTCCCCTTCCTACGCCAAATGGTGTGGCGCCGAGTTGAGCGCGAAGAACGGCCGAATGCTCTTCGTGCCCGAAGGGCTTGCGCACGGATATCAAACGCTGGAAGATCACTCTGAGATTTATTATATGACGTCGGCTTTTTATGTCCCGAGCTTGGTGCGGGGAGTCCGATACGACGATCCGGAATTCAATGTTCTATGGCCGCTAGGGGCGACGGCAGTTTCCGAACAAGATCTTAAATGGCCGCTGATGAAGCGCTAGGAGGTGACATGATCGTAGATACAGCACTTAAGGAACGTGAGGCTAAGGGTGACCCGATCCGGGTGGGAATGGTTGGAGCAGGTGCTACGGGCCGGGCCATTGCCTTGCAGCTTGGAACTCCCGTTCCGGGAATTCGTCTCGCGGGGATCGCCAATCGGACTCCATCGCACGCCGAGCGGGCGTTTCGGGAGGCCGGGTTCCCGGGTTGGGCCGCCGCGGGGTCGGTTCGCGAGGCCGAAGAGGCCATTGCACGCGGGATCCCCGTACTGACCGATAATCCGTCGGTGCTCACCGGTTGTGACGCTATTGACGTGATTGTCGAGGTTACGGGCACGGTCGATGCGGCGGCGCGGGTGGCACTCGATGCATTTGAGCACGGGAAGCACGTCATCCTGGTGAACGCCGAACTCGATTCGCTCCTCGGACCGATTCTGAAGACCAAGGCGGACCAGGCCGGCGTGGTGGTCACCCACACCGACGGAGATGAGCCGGGGGTGGCGATGACCCTTTTCCGTTATCTGAGTTCCCTGGGACTGCATCCCGTGGCTGCGGGTAATATCAAGGGTATGGTCGACTACTATCGAACGCCCGCCACCCAACGCGGATTTGCCGAGAAAAACGACCAGGACGTTAAGAAGGTGACCTCGTTCGCCGATGCAACCAAGCTTTCCATGGAGACGACCGTTCTTGCCAATGCGACGGGATTCCATGCGGGCCGCCGCGGCATGCACGGACCCGCCTGCAAGTACGTGCGGGATCTGGCCCATCTGCTGCCGGCTGACCAGATGCTGAGCACCGGCCTCGTCGACTACTGCGTCGGCGCCGCCCCCCACACGGGCGGCTTCGTCATTGTTCACGAGGATCTCCCGCTCAAGAAGGTTCAGCTCGCGTACTATAAACTCGGAGACGGTCCCTTCTACGTGTTCTATACTCCGTTTCATTTGCCCCATATTCAGATTGCTTCCACGATTGGGCGCGTCGCGATCCACCGCGATCCGACGGTTGCTCCTATCGCGGGCCCGGTGTGTGAGGTGTTGACGATCGCCAAACGCGATCTGAAGGCGGGCGAGCGTCTCGACGGCGTCGGCGGGTTCTGCGCCTATGGGCTCATCGATAACGCCGTGACCGCTCGCCGCGCCGCTGCGCTTCCCATCGCCCTATCGGACGGCTGCGTCCTCCTTCAGGATGTTTCGAAGGACGAAATGGTCTCGTTTGAAGACGTCCGGGAGCCCGCCCGCGACCCTTTGATCAAGGCGCTTTGGGAAGAACAGATCGCGCGATGGCCGCTGGTTGAGGCGGAGTCGAAGGGGCGGTCCATGCAGAAAGTCCCTGCGGGTGGATAAATTGAAAGTCATCGTTCGGCCCCTGGTGATGCGCCGCATCCCCGCCTCGGCAAACGACTAACAACCATGCCGGGTCGTCCGTTCTGGAAAGGTCGTAAGGTCTTCATTACCGGCCATACCGGATTTAAGGGGAGCTGGTTGTCGCTCTGGCTCAGTGCGTTGGGAGCTCAGGTGACCGGGTATGCCCTGAATCCGCCGACCCAGCCGAGTCTCTTCCAGCAGGCGGAGGTTTCTGGCGTCGTACATTCCATCTGTGCGGATGTTCGTGATTTTTCGCGGCTCAAGGCTGAAGTTGCCGGGTGCAGGCCCGAAGTGGTCATTCACCTGGCGGCACAGTCTGTCGTGCGTCGGGGTTACGAGGATCCGATCGAGACGTACTCCTCGAACGTGATGGGAACGGTTCATCTGCTGGAGGCGCTGCGCCAGCTCGAACAGCCCTGTGTGGTGGTCAACGTGACGAGCGACAAGTGTTATGAGAACCGGGAGTGGTCTTGGGGATATCGTGAGAGCGACGCTCTGGGAGGACATGACCCCTATTCGAACAGTAAAGCCTGCGCCGAACTGGTCACCTCGGCATTTCGCGACTCCTATTTCCTGCCCGGGCATGCGAAAATTGCGATCGCGAGCGCGAGGGCGGGAAACGTGATCGGTGGAGGCGATTGGACCCGGGACCAACTGATCCCCGACCTGATGCGCGCCTTCATCGGCTCCCGGCCCTGTCTTATCCGCAGTCCCAACGCCATTCGGCCTTGGCAATTCGTCCTGGAGCCTCTGAGGGGCTACCTTCTCCTGGCAGAGCGGCTCTTCGAGGGGGGGGAACCTTTTGCCTCGGCATGGAATTTCGGTCCTGCCGACGATGATGTGAAGCCGGTGTCCTGGATTGCAGACACCTTGGCGGCATTGTGGGGCGAGGGCGCATCGTGGAGCAAAGATGGTGCAGCACACCCGCACGAGGCCCGTCATCTCAAGTTGGACATCTCAAAAGCGAAGGCGAGTCTCGGGTGGCATCCCGCGTTATCGCTCAATTCGGCCCTCGAATGGATCGTCGAATGGTATCGCGCATTCCACTCGGGGGACGATCTTCGGCGCCTCACGCGCGAGCAAATCGAGCGCTATGAGGCACTTTGAAGCGCTTGATCGAGGATTTTGACGCCAGGCCGCCGCGCTACCCGGGATGACACGCGGGTGACCGACGGGAAATTTCGCTCGGACACTGAATCAGGGAGAGTCGATCAAATGCCCAATATCGCCGTCCTGGGAACTGGAATGGGCGGGTTCGGGGCCGCATACCGGCTCCGAACCGGGGGGATTACACCGGTAATGTATGACAAGAACGCCTATCACGGCGGCCATACGGCTTCCTTCCGCCATCGGGGCGGCTTCGCGTTCGACATCGGTCCGCATGTCTCATTCACCAAAGATCCCCGCATCCAGGAGCTCTTCGCCGATAGCGTTGATCAGCAGTACGAGACGATTCAGATTCACCTGAATAATTATTGGCGCGGTTACTGGCCTCAGCATCCCGTCCAGCTCCATTTAAACGGATTGCCGGAAGAGGTGGTCATCAAGGTCATCAGCGACTTTGTCGAGGCACGTCAGGCGGCCGAGCGGCCGGTGAAAACGTATGCCGACTGGCTCTTGTCGAGCTTTGGCCGGACGTTTGCCGAGCTCTTCCCGATGCGGTACACGAAGAAGTACCATCTGACCACCGCCGAAAATATGAGCACCGATTGGCTGGGCCCGCGCATTTATCGGCCGAGCCTCGAAGAAGTCCTTCGCGGCGCGCTGTCGCCCTCCGCGCCGCAAATCCACTATATTACCCACTTCCGATATCCAAAAGAGGGGGGGTTTGTCTCCTACTTGAAAAAGTTTATTCCCCTGGGGAGTTTAAAGCTCAACCACGAACTGATCTGTCTCGATCCCCGAACGCGAGAGCTGACGTTTTCAAACGGTGTGGTGGCGCAGTACGACGGACTGGTCTCTTCGATCCCGTTGCCGGATCTGGTTCGGCTGATCCGCGGAGTCCCTTCCGACGTCCTTGCCGCCTCCCGCCGGTTGGCCTGCTCTACCTGCGTCCTGGTGAATCTGGGCCTCGACCGCGCTGATCTGTCCCATGCCCACATGACCTATTTCTACGACGAGGACTACTGCTTTTCCCGACTGAGTTTCCCGCACATGCTTTCGACCTGGAACGTCCCTCCAGGTCAGGGAAGCATCCAGGCGGAGGTCTATTTCTCTCAGAAATACAAACCGTTAAACGGCTCGGCGGACGACTGGATCGATCCCGTTATCCGGGACCTGCGCCGCTGCGGCCTCCTTCGGGAAGAGGACCGCATCCTCCACCGCTCTGCGATGGAAATCCGATACGCCAATATCATCTTCGATCTTGAACGTTCCGACGCCCTGAAGACCGTGCATGGCTACCTGAATGATATCGGGGTACACTACTGCGGGCGCTTTGGAGATTGGGGCTATCTCTGGACCGATGAATCGTTCAAGAGCGGAGAAGGCGCCGCGCAGAAAATTTTGGACAAGCTTTAAAACCTAACGCGTTGCTGCGGAGGTCGGATCAAATGAAAGTGGTGCTTTTTTGTGGAGGGTTGGGCACGCGACTGAGGGACCATGCCGGCGGACTTCCGAAGCCGATGGTCAATATCGGTTCAAGGCCCATATTGTGGCACATGATGAAATACTACGCTCATTATGGGCACAAAGATTTTATTTTGTGCCTCGGGTACAAGGCGGACGTGATCAAGAGTTTCTTCCTCAATTACGATCAGTGCCTCTCAAGCGACTTTACCCTTTCGACCGGCAGCAGGCAGGTGCATCTGGGGGAAAGCGATCTTTCCGACTGGAATATCACCTGCATCGACACGGGCCTCAAATCGAACATCGGACAGAGGTTAAAAAGGGTGGAGAAGTTTCTCCAGGAAGAAGAATATTTCCTGGCGAACTATTCTGACGTTCTTACCGATCTGCCCCTTCCGAAAATGATCGATTTCTTTAAGAAGAGCGGAAAGATGGCGTGCTTTGTCTGTGTGAAGCCGTCGCAGAGTTTCTCGGTGGTTTCGGTCGGAGGGGAAAATCGTGTCGAGAGGATAGAATATGTAAGAAACACGGACCTCACCATTAACGGAGGCTACTTTATTTTTAGGCGCGAAGTGTTTCAGTACATCAACGAGGGCGAGGAACTGGTTGTCGAGCCCTTCCAGCGATTGATCAAGGAGAATCAGTTGGTCGGTTATCGGTACGACCATTTCTGGCATTGTATGGATACCTTTAAGGAGCAGCAGGAATTAAACGATATGTTTGAGCGCGGCGATGCGCCGTGGGAAGTCTGGAAGAGCCGTTGAGCGGTATGGGTCATCGGGACGAGTCGGTCCACCAGAGGCTGAGTCTTCGGTTTTCCCGCGGAACGGGTCGGGGGCTCACGGTCTTGTGCTTGGGAGCGCATAGCGATGATGTCGAAATCGGCTGCGGCGGCACCGTTCTTAAGCTGATCGAAGAGCAGGAGGATCTGTTTTTCTACTGGGTGGTCTTTAGCTCCGACAAGTCCAGAAGAAAAGAGGCCCAGCGGAGCGCTCGAGCCTTTCTCGCCGGAACTCGCAATAAAATCATCGTCAAGGAATTTCGGGACGGCTTCCTCCCGTACGACGGTCGGCGCATCAAGGAGTATTTTGAAGGGCTCAAACGGGAGTTCTCTCCGGATCTGATCTTTACCCACTATCGTTCGGATCTTCACCAGGATCATCGTCTGATTTCAGATCTCACCTGGAACACCTTTAGAGACCATATGATACTCGAATACGAAATCCCGAAATATGACGGCGACTTGGGATCCCCTAACGTTTTTGTCCAACTTAAGGATTCGATCCGAAACCGAAAGATCCGGTATTTATTGGATTATTTTGACAGCCAGCGCGGGAAGCCATGGTTTACCCAGGAAACCTTTAATGCCCTAATGCGACTCCGGGGCATCGAATCGAATTCCCCGCACGGGTATGCCGAGGCCTTCTATTGCCGAAAACTGATTTTGCAATGAGAGCTCTTTCCGAGAATCCTCGGATGGACCGAGGAGAGAAGACAAAAAGCAGAACCATGGCAAAAGAATGGCTCGCAGAGTTTTGGGAGTACCGGGAGCTCTTCTATTTCATGGTCTGGCGGGACCTCAAGATACGCTATCGGCAGACGGCGCTGGGGGCGATATGGGCGGTCATTCAGCCCTTTTTTACGATGATCGTCTTTACGCTCTTTTTCGGGAAGTTGGCACAAATGCCGAGTGATGGTATTGCGTATCCACTCTTTTCATATGCTGCTCTGGTTCCTTGGACTTATTTTTCCGGGACGCTCGCGCTCTCCGGAAACAGCCTGATCAATAACTCGACCCTCTTGACGAAGGTCTATTTCCCGAGGGTGGTCATTCCGGCCGCCCCCGTTCTGGCAGGTTTGATCGACTTCGGCATCGCCTCGCTGCTGCTCCTCTTCATGATGGCCTATTATCATGTCCATCCCGGTTGGGCGCTCCTCCTTTGGCCGGTGCTCACCCTTTTGATGTCCGTGCTGGCTCTCGGGATGGGAATGATCCTCTCTTGTGTCAACGTAAAATACAGAGATATCAAATACGCCATCCCGTTTCTCATACAGATCTGGTTGTTCGTGACCCCGGTCATCTATCCGACGAGCATTGTCCCGGACCGATTCCGGTTCCTGATGGCCCTTAATCCGATGTCGGGTTTGATCGAGGCTTTTCGAGCCACGCTCTTCGCGCACCGGCAGGTCGATTGGAGGCTTCTGGGGTGTTCAGCGGGAATGACCGCCCTCATTTTCACATTGGGTCTGATCTATTTTCGAAAGACGGAACGGGCGTTCGCAGACGTGATCTAGAGGAAAAAATAGCTCGAGGATATAAAGGGCTCAGGTTAATGGCAAGTTCACTGATCGTAGAAAAATTATCCAAGCAGTACTACCTTGGAAGTCGGCCATCTGAAGATATGGTTCGGAGCGCCTTGGTCAACCTGCTGAAGCGCCCCTTTGAAAGACACCGGGATCATCGCGAGGTATTGTGGGCGCTCAAGGATGTATCGTTTGAAGTCGGACACGGGGAAGTCCTTGGAATTATCGGTCGAAACGGGGCTGGAAAAAGCACGCTCCTCAAGGTGCTCTCCAGGATCACCTATCCGACGTCGGGTCAGGTCAAGGTCAATGGTCGAGTGGCCTCCTTGCTAGAGGTGGGCACAGGTTTCCACGAGGAGCTGACCGGAAAGGAGAACATCTATTTAAACGGCTCCATTCTCGGAATGAAAAAGAGGGAGGTTGACGCGAGGCTGGAAGCCATCGTCGATTTTGCCGGCGTGGAGAAGTTTATCGACACCCCGATCAAGAGATATTCGTCAGGCATGCGATTGCGGTTGGGTTTTGCGGTCGCCGCGCATCTGGAGACCGACGTGTTGCTGGTTGACGAGGTCCTGGCGGTCGGCGACGTCGGCTTTCAGAAGAAATGTCTGAGGACGATGGGCGAGCTGCACCAAAAGGGAAGAACGGTCCTTTTCGTCTCCCATAACATGGCGGCCGTAGAGAACCTCTGCTCTCGGGCGATCTGGATCGGGAACGGCGCGATTCAGAGAGATGGTACGGCGAAAGAAGTCATCGGCTCTTACCTGTCCACGGTCGCCGGAGCCCAGGAAAGCGGACTGGAATTGAAGGATGTCGAATCGAGGCGAGGGAACGGTGAGATCCGATTCACACGGATCGAGTTTTTGGGTTTGGACGGAAAGCCGCTTGAAATCGTCCGCAGCGGGCAGCGGCTCGTTGTGAGGATGCATTACCGTGCGGAGCATGATGTCGCCAATAACGTGGTCATGGGGTTCAGGCTCTTCACGGACCTCGGAACCCTGGTGACCGACGTCAGCAACGGTGTGACGGGAACCGAAATATCTTTCCTGCCCCGGGGGGAGGGGCATATCGATTACGAGATCGATTTCCTCAACCTGATGCCCGATCGTTATTTTTTGTCCCTTTGGCTTCACAACGACGCCTCCATTGTCTACGATAACCTTGAGCATGCCGTGACGCTCGATGTCGAGGTATCGGACTTCTATAAGTCGGGTAAAGGGATTACGAATCGAAATGGCATCATCTTTTTGCCGTTCAGCTGCCGATTTAACGGATAGACCATCCCTGTCCCGTGGGTGGGCGGGGATCCCACGCGATGAGGGTCTGATTTCGGTCACATCGCCTTCCGGGAACGGAACGGCTGATGCTGTAAAAACGGTTTTGGGAAGGACCGCATGGAATTGGAAGAAGAGGCCAAGACCCATAAGGAGCGGGAACGGGTGGGGAGGCTTGTCGCGATGATTCCCAGGATAGGTGAGAGTGTCCTGGAAATTGGCACGAGAGATGGTTATATCGCCAAGCAACTGACAGGGTTGTTTAAAGTGGTGGTCGCCCTCGATCTGAAAAATCCGAAAGTCGACCATCCAGCCGTGACCTCGGTGGAGGGCGATGTCACCTCGCTTCAATTTTCAGACAATGAGTTTGATTCGGTGGTCTGCAGCGAAGTCTTGGAACACCTGGATCCTGCGCAGGTTCAAAAGGCATGTGACGAGATCGTCCGGGTCGCGAAACAGCACGTGATTGTGGGTGTCCCCTTCGAGCAGGATATCCGCATCGGGAGAACAGCCTGCTCGGCCTGCGGAGGGATCAATCCCCCTTTCGGTCACAGAAACGAATTCTCGAGGACGAAACTGGAGAGGCTCTTTTCGAAATTGGTCACCGAAAAGGCTGATCTGGTCGGACGGGAGAGGAAGATGAGGACGAACTGGCTTTCGGTCAAATTGATGGATCTCGCGGGAAACCCCTTCGGCACCTATGCCCAGCTCGAGAAGTGCCTTTATTGCAACAGGGAGATCGTACCGCCTCTTCGAGAGCGATCTCTTCTTAAGAGGGTGTGCTCACGAAGTTCTCTCGCGCTGATGACGCTTCAGAATCTGCCTAAAAAGGATCAAGAGAAGCCGATCTGGATCCATCTTGTCTTTTCCAAATCCGATCGATAGATGATCGTCTGCTGCGAACTCTCGAAGGCCGAAAGAAGGAAGGATCTCCTTGTCCAGTCATAAATTGGCAGCGAAAAGCGGGCTTTGGTTTGCCGTGCTGAGGACCCTCACGCAAACGATTTCCTGGGTGATTACCGTCGCCATCGCTCGGATACTCAACCCCGAAGATTACGGCCTGATGGCCCTGGTCGGAGTCGTTCTGGATTATTTGGCGGTCTTCAGCGAATTGGGCCTTGGAGCTGCAATTATTCAAAAGGATGAAATTACGAGCGATGAGCTCTCCAGCAATTTTTGGCTCTCCGTATTCCTCGGCTGTGCTCTCGCGCTCATAAGTGTCCCGGCGGTCTTTTCGATGTCGTGGATGATGAAGGAGCCGCGGCTCATTGTCACAACGCCGCTCATTGTCGTTCTGTTTGTCGTTGGATCGTTGATGATCGTCCCCTTTAATCTCTTAATGAGGGAGTGCAAATTCAAGGAGATCGGGGTGATCCAGCTCTGGGCGGTCATTGCCTCCAGCCTTTCAATGCTCGCCCTGGCCGAAATGGGCTTCGGCTTCTGGTCCTTGATTTGGGGAATGGTGGTCCTGCGGGTCGTGACGGTTGCGCTGGTGTTCCTCTACGGAAACTGGTGGCCGGACTACCGTTTTAGGATCAAAGACGTAAAACCCTTCTTGAGGTTCGGGATCCATGTTGCCGGGTCACGCTCATTGTACTCGGTTTTGATCAATTCGGATAAGTTGATCGTCGGCAAGATTCTCGGCGCCGAGGTGCTTGGATTCTATTCATTTGCGATGAACCTGGTGAGCATTCCTTCCGAGAAGATCGTTTCACTGGTCAATCAGATCTCATTTCCGGTCATTTCCAGGGTTCAAAATGATGTCAATAGGGTTCAATACATCTATATTAGAATTACAAGATACATCACAATGCTTGTCGCTCCTATGTTTCTGGGAGGGTTTTTTTTCGGGCGGGAAATCGTTCAGGGTATCTTGGGCGAGAAGTGGTTGCCGGTTGTTTATCTGTTTAAGATGCTGTGCCTGTCCCAGCTCATCGTGTCGTTAACGACCATCGACAGTGTCGTCCACAATGCACAGGGGCGATCACATTGGGTTCTGAACATCAGCATCGTGTATGCCGCTTTGATCCCGGCGTCCATCTTTCTGGCGGCCCACTTTGGTCTGAACGCCCTGGTTCTCCCTTGGCTGATCTTCTATCCATTTTTACGGTTGACCTTTACTTATATGACCCTGAGAAAATTGGACTTGGCGATTTCGAGTTATATTAGAGGACTCCTTCCGCCGATTTTAGGCTCTTTTTTTATGATCGTCGGAATCTATATGGTCCAGTTCTTATACAGGTTTGGCGGGTATCTTGTACTGGATACGAGAACGACTCTGGTTCAGGAGGTCATCACCGGCGTCATCCTATATCTGGTTTACCTTTATTTCTTTGAGCGCAAGAATGTGAGAGAAATTCTGGCGCTGGCAAAGAGCTGACCCCATCGAATGTTAAGGGTCTCCGATCTGACCGGAACCGTCGGTCGGATTGGGAGGAGGTCTTCCCGTGTGCTCAGGAATTCGATGAAGCGCGCCGTTGAAAGCCGCCGGACGCACCCTGCGCGGACCCGAATAAACGAGTTTGTCCTAGGCCGCTTATCGTGAAAATCGCATTTATTCATCAGCCAACCGGTCCGATCTGGACCCCGGGTACGAGCGGTTCCGTATCGATCTGGGTCTATGAAGTGGCGCGCCGCATTGCACGATCGTGTGAAGCAATCGTCTATGCGCGAAAGGGGGAATCCCAGCCGGATCGGGAACTTTACGAGGGCGTGGATTATCGCAGAATATCGGTCCGGCGTGACGAGCTCGTCTTAAACTTTTTTAACAAGGTGCTTCCTTTTAAAAACCGGAAGCGGCCTCTCTTCGCCTCAACGATGGGCTACCGGGGATACATTACTTGGATTGGTCGAGACCTTCAAAAACAGAAGTGCGACATCATCCACATTATCGGGTTCCCCAATTTTGCTCCGGTCGTTCGTTCGTTCAACCCGGAAACCCCAATCGTCCTGCACATGCATGGTGAATGGCTGACTCAGGTCGACCCGCTGTGGGTGGAGAGGTGGCTGTCTGAGACGGATTTTATCCTCAGTGTCAGCGATTTCGTCGGCGAGGGAATCAAAAGACGTTTTCCAAAATACGCTCCGCGATGTCAGACCGTCTATATGGGGGTCGATTCCGAGCGCTTCGCCGTGGAGAGAGGACCGTCGACGAGGAGAAATGGCGCGAAAAGACTCCTCTACGTGGGCAGGATTTCACCCGAAAAGGGGCTGCACGTTCTACTGGATGCATTTCTGTTAGTACTTAGGCGTTTTCCCGATGCGACGCTGAAAATTGTCGGGCCCGAATGGCGCATGCCTCGTCAATATATTGTTGACCTGAGTGGTAATCTCAAGATTTCCTCCCTGGACGCCTTTTACGGCGGGAGTTATCTGGCTTCCCTGAAACGGCGGGTGCCGGCGGAGATCGCGCATCAGGTGGAATTCGTCGATCTGGTCGTTCATGAAAAGATAAACGCCTATTTCGAGCACGCTGACCTCTATGTTAATCCCTCGCTCAGCGAGTCGCTTGGTATGAGTATCATCGAGGCAATGGCGAGTGAATTGGCCGTGGTCGCGACCCGGGTGGGGGGGGTGCCTGAAGTCGTCGATGAGGGTCGAACCGGTCTTCTGGTCGAATCGGACAATGCAACTGCCTTGGCTGGAGCGATTATCGATCTGCTGGAAAATGATCCTCTGCGTGAGTCCATGGGAAAGGCGGCCCTGAGACGCGTCGATGAGCTCTTTTCTTGGGACCACATCAGCGATTCTCTTTTAAATAAATATCGAAACCTACTGACGGAATGTTCCGGGAGGAGGCCTCGCTTCGTACGGAGTTAAAAAGGCGATCCTACCTTTGGAGAGGTCTGTGCGCTCTGTTCGGAGTCGCCATGGAGAACAGCGGTCTTGGAGGGTCCGTTCACGGTCCCGTCCAGGGAAATTGCTCGGAGAAATAGCACCATAGAAGGATGAGTGAGACGAATGGATTGCACAATGAGCCGTATTTTTCGGACGTAGGTGTAATCGGCCTGACTCCGGAGCGATGGGAGTCCGTCTGGCAGGGACGACATTATATCCTCACCCATCTGGCACGATATTTTAACGTTGTTTGGGTCAATCCAGCGGACGGTTGGCGCGAGGCCTGGGTTCAGAAGGCGGAAGTCCGTCGACAGGCGGACGGTTTGATCAGGCCGGGATTTTCGGTCTATCAGCACGGTCCACTTCTTCCGCGCATTCATCGGCCGGGTATCGCGGCTTCGTTTACGATGAAGCGGCGGCTCCTTGGAGCGAGAGACATTTTAAAGAGAAAAGGATGCAGGACGATTATCCTGTATGTCTGGCGTCCCGAGTTGGCGAATGCCTTGGAACTGATAGACCACGATCTGAGCTGCTATCACATCGACGACGAGTATACGTTTTCGGAGGTGGAGACGCCGACGGGTCTGATCGAGGCAAAGGTGATATCGCAAGTGAATCAGGTCTTTATTCACTCTGGGGGTTTGCTGCAGAAAAAAGGGCATCTGAATCCTCATACCATGCTCGTTCCCAATGGCGTGGATTTCACCCGGTACGCGACTCCTTATCGCGAGCCCGACGATATGAAGGAGATCAGGCGTCCTCGCATAGGCTACACCGGCGTTCTCAAAAAACAGTTGGATTGGGAGTTGCTTGACCGGCTTTCCATCGAACACCCGGACTGGTCCTTTTTATTCATCGGTCCGGTGTCCTCCCATGATGGCCTGTCGAGCACGGTCGAGCGATTATCCAAGAGACGCAACGTCTTTTTTTTGGGGTACAAATCTGTTGCAGATCTGACGGCTTATCCCCAACATTTTGATGTTTGCATCATGCCTTATCGGATCGACGGCTACACAAAGTACATTTATCCCCTCAAGCTGCATGAATATTTAGCGAGCGGACGCCCCGTGGTGGGTTCGCACATTGACGCCCTTCAAGAGTTTGATCAAGTGATCAGTCTGGCCCAAACGGCGGAAGAATGGTCCCGGGCCATCAGCGGGTTGCTGGATTCCGCCGCCTCGTCCGCCGAGCGCGTCGAGGCCCGCCGAAGGATCGCTAGAAAATTTGATTGGAATATTCTCGTTCGCTTGATTGCGCGCACTCTCTGTGAGAGGCTCGGCCCCTCCTATCTTGATCGATTCGGTTCGCTTCCGGTAGAAGATGATGTGCGTCGCGGCGAGAATTGATTGAGGGCTGTCTCGATCAATGAGGGATCCGGAATGCCCGGGAGCTTGGGGCGCGACTTTTCGGTCGGCCCCGGTTTTATGTCGGATGGACCCGCGATCCTATCGCGCTCGAGCTCTCGACCACGCCCTCGAGCCCTGATCGACCGCTGTGCCGGATCCACCGGGGTCGGGGAGCCTTTAGCAAATCCTCGGAGGGTCTCCACCGAAGTGTCTGGCGCCGCGTTCGATGCATTGGTTCTTGATGCGCGTTTGAGGCAATCGCTCGTGACGGTCCGCTCGCTCGGTCGCAGGGGGCTGTCGGTCGCGGCGGTGGGGAGCTGTGGTAATCTCCCGACGTTCTCGTCGCGCTGGTGTCGTCAGGCCTTCGTATGGTCGGCGAACGAGGGGACAGAGGCGTATCTTGCCGAACTGGAACGGTGGCTCGACCGTTCGGGCGCGCGTGTGCTCATCTCGTCATCCGATGGCACGATCGAGCTCCTTCGTCAGCATCGTGCCCGGTTGCAAGGGCGAGTGCGCATCGCCCTAGCGAAGGAGCCGGCCCTTGGCATCGCGGTGAACAAAGAGCGTCTTTTGGAGGTCGCCAAGCGTATCGGCATCAATGTCCCGCGAGGAATCGTCGTCGGGGCAGCCGGCGACGTCGCTGAGGCATTAAAAGAAATCGGCCTGCCCGCTGTGGTTAAACCCGCTGAGTCGTGGCAATGGGGCGAGCAGAGTGGGGAGCGGCTCGCCTGCGAGCTGGTGACGACGCCCGCTGAGGCGCATCGCGCGGTTGCGGAGCTTACGCGCTTCGGAGGTGCCGCGCTCTTCCAGCAGCTCCTCTCGGGAAGGCGCGAAGCGGTAAGCTTTCTGCATGCCAACGGTGAGATCTATGCGCGATTTGCCCAATGGGCTAAGCGGACACGACCTCAATTAGGAGGAGAATCCGTGCTGCGTCAGAGCATTGCGGTTCCTCGAGATATCGGAGAGCAGGCGGAGCGGCTGGTCCGAGAAATTGACCTGGAGGGTTATTCTGAAGTGGAGTTCCGGCGCGACGGCGCGGGTATACCCTATTTGATGGAGATCAATCCGAGACTCTCTGCGTCGGTCGAGGTCGCGGTGCGATCTGGAGTGGATTTCCCCTATCTGCTCTACCAGTGGGCAAACGGGGCGCCCATTGAGAGGTCGAAAGGCTACCGGACCGGCGGCTGGATGCGCTATCTCGGAGGAGACATCATGACCACGGCGGCCGCACTCCACGAATCGGGCAGACCCGGAATCCCTTCGCCGACACGGGCCATACTGGCTTTTCTTTTTTCGTTCTTCAGGCCCATGGGCTACGACTACTTCAGATGGAGCGATCCCCTCCCGGCGGTTAAGGCGGTCAGCGGTTTTACGCGGGAGCTGATTTGGGGCTCAATAAAGAAGAGACTCATCGAACTTGGGAGGAAATGTGTATGAAACACGGTTCAGAGAAACCCACGGTCTCATACGACGTCGTCGTCGTCGGCGCCGGTCCCTACGGCCTCTCGGCCGCGGCTCATCTGCGCGGGCGGGGGCTGAAGGTGGGCGTCTTTGGAAAGAGCATGGAAATGTGGAGAAACCACATGCCCAACGGAATGTTATTGCGTTCCCATTGGTGGGCTACCAATCTCTCGGATCCAGAGAAACGATACGGATTCGAACGTTTCTTCCAGGAGTCCAAATACAAAAAGTGCTATCCCGTGCCGATCGAGGTCTTTATCGCTTACGCACGCTGGTTCGAAGAACGTGCCGTGCCCGACGTCGATGAGCATTATGTTTCGTCGATGGAGCGTCGAGAGGATCGCTTTCTTCTGACATTAGAAGACGGCAGAAGGGTTCAGAGTGGAGCTGTGGTGATGGCCATCGGAGTCTACCACTTCGCCCATCGTCCGCAGGAGTATACCTGGCTCCCGGCAAATCTCCTCTCGCATTCCTGCGATCACCAGGATCTCGGCCGGTTCAAGGGAAAGGAGGTGATCGTGGTCGGGGGTGGACAGAGCGCGATCGAGTCTGCTGCGCTGCTTCAGGAAGCGGGTGCCACCGTTCATGTTGCATCGCGTCGGCCCATTGTATGGCTCTCTCCGGATAGAGCGCACGAGCGAACAATTTTTGAAAAGATCCGCGCTCCCACTGCTGGCATCGCGCCGGGTTGGGAAAACTGGATCCTGGAACACATGCCCTACCTGTTCTATCGCTTTCCCCAAGGGCGAAAAGACAACTACAATTCCTTTTACCATTCCGGAGCCGCGGCCTGGCTCAAAGACAGGGTCGTTGGAAAGGTGACCCTGCACGACGGCCGGGCCATCGCCAAGATGGAGGTAGTGGATGGGAAGGTGGACGCGACCCTTTCCGACGGCGGAAAGGTCCGAGCCGATCATCTTCTGCTCGCAACCGGATACCGAGTCGATATCAGCAAGCTTCGGATGCTTCATCCCTCTTTGCTCACCGAGATAAAAACGGATCAGGGCATCCCTGTGTTGAACCACTGGTTTGAGAGCAGCGTTCCAGGACTCTACTTCATCGGATTGACTTCATTACGAGCATTCGGTCCGCTTTTCCGGTTCGTGGTCGGGTGCAAAGCGGCCGCCCCCCGGATAGCCAGTTCGGTGGCCCGGAACCTTGCGAGGCAGCGAAGAGCCGGGCTTGGGAAACGGTGAGGGACCTGCCTTGGCGAAGCTAAGAAGCTCGGGGGCGCCCCGAAGAATAAGCAGAAGCGGCTTGGTTGTCTCCCTGTCGGGAGCCATGGGATCACATTGCCGGTTTCTGAAAGTGCAGTGATCCGTTCACCAAAACGGTTCTCTTCATGAAAAAACTCTTAATGATCGCTTACTACTATCCCCCTCTGGCAGATGTCGGCGGTGTCCGGGCCCTCGCGTTTTCACAACTTGTACGCGAGTTCGGCTGGGAACCATATGTGGTCTCCGTCAGAAATCCGGACAAGGTGGCCTGTATTTTGGGAGACACCCCGCCCCCAGAGGGGATCAAAACATATTATACAAGGTCACTGATCCAATTAACCGGTCTGACCGGGAGACTAAACGGTCTGCTGGCGAGAATTTTGAGGCTTTTCGGCATTCGATTAAACAGGGATCTGATCCAGGACCTGCTCTGCATGCCCGATCCGTTTATCGGCTGGATCCCGCTGACGGTCCTGAAGGGGTTAAAACTGATTAAGACCAACCGCATCGACCTGATTTATGTCTCTTGTAAGCCGTTTAGCTCAGCATTGATCGGGCTCCTCCTAAAATTTCTGACCCAGAAACCTTTGGTGTTGGAACTCCGAGATCCAGTCTCACCTTTGATTTTCGGTTTCAAGGATCGGTATTATCATCGGCTGCCCTCTTTTAGAATCCTTAGAAAACTGGAGGAGATCATCCTCAAGCATGCGGATAGACTTATTCTCGTCACCGAGGAGACCCGAGAACTCTATGAATCCTTCTTCCCGTTCATTCTTCCAAAAACCAGCGTGATCTACAACGGTTTCATGGAGGAGTACTTCCCTCGGCAGCCGGAGCCCTTTAAAAAGTTCACGATTCTCTACAGTGGGAACTTCTATGCGGATTTGATTGCTCCCGATCCGTTCTTCCGGGCTGTTCGGAGGATTATTACGGATGATGAGGCGATGAGAAAAAAACTTGAGTTTCTGTACGTCGGAAAGAAGGCACCTTGGTTCTCTGAAATGATGGAGAAGTATAATCTGCAGGACGTGATGAGTTCGACCGGCCATGTGTCTCGCGAAAAGTCCATCGAATATATCTCTAGATCATCCTTGTTGCTATTGCGGATTGTTCCGAGGATGATCAGCACCAAACTGTTCGAGGGTTTAGCTGCGGGAGTTCCGATCCTGGCCCTTATCTCCGAGGGCGAGGCGGCGCGATTGATCCGGAGGTATTCCTCTGCATTTTACTCTATCGTTGACCCAAATGAGTCGAATGAAATCGTCGCCTCGATCAAACATGCCTATGAAAAATGGGAGAAAAAAGAGCTGAACTCGCTGCGGAACCCCGAATTCTACAAGGAGTTCAATAAAAGAAATTTGACGTCAAAATTTGTAGAAAACCTGGACGAAGTTCTTTCTGCCCACCAAGATAAAGGCAAGGTCTGAGAGAAGCATGTGCGGAATTGCTGGGATATATTACACGGATCGGGCGGATGGGCAAAGGATGCACTCTGAGATCGCGAAGATGACCCTGTGCCTTCTACACCGCGGTCCTGACGACTCCGGCTACTTCGTGGACGATCGTATCGCCCTGGGTCACCGGAGGCTGAGTATCATCGACCTGAAAACCGGTCATCAGCCGATGTTTAGCGAGGATCGGAGCATCGTCATCGTGTTCAACGGGGAAATCTATAATTTCGCGTCGGTGCGGGCAGAGCTGATCGAGAAAGGTCATCGGTTCGCTTCGAATAGCGACACCGAGACCATCCTCTACGCGTATAAAGAATGGGGGGAGGAGTGTGTTTCCCGCCTGCGGGGCATGTTCGCTTTTGCCATCTGGAACAGCCGGGACAAGGTGCTCTTTATCGCGCGGGACCGGTTGGGGAAAAAGCCGCTCTTTTACTCCCAATATCGCGGTAAGTTTGTGTTTTCCTCTGAGATCAAGTCGATTCTCGTCGATATGGAGTTTGACCGCTCGATCGACGAGGAGGGCCTGGGATCTTATTTCCTCTTCTCCTACATTCCGGCGCCCCTCACCATTTTTAGCAATATCAAAAAACTGATGCCCGGCCATACCCTGACAGTCAAGGAGGGGCGGGCAACGGTCAAAAAATACTGGGACGTCTTCTTCGTGCCCGACCGGCGAAAGAGCGAGGGAAATTTTATTCATGAAGCGATGGAACTACTGGCCGAGTCGGTCAGGATTAGGATGATAAGCGATGTTCCGCTGGGGGCCTTCCTGAGCGGGGGAATAGACTCAAGCAGCGTCGTTGCCCTCATGAGTCGCGGATCCGTAGAGCCGGTCAAGACGTTCACGATCGGGTTCGGAGGAAGTACAGGTGGTTTTGAAGACGAACGGCCTTATGCAAGACTGGTGGCGATGCGATACAAGACAGACCACCGGGAGTACGAGGTCCTTCCACGGATCGGAGATTTGCTCAAAATCATCGTGACCGCCTTTGACGAGCCCTTTGCGGACGATTCCGCGATTCCATCGTACTACGTTTGCAGGACGGCGCGGGAGAGCGTCACGGTGGTTCTATCGGGACTGGGGGGTGATGAGACCTTTTCTGGCTATGAACGCTACCTCGGATTCTATATGAGCCGGCTCTTCAACAGGATTCCCGCCTTGGTCCGCGACGGGATCTTGAGGCCGATGATCAATGCAATCCCGGAGAGCTCCTCCGGCAATAACCGGGTGAACCATTTGAAGAGGTTCATCAGAGCCTCCTCCGTAGATGCGGGACGGCAATATCTCGGTTTCGTCTCGAAGCTCGTTCCCAAATACGGAAAAGGCTTTTTTGCGCAGAACGGGAAACGAATGTCTGAAGCCATTTATGCCGCTGAAAACAGATTTTTAAGCCATTTCAATTCCGATAATGCGGAAGATCCTTTAAACAAGGTATTCTATTGCGATCTTAAAACCTACCTGCCGGAGGATATCCTTGCCTGCACCGATAGGATGAGCATGTGTAATTCCCTGGAGGTCCGGGCGCCGTTCGTCGATCACAAGCTTGTGGAATTTTGCGCGACGATCCCCCCTGAAATGAAGATGAAATGGTTTCGGAAAAAATATCTTCTGAAAAAAGGTATCGGCCCTCTTCTCCCGAAACCCGTTCTCGACCATCGGAAACAGGGGTTCGTCGGGCCTATGGCAAAGTGGCTTCAGACCGATCTGAAGGAACTGACCCTTAGAAATCTCTCGAAAGCAAACCTTGAAAAACACGGACTGTTCGATCCGGGAACGGTCGGGAGAGTTCTGGATGACCATTACAACCGCAAGGAGCTGAACGACACGCTAATCTGGTCCTTGCTAATCTTTCAGACCTGGTTTGATCTCTACAGCCCATCATGGTCTTCTGAAAGCGGGTGATTTCAGTGGCGGTGGCTGAGGCGTTATTCTGGATCTCCCTTTTCATGATTTTCTACGCCTATTTTGGTTACCCGCTGCTTCTTTGGGTAATCTCCCGGCTGAGTAAAGAGAGTGGCGGCGCCTATCGAATCGGGGGGGACGAAGAAAAACCTCCAGGGTTATCCCTTCTGATCTCTGCTTATAATGAAGAAGCCGTTATCGAGGAGAAGATCTTGAACTCCCTTTCCTTGAACTATCCGAAGGATCTCCTGGAGATCGTTGTCGTGTCGGACGGTTCGACGGATACAACACAGAAAATCGTCGAGCGATATGCCGATCAGGGGGTCATCCTGAAGCATTTTGGGGGAAGAATCGGAAAAACGGCCTGTTTAAACCAGACCGTTCCTCATATCCGCGGCAGCGTCATTGTGTTTTCTGATGCCAATTCGCAGTATGATCGAGATGCGGTCAAGGAGCTGGCGAAACATTTTGCGGACGAGAAGGTCGGGTTCGTCACCGGGTGGACGCGATACCTCTCCGGAGAGAACCGGGAAACGGTCGACTCCCTGGGAATCTATGCTCGAATCGAATTATGGACAAAGGCCCTGGAGAGTAAAATCGGCTCTTGCGTGGGGGCCGACGGGGCGATATTTGCCATTCGGAAAGAGCTCTATCGACCTCTTCGGCCCCAAGATATTAACGACTTCGTGATTCCCTTAAAAATCAGCCAGCAAAGATACAAGGGGCTCCTTGAGAAGAATGCCTTCTGTTTTGAAAAGGGCGCGGGTGAAGGAAAAGGGGAGTTTCTGCGGCAGGTCAGGATCACCAACCGAACGATCAGGGCCATTTTCAGTAATGCGAGGTTGCTGAATCCTTTCCACTACGGACTGTTCTCCTTTGAACTTTTCTCCCACAAGATATGCAGGTTCCTCGTTCCCTTTTTCCTATTGTTTGCCGCAGTCATCAATTTCATTCTCATGGGAAAAGGGCCTCTCTATATCGTGGGCTTTGGCTTGCAGGTTTTGCTCTATTTCTTGGCCTGCGTCAGCGGAGGAGGCCGGAACGTCAAGTATCTCGCTGGCCTGACCTCGCTGCTTCATACCTTTGTCCTGGTCAATGCGGCGGTGTTCTGGGCCTGGGTCACGTATCTGCAGGGGAAGACCTTCACGACGTGGGCCCCGACACAGAGGTGACCCGGTTGGAGGTATTGCCCGGGGAACGTGTTGAATGATGAGAGGTTGTCCTTCATGAAGATTATTCTCGTCGTCGGTGCCAGACCCAATTTCATGAAAATAGCCCCGATCATTGAGGCGATCAAGGAGCATAATCGTTCCTCGGATCGGCCCTTAGAGTACCTCCTCGTGCATACGGGCCAGCATTATGACGAAAAGATGTCGAAGCTCTTTTTCGATGAATTGGAGATTCCGAAGCCTGATATCGACCTAGGAGTCGGGTCTGCTTCACATGCGGAACAGACCGCCGAAATCATCAAGAGATTTGAAGGAGTCTGCACGCGGGAGGACCCGACGCACATTCTCGTCGTCGGAGATGTCAACTCGACAATTGCCTGCGCCCTGGTCGCTTCAAAAATGAATATTGGAATTATTCATGTGGAGGCTGGGTTGAGGAGTTTTGATCGGTCTATGCCCGAGGAAATTAATAGGGTTTTGACCGACGCCATCTCCGATATTCTGTTTACCACCGAAAAAAGCGCCGAGGAGAATCTTCTGAGAGAAGGAATAGGGGGGGAGAAGATCTTTTTTGTCGGAAATGTGATGATCGACACCCTTCTGAAGCACCTTGAAAAAGCCCGGCGTTCGTCGATTCTCGAGAAACTTGGACTGAAAGGGTCATCTTCGGTAAGACAACCCTATGCTGTCCTCACCCTTCATCGCCCTTCGAATGTGGACGACGAGGAGGTCTTCAGGAACATTCTGGAGGCCTTGATTGAGTTGTCAAGAGAGGTCCCGATTATTTTCCCGGTTCACCCTCGCACGACGGGACGGATCAAGGAATTCAACCTGCAGGGAAGTTTTCTCCCTATTCCGGTTGAGGGTGCGTCCCCATTTGCCATCTATTGCGTCGAACCTCTCGGGTACCTCGATTTTCTGTCGCTGACGTCGAATGCGGCGGTTGTCCTGACGGATTCGGGCGGCATCCAAGAAGAGACTACCGTTCTCGGAGTCCCGTGCATAACACTGCGGGAGAATACCGAGAGGCCGGTCACCGTCACCGATGGGACAAATGTCCTGGCGGGGACGAGGAAACGTGATATCATCAAATTCGCCCGGATGGCGCTGAGGAAGGATTCGGACGAGCTGCGTGACAAACGCGTCCCCCCTCTCTGGGACGGCAGAGCGGCTCAAAGAATTATCGAATTGCTGGCCCGTAGGGATTCGTGAACAGCCAGTGGATCCAGGTCCCATAGGGGGAAGAAGCAGACTCCGAGGGATCAGCGCCGGTCGTTGCCTTTTTTGAGGCATTTTAGAGTGAATCTAAATGTTTTATTCTATTGATAAGATCCATGGCGTTTAAAATATTTGTGCTTTGGTCTTTTGTCGTTCTAGGTCGACCTCAGGATCTCCTCATTGCGCTTCAACCTCTGAGGCCGGCTCTGCTGTTTACCCTGCTGAGCATGGGAAGTAGTTTTTTCGGGACGAACGGGACGGCCTGGCAATCCGCTTTTCGGATACCCGAAACAAAAAAATATCTCCTTTTTTTCCTGATCATGATCGTGGGGATCCCTTTTGCCTATCACCGCCGCGTAGCCTTTGAAGCAATATTTCTCGGATATCTCCCGAATATCCTCTTTTTTCTAGTTTTTGTGCTGGAAGTCGATTCGCTGAAAAAACTGAAGGTCGTTCTCTTTGTGATATGTTTGTGCACTTTTTTTTACGGTTTTTTCGGTCTGCTGGAAGGGGGATTCACCCAGGGAAGATTTGAGACCTATGGGGAAATTTTTGACCCGAACGATATCGCTTATGTCTTAATTTCGCTCCTTCCGTTCTCTTTTTACTTTGTCTTTTGTCGAGAGGGCGCTCCAAAGAAAATTTTGGCCGTGGTCGGCGTCGTCAGCGCGTTGGTGGTCATCCTCTACTCTGGATCTCGGGGGGGGATGTTAGGACTGATCGCCCTGGTGGGATTCTTTCTTTTGACTAGGATTGATCATATCAGAAGATCCCACAAGTCGATTCTGGTGATGGCCGGGTTCATTCTATTGCTTTTTATCGGCGCGAAGATCAACGTCGATCGTTATCTGACGCTGACCTCCATCGAGAGCGACTACAATATCAGCGATGAATTTGGTAGGGGCCAACTCTGGAAGAGGGCCCTTGGCCTGATCGTGTCCAATCCCTTGACCGGTGTGGGGGTCGAATGTTCTCCGATGGCCATCGGATATGCGAGGGAGGCCCTGGGCATAATTCCCAAATGGCAGGTTCTGCACAATTCCTATCTGCAGGTCGCGACCGAGACGGGCGTGGTCGGGTTTGTGGTGTTTGTGTCCCTGATCGGCCGCAGCCTTAGGATTTTTTGGGAGACCAAGAGCTTTACGGGTTCTTCGAAGGAGAGCTCAGAGATCCGTATGATTGCAGGCCTCGCCTACCTTGGTTTTATCGGTCACCTGATCACGGCGTTATTTCTTTCCCAGGGCTATTCGATGTTCTTCACGCTCTTCTTCGCCCTTTCGGTTACGCTCAGGCAGCTTACTCGAAAAACCTCCGAGATCTCATGGGAGCCGCTTGTCCCGAAGCGTGCCCCGATGAGATCCCTGCAGCACTCGGTATAGGAAACAGTCGAGAACGACATCGAAGGGGGAGAATGCGAATCATCGGCGCGGCCAAAAGAGCTCTGAATAATTACCTGATCAAGAGGTCCGATCTTTGGCAAAAAGAAAGCTCTCTGCGCGATCCGGAGCTCTGGGGTTTTCAGGTCGGTGACAAAGGACATTTGATGGTCGATGGGATCGACTGCGTAGAACTGATCGAGCGATACGGCTCTCCGCTGTTGGTCGTGAATAAAAAACGGCTTCTCAGCGATGCCCGCCGGATCAAGAAAGCTCTGCAGGATGGGCAACCCTCTTCGAAGGTTCTCTATTCCTATAAGACAAACTGTATTCCTGGGATTCTCAGTGAAATTCATCATGTCGGTATCGGGGCGGAAGTGATCTCTCCATATGAGTTGTGGCTAGCCGAAAAGCTCGGAGTTCCGGGGAATATGATCGTCTACAACGGCGTGAATAAAACGGATGAAAGCCTAATCAGGGCGATCAATCGGGATTGCGCGTCGATCAATATAGATCAGGAGGAAGAAATAGAGAGGATCTATTCGATAGCAAAAATGCTGGGCCGTAAAGCTCGTGTCGGCATCAGACTGGCCTTGGGGGATTCTCAATTCGGCCTCGACGTCAATACCGGTGAAGCCAAGACGGCCTGCATGAGGATCGCTGCCCTGTCGAAATTCCTCGATCTAAACTCGATCCATTTCAATGTGACCAGCAATGCGAGATCGGCAGGCCTGCAAACGAGATGCGCTCTAGATGCCTTGAAGTTTATGGCCGGAATCAAAATGGATCTGGGCCTGACCATCTCGTATCTTGATATCGGCGGTGGGTTCGGCGTGCCCACGACGAAAAATATGTCCGGACTGGAATATGGTTTGTACAGGACGAACGGAGCCTTGCCGAAGCCGCCTTCAAAGGACGAATGCCAGCCGATCGAGTCGTATCTTGATGAAATCTTACGAAACATGAAGGAATGCTGCGATCGACTTCGGATCGACATGCCGAGTCTCGTCATTGAGCCAGGACGTTATGTCACGAGCGGATCTGAGACACTTCTGGTCCGCGTCCACTCGATCAAGACCCGATCGGGAGGAAAGAAATATGCAATCACCGACGGGGGACGGTTATCAATTACATTCCCCTGCGATTTCGAATACCACGAAACATTTGTCGCCAATCATTTTAACGATCCCTTGACGACCTCCTATAACATTATGGGCAGAGTCTGCACGTCGGCCGACTGGATGTTCAAAAATCGATCGATGCCTGAGCTCCGGCCTGGAGATATCCTTGCCGTAATGGATGCCGGGGCCTATTTTTCTTCGTACTCGAGTAACTTCGCCTTTCCAAGACCGGCCATTGTTATGGTAGAGGAGGGACGTTCCCGTCTGATTAGGAAGGAAGAAACCTTCGAGCATTTGACGGCGATGGATGAGTGGGGAGACTTCCAGGGATCTGAGAGAGCGCCGTCGTCGAGCTGAAATGCGGCGAATGAGACCCGAATTGAGCATCAGACCCGTGATTGTCACCAACGCGAGAAACAGAATTGCCTACAACATCATCAGAAGCCTCGGGCAAAAGGGGATACCGGTCTTTTCAGCGGACTCCATTCCCCGCGCAATGTCTTTTTCCTCCCGGTATTCAATGGGTCGTTTCATTTATCCCTCGCCCTTTTTGGATTCCAAGGGATTTATCGACTGTCTCATCGAAAATGTCATCAAACTGAAGGCCGAAGTCTTGATTCCGGTTTTTGAAGAATCCTTTTTGATCGCAAAATATAGAGACCGCCTTGCTGAGCACGTCCGTCTCGTTCTGCCCACATACGACCGGATCCTGTCTGCCCATAACAAAGATCGCTGGGAGCCCGTTGCTCGTGCGCTGGACATCGCCGTTCCGAGGACAATGGCCATCGATGATCTGCGGAGTGAGAATCCCGACGTGTCGAGCTTATCCTATCCCGTTCTTATAAAACCGAAGCAGGGCGGGGGTGGCTGGGCCATCCGGCAAGTCGATTCGCCCGAAGGACTGAGAAAGTTTCTCGAACCCTCATCCTATTTGGGACGTCCGTGGCACCGGTTCTTCATTCAGGAGAAAATCATCGGGGAGACTCTCTGCGTCGCCATGCTCTTTTGTAACGGCAAATACCGTGCCAAGACAACGTACCGCCAGATTAGAGATTACCCCGTCAACGGAGGCCAGGCGACGCTCAGGATCAGCATCCGGGATGAAGTCGCCGAATCAGGTTTTAAGAGACTCCTCGAGAAGTTCAATTGGCACGGCGTATGCCAGGCCGATTTCGTCGTCGATAAAAACACCCGCGTTCCCTATCTCATCGACATCAACCCCCGGTTTTGGGGATCTCTCGTGCAGGGAATCGCGTCCGGCGTCGATTTTCCCTACTTGGTGTACCGGATCGCGATGGAGGGAGACATTGAACAAACCAATTCCTTTGAGAGCGGCGTCATGACCCGGTGGCTTGGGGGGGATTTGATGACGTTTTTCCCTCTTCTGAAAAAATCGAGAAACAAGCTTCGATTCGTTAAGGAGTTCTTTCTTCCCGGCCCCAAGCAGGTGATGTATGATGATTTCAGTATCAAAGATCCCGGTCCTTTCTTTTCCTGGTTTTTGGACGGGGTCATGAGGACGATTCATGACCGCTCTTTCAAACCGCTCCCGCATGATTCTCTCGAAGGGATATGGGAATAACTCGACTCACCGGTCCCGACCGCCGACCCGTTAACAGTGATCCACCTGCTTCCGAGAGGAGGCCTAGACTGTGTATTGCCTTTATCCTGACTCCAATCGAATTTGGGGGAGCCGAGAAGGTCAGCTTGACATTCTTGAAAAACATCGACCGAAGCCGGTTCGAGGTTATCCCGATCATTCTCATCCGCCCTTGGGAGGGTGAGAATTATTTTGCGCGTGAACTGAAGGGACAGCGCTACCGCACCTTTGAAGTCCCCGTTGCCACGACCGAAAAGAGGGACTATCTAAGGGTGATACGATGCTACAAAATGGTCCATCGAATCCTCAAATCCACTCACTTTGATTTGGTTCATACGAACGGTTATTTCGCTGACATCATCGGTATCCCGGTCGCCAGGAAACTTGGCATTCCGAGCATCTCCACGTGTCATGGATTCATCTCAACCGACCGGAAATTGAGGATCTACAATAAATTGGACAAGAGGGTGCTCCGGTTCTCTAACCGAATAATCGCGGTGTCGCCCGCGATCAGAGAAGATCTCAGTCATGACGGCATTGCGGAGTCCCGCGTTGTCGTGATTCAGAATGCCGTGGCGGGGTATCCCGGGAGGTGGACCTGCGGCCAAATGAGGTCGACGAGGCGCGTTTCTCTGGGCTTCTCAGAACATGACTATGTTGTCGGTTTTACGGGCCGACTGAGTCCAGAAAAGGGGCTCAGATTCTTGGTTCAGGCTATTTCACTCCTAGTCCGGTCCGCGGCGTCGACAAAGCTCGTATTGATCGGTGAAGGCCCTGAACACCCGGCTCTCAGGACGTTTGCTGAGGAAAAAGGCCTAAAAGAGAAGGTGATCTTCGCGGGATTCCAGCACGACGCAGAATCGTGGCTGCCTTGTTTCGACGTCTTTGCCCTGCCCTCGCTGACCGAGGGGACGCCGATGGCTCTTCTCGAAGCAATGAGTTGCGGTATTCCTGTCGTGGCCTCCGCGGTAGGTGGTATTCCGAGCATCATCGACCCCGGAGTCAACGGATTGCTGGTTCCGCCCGGAAACCCTGATGCCCTCAGAGATGCTCTTTATAATCTTTACATGGACCGTCCTTTAAGGAGATCGCTGGCAGAGGAGGGGAAAAAGACCATAGAGGTCAAATTCTCTATCCAGGACTGGATCGGGAGAATCGAGAACGAGTATCTCGACGTTCTGAAAGGTCGGGCCCTCTAAAACAATGGTTTTGATCAAATTGATCAACGCGGCCTTCGGGGCCTATCTAACGGTTTATGTCCTCTATACCGCTTTGCTTCTTGCCGCGCGTTTTTTGATCAGGGAGGGGCCGAGCCCTCACCGAATAGCGGCGACCCGTTTTGCCATTATCATTCCAGCTCATAACGAAGAGCTTCTTCTCGGGTACCTCCTCAAGAGCATCTCGGACCAGGAGTATCCTCATACGCTGCTTCAAACAATTGTCGTGGCCGACAACTGCACCGACGGTACGGCCTCCATCGGGACCGCCCATCGTGCGCGCGTGTTGGAGCGAAAGGACGAAGATCGCGCCGGGAAAGGTTATGCGATCAAACATGCTCTCGATCGGATCCATCCGGAGGAATATGATGCCGTTTTTATTATCGATGCGGACAGCAGGATTGGACCTGACGCATTTAAGCACCTCGACGCACTGATACAACAAAAGAAGGACGTCATTCAATGCTACAATGGAGTCGACAATCCGGATGAAAGCTGGTTTACCCGTCTTCTGGATGTTTCGCGAGCCATTAGCAATGAAATCTATCATCCCGCAAAAATTAAGCTTGGACTTTCTTCCTATCTTATGGGAAACGGAATGTGTTTTTCAAAGAGGTTTCTTGAAAAGCAGGGGTGGAGCGCGTTTACGGTGGGAGAAGACTGGGAATATTACACGACCGTCATTCAGGCAGGAGGTGTCATCGCTTTTTCCAATGGAGCTCGAGTCTATCATCGGGAATCCTCGACTCTAAAGCAGGCTGCGACCCAGAGAATGCGCTGGTCAAGCGGAAGATTTGAAATCGCCAGAAAATATGGATTTCGGCTTCTTTTACAGGGCGTTCGGGAGAGAAGCTGGATCAAGACGGACAGCGCGTTGCCCCTGCTTTTCCCCAACCCTTCTCTCGGGGTCAATTTAACGGTGGCGGGTATCGTTCTATCGTCTGCCATTCCTTCATCGGAAGGAAAATATTCCTTTTTGCTCTGGTATTTCGCTCTGATCTGCCTTCAATTGGCAATCTTCATCGTAGGGGTATTTTTTACGAAAAATAAGGCTATGAACCTCTTCTCGATCGTCGTCGCCCCGGTTTTCTTGATTTGGAAATTGGGAATCGACACCCTCGCGGCTCTCGGCATGGGCAAGAAGAGGTGGGTGAGAACCGAAAGGAAGTTGTGAGCGGTGATCGAGAAAGTAAAGCGGATCCTTTTTGGCGCGATGTATTATCTTGTCGCGCGACATCTGCCGCGTTCAAATGTAAGCTACTCCTGCGGTTCCAGGGTAATTCGGGCGTTTGTGTTGAGGAGACTTTTCGGAAAATTCGGCGCCCACGTGAATATTGAGCCTAAAGTTATTTTTTTCAATACATCTGAATCGGAAATCGGAGATTATTCCGGCATCGGAATGAATTCCTATGTGGGCGCCATTAAAATCGGCCGTGACGTGATGATCGGCGAGGAACTTATTGCAATCAGCACTACCCATGAATTCCGGAGTCGGGAGATCCCGATGAGAGAACAAGGCTTTCAGGAACAGCGGCCCATCACAATTGAAGATGACGTCTGGATCGGGTCGCGGGTCATTATCCTGCCGGGTATTACGATCGGAAGGGGATCGATCGTCGGTGCCGGATCGGTTGTGAGCAAGGACGTCGAAGCCTATTCTATTGTGGCCGGCAACCCCGCTCGCCTGATTCGGAAGAGATAGGCATGGAAAGGATCAATATTTTGTTTGTGATGCTCCAGATGGCCATGGGGGGCGCGGAGCGGCTGATCTTGAACCTCGCCCGTAAACTCGATCGCAGTCGGATGAATCCTTCTATTGCCTGGTTTCTAGGGGACCGAAGTTTAGAGGAGTTCCGAGAGCTTGGAATTCCGATGTTTCACATTTCGAAAACAAAGAGAATCGATCTCGGTGCCATGTGCGCACTGGACGATGTGATCCAAAATAATAATATACATATTGTCAATTCGCATCATTTCATGCCGACCGTTTATTCATTCTATGGCAGTAAGATCAGACATCACAAAAAACTTATCTATACCGAGCATTCGGAGTGGGAAATCGATGAAATCCCGTGGAAATGGCAGAAGGTAGGCCGTTTCTTGCTCAATCGCACGGACGGGGTGGTGGGGGTGAACGAAGCGGTTTCAAAAAAAATAAAATCCAAATTCGGAGCAGATGGGTCGAGGATATTCACTATTGCAAATGGTGTTGAGCTTCGAGCTGGTCCTCAAAAGGATCGAAACGACGTGTTGAGGAACCAGTTGGGCATCAGAAGCAATGAGAAGGTCATCGGAATTGTGGCGAATTTTCGAAGAAATAAGAATCATATCTTCCTGTTAAGGGCCGTCTCCGAAGTGGTGAAAAAAAACGCCGATGTAAAGCTCCTGGTGATCGGCAAAGGGTTTGATTTTGACCCGGAAAATTCCGAGGCCGACATCGAGAAATATATTCGTGCCAAGGGCCTGACCCATAATGTTTTGCTGCTCGGATATCGAGCGGACGTGGGGGCGCTCCTCAATATTATGGATGTTTTCTGCCTAACCTCGTTTCAAGAGGGATTGCCGATCAGTCTCATTGAGGCGATGGCCGCCGGGCTTCCGGTGATCGGAACAGACGTTGAAGGTATCAGGGATGTGGTCGTTCCAAATGAGAACGGTTTTCTCGTGCAGAACAACGATGTGATAGCTTTAAGGGAGTGTCTCCTGAGATTGCTGGAGAACGATGCGTTGCGTCTGCGCATGGGGGGAAAGTCAAAGACTCTAGCAGAAAAGAAGTATTCACTGAGCGAATGCGTTTCACGCTATCAGGAGTTGTTTTCATCTGTAATGAACGGTGCTCATGCCGATATTTCCTCGAATTCAAAATAATAAGCCCAGGTTAAATCGGCAAGAGATGGGGTCCGTTGAATAGACTTTGAAGCGGAGATGGAAAGAGTCATGGAGGATAAACTGTCGGATCGACAACAAGTCGAAAAGAATTATCACGACAAGAAATATAAGGGTGACCTCTCTGTCAGTGATACACGCGAAAGCAACGCTTATAAGTTCTTTCGTGAATTGATCGGGGACGTTCGAGGCTTGAGGGTCCTGGATTACGGTTGCGGCACGGGATGGATGGGGGTGGCTCTGGCCAAAGCCGGGGCAGAAGTATACGGTATCGATATCTCAGAAGAGCTTGTCAATAAGGCCTTGCAACTTGCAGAGCGCGAGGGTCTTGCGGGTAAGATCTATTTCCAGCAAATGCCCGCCGAGGATCTAAGGTTTGCCGATCTTTCCTTTGATCTGATTGTTGGCAGCGCGATTTTGCATCATATCGACATTCCTCTGGCGATGAAGAGTTTCTCAAGGGTACTGAAGCCGAATGGTAAAGCCGTCTTCATAGAACCGATGAATCAAAATATTATTCTGAAGCTTTGGAGAATGTTGACCCCTTGGAGGAGGAGCCCTGCCGAAAGGGCTCTAACCGTACCTGATCTTAAATCGATCAGGGCGGTCTTTCCAGAGTCTAAATTTTATTTTTTCACCTTCCTCTCCATTTTCACAGATGGTCTGCTTACCTTTTTCCCGAGAAACGCGCCGATTCGTTTTTTGGATAAGATGTTCGAACGGGTGGACGGTGTGATTTTAAAGTCTTTACCCCCTCTCGGGAAATATTCCGCCGTAGTCGTCATGGAGTTGCAGAAGAAAAAGGCCTTACCTGGGAATTAATTTTGTGAGTTCCTCGGATAAGTGTTTTTCGTCTCTTGGACAACAGCGATTCGCGGTGGAAACCCGGATAAACAGAACGGTCGAAGGAGCGAACTTTCGTGGCGGCCGAGAGCCATTCGCCCGCTCCTTTGCGGGTTTGGAAGAGTAGTCAGACCGTTTTCTCATCGGCGAGATTTTAACTCTGGAATCCAGGGCTTGCGCAGGAGGTGTCCGGACCGTCTCGACGGGGATGAGGCTCATCTCGGCGAGATATCTCGAAGTCGCAACCCTGATCCGAAGAGGAGCGTCTGTTCCCCCCAGGGAAAGGGATGTGATCCTCGAAACATTTTTCCTCCTAAGGCCACTGATGGAGACCTGCGGTTCGGCCAGTGAAAAGCACGTGATTACTCCGTCGGGCGTGCGCGACGGATAAGGAGGCGCAATGATCCAGATTAAAGGATTTTATCGGCCTTATTACTATGATCATAACCTTCGGCAGGAATATTTTTGGAATGGCCTGAAACTCTCGATGGAAAGGTCCGGAGGAACATTTGAAAAGGTGTCTGTTTCGGGCGCTCCGGTTTTTCTCTCGATGATGGGAAACATAAAGCAATCGTACAAGTTCAGGAAAATTATTGACAATAACCAAAGCGTGCTTTCTAGAATGGATAAGTTAGCCGTCCTGCTCGAGGGAAAAGTCACGACTCCTTCGGGTTCCTTTCACCCGGCGGTGGGTCAATATATCATTAGATCGACAGACGGACAAAGCAGTAATGTCTGCATCGATATGTCCGACTCGGAACCGATAACCAGCTCTGAGCTCTGCCGGTGGAGCGATATCTACTTCAAGGCGAATTACTGGGGAGAGAAGGAATATCCCGCTACGGTTAGGCCAATGTATTACATCAATCCGATTCTGATCGACAAGATTGATCACCTTCGTTCGTTGCGTAGCTGCAGGAAGGAGTATGACCTTTGTTTCATTGTCAGGGTCTGGGGAGGCAGAAACGAGACGGAAGGTATAGAACACAATTTGAGACTGCTTGAGGAAGTTTCGAAGATCAATTGCAGAAAATATCTTTATGCATACCTGGTTTCAGGAAACGTGAGAGAATATGCCAAAAGGTTGGAGAGGGAGGGCATTCCTTTCGGCTTGAAGCCTCTTCCGATCGATGAATTATGGAGGGTTTCCGCTCGATCGGAAGCCTCGGTAATGCGCTTGGGGATGCACTACTGTATTCCCTGGAGGATGAACGATTTGATGGCCATGGGCGCCTGCCCTATTTTCGATTCTCGACCCTATTCGGTCTGGCCGCGCGCACTGCAGGAAAATGAAAATTTCCTTTCGTTGAATTTGCAGTGGGGGTATCAAAAGACCAGTGCATCAGAAGACGAGTATAAAGCGATCCCCCTCAAGATCGAAAATTGGCTCGCTCAGAAGTCGCTGTTGAATCAAGTCAGGGAAAATAATGCTCGTTACTTCGACGATTTGCTGACGCCCTGCAGTATCGGTAACCATATTGTTGAAACGGTAGTGAACCGATCACGATGATCTGCTTTTTGTTTAGTTCCGTCGGTCTATTGTACAATGGGCGACGATGATAGGGCGATCGGAAACAGGATGGTCCTGCTGATGGACTTAATTCGCGCGGCGCGCACCCCAAAAGTGCCTTTGGCGAAGCTGGCTTGGCGGGGGGTCAGATCTGCCGAGATTACCCCTTTTTGTAGGGAGAGGATATCAGATGAAGATTGGCATTGTCGGTTGCGGTCTAAATTCGGATTACCACATTAATTTTGCCAGGACGTATGAAGGTGCCGAGATTGTGGGTGTCGTCGACATGGACCTTGGAAAGGCGCGAGAGTGTGCATCACGTTTTTCCATAAAGGGCGTCTTTTCGAGCATCGGAGAAATGTTTGAGAAGACCCATCCCGACGTCGTCCACATCTTGACGCCCCCACGCACCCATTTTTCTCTGGCAAAAGAAGCGATGGATCTGCGATGCCATGTGCTGGTGGAGAAGCCGATGGCCTTGAACCTTGAAGAAGCAAACGCCCTATATAATTATGCTGAACTCAAGGGCGTCAGGTTGTGTACTGTGCATAATCATTTTTTCGATCCGTGCATGAGCAGAGCGCATTCTTTTATTCAGGCAGGGCAACTCGGAGAGGTCATTAATGTTGAGAGTTACTACGGGCTAAATACCAGGATCCCCGCTCTTCGTGACTACCCTGCTCCGAACATCCTTCCGTGGCTCTACAGCCTTCCCGGGGGGGTCTATCAGGATTTTATGCCTCATCCTCTTTATGTTTTACTCGAATACACCGGCAATCCCAAGGAAATTAACGTGATGCAGCAGACGCATGGCGTTCTTCCGCAGAACTTGCCTGATGAGATCCGGATCCTGATCAATGGAGAGAAGGCGTTTGGAACCGTAACCTTTTCTTTTGCGGCCCAGCCCTACCTCCATTTCGTTAGAATCTACGGCACGAAGATGATGATCGAAGTCGATATCAATACGATGACAACGGTTTCCCATCCGGTCAGTTCTCTTCCTAAGGCCGCGCAGAAAGCAACCTATAACCTGCTTGAAAGTTGGAAGCTCTTCAGCAGCACGACCTCTAACGTGATTAAATTCGTTCGAGGAAAGCTTAAACCCTATCAGGGGATGAAGACTTTGATCCACAGGTATTATGAAGCCATTGAAAAGAACGGTGAAGCTCCAGTTACGAAAGAACAAGCGCTCCGGGTCATCAAGACGATGGATGAGATCTGGAAACAGCTTGAACTCAAACCCCTCAATTTCGAGCCCGTTCTCCGGAAGGACTATCCGTATCCGCTCAAGCACGCGGAAAAAATCCTCGTTACCGGAGGAACCGGATTCTTGGGGAAGAGTCTGATCGGGCGACTGGTTGCGGAAGGTTATCCCGTAAGGGTCCTGGCCAGAAAGCTTTCGGATACGGAGTCTTTAAAAAGACAGGGAGTAGAAATAGTTTATGGAGATGTCGCCCATACGGCTTCGTTGGAAGAGGCGTTAAGGGGTATCGATCTGGTCGTGCATGCGGCTGCGGGTACGAGTGGAAGTCAAAAAGATAGCGAGACAGCGACTCTTCAAGGGACCCGGAATGTAATTGAAATAGGGAAGAGATGCGGGATCAAAAAGCTTGTATATATCAGTTCCTGCAGTGTCTATGGTGTCGCGGAATATAAGACAAATCAACTCGTCAATGAAGACTCCTCTCTGGAGAGGTTTCCGGAAAGACGAGGAACCTATTCGGCGTCGAAGCAGGAGGCTGAGCGGTTCGTAATCGACGAAATGGAGACGGGGAAGTTTCCCGTCGTGATCCTAAGACCCGGGACGATTTATGGGCCTGGCGGGGATATCTTTACGCCGATGATGGGCTTTTCACTTTTTAAGAAAGCATTCATCGTCATCGGAAATGGGAAGTTCGAGCTGCCGTTTGTTTACGTTGACAACTTGACTGGCGCGATCGTCAAGTCGATTCAACATGATGAAGCCAACAATCAAATATTCAACGTTGTTGATAGCGAAAGAATCAATAAAAAACGGTATATGAAAGAACTGATTCAGCAACTGTATCCCAAAGCATACAGGTTTTACTTTCCCTACGCCTTGATGTATTTTCTTGTCTGGTGTCAGGAGGTTTTGTGCCGACTTCTAAAAAGGAAGCCATTCCTAACGCGTTACAGATTGATTTCTTCTCAAAGAAACATCAAGTACGATAATTCGAAGATCGTCAAAAAATTGAAGTGGCATCCTCAGGTCTCTTTTCCCGAAGCCGTCTCAGCAATTCTTGATCGCGAAAGACCAATCAACTCGTAACCCATCCTGCGCCATGTCTCTCGGTCTTCCGGAACCCTCTGTGCTGTGCTTTTTCTCGATGGCGTCCAGGGTCCTGCTCGGCAAGGAATTCCCGTAAGCGGCTTTGGGTTTCCTTGATGGCTCCCTTAGTATTCGCGGGCCCGTTGTAGGCGCTGCTCGCGGGTGGAGGGCCACTCCGCGAGGATCTTGCTGCTGATCTTTCCCGCTCAGGCCGGCTCCACGTCGAGGACGTGGCCGGTCACAAGCCAGTCGAATAACATGCAGCGCGGCCAGGTTTTTGCTTCATGGTGGGCGGCGACACTTTACCCTGCAGCTCATTGAGAAACGCGGCGACGCGGAAGGCGTGCACGTCGGCGAGCTGGGCGATCCCGGGGGCGTCGCACCAGGCCGCGAAGCGGCGCGTGGCGTTGAGATACGCCTTGTGCGCGTGGTCGTTGTTGATCTGCGTGGTGAAAAACTCCAGGAGGCGCTTGGCGGCGGCCGGCGTGGGCGTGAACCGCGTTGGAACCTGATGCAGGGCGGGTGAAACAACGAAAGCGATTTCGTTGTCGGTCATTTACGGCGCTCTTTCGAAAAGCGCGGCGAAGTCCCGCGCGGAAACGATCCGCGCGTTTTTGTGGGTGCCGAGCGCAAGCAGCTCCTTGTCGCCGGTCACCAAATATTCGGCGTCGCCCGCTTCGGCGAGCGCCAGGAGATGGCTGTCTTTCGGGTCCGGAGCGACGGGCCCGGCGGGTAGCTCGCGGCAATAAAACGCGAGTAGTTCGGCCGCGCGCGGCGCCTTCGGAAGTTTCGAGCCTGTTTCCCGGCTTCCGGGCTGGAAACGCTATTGCGAGTGCACCGACTGGGCTTCGGTCCCGTTCCCAAAGACGGTCTTCACCTGGAAAGCCGGTCGCGATGTCTTTTGATAGCGTGTGTAAAATCGCTTATTGAGATGCTCCCATTTCCATATGCGACCCCGTAAAACATTACGCTCCAAGGCCAAAACCAGAGCCTTGTCAGACTCATCAATGAACGGATAGTCCCGCCGGCGGAGATGGTACCAGACCCCCCGTCATGCTGAAAGGCTGGCTTCGTTGCTGGGAGTTGTTGGTGACCCAGAGGTAATAGGGGCCGGTTCCAAGACCTGCAATGTTGACCGTTATCTGTATGGATCCATCGGAAATATAGACCGGAACCTGATAGAGAACGGTTCCCTGGCCGTAGGTTGAGTTGTTGCTGATCTCAACCAAGGAGGCCGGATAGATTCTCGACGATCCGAAGGCGAAGCCATCCCACCAGTGATCCAGATTCAATGCAGCGTCATATCCGCAGACATTGATCATCCCGAAGAGGATAAACCAGTCCGCGAGGACGGTCCCGGCGGGTTCGGGTGCATAGTTATTAAGGATTTGTTGGTTGTCCATCCAGATCGATACCGTGGGCGGGCTGACGAGAGAATTTTGGTTAAGTTCGAATAGGTACCACCGGTCGTTGTCGATATGCCCGCTCGTATCCGGGGGATTCGGAAGGGATGGCCTGACATCGAATCCGCCCACCTTCATGAGCATGGTGGTCGGTGAAGCCCCTGCGTTCTGGGTATAGGGCTCATAGTAGACACCCGGCTGGTTTATGTTGGAACTGAATCCGTAATACATCTTCACATTCACATAAGGCCAGTCATTGTTTGCTGCATGCCAGCGACCGTACCATCGCACCCATAGATTGTCCGCGGCCCCGCCGGTGTTCCTCAGAATTCCATTATATCCGTACAGGTTGGCCCCGGGACAGCTGTTTCCGATCACTCCATTAGCGTTAACGTTCCAGTGGATGCTCTGTGCTCCCAGAAGTTTCACAGTCGTATCGTAATTGCCCTGGCAATTACCGCTCGTGCAGTACCCGTCCACTACCGGACTCGCGCCCTTGAAATTATAAGCATTGGGATTGGTCGTAAAAAACGGGTCCCAGTTCGTTGAGTTTTCATTCTCCAGGCCGGATCCAGTGATAGTGAGGGTCTGACCGGTCGCCACCGTACCCGAAATGCTCGAGATCGTGGGGGTGACCGCTCCACTGGCGTAAACCACCCCCAGCATATAAGCTGCGTGGACGCAGTAAACAAATGCCAGGACACTCAACCTACGAATCAAGGTTTTCATTACGACACTCCTTTGTTGCAAAACAACGCTCAATGATTCTCTCTACATATCGTCAGCCTCAATTATATTATAAATGATGATCCGGTCAATGCGCGACTGTTCATCTAGTTTACCATTAAGTCCGTGGGGGGAGACGGGGCGACCGACCCGGGCGTGGGCCGGGAGGTTGCAACCGTCAGATCGTCCACCCAAAAGGACTGATCAGCAGGGGAACCGACACCGATATAGGGCGCCATAACAAACTGGTCGAATTGCATCGTGGGATATTCTCCGGTCCGTATCGCGAGATTGGTGACATTAATGACCAGGGTTCCATCAAACCAATACTGCATCAGCCCGTCAGGTTGGCCTACTCCGTTTAGGATGCTATTCAACTGATAATAAGCTTCAACAAAGTGCCAATCATTTTTGTAAAATGCTCCTGGAGTGCCGGTGAAATATGCCTGCGAGGCATCGAAGACTCTCGAGTTGTTGTACTCGGTCCCGTCGTTATAGCAGCTCCCCGGATGAGCGTCCGTATTTCCATTGCACCCGTTGGCGGCCCGATTTTCGGTTACGCCCACCAAGTTTATATTAATCTTATTTTGGATAATATTCGCGCCGTCCGTCAGGGCTATCCTCGGGACTCCCCCCCCGGTCTTTACGTTCTGCTCGATATAGGCGGTCGTATGAGTGAAAGCCAGACTGGAGTAATCGGGGTCAATCGTGGTTAAGATCATGAATTCATGTGGATGATAAGATACCCCTGATCCGACATAATTAGCGCTATACTTCACCCAATAACTAACATATACCGTGTTGCTCGGCGTAAATTTGTGTCTCATTGAGCCGCCATTATCAGGTACCGTGGCGCCTAATGCCCAATGATATTGGGCCGATGCCGTGCTCCCGGGAATCTGTTGTGAGGTGGTCGTCGGCGTCGAGGTGTTATCATACCATCCGCGGGCGGCGAAATTGGAATCGGCAAAGGATTCCTGGAACAATGTGGCCGCTTCGGCCTCGATTCTAAAAAGCAAACAGTTCAAGAGCAGAAAGAAAAAAGTCCCGAACAAATTGACAGTTCTCATGAGCGACTCCAAAAAGTTTAAATCGTTTATTTAGCTCTCTGGAAGTCCTACGGCGATGCGGTCCGAGCCATTCAGCGCAGCCATTCTCATCTGTCCGTTGGTTCGGATGCGGGCTCTCGTGAAACACTTTTCAATATCGCCTAGGTATTTCCAAAGCCGCCCGATCGTAACATATCTTTTTCGCACGATCAATGAAAGCAGGATTAAAAACAGATTAAATGCCCACTCCGGGGTCCCCTGATCCGCCGATGCCGTGTCACCCTAAGGATGTCGCATCCACCTTCTCCCCAGGTCGAGGTCGCTGCTGCTGGACCACTGCTCCCCATGCCCGGTGGCTGGACAAGGATTAAAAAAAACGAGCCCGAACGTACCGCCTATGACGGCGGATACTAGGCTTCCGATCAATGGCGCGGCGGCTACGGATCTCCTCGATAAAAGAGATCCCGATAGGGTCTCTTGACCGACGGATGCGCCCCAATCGAGATTGAGTGCGCTTCGGACAGATTTTCGGAGTAACAGAATGATCAGTACGCCGAGGAGAGTGAATAGGTCGGCAGCTTGGCCGGGACCCGTGCGCCGGCCATCCTTTACGGAAATCATTCCACATCCCCCGGTGAGCGATGTCGTCGAGGACGCTGATGGATTGCTGCCACTGCTTGCACCGGGGAGTATCGCCGCCGGTCCTCCGGCGGCGGTGGTGGTGAGGCTGTTGTCTCCTGAAAGGGACAGATTGCCCAAGCCGTCGGCGCTTTTGACTCGAAAATGATAGGTCGTTGCGGCCTGGAGCCCGGTCAGGATCTGGCTGTGATTTGTCACGAGGGAGGAGGTCAGAGTTGTCGTAGAGCCATAGGCGGACGTCGATCCGTATTCAACCTGGGAGGTGGAGCCGATGTCCGTCGCCCACGTGATCACGGCGACCGTGGATGTAACCCCTTGTGCTCCAACGGCGGAAATCACGGGAGCGGTGGCCGATGCGGAAGTGGTGAATGTATTGTCCCCAGATGCCGATAATGTGCCGGAGCTGTTGGCGCTTTTCACGCTAAAATGATAGGTCGTAGCGGCCTCTAGCCCGCTGAGGCTCTGGCTGTGGCTGGTGACCAGCGACGCGTCGAGCGTCGTGGACGATCCATAAGCCGCAGTCGTTCCATATTCGACCTGAGATGTTGAGGCCACGTTGGTGCTCCAGGTGATCGACGCGGTGCTTGAGGTGATGTTTGGAGCGGAGACGCTTACGATCACAGGGCCTGGAGTTGCCGTGGCGGTCGTAAAGGTATTGTCGGGTGAAGCTGCGACGCTTCCGCCGACATCGCCACTGAGAACGCTGTAGTGATAGAGCGTGGCGGGCTGCAGCCCCGCCACAGTTTGGCTATGACTGGTGACCGCCGTAGAGTCGAGCGTCGTGGAGGATCCATAGGCCGAGCTCGTTCCATAGAGGACCTGCGAGGTTGAGGCGACGTCGGTGGTCCATGTGATCGCGGTACTCGATGAAGTGATGCCTCCGCTGCGGATCGCTGAGATCACCGGCGGTCCTTGCACGGCGGAAGTGGTCAGGATGTTATCCCCTGAGCTTGACAGATGGCCGGCGGCATCACTACTCTCCACAGCGTAATGATAGGTTGTGGAGGGCTGCAGTCCGCTGAGTGACTGGCTATGACTGGTGACCAGAGAGGCGTCGAGCGTCGTGGAGGATCCGTAGGCCGAGCTTGTTCCATAGAGGACCTGCGAGGTTGAGGCGACGTCGGTGGTCCAGGTAATGACCGCGGAGCCGCTCGTCAGGCTGTTGGTGAGAACGGCCGAAATGACCGGACCGGTGGGAGAGATGGACGCGGGTGTCGTAAAGGTCTGGTCGGCTGAGGTTGACAGGAATCCTACGGCATTGGCGCTCTGAACGCTGTAGTGATAGGTGGTCGACGAACTCAAACCACTGAGGGTTTGACTATGGTTTGTGGTGAGGGTGGCGTTCAATGACGTGGAGGATCCATAGGCCGAGCTCGTTCCATAGAGGACCTGCGAGGTTGAAGGGATATCGGATGTCCAGGTGATCACAGCTCCTGATGCCGTGAGATTGCCGGCGGCGATGGCCGAGAGAATCGGCGGTGGATTGCTGGCTGAAGTCGTGAAGGTGTTGTCCCCCGAGGTTGACAGGGTCCCGGCGGCATTGGCGCTCTGAACGCTGTAGTGATAGGTGGTAGAGGCCTGCAGGCCGCTGAGGGTCTGACTGTGGCTGGTGACCAAGGAGGCGTTGTTTGCCGTCGAAGCGCCATAGGCCGTCGTGGTCCCGTAGAGAACTTGTGAGGTTGCGGCGACATCGGTGGTCCAAGTGATGGTTGCGCCGCCCGTCGAGATATTTCCTGCGTTGACCGCCGAGATGACCGGACCTTCCGCGGCGAACGTCTTGCTCGTCTCATTCGAAAAGGCGCTTTCCCTTCCGGCTGTGTCGTACGCTGTGACCGCGAAATAGTAGGTGCCGATCCCCAGGTTATTGACGGTGTAGCCGGGCGGACTTCCCACAGCCGACCCGGCGTCGATCGGGGTCCCATATGCGCCCGACGCCGTGCCGTAATAGATCTTATAGCCCGCGAGATCGGTGAGGGCGGAGCCGTCTGTATTCGTCGTGGGGGCGGTCCAAGACAGGACGGCCGATCCTGCCCTGGCCCAATCGGTTGAACCGCTGTAGACCAGCAGTGACAGGGCGGGGATAATGGCCCGAACAAGGACGCGCTCTATCGTTAAAAACGATTCCGCTAAGATTGAAAGCTTCTTTTCGGTCCCGCCGACCTGTAGACCCGCCCGCGAAAAAATATAGGCTTTTTGGGATGATTCCACGTCTCCCCCATACAGATTGCGAAGTCCGCTTCATCCTTTCCCCCAAAAAAAAACGCCAAAGGAAAGCGACCTTTGGCGGCTCGGCGGGCATGGCCTTCTGGCTTTAGCCCCGTTGCTCTGCGTCCCCACCTTTCGGAGGGTGTGCTCTGAGCAAAGGATATGGCATGATCGGAGAAACGAGTCGGTTTCGATCACGCCCGATCGGACGTCGGCTTTGTGAATCTGCTTGAGATGACTAGCAATCCACATGCCGATTGTCCAATTTCAGGGTGCCTGTGTTTTCAAAGAGATGTGAACGGTTAGCCATCAGTAAAATACAGTACTCCGTTATCGTTTCTGTAATGAACTACATTGCCTGTGACGTTCTTTGTTCGGGAATCTCCGGGAGCCCATTCCTCCTCCTTTAGGGCCTGGGTGCCCTACCCTCCAGCCGTCCGATTGTTAAAGGATCTGATGAAATGCGATTTTGGGGAGAGCCGTTTCGGAGGATAGTTATGAACCGGGGCGGTTTGATCCGGGGCTCGGGTAGGTCAAGTAGAACGAATCTACAGATGACCGAACCGCCGTCTCGTAAAGATCGGATAACCTTCGGTTCATCAAAGTCGATTGGATCAGCGCCGGACACGTTGGAGAGAGATCTGGGAGCAGCGTACGGGTCGCCCGTGGCGCAGGGGACGGGCAAAGCGAGAGAGTTGTAAAAACCGGCTTACCTGAGGTTCAGAGCTTTCTTCAGTGGGTTTCACGTTCGTGAGAAACGAGGGTCAATCGTATCGAGTGAAGAAGTCGGTTGAGAGCCCGTCACCGTGGGATTTGTGAGCAAAATGATAAAGAGAGATCGAAGGCCGATCGCCTGTCAGATTTTCTCCCCGGGACGGGAAGAAACGGGGAGGATGAGGCGCCCCCTTTTTTCCGTCTGACAGAGGAGGTGATATGATTGTTGAAGCTGATGTCGACAGTGTTCGGCTCCTTGAAATAATATCGCCGGCATCTCCAAGCGGCGTGCCATTTCCACATTCGGCGGATGATCGTCGATGAACAGACTCTCTTTGGGTGACAGCCCATAACGGGAGAGGATGTGGTTGAAGATCTGCTCGTCGGGCTTGATCATTCGAACGGAAGCGGAAGTGACGATCCCTTTAAACTCTCCCCAAAAATCATAGCGCCGTAGAAGGTAGGCAAAGACGGCCGATTGCATGTTCGATAAACAATAGAGATTCATTCCTTCTTCAGACAACGCCTCGAGGAGCTCAAAAGACGGAGGCATGGGGATGAGCGACGTCCTCACCGTCTCCATGAGGGTTTTCATCTCGGAGAGAGGGCGTCCTGTTCGCTCGCTGAAAAGGCGGACGGCGACATCCTCCTCGAGAGTCCCTCGGTCGAGCTCAAGCCAATCCGGATGCTGGAAGACTTCGGTCCTGACCAGGGCTCGAACGTCGTCTCCTGAATAGAGCTGCGCCAAGATTTTATCGGGGTTCCACTCCAGCAGAACTCCGCCGAGATCAAAAATCACATTCTGGATAACACGCCTCGTCGTCATCTCCCTCCGTTTATACCGGTCCCACCCAAAGTTCTCCGGCCGCCTGAACCCAGCCGATCTGAAGCAGACAGTCTTCGCGGAACATGCCCCCCCTTTTTCCGGGACTGGAGAGAGGAATGGGTGAATGTGACGCCCGCCGGAGGTCCCGTTACCGCATTCAACAAGCGGATCGGCCGGGCCCGACCCGCCTCGAAATGTCATACGATTACGGAATTGAAGGGCACTCAGATCATAAGGTCGTCCCGGCGCTTCGTTTCAACGGATTCTTATTAAGTCTTTGTCGATCCTCTCCAAGAGCGCGGCTCGCTACTGACTTCAACAGGCACGTGGCGGCGCCAGTCTACCGAACTGTGACACCGAGGTCAAGCCGCCCTAAGCGGGCAGATCAGGGAAGCCACGGCAAAGCGTCATTTTGAGCCAATCGCATAACGACTTGCGTCCGAAATACGGGTTGCCATTGTGCGAGGTCCACGTTCAGAATGGGTGCCCCAGCTCTTTTCCCGCAGGCCTCCCAAAAAATTCAAGTGCTATTCTTGATGAGTCTTTAACCTGGGGTGATCCCCTGTTTTCCTTGACAACGGGAAGGCCCGTGGTAGGGTGTACACTGGCGGCAGGGCCAAATCGTTCTGAAACCCATGAAAATGATCGATCGAAAAGCCTTCGGAACCGGTGTGCTGCTGTGTCTTTTTCTCTTGGCTGGGGTTCCGGCGCTTTCGGCCCAGGGCGAAGAGGCGTACATGGTCCGCAGCGCGCTCGTCGCGGGGTTTTTAATTCAGGGAGATCGGAAGGTAGGAAAGGAAATCGAGTCAAAGTTTCGGGAGGTTCTCGCTAAGAACTCTTTCCTGGTCGTACTCGAGTCCGGATCGTCTCTGAAGCCCGATGCGGTGATTTCCGGTTCGATTAACCTCTCGGAGAAGAGTTTTTTCGTGTCGGTCGTCATTAAAAATTCGGTGTCGGGGCTCCCTCTTGCGACTGAATCCATCTCGATCCCGCGCCGGAGTGCTGAGTCGCTCGAAAAAGGCCTCTCCAATCTCGTATCGGCCATCACGAGCCGCCTTCCGGCGAAAGGAAAGGTGACCGAGATCGCGGATCATGAAGTGACCGTCGACACGGGAGGCCTTGACGGCCTGGAGGAAGGAGCGGCGATTCACCTATTCCGAATCAAAGGGGCGACCCGACACCCCTTCACCCATGAAATTGTCTCCTATGAAAAGATTCCCGTCGCTGAGGCCGTCGTCACCTCCATTACACCCAAGAGCGCGAGGGCGAAGGTGACCGAGGAGAAGTCTCCGGTTCAGCGGGGAGACTTGGTCGGATTTCCCTTCTCGCGAAAAACAGCGGACCGGTATCGGACGGAGGCGGCTCCTCCCTCGGGCCCTCTGGTTGACCCGTCTCTGCAACCGGGGAGCACCTCCACGATGCCGGCCCGTCAAGAACATTTAGCCTCGGCCCTCCCTGCGGCGGGGGTTTCCAGCCCCGGACGGGGTTGGGCGGAGCTCGGTGTGCAATTCCTTCAGAATCGATATCACTTCAGTTCCGTCGGTCTAAACTTTTCACGCGACACCAGCGGGGTCCCAAGCCTTCAGGCCGATTTTGGATATTGGATTTGGAAACGCTTGGGCGTCGAGTTGTTTTTTCAGGCGGGCTGGATCCAATATCACGATCCGAACGGAGCCCAAAGGGTCATCGGCAATCCTTACTGGGTCGTGCCCCGGTTGGTCGTCCGGACGCCTTCCATCGGGTCTGTCCAGACGAAGGTCGCTTTAGGGTATTCGGTATACTCCCTCTCTTATGCCCATGGGGACCGGACATTTTTCGTGGACAGCAACGTTACCGGCCCGGAGGCCGATGTCGAGCTCTGGGGGCGTATCGGCGACCGGGTGACCTACCGTTTTTTCGGGTCAGTCGAACCCTTTCAGCGGGTCTCCGAAAGTCCCGTCACGAGCGGATCCAGCGGGACCGTCATCGGCTATGCGCTGGAGGGTAGGGGCGGCTGGGCACTGACCCCTCGGTTTCTCCTGGAGGCCGGCTACCTGTTTCGCGCCGACCGATACCATTTCAGTGGTGTCGGTTCCCGGGGCAACGGCGTCAGCGGTTCGGTTGCATCCGATTTGTACTCCGGCCCTCTCCTTGAACTCCGGTATGAGTTTTGATCCCTTGCGCCTTCTTGATCGGGGCCGCCTCTGACCTGGACCTCCCCTGGTCCTGCGCTGATTCCGGAGATTTCCCATCCGTTCGATGGGGGTTAAACTCTTTTTGGGATCATCCTGGAACGCGCCTTTCCCGGGGGTCGGGTACAAAGAGACCGCAACGGGCGCCGTTACCCTCTCACCGGTGGAACGGTACCCCGCCGGTCCAATCCTGGGTGTGCCTACTCCCCTCTAACGTGGGGTTTGACTTAAATGGCCGCTCAACATAGCATAGCTCGACACTTTTCGGTAGGACGTTAGGATGTAAGGTATGATTCTTCCGCAAATTTTAACCGGGGGCGCCGCCCTGACCTGTTTTTTGGTCGGCGCCCTCTTCCTCATCAAGGCGCCCAAAAACTGGCCGGCCAGGTTCTTGTGCCTGGGGCTCGTCTGTTACGGGCTCGCGGCGGGGAGCGCATGGTTTCTGCTGAAGGGGCATCCCCTCCTCGATCCGCCGACCTGGGCCGGGCTGGTGGTGGCCTGGCAGGCATTGGCGCTTCCTCACTGGCTTCTTTTTTGCCAATCGTTTGCTCGAAAATCAGATGAGAAGGAGTCCGCGTTAGGATTGGTGGCGGTCTCATATGGCATCTCCGCGCTTCTGTTTTTCCTGGTCCCGACGACCCGCCTGATTGCCGAGGTCGATTCAGCCGGGAAGAGCCTTCTGGGACAGATCGGTTACCTCTACCCCGTCTACTCCCTGCTCGTTTCAGTGGTGCTCCTCTCCAAGATCGAGAGGACCTTCAAGGCGGCAGATCGCCGCCAACGATGGCAGATTAAATTCACGATCTTGGCGGTCGCCGGAATATTCGGATCGACGGTCTATCTCGACAGCCAAGCCCTTCTGTTTTCTTCTCTGGATCCGACTTATTTTGCGATCTTTTCTGCCATGTTGGAGGTCTGTCTCCTCCTGCTGGTTTTTTCCATGCTTCGAGGCGGCGTCCCTGCGGTCCAGGTCTACCTCTCCGGAAAAGTGATTTACAGCTCTCTGACCCTGATCTTGGTCGGAGCGTACCTGGTCGTTACGGCGTTTATTACCTATGGAATTCAAGTCGTCGGCGGTACTACCTATCTTCTGGTCTCGACGCTCTTTGTTTTTCTCTCGCTCCTGGGACTTACCTTTGTCCTGCTCTCCGAGGATGTTCGTAGGAAGCTGAAGCGGTTCGTTCAATACAACTTCTTTCGGCAGGAATACGACTATCGGGAAAAATGGGTGGAGGTCACCCAGAAGTTCGGGTCCAAAATCACATTGGGTCAGATTGGAGTCGCCCTGCTCGACATTCTGGAGGAGACCCTCGGCGTCAACTCACTCTCGTTCTGGCTCGCGTCGGAGAATGGGGGAAAACAGAGGCCCTTTCAGGCCCGCGGGATCTCCATTGAGGAGCTCAGTGGCGTCACCCCGCCGCAAAGCCTCCTGCAGGTGCTCCACGCGCGGCGGGAGCCCTTGCCGGTCGCGGAGGTGGAGCCCGAGAGCCGGATGGACCCTTTCTGGCGGGTGACGAACCCGCAGGTCGTGGTTCCTCTCTTCTCCGACCAGGAGTTGCTCGGTTTCGCAACCCTGGGCCACCGAACCAGCAGGGCGCGTTACACGCTGGAGGATCTGGACCTATTGGCGACGATCGGCAAACAAGTTACAATTGCTCTTCAGACGGCGAAGCTGTCGGAGCAGCTCTTGGCGGCGCAGGAGCTCGAAAGTTTTCACCGCCTGTCCGCGTTTTTCATTCACGATCTGAAGAATTTCGCCTCCACGCTTTCCCTGATTTCCGAAAATGGACTCCGGTGTTTTGACGAGCCGGAATTCCGCGTCGACACCTTGGAGAGCATACGTCGTATCACGCAGCAAATCGGGGACATGGTCACCAAGCTGGTTGCTCTATCCAAACCCCTGCCCGTCTTGGAGGAAAAAATTGACCTCTCTTCTATTGTGATGAAGGTTGTGGACGAGGTAAAATCGGTGACTCGGGGAAAACTGATGATCGATCTTCAGGGGGATCTCATGATCATGACGGATCAGATCCTTCTTCAGAATTCGATCCGGAATCTGCTCTTCAATGCAAACGACGCACTCAACGGCGACGGCCGGATCCTGGTCCGGGGCTGGAGAGAGGGGGAATCGGTCTGCCTTTCTGTCGAGGACAACGGGTGCGGCATGAGCCCTGCCTTCCTTAGGGATCAGCTCTTCAAGCCCTTCCGGACCACGAAGCCCACCGGGGCGGGGATCGGGCTGTTCCAGGTGAAGAAGGTGGTCGAGGCCCACCGGGGGTCTTTAGAGGTCGCCAGTGAAGAGGGCGTCGGTACGAAATTCATCGTCCGTCTTCCAGCGGTTTCTTGAGTGGTGAGGACGAACTTTGCTTCCCAAATTGCTGGTCGTTGACGACGACGAGTCGATACGAAAACAGGTAAGGTGGGCCTTGAAGGACGAGTATGAGGTCCTGGTGGCCCACGACCGTAAAGCGGCGATTGATCTGGTCCGATCCGAGAAACCTCTCATCGTGACCTTGGACCTCGGCCTCCCGCCCGATCCCCGGGAGGCCTCGGAGGGACTCAGAGCGCTCGAAGAAATTCTAGCGGAGGACCGAACCATCAAGGTGGTGGTCATCACCGGCAACACGACCCGAACCAACGCCGTTCGCGCCATTTCGTCCGGTGCATTCGATTTCTGCTGCAAGCCCATTGATATCAGCGAACTGCGGGTGGTCCTTCGCCGGGCATTATACTTAAATGGGATTGCTCGCCAACAGAAGGAAGAGGAAGCGAAGGCATGCCCCGGATTCGAGGGGATGATCGGTTCCAGTCCGGCCATGGTGCAGATATTCTCCACGCTTCTAAAGGTCGCCCGAAGCGATTTCCCGGTACTCATTGCCGGCGAGAGCGGAACGGGAAAGGAACTGGCCGCACGAGGAATTCATGCCCTCGGTGAACGACGGGAAGGACCGTTCATCCCGATCAATTGCGGCGCGATCCCGGCCCATCTGATGGAGAGCGAACTGTTCGGCCACGAGAAAGGTTCGTTTACCGGCGCCCATAGCCAGAGAAAGGGAAGGATCGAATATGCCGAGAAGGGAACGCTTTTTCTCGATGAAATCGGCGAGCTGGGTCTGCCTCTTCAGGTAAAGCTTCTGCGGTTCCTCCAGGAGAAGACCGTCGACCGCGTCGGGGGAAGAGATCCGGTCCGAGTCGACGCCCGGATCGTGGTCGCGACGAACAAAGATCTCGCCAAGGAGGTGGCTTCGGGAGCCTTCCGAGAGGATCTCTTCTATCGGATCAACGTTCTGTCGATCCTCCTTCCTCCGCTTCGGGACCGGGGATCCGATATCCTTTTGCTGGCCAATCGATATCTCGTACAGTTTTCCGCTCAGGCGAAAAGGCGACTTCGAGGGTTTTCCTCAATGGCCTATGAGGCCCTCCGTCGACATTCCTGGCCCGGAAATGTCCGAGAGTTGGAAAATCGGGTCCGCCGCGCGGTTATCATGGCGGAAGGGGAGTTCATCGGCGCGGCCGACCTTGAACTGGCGGATCCGGCGGAACCGGGGAGGACTCCTTCTCTGCGGGAGGCGCGGGATCGATTGGATCGGGAAATGGTGGTCGCGGCCTTGGCGAAGAACAAAGGAAATATCTCCGCAACGGCTGCAGAGTTAGGCGTAACGCGCCAGACGCTCTATGACCTTCTGGCGAAGCATGCCATCCAGATCTAGCAGCGCATTAGCGTTCGCCTGATTTTCCAGAATCCGATGAAAAAATTTTGCGGCGATCTTGGGTCTGTCGTATCCCCGGTTTCGGAAGGTCATGCGATCCTGACGCTGCCCCGTTCCAGCCCACCCGGTCTTCCCGCGAAACAGCTCTTGCGCCTGGCGACGAATTGGAGAGGCCGGTGATCAGGGGCTTATTTGAAGCCCGAACCGCTTTATGAACCACCGTTGGGGCCCGCTTGATCCGCCCGGAATGGCTCTGTTGTGATTCGGGGGGAGCCCTGAGCCGTTGGGGAAGCCGACGGGATGGCCTGTTGATGGTTTCGTGGGGTATGATATCATGAAGCGTCGAATAAGAACCACCGAGGGGGACGGATTTAATGCGTAACGGCTTTGCGGTCACAAGGGTTCTGCGGATCAGTTCACTGATTCTCCTCTGTTTTTTCGTTTCCTGTTCCAATCCCCAAGCGAAAGCGACCCGCTTCTACCACCAAGGGATGAAATATTACCAGGAAGGGAAATATGCCGAGGCGGTTCTCGAATTCAAGAATGCGGTTCAAATCAACCCGAAACACGCTCAGGCCCAGCTGCAGTTAGCCCTTTCGTACTTGCGATTGGGGGGAGGAATGGGAAACCTCCGTCTGGCTTTTGACGCGCTGGTACGGGCCACCGAGGCAGATCCGAATCTGCTCCCCGCACAGATAAAATTGGCCGATTTTTATCTGGCCGGTGGCGAGAGTGCGAAGGCGAAAGAGCACGCTCAAAAGGCATTGACCTTGACGCCCAGCCGGTCCGACCAGATTGAAATCCATACGGTGCTGGCCCGAGCTTATTTCAAAGATAAGCAAATGGACGCTTCCGAAGAGGAGTTTAAAAAGGTATTGGCTGTTTCCCCCGATCACATGGCCACTTACTATGACCTCTCTTCGCTTTACCTCGCCAGGGGAGAATCGAAACGGGCCGAAGAGAGCCTGAAGAGAGCCCTGGACCTTGATCCCAAAAATGTCGAGACTTACCTGGCCTACGCCCGGTATTTTCAGGTGTTGCATCAGCCGGGTCAAACGGAGGAGTATCTCCGCAAAGCGGTCGAGCTGGATCCAGCCAGAAAACCCGTCTACTCTCTCCTTGCACGTTTCTATCTTGAGCAACACGAAGCCGAAAAGGCCGAGGCCACCTTGATTCGGCTCGCCCAGGTCGATCCGAAAGATGCCGCTCCGCAGTTGCTCCTGGGGGATTTTTACGGTGAGCAGGGGCGGCGGGAGGATGCGGAGAAAAGCTACCTCAAGGCGCTCAGCCTCGATGAGGCCGGGGGGACGGCTCAGGTCCGGTTAGCTAAGTTCTATCTTGACCAAGGAAAAGCGGAGGAGGGTTCCCGGTTTATTGACGCGATTCTGGCCAAAAATCCCAGCGACCCGACCGGCCTGCTGTTGAAGGGACAGCTCTTCTTGACCAAAAAACGGACCGATGAGGCGATTGCTTTATTCCAGCGGATTATTCAGCAGGATGCCTCCCTGGCTCAGCCCCATTTTTTCTTGGCTTTGTCTCACCTGGCCGAAGACAACGAATCGGAAGCGAAGGCCGAGCTGGCCAGGGCCATCGAACTGTTCCCACGGTACACCGAGGCCTATCTGGCGATGGCGCGCCTTCATCTCAGGTCCCGATCGTACGACCTGGCCGCGGAAGATTCGGATCAGGTCTTGAAGTACCAGCCCCAGCACGTGGAAGCGATGATGCTTAAGGGTGAGGCCTATTTGGGGAAGAGGGAGCTTTCAAAAAGCAGAGACCTCTTTGAGAAGGCGATCTCACTGCGTCCCGGAGAAGCGACGATCTACATTCGGCTGGGAACCATCGCGCTCATGCAGGGTGATGAGAAAATCGCGCGGGAAAAATTTGCAAGAGCGCTGGCCGCGAACCGCGATGCCGTCGATGCACTGATTCAGCTCGCCGATCTGGACGTTCGGGCGAAAAACGTCGAAGCTGCGATCAAACGAGTCGAGAACCAGATCGCGCTCTCCCCGAAAAATCCGTTCTTCTATAATCTCCTGGGGCATCTCTACGAGATTAAAAAGGATCCCGTTTCGGCGGAGAAGGCCTATCTTAAATCTCTGGACGTTGGGCCCAGCACCCTGGTCTCCTATGCGGACCTGGGCCGGCTCTATCTCGGTGAGCAGCATTACGCGAATGCGATTGAACAGTTTGAAAAGGCGCGAGCGGTGAATCCTAAGTACCTTCCGGCCTATATCGTCATTGGGATGATTTATGATCAGGAACACCAGACGGCGAAGGCGAAGACGGAGTACCAGAGGGCCTTGGAGATCGATCCCAAGTTTGCACCGGCCGCCAATAATTTAGCGTGGCTCTATAGCGAAAGCGGGGGGGACATCGATCAGGCGTTGTCGCTCGCGCGGATCGCAAAAGAACAACTGCCGGAGGATCCAAGCGTCTCCGACACCCTGGGGTGGATTTACTTTAAGAAGAATGCCTACCTGAAAGCCATTTCACTTATCAGGGAGAGCGCCGCAAAATCGCCCGGCAATCCGATGCCGCACTATCACCTGGGGATGGCCTACCTGATGAATGGCGAGAAAGATCTGGCCAAAAAAGAATTGAGTCAGGCCCTGTCGATCAATCCCGGCTTTTCCGAGGCGGAAAAGGCCAAGGAGACCTTGCGGAAAATCTGACACCCGTCCGGTCGTTTTGAGTCGCGATCGGCCCGAGGGCCGATGCTTTCCGATCCCGCAGGGACCGCACCGCGAAGGCGCGCCGTCGATCCGGAAGATTCCCAAATCGATGTCTATATCAGAAAACGCACGCCCGAAGTGAACCGTCCTTCGGAAATAGGGCGCGTCCACTTCACCTCGACCAGGGTACGGGGCATGGTGATGAGCCCGGAGATCGATCCCCCGATCGGAAAGGAAATCCTCAAGACCTCGGAGATGCGCAGTGGGCGGTTGGTATTGACACAGGCGCCTCCGCTACTGATATTTTCAATGACCCCGCCAAACTTCCCGTCGCTTTCCCTCTGATCGAAATCATGAGCCGAAGTCGAACACTCTACGAAGAGATGGATGGAAAACCTCGGCTTCGTTCTGGGAAGCTCGTTGTTTTTGACCTGCATGGGCTCTGAATCCCCCAATTTATCGATTCCACCAGCCAGTCGGAGTCTGCTCATCGTGAGAATGCACCATTTAAACCGAAGATCGAGAGTGCGTCAATCCCCTCCTCTGAGGGAGCCGCGGAGTTCAGTCCCGGTTTGAGTTCCGGAACGTTATTGACGCTTCGACGGACTGGTGGTATAAAAAATGGCACCATGGATTGAGGGATCTCCTTGTGTCATCGGGGCCGCGCCCGGTTTCCTTTCATTCGGAGCGATCCATGGTGGTGACTCTTCGCGTCAGCGTGATCTCTTCTCCGAAAGACATATCGGAGGCCCGCGCTGGGTCGGATCCCCCCTAATCGTGGGGGGGGCTGAGGTTTTGACAATCGATCGGTATCCGAAGCGGCCCTCAACCGCTCTGGAGCCCAGGGAGAACGGAGGTGCAGGGATTTTCACCGGCGTAGAAGTTCAAAGTCGATTCCCTGAAAAACAACGTTTGAAAATGGGGCTTGGAAAGCATCATCTGCTCACCCTGAACCGGCTTCAAGAATTAGCCTCGATCAAATCCCCGCCTCCCCTTGAATTCGGATCGGTGGCACAGTTAATTCTTGAATCCGTGCAGCGGGCCCTGCGCTTCGATGGCGCCTGGATCTTCAAATTCGAACCTTCGTCACTGAACATTTTAGACATTTATCTCCACCAATTCTCCCAAAAGGCCTTTTCAAGATACCTGGATCATTTTTACGGAAATACATTGCTCCCGGCGATCCATGAGATACGGGAAATGGGTTTCATCTCAAAGAGGAGTTCTGATCTGGTCGAGAACGCCGTTTGGATCGAATCCCCGTTTTTCAAAGAAGTCATCGCGCCTTTGGGACTTCAGTTCTTTTTGTTGGGCGCCTGTGTCAATGAGAAGGAGGAATACACCGGCCTAATCGTTCTCTGGAGATCCCGAGGCCGTCATGATTTCTCAAGCCGGGACTGTCATTTTCTCGCCAAGGCGTCGGTGTTCTGCGCTCGATTATTAGCCAAAATCCAACCGATTGAGAGCGGCACGGAGAATTCAGAGATCCTGGAGTTGATCCAGCGGCGGTCTTCTCCGGGGGTGATCCTCTTGGGTCAGAACAACGACATTCTTTACATCAATCGCGAAGCAAAGAGCATGCTCAAACTCCTGAACAGCGGACGGGGCTGTCTTTCCGCCGCCGATGAAGAACGGTTCATGCAGAAGCTCCAGCAGTTGAAGGAGAGGACGCTGGCGGAGGATCTTCTTTCGACCCATTCGATCGAGGGCGCCCCTCCCTGCGAGGTCTTCACGTTCCGCGGGACCTCCTTCTCCTGTCGGGGTATTCGCTTGGAAGACGATGTCCACGGGGGCAAGAGTTCCGCGATGATCCTGATCGAGCAGATCAAAGAAAACGGTCACCCTCTTCGCTCCGCCAATACCCCCGACGTCGACTTCACGGCGCGGGAGGGGGCCGTCGTGGGTCTGATCGGAAGAGGTTTAACCAACAAGGAGATCGCCTCCGAATTGGGAATCGGGATCCACACGGTCAAGGACCACATCAAGCATATTATGGGAAAACTGGGAACGCACACCCGGTCCGGCATCGTGGCGAAGCTGATGAACAAGTGAGGGGTCCGTGTATATCCGCTTTTCTCCCGGCTTCAGGTTTGCGTGCTCTCTGCCTCAAAATCACCAGGGACTTTTATCCTCGCCTGAGCCGGATCGACCCGCGGGCCGAGGCATCCCCCGGTCTGTTCTGATTCTCGGCCTTCAACCTTTCCCAAAGCTCATTCCCCTGCGGTCCAGGGTCGCCTGAAAGCCCCAATCTCAATGACAGGGATCTCGGGCGCCGGATCGGGCTCCGTTCTCAACGACGGACACGAGAGCGCTCCACGACGATCCCGCAACGAGGAGGCCCTCCTCGGTTCAGGCGTCGTCCTTTCCTGAGGCTCAGCCCTATCAGGACCCCCACCAGGGCCAGCATGTCGGCGGCCTGGGTCGGACCCGCCTCCGCCGAGCTTTTCTTCGAGATCTCGCAACCACCCCCGGCGGCGCCTCCGGCGGCAGGAGCCGGCGGGGATACCGAAAGAGGCTGGAGGCTGCTCTCGGGACTGATCGGGGATGTTGACGCGGAGGTGCTGAAGAGGTTATCCGCTGAAACCGAAGGATTCCCGCCGCCGTCGGTACTCTCGATACTGTAATGATACGCCGTCGCGGCTTGAAGGCCGCTGAGTGCCTGGTTATGACGGGTGACCAGGTTTGAATCGAGCGGGATCGAAGATCCATAGGCGGCGGTGGTCCCGTAGAAGAGCTGGGATGTCGCCGGCACGTCGGTGGTCCAGGTGATCAGGGCCGTTCCGTCCGTTACGGCGCTGACCGCGATGGATGAGATCACCGGGCCCGGGGACGCCACCACTCTCTTGCTCACTTCGTTTGAGAAGCCGCTTTCCAGGCCGGTTTGATCGTAGGCCGTCACGGCGAAAAAGTAGGTTCCGGTCCCTAGGTTGTCGATCGTGTACGAGGGGGAATTTCCGATCTGGAGGCCCGCGTTAAGGGGCGGTCCGTACACTCCGGACGCCTTACCGAAGTAAACGTTGTAGCCGGCGATGACGAGCGGCGCTCCGGTGGTGTAGGTCGCGGGAGGGAGCCACTCTAAGGTCGCTGAAGCCGCGAAAACCGGTTGCGCAGCCCCGGGGACCGAAATCAAAATGAACAGCGAAAAAAATAAAGCCCTGAGCCCTGGGTTCAACAACGATGGGACCCTTATCGAAGTTCGCCCTTCCATCATTTACTCCCACCTTAAGATCGGCCGGCCGCGTGACGGCGGGTGATTTGAGCCGGCTAAAACCGGTTCAGCGGATGGCCTGCGGATCCCCACCCGCCGGAGGCTCGCCCAAAGCGGAATCCCGACCGGCAATCGGTTCCGTCGTCTGGGTCCGATTTATGACGAAAGGTCTCCCCGGCCTTGCTCAGGGGACCGCGGTTTGACAGCGGTAGGAGTCCAATCCGGAAGTTGGAGTTGACCGGGGATGGGTTCCGGTCGTGTGTCATCGGACGGCAGAATTGGGAACGAGGAG
>Ga0070733_10000093_pt1 | contig 81612 bp, 86 predicted proteins | sample Coa_R1_9_FD_66450 | JGI IMG/M metagenome (GOLD analysis project Ga0070733, IMG submission 66450) | Surface soil microbial communities from Centralia Pennsylvania, which are recovering from an underground coalmine fire - Coalmine... | ecosystem: Environmental > Terrestrial > Soil > Unclassified ...
CCATCTTGACCACGACCTTCTTCGGCGTGGACCAGGCCATCCATTACGGCACCCAGGGCCGCCTTTACACGAGCGAGCTGGCAAATCAAGAGCAGACCATCTCGGGTGCCCGCGCCTTCTTTCATCCCGTCAAAGGTTGGGATGTGCTCGCGGAGCTGGGGCGCGCGTGGTACGACGCCGGCTTGGTGACCGAACCGGGCACGTCGCATTTCGGGAACTACGAACATTTTAGTCTGGCGCGCCACATTGGGATCGACCTGGCGACGCTTGAATATCATCGTTTCGACCCGACGTACGCAACGATTATCTTGCCGTACGGCATCCCCGAGAACATCTGGAGCGTGGCCTGGTCATGGCCCGGCGTGTGGCTGAAGTCAACCTACCAGCTCGTCGACAACAGCGTAATCGGCGCCAACCGGGCCGGCTTTCATTTCAAGTACGATCACAACAGCAAGTATTTGGAGATGCACGCGAGCTACGGCGACTGGCGGCAGCTCATACCCGAAACCGAAGCGAATGCATCTCAAGTGGGCTTCGTCGACGGCTTCTTCCTCTTGCAGCAAAATGGATTCGGCACGATCGGGCACGACCGCCAGCTCGGGCTTTACGTGGCCTGGCATCTTCCCAGTGACGACATTGCTTTTGACGGCGTCGAGGATTATCTCAATCGCGATGCCGATCCGGGGCAGCCTTTGGACGTGGTCGACACACGCTCGCCGCAAGTCGTCCTGAGCTGGGCGCATCACTTCAACGCCAAGCTGCTCGCGGTTGGCGGCTACGGTCGCTACGAGACGATTGGACGATGGGCGATCACGCCCGTCAACGCAATCTACGGCGTCGGCTTCGCCGGCGTCCAGGTCGCGACGGGGCCGAACACGGCGCTGCTCGTCGAAGGAAGGCGATACGCGCTGACGGGCCTGCCCTCGATTCCCTACGGGCCCTCCCCGGCGATGCGGGGGACTGGCCTCATCGTAGACCAGAAGATCGGCTTATGAGCACCGAATCGGTCGCCCCCGCCCGCTTCGTACGGCCGAACGTCTTTCGTTCCGTCCTCATGTTCCTTTCGATCGTGGGGCCGGGCATCATCACGGCGAATGCCGACAACGACGTTGGCGGAATCCTGACGTACTCGCAAGCCGGGGCGCAGTTTGGTTACTCGATGCTGTGGCTGCTCGTGCCCATTACGGTGGCGCTCGTTGTGGTTCAAGAGATGTGCGCGCGAATGGGCGCCGTCACCGGCAAAGGCTTAGCCGACCTGATCCGGGAGAATTTCGGCGTAAAGGTAACCTTCTGGTGCCTTCTGCTCTTCGTTCTAGGCGACATCGGCAATACCGCCACGGAGTTTGCCGGGGTCGCCTCGTCGGCGCCGATCTTCGGCGGTTATCTGCACGTTCCCAACCTAGAGGCTTTCAAGATCGCTTTGGTCGCCGCCGCAGCGGTCTTCGTCTTCCTCACCGTGACGCGCGGGAGCGCCAAGCTGCTCGAACGCGTCTTCTTCTTTTTCTGCTTCGTATACGTTGCGTATATCGTCAGCGCATTCGTCGTCCATCCCGACTGGCACGACGTCCTGCACCAGAGCGTCGTTCCGCATATCCAGGCATCGAAGGCCTACGTGCTGATGGTCATCGCGGTCATCGGCACGACCATCTCGCCGTGGATGCAGTTCTACATCCAGGCTGCGGTCGTTGAGAAAGGCATTCGCGAAGGAGACTACGGCTACTCGCGCCTCGACGTAGTGACCGGCGGGATCTGGACCGACGTGATCGCGTACTTCATCATCGTCTCGTGTGCGGCAACGATCTACATTCATAATCTCCACGCCGGCGCTCATCCCATCGTGGTGAACGACGTTGGCGACGTCGCGGTCGCGCTCGCCCCGCTCGCCGGTAAGTTCGCCGCACTGCTCTTTGCCCTGGGCCTCCTCAATGCGGCCGTCTTCACGGCCTCGATTCTGCCGCTTTCGACTGCCTATTACGTCTGTGAAGCATTCGGCTTCGAGCGCGGCGTCGATAATCGCTTCTTTGAGGCTCCGGTCTTTTACGGCTTCTATCTCGCCCTGATCGTCGTCGGAGCTGGGGCCGTCATCATCCCCGGCGCACCGCTCTTGGGAATCATCTTCTACTCGCAGGTGCTCAACGGCGCACTGCTGCCGATCGTCCTGGTCCTCATGCTCCTGCTGATCAATAACAAGCGGCTGATGGGGCGTTGGACGAACTCGCGGCTCTTTAACATCATCGCTTGGGCCACCGTCATTATCGTAGGCGCGCTCACCCTGGTCTCGACGGCGCAGATCGTCTTCCCCGCACTGGGGAGCTAGATCGTGTCGAGCGTGGCGTCAGCGCATGGCGGGCTTGCGGACGAATGCGCTGGTTGCGGTCGGCGCGGCGCTGTTTGCCTCCATCTCGATTCTCATGAACGCCACAATCAATCCGACGCAGGTGGCAGCGTACATCGTTTCGGGCATGCTTCTTGGCCGGCGCAGTTATCTTTAAGGAAGGCTTCAATCTTCGAGGGCTCAACACGGCCGCAACGCTGTGGGCAACTGCTGCTGTTGGAACGCTTTGCGGCTCGGGTTTCGCCGCAGATGCCACGATCGGCGCCGCCGTCGTCCTTTGTGCCAATGTGTTTCTCCGGCCGATCGTCGCGCGGATCAATCGACAGCCGCTCGACCAAACCGAACTCGCCCAGGTGTACGAGATCACGGTTACGTGCCCCGAGTTGCAAGAAGAAGCCGTGCGTGCGAACGTGCTCGCCCAAATCCGCGCGACGACGCCGATGTTACGCTCGCTCGAGAGTCACAACGTCGATACGGGGCGCGTGCGGGTAACGGCAAGCGTTTCCACGACCAGCCGAGCCGACGCGAAACTCGAGCGGATCGTCGGCCGCCTCAGTTTAGATCCGACGATTTTAGCCGCGAGCCGGCGAGTCGCCGCCGTCGAAAGCCGCGACCTCGGCACCGTAACCGAAGAGTAACCGCGCCTTTCCCCTGTGGGAGGATGACGGCGTCGAGCCAGCGCAAAGCAATAGCACGGAGTGCCCACCATGAACAGTCCCTCGAGTCTGATTCGCGCCTGCTGGTGCCTTGTTGCGGCGGCAGCCCTGCTGGCCGGCTGCGGCCAATCATTGCCGGACCAAACGCGAGCCGCAACGAGGCAGGCGTGGATGGCCACGGGAGTTAGCGACGAAGACTTGCTTTATGTCTCCGACCCAGGCAGTAACGGCGTCTTTGTTTACTCGCTTGCGGCTCGGCCGGCGAAACTCAGGCTCGTTGGCTTTCTAAACGCCGCATTGTATCCCGGGGGCGAGTGCGTCGACAAAGCCCAGAACATCTACATCACGGATGCAAGCGGGCCCGTCAGCGGCTTGCATGAAATCTTTGAGTACGCTCATGGCGGTACCACCCCCATCGCCGCTTTACGCGATCCGGCCGGCGAACCGAACAGTTGTGCCGTAGATCCAAACACGGGAACCCTCGCGGTCACGACTGCCGAAGAAATCGCAGTCTTTACGCAGGGTCGGGGAAAACCAAAGCTTTACTCCGACAACCAATTCTCGCGGTTCAGCTTCTGCGCCTACGATGACAAGAGCAACCTCTTCGTAGATGGTTCGAGCCGTTCGTCTACTAATTTCGCCGAGCTTCCCGCGGGCGGCCGCAAACTGCGGGAGATCACCCTCAACGAGTCGTTCAAAGGCGCGGGCGGCATCCAATGGGACGGAAAGCACCTCGCCATCGGCGACAGCGGCGCCGGTGTAGTATATAGGTTCGACATCAGCGGCAGCGCCGGTACCGAGGTTGGTTCGACTCAACTCGGCCGCAGCGCGACGATAGATCAGTTCTATATCGAGCCGAGCAACTTTGGCCAGGGAGCTCGCAAACTGATCGACCCTGTCATCCGCGATCAATCCGGGCCCGGTTCCGTGGACTTTTTCGATTACCCGTCCGGTGGGAGCTCGACGAGGAAACTCTCCAAGTTCTCAACTCCGTACGCCGTGGTTGTCAGTGCAAGTTTGTAGGAACAGCCGTGATTATTCGGTGTCGGGGGCGAGATCGGCGCCGATTACGAGCGCCGTCTTCGCGCCCGGTCGAATCGCCGTCGAAAACGTTCGCGCGAGCGAGGTTGCTGCCGGCGTTGCACCGATGACGAGGCTCGCGCGCTTCGCCTTCTCGTCGACGAAGGTCGGTACGTTCCAGCCCGCGCCGCGCAGCGCGCCAATCAGCGTCCCGTCGAACGCCGCATTCCCGGTCGCGTTGGCCACCAAGACTTCGTCTTGAGGTGGATCGCCTTTGCCGAAGAGTAGCGCACCGATCAGTTTAGCCCAGCGCTGGTCCACGAAGACGACCGACGCATCCCCGACCCACCCGGGCTTGCTCGGGAGCGTGAAGGATCGAATGTTTTCGTCGGGGACATTGCGGTAGATCGTCAACAGTGAGACGAGCTGCTGATTGTTGAGCGTCGTGTTGATGTTTTTTCGTGCGAGCTGCATGATGTTCGGCAGCTTCGTCCAGTTCTGCGGTTCGCTCAGCTGATCGATCAGGAGCTTAAGCACCGTTTGTTGCCGCTTGACGCGTCCGAAGTCGGAAGCGGGATCGTGCCGGAATCGCACGTAGCCGGCCACCTGCGCGCCGTCGAGATGCTGCTCTCCCTTTTGCAGGTGGATATGAAGGTCGCCGTTATCGTCGTCGTAGTTCATGTTCTCGTCGACGTTGACGTCGAGGCCGCCCATGGCATCCACGATCGCCGCGGCGCCTTCGGGCTGCAACGCCACGATCGCGTCGATCGGCGCGCCGCCTAACAACTGGCTTGCCACCCGAGCGGTCATGTGGGCGCCGCCGAAGGCATACGCGGCGTTGATCTTCATGGGACCCTGCTTGGGAACGGGCACCCAGGTGTCGCGCGGGATCGACACGATCGTAACGGTTCGCCGGCCCACGTCGAGATGGGCCAGGATAATCGTATCGGTCGTCGCCTCGTCCGCCTGATACCCGAGAATCAGGAGGTTCAACTTAAGTTGCCCGAACGAGCGCTTTGCGGTTTGCGCTACGATCTGCTGGCGAATCGGGCCACGCACGGCGATGTACCCAATGGCGATCGAAAGGATAGCGGCGACCGCCACGGCGGCGACGCGAAACCAAACCCTCTTATGCATATGACGCACCTAACCTCTCCACGAAATTTTGTTAGAGCAGGGTTACCTCGGTAGGAGAGGGGGCGCGCGTTCTCCGATTCGGCAAAGCACGGGGACGAGTTGGCGGAAGGTGCGTTCGTCGCAGCGGCGCGGCAGCAGAATCTCGAACGCGTGCGCGGCAAAAGTTGCCGTCGTTTTGATCAGTCGAAGGACGCGCAGCGTCGTTTGGGCAAGCCCGCGCGCCGATCGCGAAATCCAAAAGGTGACCGTCACGCAGAAGGCCGCGTGGATCGCCAGACTGGCGGCGATCGGTCCGCCGAGCCACATCGTGGGACCCAGCGCGTGGCCGCCGACGATGAATTGCTCGGCGGTCTCCATCACATAGAGCGCAACGATTTGAAGCGCGAAGATCGCGGGCGCGAGTGAAACGAGGCGGCGCGGCAGCGCCGTCCCAGCCAAGACCGCGCGAGCCGCACCAACCAAATAGAGCGCGAGAACGCCGATGCCGACCATAAGCGCCGGGAAAACGTCGAGATTACTTCGATCCGTGAAGTTTCCGGGACCAAACCAGCCGGCGTTGGAAGCGAACTCCACTATTGGATCCGCAACGGCCGCGGCCATTACCGCGACTGCCAAGCAGAATGGGAGGCGCTTCGACCAGACTCTCACTTTCAAACGCCCTTCCGGTGCCGCGCCGAGGACCCCTCTCGGCAAACCCTCAGCCTTTTAAGACACCGGGATTAAGGGAAGCTGGCGTTCGGGCGCGGGCCGCTTCGGCATCTTCTTACGCAGGGGTACGCGCGTTTCGATGTCGGCTTCGCCGGAGAGCGCGTCGGCAATCTCTTGCGCGCGCTCGATGACGGCACCCGGCAATCCCGCCATGCGCGCTACCTCGATGCCGAACGAACGGGAAGAGCTTCCGGGCTGCATGCGATGAGAAAAGACCGGCGCGCCGCCGCGGGCGGTGTTTTCGACGGCGGTGATGTGGTAGTTCACAACGACCGGCCAATGTTCGGCGAGGGCGCACAGCTCGTGGAAGTGCGTTGCGAACAGCACCATCGGCGCCTGCTCTTCGAGGCCGACTAAGAATTCGCAGATCGCTTGCGCGATCGCCAAGCCGTCGAGCGTTCCGGTTCCGCGCCCCACTTCGTCGATCAAGAGCAAGGAACGCGGAGTGCTGCGCCGCAAGATGTTCGCAGCCTCGGCCATCTCCATGTAGAAAGTCGATTGGCCCGAGGCCAGATCGTCGCCCGCACCGATTCGCGTGAATATCCGGTCGACGACCCCGAGCTTCATCGCTTTCGCGGGCACGAACGAGCCGATCTGCGCCATGATCGTGAGCAGGCCGGCCTGTCGCAGATAGGTGGATTTGCCGCCCATATTCGGCCCGGTCAGCAGAATGAAGCGATGTTCGGCAGTGCGGAGGTAAAGGTCGTTGGGCACGAAGGGTGCGTGCAGCACCGCCTCCATCACGGGGTGGCGACCGTCCTCGATTGCGAGGACGCTCTCTTCCACGAATACCGGGCGCACGTATCCGCGTTCGGCGGCACACTGCGCGAGCGTCGAGAGCACGTCCACTTGCGCGACCGCGCCGGCCGCACTCGAAAGTTCGTCGGCGCGAGCGGCAACGCGTTCGAGCATGGCGGTGAAGAGCTCCGCTTCGAGCCGCTCCTGTCGCGCCTGCGCGGTGGAAATCGCTAGCTCGAGCTCCTTGAGCTCCGGCGTTACGTATCGTTCGCCGGTCGTAAGCGTCTGCTTGCGGACGTAATCGTCCGGAACCGATCCGACGAAACTCTTACCGATCTCGATTGCATAGCCGAAGGCGCTCGCGTACTTGACCTTCAGCGTCTTGATTCCGGTCCGCTCGCGTTCGCGCTGCTCGAGGTCTGAGAGACGAGAACGCGCGTCCGTTCGCAGCGCAACGCACACGGCCAACTCCGCATCGGCTTCGGGGCGAATCACGCCGCCCTCGCCGATCTGCGCCGGCGGCTCGACCACCAGCGTCGCGTTGAGATCCTCCAGCAGCGCGTCAAAGTCGGCGACCCGCCGCAGCAGCGGCGCGATGGCCGGCACCGCCGCCTCTCTCAACGGGCCGAACATCGCCAGCGTACGCCGCAACGAGCCCAAATCGCGCGGCGTGGCGCGCCGAAACCGGACTTTCTGCGCGATCCGCTCGAGATCGAAGATGCCCTTGAGGATATCTCGCAGCGACCGACGGCGCTCGTGCTCGGTGAGCAAGGCGGTAAGCGCGTCCTGGCGGCGCGCTATTTCCACGGGGTCGATCGAAGGCGCGAGAATCCAACGGTTGAGCATGCGCGACCCCATCGCCGTCGCACATACGTCGAGCGTTGCGAGCAGCGTCGCTTTAGGGTTGAGGCCTTGCGCGCGAGTCAGTTCCAGGTGTCTGCGCGTTGCCGGATCGAGCACGAGAAACTCTTGACGCCGATAAAACTCCGGTTCGCCGAGGCCGCGTTCGCCGTTGGTGACTCCCGTTCGCTTGACGAACGCGCCCAGCGCGTCGACCGCTCGATGAATCGCTAGCGACTCCTCCATCGAAAAGCCGTCGAGGCTCCTGCGGTCGCGCGCTTCGACCAAACCCAACGCGGGAGTCGCCAAACGCGCGCCGGCCGCCTCGACGGCGGTCGCAATCGCGGAGCGCATCTCCGATGGAATGTCGGCGACGATCTCCGATGGCGCGATTCGCGCCAGCTCCGCAAGCAGCTCCTCATAGGCATTATCGCCCGCAATAGCAGTCGCCGCGCAAAAACACGTCGAGACGTCGGCGTAGGCGATTGCAAAGGTTTCGCCGGCCATCGCCATTGCCGCCAGATAGTTGTTCTCTTTGCCGTCGAGCAACTGCTCTTCGATCAACGTTCCGGGCGTAACCACGCGCACGACGTCGCGGCGCACGAGCCGATTCGGCTGCGGAACCTCCAACTGTTCGGCAAGCGCGACGACGAAGCGTTGCTTCACGAGCCGCGCGAGATAGCCCGCAAGCGCGTGGTGAGGAACGCCCGCCATTGCGACGCGCTGACCGGCGCCGGCCTCTTTGCTCGTCAGTGCGATCTGCAGCGCTCGCGCGATGGTTTCGGCATCCTCGCCGTATGCCTCATAGAAATCGCCGACGCGGGAGAGCAGAATCGCTTCGGGATGCTTGCCTTTCATGCCAAAGTACTGCTCGAGCATCGGCGAGTACTTGGTCAAGGCTAGCCCCGCACGGTATTAGGCGGTCGCGATCAAATCGAGGAGCGGCCGCATGACCGGCATTCCCGGATCGGCAAAATGCGCGGCTCGTGCGGTCAACGTTCCGAAGCAGCCCCAAACGTGCGCGCTTTCGACAACGACGTCGAGCCAGGGCGTCTGCGCATACGGATGGACGCCTTCCCGATGCTCCGTTGGATAGTCCGCCGGTTTTGGCGCCACGACCGTCACGTTGTTGAGAGCCTTGCCGGTGAGCCGGCGCGCGTCTTTCTTTGAGTCGCCGACGATCAAAACGCGCACGGTTCGTCCGACGTGGCCGTCGTGATAGCCGCGAGTCACGGCATTTTGCGCGTCGAGAAGCTCGGCAAAACGCTCGAGGGCAAGCTCTCTTGGAACCTGCGGCCAGTGCGCGGCCGGCGTACCACGCCGAATCGAATAGATGAAGCTAAAGGCGTTGGCAAAGACGCCCGACCGCACGTAGTCGAGCGTGGCCTGGAAGTCGCTCGCCGTTTCGCCCGGAAAGCCGACGATTAGGTCGGTCGTGATGGCGCACTCGGGCAGGCGGCGGCGGATGGATCGTACGATCCCGTCGAACTGCGCGAGCGTGTACTTGCGGTTCATGCGCCGCAAAAGCCCATCGCTGCCCGATTGCAGCGGAAGGTGAATGCGCGGATTGAGCGCTTCGAGACTGCAGAGATCGTCGAGAATTTTCTCCGTGAAATCCTTGGGGTGGGGCGAGATGAAGCCGAGCCGTTCGAGGCCCGGCAGCGCTGCGACCGACCGGCAGAGATCGCCGAAGTCGCCGCCGGTTGCCGGATCGCTCCAGGCGTTGACCGTTTGACCAACCAAGACGATTTCGCGCGCACCCTGCGCGAGTCGCTCTCGCGTCTCGTCGAGGATCGCGCTTTTTGGCCGGTGATCGAAGCGGCCCCGAACCTGCGGAACGATGCAGAACGTGCAGTAGTACGAGCAGCCACGCTGCACCGTGACGAAGGCGCGCAGGTGCGAGAATGCGCCGGTGGCCGCGTCGCCGGTACCGCCGAGCGGGGTAAGCAGGGCGCGATCGTCGCCGAAGTCCACGTCGTCGAAGTTTGGCTGCCACGCAGCGAGCTGCTCGCCAAGCTCGGCCAGCTCGCGCGTGCCGAAGATCGCGTCAACGTGCGGCGCCAGCCGCTTCATGCGGTCGCGGTCCTGTTCGGCCAAACAGCCGGTGACGACCAGACGCACGCTGGGGTCGACGCGTTTAAGCGCGTTGAGATGGTTCATGCGGCCGTATGCCCGCCGCTCGGCGTTATCGCGAACCGTGCAGGTGTTGAGCACGATCACGTTCGCGGCCTCGGCGGCCGAAGCGACGCTATAGCCCGCCGAGGCCGCGCGTTCGGCGATATACCGGGAATCGGCTTCATTCATCTGACAGCCGAACGTCTCGATGTAAATGCTGGGCATCCGTCTTTTCGCACTTCGCGTGGCGCCTGGGCCATTCCGGCCCCTGTGGGTGTCGCTCGGTCGCATTGAGAAATGAGGTGCCGTGCTGAACCCAGCGACCGTTGCGATCGTCGGACGTCCGAACGTCGGCAAGAGCGCCCTTTTTAACCGCCTGATCGGCCGCCGGCTGGCGATCGTCGAGGACACGCCCGGGGTTACCCGGGATCGCCTCTACGCCCTCGCCGACTGGCGCGGACGAACCTTCAGCCTCGTCGATACGGCAGGCATCGACCCCGGCGCGGACGTGGCGCACGGCCTCGAACTGGCCGATGCGACGCGCCGTCAGGCTGAGGCCGCGGCCGATGCAGCCGACGTGGTCGTCATGGTCGTGGACGCGCAGACCGGCCTTCATCCGCTCGACGACGACGTCGCGGCGATCCTTCGGCGCAAGCGGCGTCCGATGGTACTGGTCGCCAACAAGGCCGAGTCGCCCGACGCGGCAGCGGGAGTCTACGCGGAGTTTGCGAGGCTTGGATTCGGGGAGCCGGTTGCCGTTTCGGCGATCCACGGCGAAGGGACGGGCGACCTGCTCGACCGGATCGTCGACCTGTTGCCGGCGCGAACCGACGAAGCCCCGGCCGATGGGGAACTTGCCCTGGCCGTCATCGGGCGCCCCAACGTCGGAAAGAGCTCGCTGGTCAACGCTCTGCTCGGAGAAGAGCGCACGCTGGTCTCTCAGACGCCGGGCACGACGCGGGATGCCATCGACACGCCATTTCGCTGGGGCGATCGAACCTATCGGCTGGTAGACACCGCCGGCGTGCACAAGAAGCAGCACGCTCACGGCGCAATCGAATACTACGCCGCACTTCGGTCGCTCAACGCGATCGCGCGCTGCGACATCGCGCTCCTGGTCTTCGACGCCATGGTCGGCATCCTGACGCAGGAGCGCCGCTTGGCCGGCATCGCCATCGAGGAACGCAAAGGCCTGATCGTCGTGGGCAATAAGTGGGACCTCGTTCGCGAACAAGGCGGCGACTATACTCGCAGCGATCTGACCGGAGCCGTTCGGGAACAGATTCCCTTTGCGTCCTTCGCCCCGATCACGTTTCTCTCGGCCAAAACGGAGCGGCGCTTAGGAAGCCTGATGCCGATCGTGGTGCAGCTTGCCGAAAATCTCGACCGCCGCATTCCGACGGCACAGCTCAACGTCGTCCTTCGCGACGCCGTGCTTACGCATCCGCCGGCCGCCTCCTCGGGCCGAGTTCTGCGCATTTTTTACGCATCGCAGCCCGGAACGCACCCGCCGGTCTTCGTCTTTCACTGCAACGACCCCGACCTCGTGCAAGGGCACTATAAGCGATTCTTGGAGAATGTCATCCGGCAACACTTCAACTTCGAGGGAATTCCGCTTACGCTCGAGTTTCGTGCGCGCCGCGAGCGAGAGGAGGCAGAATAATGGATGTAGGCATTCCCGAATCGACGGCGATCGGGATGCTCGTGCTCCTGATCGCGATCGCGATCGGCATTTTCATCGCTGCGTTTCTGATCGGCTCGATTCCGTTTGGATACCTCGTGGGCCGCCTCTTCTTCCGCACGGACATCCGCAAGCAAGGCTCGGGCAACATCGGCGCGATGAACGCGCTGCGCGCGCTGGGAACGGGCGGCGCCGCAGTCGTGCTCCTGCTCGACGCGCTCAAGGGATTCGTCCCGACGCTCTGGGCGCTGGGCGCATTCAACGGATTCTTGGACACCCCCGGCTTCCCACCGGGAGGACAAGTGATCGCATCGCTCGTCGCGACCGGCACGGTGCTGGGCCACTGTTTTTCGCCGTGGCTGCGCTTCCGCGGCGGCAAGGGCGTCGCGACGTCCTTTGGAGCCATTTTTGCGCTCTGTTGGCCGGCGGGGCTGGTCGCCGTTGGCGGGTGGGTGGCCGGCGCCGCGATAACTCGCTATTCGTCGGTCGGCTCCATGCTGGGAAGCGTCCTAGCGCCCATAGCGCTTTGGATTTTTACCGGCTCCCTCCCCGAGACGGCCTTCGGCGTTTTCGCGGCGTTGCTCATCCTGTTGCGGCACCGCGAGAATATCGCGCGCTTGAGAGCCGGAGCGGAGAGTCCGATTCACCTTTCGAAGCCTAGCTCATGATTTCGTCAAACGATCTTCGCAACGGCGTGACCATTATCGTGGACGGCCAACTCTGGACCGTCATCGATTTCCTGCACGTAAAACCGGGAAAAGGATCGGCCTTCGTTCGCACCCGCATGAAAAACGTTAGGACCGGCACCACCTTGGAACGGACCTTTCGCGCCGGCGAAAAGCTGGAGCGCGCCACGGTGGACAACCGCCAGATGCAGATGCTGTATAACGATGCCGACGGCTACCATTTCATGGACCAGGAGAGTTTCGAGAACGTCACGCTGCAGCGCGATCTGATCGGCGACCCGGCAGATTTCCTCAAAGACGGCATGGTCGTCGACGTACAGTTTCACGACGGCGTGGCAATCGGCGTCGATCTTCCCGCCCACGTCGAACTGCGAATCGTCGAGACGGATCCGGGCTTTAAAGGCGACAGCGCGACCAACGTGCAGAAGCCCGCGAAACTCGAGACGGGCGCCACGGTTAACGTTCCGCTATTCGTCGGAGAGGGCGACGTCATCAAGATCGATACGCGGGATCGTCGCTACATCGGCCGCTCGAGTTAGACAACCTGCGTTTTGCGCTAGAGCTCTTTTCGGCCGCCTTCGTCGCGAGCATCTTCGGCTCCATGGTGGGGCTCGGCGGCGGTTTCATCTTGGTCCCCATCCTGCGCCTCTTCTTGGGGTTTTCGCCCGCCGACGCGGCGGGCACGTCGCTCGTTCTCATCGTTGCCAACAGCGCCAGCGGCGCCTTCACCTATCTATTGCAAAAACGCGTTCACCTGAAGATCGGGCTGCTGATTGCGGCGGGCGGGTTGCCGGGAAGCGTTCTCGGAGCGATCGCATCGGTTCACATTTCGGCGCGGCTTTTCGACGCGATCCTTGCGGTGCTGCTGGTTGCCGTCGCAGCCGATATGGCGTGGAACGCCGAGCGCCGAATGGCCGGGCGCATCGAGCACGATCGCGTGGCAAAGATCAAAGGGATGTCATATCGCGCCGCCCTCGGTCTCGGCTTCGTCGTCGGGGTCTTCTCGAGCCTCTTCGGATTGGGCGGCGGAATCGTACTGGTGCCGACGTTCCTTTATTTCTCGGAGCTGCCGGTGCACGCAATCAGCGCGACGTCGCACTTCGCGATCCTCCTCACCTCACCGGTCGGCCTCGTGGTTCACGTGCTTCAGCACGACATCGTCGCGCGGGACGTCGTGCCGTTGGTCGCCGGCGGGTTACTGGGCGGCCCAATCGGCGCGCGGCTTTCGCTTCGGCTCAAATCGCCGCAGCTCCTGATCGTCGTAGCGGTCGCGTTAGTGGTCGCGGCCGGTTCGCTGGTTTGGCGCCAACTTTAGAGCCCAGCTCTAGCCAAGACCAGCCTTCGGGAGTAGAATCAACCAACTATGACACGTGCACAATCGATTTGTCTCGTGCTCGCGATCGCCGTCGGTCCCGTACTCTCGTCGTGTTCGGTCAAGACGCTCCCGCCCGCCGCCCCCGCGATCGGAACGGTCGAGCTGGCAAAGCCGAAGCTGACCGGAACCTGGAACGGGTCCTGGACGACTGGCAGCTACTCGGGCACCTTCACGATGCACATAACGCAAAAGGGCAAGAAGTTCTCCGGCACCGTTGCGATTACCATACAGTCAGTCACCACCAAAGGGACCATCAAAGGCACCATCCACAAGAAGAAACTCACCCTGGTGGTATCTGCGAAGGGGCTCGGAACCGGGAGCGGGACGGCTCAGGTGAACAAAACGCGGACCACAATGAAAGGCAGCGTCAGCATCGATGGGACGAAGAGCACCTTCAGCGGTTCGAAGATGTAACGCGGCAGCATGACCCTGCGGGTCGCGTAGCTTACAGCGGCGGCGGTTTGCAGACGCTCCCGACGCGTTCGCAGATCGCCATCCACGCGGGATTGGCGCCCGCAGTAAACGGCGAGCCTTTCGCGGCGGTGAGCGCTCCGGTCTTTGCATCGATCGTATACGCCGAGATGTCGCCGGCGTTCTCGTTCATCGCGTAGCCGAACTTTCCGGTCGAATCCACCGCGAACCCGGTTACGCTCGGACCCGCAGAGAACGGCGATCCCGGCACCGCCGACAGGGAGCCGACCTTGGCGTTGATGGCGTACCCGGAGACGTTCTCGCCGCTGTAGTTTGGAACGTACGCGAACTTCCCGGAGGGTGCGACGGCGACCCCGCCCGGCGCGTATCCGGCGGCGAAGGGCGATCCGGAGACGGGAGTCAGACCGCCGGTCTTCGCGTTGATTACGAAGGCGTAGACGGCGTCTGCCGCATCTTCGGAAACGTAGAGGTATTTATCGTTCGGATCGACGGTCGCGCTCGTGAGTGAATACCCGACGCCAAACGGCGAGCCGGTCACGTTGGAAAGCGCGCCGGTCTTCGAGTTGATCTTATAGGCGTTAACGTCGCCCGATCCGAAGTTGGCCACGTACACAAACTTGCCCGCCGGATCGACGCCGATCGCGATGGGATGCGTGTGCGCTCCGAACGGCGAGCCTTTAACCGCCTTGAGCGCTCCACCGGATCCGATGGAGAAAGCCGAGACGTTACTCGAACCGTAGTTGGCCGCGTAGACGAACTTACCCTTAGGATCGGTCGCGACGGCGATCGGCGCGGTACCCGCGCTAAACGGGGAACCCTTCACCGCCGTGAGCGTGCCGCTGGTCGCATCGACGCTGAACGCCGAGACCGTGGTCGTGGAGTTATCCGTAACGTAAGCGTACTTGCCGCTCGCGTCGATCGCGATCGCCGACGCGCCCTGGAGTCCCGTGAACGGCGAGCCCTTCACCGCCTTCAACGCACCGGTCTTTGCGTCGATCGAGTAGCCGGTGATCTCGCTGGAGCCGACATTCGCGACGTAGGCAAACTCCACGGTGCCCGCGGCAGGGTTTAGCCGCGCGGCGGTCGCCGGCGGCAGCATCGCCGTGGGTTCGGATTTCGCACAACCCGCGATGAGTGCCAATCCACAAACCACTAACACGCGCATACGCATAAGCCGAACTCCCCCTTATTCGTGGCGGTGTTCAGCGCGGCGCGGTCATCTCCTTGGAAACGTTGAGCGGTCTTGTCTTGCTGTGCTTTCTCGGCGACTGGCGACAGCGCCGGCTTGCAGGCGCTTAGCGCGGGTAGGTCATCTCCTTGGGAACGACCAGCTTGTCGTACTCCTCTTCGGTGACGTGGCCGAGCGAGAGCGCGGCCTTCTTGAGCGTCGTCTTCTCGTGGTGCGCCTTCTTGGCGATCTCGGCGGCCTTATCGTAGCCGATCTTCGGCGAAAGCGCGGTGACGACCATCAACGATTCGTCCAAATACTTTTTGATCTGCTCTTCGTTGGCTCGCAGACCCTCGACCGCATGTTCGCGGAACATCGTGCACGCATCGCGCAAGAGCGTCGTCGAGTGCAAGAAGTTATAGATCATCACCGGATTGAAGACGTTGAGCTCGAAGTTGCCCTGCGACGCCCCGAAGCTGATTGCCAAGTCGTTGCCGAAGACTTGCACGCAAACCATCGTCATCGCCTCGGACTGCGTCGGATTGACCTTGCCCGGCATGATCGAGCTGCCCGGCTCGTTTTCCGGCAGAACGAGCTCGCCGATTCCCGCGCGCGGCCCCGAGGCCAGCCAGCGGATGTCGTTGGCGATCTTCATCAGGGCGGTCGACAACATTTTGAGCGCACCCGAAGCGAAGACGAAATCGTCGTGCGAAGCCAGCGCCGTGAACTTATTGGGGTGCGAGCGGAAGGGCAGCCCGGTCAGCTCCGCGATCTTGCTCGCCGTGCGCTCGCCGAACTCGGGATGCGCGTTGAGCCCGGTGCCGACCGCCGTTCCGCCGATTGCCAAATCGTAGAGCGGGTCCAACGCCTCGCGGCATGCGCGCATCGCACGGTCGAGCTGCGTGACGTAGCCGGAAAACTCTTGGCCAAGGGTAAGCGGCGTCGCGTCTTGCAAGTGCGTTCGGCCCACCTTGACGACGTGCGACCAATCCTGCGCCTTGGCGTGGAGCGCGTCGCGCAGCGCCTGCACGGCCGGCAGCATCTGCGACATCGCTTGCGCCGCGGCGACGTGCATTGCGGTCGGAAACGTGTCGTTCGACGACTGCGACATATTAACGTGATCGTTTGGATGGACCGGCGTCTTCGATCCCATCTCGCCGCCGGCGAGCTCGATTGCCCGGTTCGAGATGACCTCGTTCACGTTCATGTTCGTCTGCGTCCCGGAGCCGGTCTGCCAGACCCGCAGCGGAAAATGCGCGTCGAGCTTGCCGGCGATCACCTCGTCGGCGGCCGCGACGACGAGCCGCATGTTCTCTTCGCCGAGCTTACCAAGATCGTGATTGACCAGCGCCGCAGCCTTCTTGAGCAACGCCATGGCCCTGATGACTTGCTTTGGCATGACGTCTCGCGGCCACGTGCCCTCTCCAATATCGAAGTGCACGAGCGATCGCGCCGATTGCGCCCCATAATACTTGTCGGCCGGAACCTCGATCTTTCCCATCGAGTCGCTCTCGATACGGGCCGGCGCGCCATCGTGCGTCTTCGTAGTCGTCATGGTCTCGGACTTCGGCGTCAGTCGCGACCTTTCCGGGCGGCGGTGCGCTCGAGCGTGGTGCCGACGGCGTGCATCTCGACGACTTCGTAGACCGTCAGCGGAAAGCGCGGGTCGAAGCGACGTTTGTTGCAACGGGCGCAGCTCGACGGCTTGCTCGGCCGGCTCCGCCGCAGCGCTTCGAGCCCGCAGTGCTCGCAACGAAGAATGTACCGTTTGCTCGATTCCCGCAGCGGCGGGGCATTTCCGAGATCGTGATAGATGGAGGATAGGCCGCACTCGCGCAGCTTGCGCTTGAAGCGAGCGCCGTGCCCCATTTCCTTGAAGCGCGCATAGCACCACGCGTGGATCATCTCGTGAAGGAGCGTCTCTTGCAGCGCGTCGGGTCGCCGGCCAAGCTGCTTCGACGAAAGCTCGATGAGCATCGGTTGGCCCGTATAGCTGATGCGCCCGGCCGAGTTTGAAAAGCGGGCGTTGTAGCGAATTCGGCAGCCGGGGACCTCGCCGTTAAAAAACTCGTAGTTCAAGCGCGCAAAAAGCAGCTGAAGATCGGCCTCGGCGGGGAGCATGGATGGTTTTCTTCGGGGCACGTCCAACCGGTTCATCGTGCCGCCAAACCAGCCGGGCGGGCTCCCGCTGCGAGTTTACCTGCCGATCTTCCTGATCGTCGCCGCTATGTTTCTCGGCATCATGGCGTTATTGGTGGCCGACGGATTCGGGGTGACCGGTTCGGTCTTCGGGAAGGCCGTCACGAACAAGACCGCGGCACAGATGCCGCAGCAGGGCTCTCAGAACGACGTTGAGGGCGGGCCGCCGGCACCTGTCGTGGCGGAGCTGCGGAAGCTGCGCGTGCGCATCGCCGCGCACCCGACCGACGACGTCGCCTTGGCGCAACTCGGCGATATGTATTTGGCCTCGAATCATTTCCAGCAAGCGATTCCGCTCTACGAGCGCGCCTTGCGCGCGAACCCGCGAAACGTCGCGGCACAGGAGGGCCTCGCGCAAGCACGCCAAGCGCTGCGCCAGTGAACGTTTATATTTCGTGCGACATGGAGGGTACCGCGGGCCTCTGCTCGTGGAAGCAGTGCGATCCCAGCGACACCCACGAGTATCCGGTTTTTCGCGCGTACATGACGCAGGAGGTGCGCGCGGCCATCGACGGCGCGCGCGATGGAGGCGCGCGCCGGATCGTCGTCAACGACTCGCACTGGTCCATGCGAAACCTCTTGCTCGGCGAGCTGCCCGCGGACGACGAGTTGCGCATCATCTCCGGTGCGCCCAAGCCGCGGAGCATGATGCAGGGCCTCGGCGCCGGAATCGACGCGGTCTTCTTCACGGGCTATCATGCGAAGGCGGGCGACGCCGCGACGCTGGCCCATACCTACTCCGACGACGTCTACCGCGCGACGGTTAACGGCACGCAGTGCAGCGAAGCGTTGCTCAACGCGGCGCTGGCCGGGAGTTACGGCGTACCCGTCGTCCTGATTACCGGAGACCGCGCGATCGTCGATGAATCCCTGCGGGCGATGCCGTGGGCGGTCGGAGTGCCCGTGAAGGACGCGATCGGATTCTCGGCCGTAAACTCCTTGACTCCGCGAGCGGCGCGCGAGGCGATTTGCGCCGGGGCTCGCGAGGCGATGGGTCGCATCTCGCAAGCGAAGCCCTTCACCTTCCAGGCGCCGTTTGAGCTCACGATCGAGACCGCCCAGGTCGAGCATGCCGACTTCATCGAGCTGATGCCGGGTTTTGTCCGAATCGGCGGACGCGCCGTGCGGTTCGCCGGCGGCGACTATCCGAGTCTGTTTGAGGCCTTTCTCGCCGCGACGCGCATCGCCGCCGCCGCCGATAGCCCCGGATGAACCTTTACATCTCCAGCGATATGGAGGGTGTGGCAGGTGTCTGCGCTTGGCAGCAGGTCGATGCGCGACCGCCAAACCCCGAGTACGAGATCTACCGCCGGTACTACACGCAAGAAGTGGCGAGTGCAATCGAGGGCGCTCGCGCCGGCGGCGCCGCCGGGGTGCTCGTCAACGACTCGCACGGGCCGATGCGAAACCTTTTGCTCGACGAGCTTCCCGCCGGCGTGCGCGTCATCTTCGGGAACCGCAAGCCGTTCTCGATGGTGCAAGAAGCCGATGGCGGCTTCGGCGGGGCGTTCTTCATCGGGTATCATGGAGCGGCAGGCGATGCCGACGCCGTGTTGTGCCACACGTATACGCCCTCGATCATCTACGACGTTTTCATCAACGGAGTCCGGTGCAGCGAAGCGACGCTCAATGCCGGCCTGCTGGGTTTTTATGGCGTTCCGCTCCTATTGGCGACGGGCGACCGCACGACCGTCGAAGGCATTGCCGAACAGATGCCGTGGGTACGCGGCGTCGCCGTAAAAGAATCCATCGGCAACTTCGCGACCGATTCGATGCTGCCGGCTGCGGCTGCCCGCGCGATCCGGCGCGAAGCCGAAGCGGCAATCGCCGGCGCGGCGACCGCGAGGCTCTTTCGCTTTGAGCCGCCGATCGCGCTCGAGGTGCACTTCGTCACCGCGGCACAAGCGCATCTCGTGGCCACCATTCCCGGCTTTGAACGCACCGGCCCCCGCAGCATTCGTTTCGTACACGACTCGTATCCGGTCGTCTTCAAAGCATTCGTTGCCACCTGGCGCCTCGGCGCCCAAGCGTAGCGGCGCCGGCGATGGATACGGCGCCGGCTGCTCTGGATGCCTACTCGATCTGGCTTCATGCTCGGTCTGCCGTTACCAGCGCGCAGTATCCGGATCGTCTTACCTACACGATCGCCGTCAGCGGGCTCGACGGTGAGAAGCCGGTAATCGATCACTATCGGGCCAGCGCCGATCCCGGTGACGGAGCGATTCGAATATTTCCCATCAGCAACGAAGAGCTGGCCAAACCGCCGCCGGTGCCCCACGGTATCAAAGTAAACTTCAGCATCGAACTCTGTATCGCAAAAGGGGGATGCACCGGCAAGGAAATCCCCATCGGCCATCCGGCTCCCAACGGGGATATCCTGGGCGAGCCGCTCTTGGAGCCAACGTATATGTTTGGCCTGCGCTATAAAGCGGTCCGCGCCGCGGCAACATCCCCCGAGGTGGAAGGCTCGTTGCGGGTCATTGCAATCGTCTCTTCAGGGGCGCCCGACTACTCGGTTTCGTTGATCGATACGCCGCTGCTCGACGGCGTGCCGACCTATCACCTCGAGCTTATGCCGCTTCGTAAGCCAAAGCAGAACCGTTTGCGGGAGTTGTGGATCGGCACGAGCGATTATTTACCGCGAAAGGCAATCGTCGCGGGAAACTTTACGCTCGCTCCGCTCGTCGACGTGCCGTGGTCGGTGGATTTCTCGATCCTAGACGGCGCGCCGTATATAACGCGCGAAAGCGCCGGCGACACGCTCTACTTGGCGCATCGCCGGGTGGTACGGGAAGCCACCATCGCCTTCGAAGACATTCAGGAACGCAGCTCGACGATCTACGACGTGCCGCTCATCGCACCCGACCTCCAAGAGACGATGCTCGTCGAACCGGGCCCCTAAAGCAGGGGAGCGGCGGCAACGCAAGAAACCGATCTCCTGCTCAGCTGCCTTTCGCCGAGCCTGCTTCGAGAGGAGAATGCCTTGAAGATTTGGAGACCCGTCATCGTTACGCTGACGGCGACGATCGTGCTCTTATCCGTCCCTGCAATTAGCTCCGCAGCCGACACGAGCGGCGTAATGGCGGCGATCAATGGGGCCGTCGCGGCGTTTAACAAAGGCGATATGAAGGCGTGGGCGGCAACGTGCGCCCCATCGACGTCGATCATCGACGATTTTGCGCCCAACGCGTGGAGCGGCCCGGGGGCGTGCGCCGACTGGTGGAACGCATTCGTCGCTGGGAATAAGAAGAACGGCCTGAGTTGGGGGACGGTATCGCTGGGCACGGCGTGGCACGTCACCGTTGCGGGCAATCACGCGTACACCGTGTTTCCGGCAACATACACCTACAAGGTGAAGGGAAAGCCGGCAAAAGATTCCGGTATCTTCTCCCTCGCGCTCACGAAAGCGCCGGGCGGCTGGCTGATCACTGCCTGGTCTTGGGCCCAACACTAAAGCCGGCGTTATCACGCTGAGCCCTTCAACCCCCTTTCGAAGCATCCACCACATTCAGTTGGCGATGCCGTGCGGCAAAGAGAACGAAGCGCGCGCGTTCTATTCCGAGCTCCTGGGCATGAAGGAAATTCCAAAGCCGCCGGAGCTGCAAGCGCGAGGCGGCGCCTGGTTTGAATCGGGCGCCGTTCGCTTACATATCGGCGCCGAAGAAAATTTTCGCCCAGCGCGCAAAGCGCATCCGGCGCTCGCGTGCACCAGCTACGACGCGCTCGTTGCGCGGCTCGAAGAGCGCGGAGTTCCGGTCACACCCAACGAAAATCTCGATAACGAGCGCGAGCACTGCTATATCAGCGATCCCTTCGGTAACCGTATCGAACTAATTAGCGGCCCGTAGCACCCGGCCGCCGCACTCCGATCGCGACCGCTGTTGCGTTAATCGGAAGCAAGCGATTCGCCGAGCAGTTCGAGGTCGGCCAAATCTTGGTGCCGGCCCGCGGCGCGCTTGTTGACAATGAGGTCACGGCGGGAGATCACCGGTACGTCAAGGCCATCGATCGTCGCATGGTCCCGCCGCGGCCAAGCATCGTCGAACTCGACGCCTTCGATTCCGGTAAGAACGTCGATCCGAAGCGGCTCAACTCCGAGTTGCCATACGGTGTCATCACGCTCGAAATCGGCGACGCTAACCTGGTCCATGGGCGCACCAAACACCGCGAGAGCGCGATAGACGAGTCGAGCGTTGCCTGGGCTCGGGCGAACCCAAACGTCAAAATCTCGGGTCGCGCGAGGGACGGCGTGGTAACCAATCGCCGCTGCGCCGACGACCATGTACTCAACGCCGACGGCGTTGAATTCGCGCAGTAGTGCGATCCAGTCTGAGTGAAGCTGCATCGATACCTTTCATCCGCAGTAGATTCGCCGTGATCTGCCACGAGAGCGCCATCCGGTCTTCCGGTTTCATCGCCGTCACTAGCTCGCGCTCAAACTCGTTTTGGTCGTCGCCGAGCCGGATTTTCCGTGCTTTCACGAGGCAACCGCGGGCCGCGGACTGCCCAGGGAAATCGCGATGTCGACGACGTCCTCTTCGCTCAGCGAAAGGCGGCGCATCGCGACCTCGTACAGCTCGATCGTCTCTTCGCTCCGGCTCGAAGCGGCGCGCTCTTCGCGTAGGCGTTTGACTTCGTCGGTCACCCGATGCGCGAGCTCGGACGATGGCTCGACGCCGGCGCTCGCAAGGCGCTGAGCGTTACGGCGCAGCGTATCTTCGACGAGCGCGGCGCCGGTATGCTTCCCGAAGACCCAGCTCGTGCCCGCGCCGACCAGTTCGGCCGGAACGGCTTCGTACATCCGGTGATCGATCAACATCGCCTGCGTGTGGATGCCGGACTCGTGCGCAAAGACTTTGGAGCCTACGATGGGCTCGTGCTGCTGCAGCGGAATGCCGCTCATGCGTTCCATGAAGCGCGCCAGTTCGCGCAGTTTCCCGTACTTGAAGCCCGGAAGCTCGATCCCGTAGAGCACGCGGAGCGCGACGACGAACTCGTGCAGCTTCACGTTGCCGGCCCGCTCGCCATAGCCGTTGGCCGTTACCGAGACGACCTTGAAGCCGCACGAAACGGCCGTAATCGCATTAATCGTCCCCAGGCCGTAATCGTTGTGAAGATGCGCGACGATCGGCAGCCCTTGCGGCAAAGCCGCGACGATGCGCGAGCAGTACCAACGCGTCGCTTCGGGCGTCAGCGTGCCGACGGTATCGGGCCACGCGGGGCGCGTGCCGCCGGCAGCCAGTCCAGCCTTGAAATACTCGATGAAGTACGCGACGTCACCCCGGCTGCCGTCCTCGGCACCAAACTCGATGCGCTCCACACCGCACTCGCGGGCGTGCCGGATCGCGTCGCATTGCAGACGGATGTTCGCCTCGCGGTAGAACGCCAACGGCAGATCGAGCCACTCGCGCTCGTCGCGGCCTTCGTAGCGCAACAGCATCTTACCGATCTTATATTTCAGGTGGAGATCGCTGCCGCTGGTAAAGACGAAGAACGTTACTTCCCGCGGTTCGATCCCAACGTCGCGCAGCGTTTTGACCGTAACGTCGATGTCGCTCCGATTGCTGCGGCACATCACGACGATCTCGACCTCGCCAAGCTCGCCGCGGCGCTTCGCCTCCATCACGAGCTGCAGCGTGCGGCGATCGCCCGCCGACGCCGCTGGAAAGCCGACGCTCATGACGTGGACGCCGACGCCGGCCAGTTCTTTGGCGATCTCCAGCTTCTGGCTCGGCGTGTAGCAAACGCCGGGCATCTGTTCGCCGTCGCGCAGCGTCTCGTCGTAGATCCGGATCTCCGCCGCATCGGGAAACTCGACGTCGCGCGTGAACTCTTTGGGGTCGGCAATGAGGCTTTCGATCGGTTCGCGGAGCATTTTAAGGGCGTTCTACGAGCGCGAGACCATCTCTTCGTGGCGCACTTCACCTTGCGGCTCGCCGAAGCGCAGTTCCGCCGTATCGCGAGGAAAAAGCAGCTCGAGCGTCCAGTCGAAGGCGACGCGAAGCTTTCGATCGAGGCCCGGCAGCCGCAATAAATAGTAGGTGCGCCACAAAAACCACGCGATGAAGCCGGTTATCACACGGTCGCCCGGAAGCTGCGCGACGGCCTTGCGCCCTCCCAATGCGGCCATCATGCCCAGCGAAGTATAACGAAACGGCTTCGTCGGTTTGCCGCGAATTGCGGCAACGATATTGTCGGCGAGCGACGGCCCTTCACGAATGGCGTGTTGAGCCGTGGCCGGGTAGGCGCCGCCCTCGCCGTCCGGAATCGACGCGCAGTCGCCGAGCGCCCAGACCCCGGCGATCCCCGCGACGCGCATGTCGCTTTGCGTCACGATCGCACCGCGCTTCGTCGTCGGGAGCGCGGTCTTCGCGACCGTCGGAGAGGGTTGCACGCCGGCGCTCCAGATGATGGTCTCGGTCTCGATGCGGCGGCCGCTCTGCAGGTCGAGTCCACTCGAGTCCGCGCCGGTGACGCCGTCGCCGGTGACGACTTCAACGCCGCCGCGCTCGAGAACGCGACGCGAATACTCCCCCATCTTCGCGGGAAGACCGGCGAGCAGCGTGGGTCCCGCCTCGACCAAAACCATCTTGACTTGCTCCGGCCGCAAGCGCTTGTAGAAACGCAAGACGCTGCGAAAAAGCTGCACGATCTCGCCCGCCGCCTCAACACCGGTGAAACCGCCGCCGACGACGGCGAGGGTCAGGAGCCGCTTACGCCGCGCTTCATCGTCGATCGTATCGGCTAGTTCCAACAGCCAAACCAAATGATTGCGCAGCGCATCGGCGTCGTCGAGCGTCTTGAGCGCCCACGCGTGCTCCGCGACGCCGGGGAGGCCGAACGTCGAAGTCGAGGCGCCGAGGGCCAGCACCAGGTGATCGTAGGGTTGGACCACCGTCGTGCCCGTAAGAACGTGGTGGTAGCTTACCCTGCTTGCCTGGACGTCGATTTCGTCGACGTCGGCCAAAACGAAACGGCTGCGCCGTAACTGCTCGCGGATCGGCGTGACGACGTGACGCACTTCGAGCTCGCCGGAGGTTACTTCAGGCAGCATCGGCGTGAAGAGCGTGTAGTTCTCGCGGCTAAGCACGACGATCTCGGCTTCCTGCGGACGCAGTCGCCGTTCGAGCCGGCGGGCCACGGCCATTCCGGCGAAGCCTCCGCCGAGGATTACGATGACCGGCACGAGTCGCGGTTGAAGAACACTGCGTGGATTACCTCCCGCCTCCAACCCCATCCGGCGAAGCGCAGGAAGACCCCAAGCCGGTCCAGCGCCGTAACCGGGGCATCGGTGCGATCCTGGCGGCTTTGGTCGCGTTCCTCGTCAAGTTCAAGTTTCTCTTTCTGATTGCAGGCAAGCTCTTTGCGATCAGCTGGACCTTCCTGCTCTCGCTTTGGATCTATGTCGTCATCTTCGGGTGGAAGCTCGCCGTCGTCGTCATGCTGCTCTTGCTCGCGCACGAACTCGGGCATTACTTTGCCTTTCGAGCGTACGGTTTGCCGGCGCGTCTACCGGCTTTCATTCCGCTCTTGGGCGCATTTACCGCGGGCGCCGCGCCGGATGACCTGGAGCAGGATGCCTACATCGCGCTGGCTGGACCGCTAACCGGCCTCGGGCTCGCTGCGGCCTGTTATGCCATCGGCGACGTGACGCAGGATCGCTTCTGGTTCGCATGCGCCGACCTTTCGGCGTTCTTAAATCTCTTCAACATGCTTCCCGTGCCGCCGTTTGACGGCGGCCGAATCATCGGCGCCGTTTGGCCGCCGCTATGGATCGCCGGTTTCGTTCTCTTTATCGCCTTCGCAATTCTCTGGCACATTCCACTGCTCTTCATCGTCATCATCGGCGTCCTCGGGCTTCCGTCGATTCTTTCGGCGTGGCGCGGCCACGTCGATCCGCGCGCGGCGAACATGACCTTCGCGGCGCGGGCACGCGTGAGCGTCTGGTATTTCGCGACCGTGCTGGGATTGCTCGTCGTCATGTTGCAATCGCACGCGATTGCGACCCCGGGCTCGGCAAGCGGCTTCGCCTGGTGAATCGCGCGTGGCCGCTCGCGCTCGCGTACGTTGCCATAACGATCGCGCTCCTTGGCGCGCGCCCGTTGCCGACGCCGGGTCCGTCCTTGCGCGATTTCGAGGCGTACTGGTCGGCCGGATCGGCGTGGAACGCCGGTGCCGATCCTTATTCGAAAGCGCTCTGGCGGGCCGAGCGTACCGTCCCGGGCGTTGACGCGCGCCGCGACGAACTCTTGCCGTTCATCAATCCGCCGCCGGCGCTGCTGCTCTTCGGGGCCTTCGCGCGACTGCCGTATCGACCGGCGGCCGCGCTCTGGCTGACCCTTCTCGCCGGCGCGCTTCTCGGGTTGATTCTCACGGTGCTTCGCGCCAGCGGCGCGCCGCCGAGCGCTCTGCTATTCTGCGCCGCGCCGGCGCTGGCGATTGCATTTGGCCCGATCACGAGCGATCTTGCGCTGGGCCAGCTCGCGTTGCCGGCGTACCTGGGGGCGACGCTGCTCGTAGTGCTTGCCGATCGTTCCCTGCCGGCCGCCGCGGCCGCCGCGACCCTCGCGTTTACCGCGCCTAGCATCGCACTCGGATTGGCCTCGCAGCTCGACCGCAAGCGCGCGATCGCGGCAATCGCCGCCGCGGCCGGCGTGACGTACGCGCTGGGAGTTGCAGCCGCCGGCTGGAGGTGGCCCATCGTCTACGCTGCCAACGCGGCCGCCCACGCTGCGGCCGAGCGATTCGTGGCGATTCAGCTAACCCCAGCCGCGATCGCGTACGGCTCCGGCGCGACGCCGGCCGCCGCGCAAATGATCGGCGCGGCGGCCGCGACCCTTGCGGTTGCCGCCGCGCTGCTTGCGGCGCGGCGCGTGCGCGACGCATTCGCTCGTTTTGCGGCGTGGTCGGCACTCGTGCCGTTTGCCGGGGTATTTTTGCACGAGCACGACCTGCTTATCGGTTATCCGGCCGCGCTTTGGTGCGCCTTGCAAACGCGCGCGACGCCGCGAGCGCTCGCGCTGGCCGGTACGCTGCTCGTCTCGATCGATTGGCTCGGCTTGGCGCAGCGCCCGACCGGTGTCGTACAAAGCGCACTGCTGGCAATCGCGGCGTTAGCCGCCTTCATCGCGCTCGGTGATGCCGCCGAGACCGGCGTCGCTTGGCGCGCGGCGTTGCCGGTCGCGGCGCTCTTTGCCGGCGCCGCGCTCCTTGCCGTAAACCATCCTGCGCCGGTCTGGCCCGACTCGCTGCAGATCTTCCACGCGAACCCGAATGCAACGGTCGCCGAAGTTTGGCTGGCCGAACAGCGCGCCGGCGGTCTGCTGGACGTCGCGCCGGTGTGGGCCTTCCTGCGCGCGCTCCCGCTGCTAGGCTGCGCGCTCCTCGCCTGCGCTATATATCGACATTCTGCATATCGTCAAACGGAGTAAATACGCCGGGGTTGTAACCGGTAAGGTTCGGACTGTGCGCGTAGCCGATACCGACTATGTACAGCACGATCGTCGGCGTGTCGGCGATGATCATCCGTTCTTCTCGAGCCAGAAGGTCGGCCTGTTTTTGCACGTCATACGTTCCCTTGACTTCTTCCATCAAGGCGTCGAGCGTTTTATTACAGTAATGCGTCACGTTCTGCCCGTTGGGCGGAATCTGATTGCACTCGAACTGGTTGGAAATATCGGCAACGGGCTGACCGCCCCAGCTAAACATCGTCATATCCCATTTGGAGCCGTAAACGATCCCTCCGTTTTGGAAAGGAGCGAAAAACAATGCGGGTGCGTACTTGCGCGTTTGAATCTCGATGCCGACGGATCGCAGTTCTTCGCGGATCAGCTCGACGGTGGCGTCCGAGGCGGCAGACCCGGTAAAGTAAGGAAACTGGAGCGATAGGCGCTTACCGTCCTTCACGCGGATTCCGTCGGGGCCAACCTTCCAGCCGGCTTCGTCCAGCAGCGCCCGCGCCTTAGCCGGGTCGCGTTCGATGAAGGGAATGCCTTTGGGCGCAAACGGCAGCATCGAGGGGATCGAGCTTTCTTGCAAGACGGCGTAACCGTGGTTGATCTTTTCAAGCATCTGCCGCCGGTCGATCGCGTAGCGAACCGCCTGCCGAACGCGCGCGTCGCTCACCAACGGCCGCGTGACGTTGAAGTCCAGATGCGCGTAGTCGACGCCCGGCTGCACCTCGGTCTGCACTTTCGGAAACTGCTTGACCTGATAGATGTAGCTCGGCGACACCTGAGGCCACAGCTCCACCTCCCCGGTCTGCATGAGCTCCAGCAACGTGTCGCGCGACGGGATCAGCTTATACGTTATTCGCTTGATCTTAGGCTCGCCGCGGAAGTAATATGGGTTCGCCTCGAGTTCGACGCTGTCACCGCGCTTCCAATCGACTACGCGAAAGGCGGCGATGCCCACCGGCTTGGAGTTATAGGGAATGTCGTTGATGTTCCGATAGCGCGCGAGCAGGTGCTTCGGAAGAACCGACGGATTGGCGCCGGCACTGCCGAAAAACGTGGGGAGGAAGGACGAGTACGGGTGCTTGAGATGATAGATGACGGTATATTTGTCGGGCTCGTCGATCTTCGTTATCAGGTTCCAGCCGTCGCGCCCGACCTCGTTGTTAGCCGGATTGAGAACGACCTGAGTCGAGAAGACCACGTCGTCGCCGTTAAACGGCGCACCGTCGGACCAGCGGACGCCCTTGCGCAAATGCCAGGTGATCGTGTCGCCGTCCTTACTAATGCCTCCGTTTTGCTGAGTCGGGACGATCGTGACGAGCTCGGGATACGGGCGATTCTGCGCGTCGTACTTGACCAAGTACGCTTGCGTCATTTCGGAGATGAACCCCAGGGTCCGCTCGGTGTAGAGATGAGGATTGAGCGAAGTCACGTCGCCGCTCCCGTCGGCGATCGTCAAGTAATGCGCCGTAACCGTTTGGCCGCCTTTGGTGCAGGAGCCGAGTATGGCTGCCATAACGACGGCGGCCGCATAGCGAGAAATCCTCAACATGTCCGTATGCTCCTTAGATCGAGTAGTTCCAGGGATCCCAAAATGCCGAGATGACGGGGGACGGGTCGAAACCCTTCAAGTCGTTATTGTACACAAACGGAACTCGAGAGAAGCTTATGATGATGGTCGGAACGTCCTTCGTGAGCTGCTGCTGGATCACGACGTAATCCCGCTTACGCCGAGCTTGATCGATCGTCGAAAGCGCATCGTTCATCGCGGCCGTCGCGACCGCATTCTCCCAGAACATCGCATTCTGTCCGTGCGGCGCCAGATTCTGAGCCGAGTAAATCGCGCTATCGTCGGGATCGGCCGCGCCATACCATGAAAAACTGGCCACGTCGTAATGGCCTCCTTGTAGAATCCCGTTAGAGGAGTTGTCGAAGAACTGGCTGGTGGGATAGTTCTTGACGTCGGTTTGAACGCCGATCTCGCGCCATTCGCGCTGCAAGTACGTTTCGAGCGTTTTGCCGTAGTTGGACTCGGTCTGCGTGCTGAACGTGATCTCCAGTCGTTGACCGTTCTTTACGCGAACCCCGTCGGGCCCAACCTTCCAACCATCCGCATCGAGAACCGCGCGAGCCTTCTCCGGATCGTAAGGATAATGGCTGACGTCTTTCGTAAAAGCCCACGAGAGCACGGGGCTTTGGTCGGTCTCGGCGGCGACCGCCGATCCGTGCAGCAGTTTGCTGATGATGTCGGCACGATTGGTGGCATAGGCCAGCGCGATGCGAACGTTGCGGTCGCTCACGATAGGGTGCCGGAGATTGAAATCCACGTGGGAAAAGAGAAAGGAGTCCACGCGGACTGCGACCAGCCCATTGGCCGGGTCGGCCGCCAGCGACGCGTATTGCGGCCACTTCATCCCCGATCCGACCGCGAGCATGTCGAGTTCGTGGGTCTGGAGCTGCGTCTCTTCGGTGTTTTCGTCGGGCAGAATCTTGTAGATCACTTCGTTGAGCTTGGGCTTGCCGAGATAGAAATCGGGGTTGGCGACCATTCGAACGTCCTGGCCGCGATTCCAGGCGACGACCTTGAACGGACCGCTTCCAATCGGCAGCGAGTTATAGGGAGCGGTGTTGAACGAGCCTTTGTCGTCGTTGTATTTCGCTAAGATATGTGCCGGGAGGATCGGCGCGTTCCCGTTCTCGCTCCACAGCTGCTGCAGGTACGGCGCGTAGAGCTTCTTCATGTGGATTACGGCGACGAGCGGATCCGAGCAGTCGATGCTGCCGATGTTCTTGTATCCATCGGTCGTGACCACGTTGTTATGCGGGTTCATCACGACCTGCCAGGTAAACTTGAGATCGTTGCAGGTCAGCGGAACGCCGTCTTGCCACTTGATGTTCGGCCGCAACTTGTACGTCAACCGCAGTCCGTCTTTGCTGACGTCGCCGTTGGCAATCGTGGGGACTTCGCGCAGCGCATCGGGCACCGGCTGCCCCTTAGAGTCGTAGCGGATCGCCCACGAAAAGATGAACATCGAGAGATCCAGCGTGGGTGAAGCGGAGTCCAAGATGACGTTGAGACCCTTGGGATCCGACCCTTCGGACCAGCGAAAGACTCCGGGCTGCGTCCACGGATGGCGGCCCGAGGAGGAGTTGCCCGAACCGGAGACCTTCGTACAGCCGGCCAACGTGACCGCGGCTAACAGCGCGGCGAGGAACGAAGTGATCCTGACGCTCATGCCATCCCCCGTTCTTCATCCGGTTGCGCAAGCATTGCTTCGGGATCGATCCCGCGCTGCTCGCAAAAATCCCGATAGGCGTTCGGAGCGATCTCCGACGGCTTGATCTCACTTCGCCCACCCCAGAACACGTTGGTATAGGAAAACTCCACTCCGGCCTCCCGCAGATGCCGGTCGATCGCCGCTTTATGGGCGAGCACGACCGGCTTCTCCATTCCGTGCGCGACCGCCATGACGTTGACCTCGTGAAACTCGGGGCCGCCTTCCCGCCAGTAGGCATGGGTGATCACGTAATGCCGCCCGACCTCGCGGCCGGCCCGAGTTTCCAAGCCGGGCGGCACCGCCCAATGGAAGAGCGCGTTATACCTGGTCACGCGTTCGTTTCCGGCCGTTGGCTTTACGTGCTCCAGAAAGGTCGAAAACCGCCCGATCACGCCCAGCTCCTGAAGCTCCCGCGCGACGTCAACGAACGCTTGGGGATCGACGCCCGCTTCGCGAGAGCGGGCCGCCCACAGGTCACGCACGAGGTCCTCGGGCGCAAACTCTCGCTTGAGCGCGACCAGCACGCGCCACTGCAGTTCGGAAAGCTCGACGATCGAGGTATCCAGAGGCCTCGCCGGCTCGTCGGCACGCGCCCCCGGCTCGAGCCCCCGCCGGCGAACGTGCCCGACTCCCAGCGCGAAGAGCATTTTGGCCGGCATGATCCTAAAACGTTGCGCGCCGACTTGGCGGCTCAGCCATTGCGCGTGCTTGCGCAGTGAGAAGCCTTGCGGGACTTTGAGCGTGGTCCACAGCCGGTAGCTGCTCCCGGCCGACACGGAGTCGGTAGATCTGATGACGACGTGGCCGGAGAACGGGTCTTCGCGGTACATGTAATCGAAAGCCGCGTCGAGCTTGTCGGCCGGCACTTCCCACGCACAGAGGGCGCCGCGCGCCAGGCTCGTGGAGAGCAGCGTTTGGCGGACGCGCCGAATCGTGCCGGCCTGCAGCATCGCAACGATTCGTTCGATGACCGTCTGCACGCCGACGCCGCTGCGCGTGGCGATCTCGCCGAAGGGATCGGCTTGAAAGCCCGCCAGGCGATCTTCCGAGATCGCGAGGATCGCGGCGTTAATTGGGTCCGATATCGTGGCCGGCGTCTGCGAGGCGGCCGGCGTCATTGAACTTGGTTAGAGTTGAACGTCGCTAACACCGGTGGCGTACAGGTAGTTTTGTTCGGCCGTGTAGACGCCATAGAGGGCCGTAATATATGCCGACTGCGCGGTACTGAGGTTTGCTTCAGCGGTGACGACGTTGAGAATCGTCGACGCTCCCACCCGGTATTGCGCCTGCGTCGCATCGAGCGAGACTTGCGCCGACGTAAGCTCCGTCCTCGCCTGCACGAGCGACGCCCGCGATGAAATCAGCGTCGCCAAGGCGGAGCGCACGTCCGACTCGACCGTGAGCCTCGTCGTGTTGAGCGTGGCCAGCGCTTGATCGAGCTGCGATGCCGCAACGGCGACGTTATAGTTGGTCAGGCCTTGATCGTACAGCGGCACGGTTAGGTTCACAGCGATGGATTTGTCGTTGGACCAAGCCGGCGGTCCGGGACACTCGGAAACCGGATATACGTTTCCCGATTTAGTTTCGTTCGTGGTCGAATAACAGTTGATGAAGGTCCGGCCGAAACCGTCGTTACCGGAGGCCGTCAGAACCGGAAACCGGGCCAGTTTCGCATAACGGACGCCCTCCTGATCCGACTGGACGGTATACGCCGCCGCAATATAATCGGGACGCATAATCAACGCGCGCTTCAACGAAGCCGCATAGGTGGGATTCGGAACGGGCGGTTGTGCCCGCAGCGACTTCGGCACGACCATGGCATCGGCGTCGAGCCCGAGCGTCGTCGCAAACGTTCCCTGAGCGCCGATCGCGACGCCTTGCGCGGTCACCAGATTTCCCTTTGCTTGCGCGGTCTGAAACTGCGCTGCCGCGATGTCCGAGCGCGGCGCCGCTCCGTTTCGAATCTGCGCCGCGACCGAAGCCTCGTTGACCTCGAACTCGTGAACGAGCTGCGCGTCGGCGGTTACGGTCGCGTTATCTTCGAGCACCGCATAGTAGGAGTTGGCGATGTTGAGCGCCAGCGTCTGGAGATCGCGCAACAGCGTCGCACGGCCCGCGATATCGGCCTCCTTGGCCGAACGGATTGCTGCGATGGTCCGGCCGCCGTCATAAATCAGCTGCGTAATCGAGATGGTGGCCGACTCGCTGGAAACCGTGCTCCGACTATAGACTCCGAACGGTGCTTTCGTCGCGGTACTGAGCGGCACGAGGGCACCGGGGGGCGGGCTCGGGCTGCTTATCGCACCCGACGAGCCGTTGGTATACGACTTTGCTGCCTGGGCGTTCCCGGTCACCGCTGGGTAGAGCGCCTGCAGCTCCGACGTATATTTCGCATGGATTGCGGCCCACTGCGCGTTATCGTTGGCGAAGACCGGCGAAAGGGCGACGCCGATCCGAACCGCGTCGGCGAGCGAAATCGATTGTGGGACGCCCTTTTTCGGCGTCAGCTGCTCGACGTCGGGGGCCGGCGTTCCGTACGCGGGATAGGGAAGCGGGGTCCCGCTGATCGTAGGCTCGGGCTGAGGCGAGGGCATCTCGACGCCGGGAACGACCTGAGTCTCGCTTTGAGCGGGAGCGTTCTGTGCCAGGCCGACGCCGGTCACGAAGCCGCCGAGCACGAGGGCGGCGACGATCGTTCGAGCGGAACGTTTTCGCCTCACCATCAATGCACCGCGCCTGCGCCCGAAGGACCCGACGAAGGCGCGTTGGCTACGGCGACGAGGCTACCATCCTTAAGAGCGTCGGGACGCGTCGTAATCACCATCATCCCCGGCTGCACCCGAGGACCGATGACTTGTGCCAGCGTGTCGGTTTGGACTCCCAGGCGAACGGGGACCGCTTCGGCCTTACCGCCGGAGATCACGTAGACGACGCTGCCGGTGGGAGTCGCAGCCACCGCGCTGCGCGGGACGACGGTGGCCCCGACGGCTCGTTCCTTCGTCACCGTGACGGTCACCAGCATCCCGCCGCGCAACAGGTAACCGGGATTCTGCAACTCGAGGCGAGCCAGATATGACAGCGTCCCGGAGGTCGGCACGGCGTTCACCGTACCGATCGGAGCGCGGAAGTGCTTTCCAGGCAACGACGAGGACTCGAACGACACGACGCTTCCCGAATGAACGTAGGGGAGGTCGTCGTCAGGCACGTTGACGTTGATCCACACGCGATCGATGCGAGCCACCTGGAGAATCGGCGAAGAGGGTGAGGCGTACGCCCCCGGATCGAGCAAACGATTCGCGACGACTGCATCGTACGGAGCGTACAGGTAGGTCTGCGACAACTGAGTGCTCAGGACGCGGGCCTGGGCCGCGGCCGCCGCCGCCTGCGCCTGCTGCGACCGGACGCCCTGAAGGCTGACGACGTCGTTGCGCAGCCCCACGACGGCGTTATTGTAGGCCTGCTGCGCTTGAATGTAGTTCGCCTGAGACTGCTGCAGCTGCGTCTGGGAGACGTAACCCTGCCGGTAGAGCTGCCGGTTTTGATCGAAGACCAGCTTCGCGTTTTGGAGTGCGGCCTTCGCAGTTTGAAGGGTTGCCGCATTGGTCTGGGTCTGAACCGGATAGCCGACTACCGCGCCCTGCGCCGACGCCGAAGCCTGCGCGGCCTGTGCCTGCGCTTGCTCGAGCTGAGCCTGGAGCGTGGAGGGATCGATCGTCGCCAGCAGCGCGCCTTTCCTTACCATGTCGCCGATATTCACGTTGATGGTCTTAATCGTACCGCTCTGCTGAAACGCCAGGGTCGACTGGTCCAGGGGCGAGATCTGCCCGTCGAGCGTCACATAGGTAGCGATGTTCTGCCGGGTGACCGCGGCAGCATCGACGCTCAGCGGCATCGGTCCTGGGGGCGGCTTCTTCCCGCATGCGACGAGCGCCGGCGCGGCTACGGCCACCGCGAGCGCGAACAGCGTCATCCTGAGCATCTGCTTCAAAACCCGATCCTTCATGGTCTCATATACGGCGAGCGGTGCCATTTGATTCAAGCATTAATCGGCCCTGTGGTAAGAACCTCAGCATGAGGTGAACGGCTGCAAGGCGTATCTCCCCGTGGCATGAGCGCGAAACTCGACATCGGCCGCTCGTACAGTCTCCAGAGCCGCGTCGAGGAGTGGATGACGGCCGAAAAGACCGGCAACAAGGGCGTCGACGTGCTCTCCACGTCGGTGCTGGTTCAGATGGTCGAGACCGCGGCGATCCACTGCATCGAGCCCATTTTGAGCGCCGGCCAGGTAACCCTCGGTACGCATATCGACCTGGAGCAGAGTAAGCTGGTTCCTGTTGGTTTTATCGTGAGGACTCAGGTCGAAGTCGTCATGCTCGACGGGCCGCGCGTCAGCTTTGCCGTCCACGTTTTCGACGAGCAGGAAGCCGTCGCCGAGGGCGCCCACGAACGCTATATCATCGACAAGGCCAAGTTCCTGGCGAAGCTTCGTGAAAAGCTCGCCTGACTATCCTATAAGGCCCCTGACCTCTCACTGCAGGGGAGGCAATCGGCCGTTCCCGAAAAGGGCTCAACGGGCAGTGCCGGAGCTCGTCCCCGAGGGCCGGTCAAGGCATTCCCATAGGTCTCATAACAGCTAGGAGGACACATTGAAGCGACTGAGCACTGGAGTCCTGGCCGCGCTAATGGTAGCCGGACTCGGACTCAACGCGGTCGCAGCCCAGACTAGCGCATCGCATGGCAACATTGGAACCAACGCGATCGCGCAAGATATGGGCGCGAACCCTGCTCCGCCGGCGAACTTCGGTTCCCCCCCGTCGGGGCAGTATCCTATTCTCTACAACGACCACCACGTCTACTCTAAGCCCGATATTCTGAAGCAAGGCCGCGTCCTTGCCGCACTGGTGCGGGGCGGAACGCTCTTAATTCCACTTCGCTCGATGTTCGAGCAAATGGGCGCAACCGTGTCATTCGACGCGAGCACGAAGACTGTGACGGTCAGCAAAGCCGGAGCCGAGGTCAAAGTGACCCTCGGCAAACCGGAGGTCATCATCAACGGTGAGTCGCGTCCGCTGGACGTGCCTCCGATGATGTATCAGGGCGTCGTTCTCGTACCGGTCCGAGTCATCTCGGAAGGCATGGGCGCGTACGTTCTGTGGGTTGCCGACAAGCGTCTCGTTGTCGTGCGTTACATACCGCCGACACCGCCGCCGACCCCGGCACCTCCGCCTCCGGCACCACCGCCGCCGCCGCCGCCCACACCCACGCCCACTGCGGCACCGTACTACGACTTCTACGTAGCCGGCGATTACATCATTTCGCCGAAGATCTACAACGAGTTCGTTCCCGGAGCCTCGAGCAACAACAACAACAACGGCTTCTCGTATCGTCTCAAAGGCGCTATCGAGATTCCCGTGATGAACCTCCCATGGATGGTAGCAGTCGATTACCGGCAGTGGAACTGGGAACACAACTGCGGTGGCACCGGAGATCCCGGATGCTACGTTACAACGATCGGCGGACTCGGCCAGTCGGCAGTTCCGTCGTTCAATGGAAGCGACTACGACTTCACCGCGGCGCTAGGTCTACGAATCCTACAGCCACGGATCTATCTCGCAGGCGCCTACATGTCGCGTAGAAACAACTACGGCTATCCCACGGAGAACGGCGCAGGCGTCGGCCTCGAGAAGCTCCCCGATCTCGATCGGACCTTCTCGTTCTACGGCAACATCTACTACTTCTTCGACGTGCGCGGCAACTACGGGAGCGTAGCCGGGGCCTGTTCCCCATCGACGTCTCCTTGCACGTACGACGTGGGCTATAACGTCCTGAAGTACGACATCGGCGTCTCCTACACGTTCCCCGGGTTCCCGCTGTACTTTGAGGCGGGCTTCCTGGGCGATCGCGGTTACAACCTCTACGCCGCACCGATCGGTTTTTCGGAGAGCGGCCCGTACGCTGGTATCGGCCTGAAGATCTAAGCTTCAGACCGCCACGGCAAAGGAAAAGCCTCCGCTCACGCGGAGGCTTTTTTCTTACGAAGGCCGGATTTAGTCCAACTCGTTGTCGCCGGCGGCCTCGATTACGTCAGTAAACTTCCTTCGGCCCCCGGCTCCTAGATTTGGACTAAATCTGACCTTCGTAGTTTACTTTTTAGGGCAGCGGGCTCGGTGAGGGATCGATCCGCGTTAGGGTGCTTGGGTCTTCGGGTGCGGACGATCGCTCGACGCACGGAGGCGTGATGATTTCAACGTCGGGCCGGCCGGGCGCCGGCGAAGGCGCCGGAGTAGCGTTGGACATGGCCAACGGCACGGCATCGAGCAGCAGCGGCGCGGGGCAGATTTGCGCCAGTCCGAACCAGTGCTCGGTATAACCCTGTGCGATCGTGGTCTTCATCGTCTTACCAAAATAAGTGTTGCCGTACTTCGCGGCGAGCACATGCATGAACTCCCACGTCACTTGCTGCTCGGGTTGAGTGTACACTTTTCGCAACACCAGCACGGCGAGATAATAGGAGCGCGCCAGCTCGGGGTCGTTGGGATACTTCGCGGCCCATTTCCGCAATGCGTCGGTCGCAAAATCGAGTTTCGCGATCAAATGCGGATCGGTCGTATACGCTCCGGCGCTAATCGCACCATCTTTATAGGTGTTGTCGATGCCGAGATAACTCATCTTCATCCGGCCGAAATACTCGTCTCCCGGCGCCGAACTGTTGAACTCTTCGCATTTGAGGTGCGCCCACTTACTCTTGGTCGCGCCGCAGAGATCCTTCGAGGCAGGCTGGCTAGTGGTCGCCGAAGGTTGCGGGGTTGCCGCGACGGCGGGCGTCGCAGGCTGCGGCAGCGTGAAAACGAGAATCCCGCTCGCTAAAACAAGCGTGTACGACAACGCAGATAACGTAGGTCTCACGGGTACTATTTTTCCTCGACGGTTCAGCCTCACCCTTCTATTAACGGCCGCGTAAGGGGCGTTTGTTAGCCGCCGCGAACGACGCAAAATGGCTCGCTCTATTGCGGTCGCGGCGCTGCAGCTCGCCGCGCACGATCGCGGCGACTCGCACGCGGGGCTCGAACGAGCCCTTGAGGCCACCCGTCTCGCCGCGCGTGAAGCCGATCTCGTCGTGCTTCCGGAAGCAACATTCCCCGCTTACGTGCTCGGCAAAGTACCGCTTGGTGCGCACGAAGCGCAAGATGCCATCGAGCGTTTACGCGTTATCGCTCGTGAAACGTCAACCGTCATCGTTGCCGGCGCCGCCGTCTTGCGCGATGGGCGCGCGCGTAACGCCGCCGTCGTCATCGACGCGGACGGTTCGCTTGCCGGCCACGCGGACAAGCTCTTTCTTTGGCACTTCGACCGGCGATGGTTCGAAGACGGGCAGCGCTTAGCACCCGTTGCGACCAAGATCGGGCTCCTCGGCGTGCTGATCTGCGCCGACGGACGACTTCCTACGATTTCCCGTGCCTTAGTGGATCGCGGCGCCCAGGTGCTCGTCATGCCGACGGCATGGGTAACCAGCGGCCGCGACCCTCACGCTTTGGAGAACGTGCAAGCGGATCTTTTGGCTCGCGTCCGCGCTTACGAAAACCACGTGCCGTTCATCGCCGCCAACAAGTGCGGCAGCGAACTCAGCATGGTCGCGTACTGCGGCAAGAGCCAGGTCGTCGACGGCGACGGCGAGGTCGTCGCGGTTGCGAGCGAGCGTGAAGCGGAAACATTGAGCGCGACGATCACCCTCGGCGGCGAGCGACGGGCCAGGGTTGAAACCGTGCATCCGCCCCTGCGTCAAAACTACCCGGCCGTGCCGCTCCGCCTCGCGATTTCGTACGAAGCGCTGCCGGCCGACGTCGACGAACGGTTGGACCTGCTGGACGACGCTTATGCGATCTCGAGCACGGACTCCAGCCGGCTCGAGCTGCTCGACCGAACGATTCCGTCGGCGCCGGTTGACGACCGCACCGTTCTCGATCCCGGTGGACTCGTGCCATACCGTCGTGCCGGTTACGGCCTGTTTTGTTGGACGAGCGACATCGGTCCGCCGTGGCTAGTGCGCATCGCGCGAGCTCGCGCCGTCGAGTTGCGCGTCTATCTCGTCGTCTTCGACCGCTCGGCCCAACGCGCGTTCGCGGTCGATCCCGACGGCGCCGTCGTTGCCGGCACGTTCGCGGAGTACCGCCTGGCAAGCTTTACGTTCGATCCGCGAAAGACTGCCGAGATGGTCGTGGCGCCCGGCACCGACGTAGCCGAAGGCCTCGCTCGCGTGGAAGCCATCGTCGCAGACGGCGCATCCTGAGCAGCCCACTGCGAACGATCGCCGTCCTCGCGCTGGCCGCGCTGGCGCTGGCCGGCGCCGCCGCAAGAACGCAGCGATCGCATCTGGCGACGGCTACCATCGCTGCGTCGCGCTGGCCGTACTTGCCGGGCAGTGTGCTTCCGCTTCGGGTCGATGGAATCGCGCCGCCATATTCGATCTCGATTCTGGGACCGGGGCGACTGCTACACGGCGACACGTACGCCGTTCCCGTTACGAGCCAGGCCGGAACGGCATTGCTGATCGTGGGAAATCAGGCGGGAATCGGAACGACGCGGCTGCGCATCGGAGCGGCCCCCATCGCCCGCCCGCTCTTGCTCGTGGCATCCTACGACGAGGGACTCGTTCTTCACGACGAACGGACCTTCTCGGTCGTCGGCGTGCTCGCCACCGGTGGAGTTCCGAGCGACGTGGCCGTCGATCGCGCGGGCGAAGCCGCCATTACCGACACTCAAGGAAACTCGCTTACGCTGGCGGCCTTTGGCGGGCCGTGGGGCGTAACTCGCATCGACGACGTCGCGCTCGGCGACGCAGTAGCAACCGACGACTCGCTGCACGCGATGTTCGTCACCAATAGAGATTGGCACGGCAGCGGAGCGCTGACACGGATCACCGCTGCCGAAGACGGCGGCGTGACGCACGTGAGCACCGGCGAAACGGCAGAGGGTATGGCGGTGGACGAGCGCCGCCAGATCGTTTACGTCGCCAACACCAACGACGGAACGATCGCCTTCGTGGATGCCCGGTCGATGCGTGTCATTCGGCGGTTTCCAGCGGTCGCTCGCGTCTTTTCGCTGGTCCTGTCCCGCGACGGCAAGCGGCTGTACGCGATCTCGAACCGGGCCGCGGACTCACCATTTGGACAGGCCGGGGAGGCGATCGATATCTCGCTGGACGGTCCGCTGCCGCGCATCGTCGCTCGCAGCGGAAAGCTTTCGTTCCCGCTTGGCGTCGCGCTGGATGACGGCACGAATACGCTCTTCGTCGGCGACGAGGATCGCGGTACCGTCAATGTGCTCGACGCTCGAACTTTGCGACCAAAACGCGCCGCGCTTCCCACGTGCTCCATCCCGTGGAAATTGACGCTGGACTCGACGAGCGAGCGGCTCTACGTTCCTTGTGCCGGCGACAACGAGGTCGACGTCTTCGACGCGCGCACGCTGCGGCGAGTCGCGCACGCGCCGTTCGCGACGGGCAGCTATCCGCTCGCCGTCGCAGAATGGCGACCATGATTGCGCTCTTCCTCGCCGTTGCGCTCTTGCCGGCGCATATCGAGCCGGGGTCGCCTTTTCCACACATCCTCGAACAGGCTCCCACGATCGAAAGCGTCGCGCCGGGCGTCGAATACGGCGATTACCAACTCCTGACGTCCATCGGGCTCCTCTCGGTTCACGTCGTTGCCGTCGAACCGCGGCGCGGCGACGTGCGGGTCGAGAACGTGCTCGCCGATGACGCGCTCGACTCGCGCGGCGAGACCGTCGGGTCGATGGCGAAACGAACCAAAGCGGTGGCCGGAATCAACGGCGATTACTTCGATATCGGCAATACCAACCGGCCGGAAAACATCGTCGTTCGCAGCGGCGTGCTCTTGCAGGTTCCGTATAAGCGGTACGCGCTGGCGATTACTCGCGACGGAACCGCGCATATCGCCGAGTTCTCATTTTCGGGAGAGCTGCACGTCAACGAACGCACCCTCTCGCTCGGCGGCATCGACGAGTTGCCGCCGCCCAACGGCGGTCTCTCGCTGCTGACGCCGCAGTACGGACACGTTCGTCCCGAAGACGACGTAACGCTCGTAAACCTCGAGCCCCTCTCCGGAACGCCGCCGCTTGCGCGCTATCGCGTAACCGGCATGGCCGATAATCTCACGACGCAACCGCCGGGCTATTACGTCGCGATCGGACCCAGCGAGTACAGCGCCGTCGACGCCTTCGATGCGGGCGCCGTCGTCGAAGCCGGCGGCACGCTCGAGCCGCTCGATCTGGACTCGATCGCAACGGCGATTGGAGGCGGACCGCTGATCTTGCGCGACGGTGACTGGTACGACGACGGCGACGGGCCGAACGGAAGGGAGTTTTCCAAGCGCATCCCGTGTTCGGGCGCGGCAATCGCGCCCGATGGACGCCTCTTCCTGATCGAGGTGGACGGTCGCCAGCCCGAGTTCAGCGTCGGTTTGAAACGGCCGGAGTTTGCCGCGTTGATGAAAGCGCTGGGCGCGACCGAAGGGCTCGCATTCGACGGGGGCGGTTCTTCGACGATCGCTATCCGGCGATTAGGCGAGAGCGAAGCCGCCATGACCAGCTCGCCCTCGGACGGCATCGAGCGACCGGTCGGCGATGGTCTTTTTGTCTACAGCACGGCGCCGGTTGGGCCGGCGGTCCGCCTCGTCGCGCGGCCGACTGTCGTTCGCGCGGTTCCGGGTGCCGAGGTCCCACTGCGCATCGCGGCGGTCGACGCAGCCAATCACGTTGCCGCCCGCCAAGGTCCGGTTCGGGTAAGCATCGCTCCACCGTCGCTCGGCGATTTCCGAAATGGGGAGTTCGTCGCGCTCCACCCCGGGTTGGGTCACCTGCTCTTGCGCGGCGATAATTTACAAGGCGACGTTGCGGTGGAGGTCGACGCGGCGCCCGCGCGGGCGCGAATTACGCCCGCGCACCCAAACGTCGATTCCGAGTCAATCGTTGCGCTGCTCCCGCACGCGTATGACGCGGACGGTTATCCACTCCATCTACCCGCCTCGCTGCCGTGGAGAGCCACCGCGGGTTCGATCGACGATCGTGGCGAGTTCCACGCGGGGTCGCGGGACGCCGACGTGACGGTACGAATCGGAGATGCTCTTGCGGTCGCGCGAGTGACGGTGGGGTCACACGACGAGGGGCTGCCCTTTGCGCAGCTCGCCCACTTCGTAACGATTCCTCGCGGCGGTCAGGGGCAGCTCGCAAAAGATGCCGGTTGCGGCACCTGCGTCGAACTGCGCTTCTCGTTTTCCGGCAACGAACGAGCCGCCTACGCCATGGCCGACATAGCGCTTCCCAACGACACGATCGGCCTCACGTTCGATCTGCAAGACGACGGCAGCGCCGCACGGCTGCGCATCGCCCTGCGGAATGAAATCAACGAGGACGTTTTGCTCGATGCAACTCGGCTCGGCGAGGTTGGCTGGAGGAAGGTGGTCGTGCGTTTTCCGGTCGATTCGCAGGCCTCGCGGCTGATCGCCATCTACGTGCTGCCATCCAAAGGCATCGAGCTTTCCGAGGGCAGCGTCGTCCTACGCAACGTTCGCGCGATTGTGGCGGGGCATTAGGAGTCCCAGCCCGACGAGTCCGCCGAGCACGAGCAGCGAGCCGGCCGCCACGACGGCGATGTTGGGCGTCCAAATCACCTCGATCGATGGATAGCTCGTAACGTCTGCCCGCAGCCAGAGGCCACCGGCGCGGACCGCTTCGCCGCGGGCGCTCAACACGATGCCATGCGGCAACGGCCGATCGTTCTCATCGTCGACGGCAAAAAGGACGGCCGATTGGCCGGGGGCAGCGGGATCGTGCAACACGACGGCCGCCTGCGCGGGTGTGAACAGGATCGCCTTGACGACGCGCCGCGCGGCGGGAACGTTGAAGGAATCGAAGGGCACGTCCATTCCGGCGATCGTTTGCCGCGCTTGCATCAACAGCACCGGCGACAGAAAGGCTCTACCGTTTGGCTGCGTAACCGTCAGCCGGCTGCCGAGAAGGTCGCGAACTTCCACGTCGACCACGTCGCGCGGCACGGCACGAAGGATAAAGTTCCCGGCATTGCGCGCGGGTGCCCCGACCTCCAACGGCGCGTGCAACGGGCGATCGAGCCTCACGACGATTGGTCCGGCTCGATCTTCACCCGCGAGCGGAAAGGAGAGCGTGCCGACATCCTCAACGCGAACGCGTTCGCCCGGCGCGCCCACGACGTCGCGGTCGTCCGGCGCGAAGAGACCGGTAGCCACGCCGGCCAGGCCCATCGCGACCGCGCCCAAGGCAACGGCCACAATCGCCAGGCGCGAGCGCGAACTCCGTACCGCCTTCCACTGCTTTCGGCCGGTAACGACGACGACGATCGCCAGCGCAGTCAAAGCGACGTTGTACCATCCGGCGTGGTACGCCGGCCGGCCGGGCAGCCAAATCTCGACGATAACGGCGGCGACGACGACCAGCGCCGTTGCCAGAAACCAATTCAACGCGCGCGCACCGCAGCCACCGCCGCGCGCATTTGGTCGAGCGTCAACGGGCCGTCGAACGCGCGAATCACGACGCCTTGGCGATCGAGGATGACGGTCGTCGGTAACCCGACCGCGTCGAACGCGCGGCCATATTGTTGACCGCCGTCGATCCAGATTGGGAAGCGGATCCCTAACGAGCCGGCAAAGGCTCGCGCGCGTTGCGGCGATTCACCTTCGTTGACGCCGACGACGGCGATACCGCGCCCCGCCTCGGCCTCGGCCAGGCGTTGGAGATCGGGCATTTCGGCTCGGCACGGAGGACACCACGACGCCCACAGGTTCATCACGACCAGCGATCCGCGATACCGTTCGAGCGAAACGGCGCGCCCGCCGTCGTCGCGTAAATCGAAGATGGGCGCGCGTTGGCCTGCCAGGCCGCTTGGACCGCCGGCCGCGGCTCGTTGGGTAACCAAGTATGGCTCCGCTACGTAAACGGCGACGGCCAGCGCCAGCGCGACGGCCGGCCAGATGATAAAGCGATGCACGGGTCAGCGCGATTCTTCCGGCATGCGCACCGCGTCGCCTCCACTAGGTCCCGTCGCTCTGGCGGACGAAACGGCGACGGCGTGCCTGCCACGATTCTTGACGGACGCGCGCTCGCCGCAGATCTGCGCACGGAGCTCGTCGCGCGCACGAATGTGTTGCGCGAGCGCGGGCTTGCGCCCAGGCTAGCCATCGTCTTCGTCGGAGAGAACGAGTCGAGCCTCGCATACGTGCGCAATCTCACGCGTACCGGAGAGCGGGCCGGCATTAGCGTCGCGGTTTCGCACCTTCCAGTCAGCGCGTCGGTTGACCAAGTTCGCTCCGAGCTCGAAAACCTTCGTGACGATCCTACGACGCACGGCGTCATGCTCCAACAGCCGCTGCCGCCGCATCTTTCCATCCGCGAAATCGCCGACGCAATTCCGCCGCATAAGGACGTTGACGGTGCGCATCCCACCAACCAAGGCCACTTGGCTTTCGGAAGCGGAACGGAATACGTGCCCGCAACGCCGGCCGCCGTGATGCTGCTGCTCGAGCGCAGCCCGCACTGGCCGCTCCGAGGACGGCGCGCCGTGATGATCGGACGCTCCATCGTCGTCGGAGCCCCGGTCGCGATGCTGATGCTGGCGCAAAACGCAACGGTCACCGTCTTGCATAAAGAATCGTCCGCGCTGCAGCCTTACGTGAAGCTTGCCGAGATCGTAGTAGTCGCCGCCGGCGTGCCGGGACTGATACGTGGCGAAGACCTGATGCCGGGGGCTACGGTCATCGACGTCGGCACGACGCTGGTGGACGGCGCTCTGCGCGGTGACGTCGACTTTGAAAGCGCCGTCGCCGTTGCCGGTGCGATCACACCGGTTCCGGGCGGCGTCGGCCCGGTTACCAACGTTGCTCTGCTCCGCAACGTGGTCAAGGCGACGGAATACGCGGCGGCAGGTCGAAGCGCATATCGGTGAATCCGCTTCTGCTCGACCTCGAGCAACAGGCCCGCAAGGACGGCGTGCCCGTCGTTTCGCGCGAATTTGGAGGCCTTCTTTCGACGCTCGTCACCGCGATGCAGGCGAGTCGGATCTTGGAGGTCGGCACGGGCTACGGGTATGCGACGCTTTGGATGGCGCTCGCGCAGCCGCGGATGGGCAGGATCTGGACGATCGAATCGGACGTCGCGCGCACCGACGTCGCGCGCGCTTATTTCCGCCGCGCGGGCGAGGACGATTATATCGAGGTCTTCAACACTCCGGCACTCGAGTTGCTCGAGAACTTTCCCCATCGCAACTTGGACATCGCATTCGTCGCCGCCAACGAAGGCGCGTATCACGCCTATCTCGAGTTGCTGATCCCCATGCTCAAGCTCTCGGGGCTCGTCATCTTCGACCACGCCATGCGCGCGCCGCGGGACTTCAGCGACGCGTTCCTGCAGCATCCCGGGTTGGATGCGACGATGCTCGGATTGGGCGATGGGATCGCCATCGGCGCGCGGCGGAAATGACGAACCCGGAGGCGTTCAAGGACGCGATGCGCCACGTTCCCACCGGCGTCACGGTGGTCACCAGCCTCAAAGACGGCGAACCGCGAGGCATCACGGTCAACTCGTTTGCCAGCGTTTCGCTCGAACCGCCGTCGCTGCTGATCTGCGTGAACCGCGAGGCTCGCAGTTACTTATTCATTTCGACGTCTCGCATCTTCTGCGTCAACGTGCTCGCGGGCAGCCAACGCAACCTCGCGGAGCACTTTTCGGGAAAAGTGCGAGAGCTTCAGTTTGACGGCGTCGGGTATGCGATTGACGCCACGGGCGCGCCGGTTCTCGACGGTTCGATCGCGCACTTCGACTGCGAGGTGGCGCAGGAGTACAACTTCGGCTCGCACTCGATTCTGATCGGTAACGTTCTCTCGTGCAAGTCGCGGTCCGGTTCGCCGCTGGGATACTTCAACGGCGGCTTTCACGACTTCGGCATCCACGTAGACTAGTGGGCTAAAGGAGCGTTCCTTGCTGCGATCGGAGACTTTCGAGGTCGGTCCACTGGCCTGTAACTGCACGATCGTCGCCGACGACCGCACCGGCGAGGCGATCGTCGTGGATGGGGGCGACGGCGTCGACGACGTCGTCGCGCGGCTGCGCAAGAACAACTGGCGCGCGAAGCTGCTGGTGCACACCCACGCGCACATCGACCACATCGGAAACGTCGGGCGCCTGCGCGAGCTGACCGCGGCGAGCGCCTTGCTTCATCCGGCCGATCTGCCGCTCTACCATATGCTCGCGCTGCAGGCGCGCTGGCTCGGTCTCATCGAGGCTCCGGCGATCGTGAACCTCGACGGCGACCTCCACGACGGCGACGTGCTCGAGAGCGGAGCCGTGCGCCTCGAAGTGCTTCACACGCCGGGCCACACCCCCGGAAGCGTCTCCTTTGCGCTGCGCGGCGACGCCGAGACGACGTTGCTGACCGGCGATACGCTGTTCGCAGGCTCCATCGGGCGGTGGGATCTGGGCGGCACGTCGATGGAAGATATCGTCACCTCGATCCAAACCAAGTTGATGGACTTCGGCGACGCCACGACGGTGGTTCCAGGGCACGGCCCGTTCACAACGATCGGCATCGAGCGCCGCTCGAACCCGTACCTGCGTGGATGATCGCGAGAAAAAGCGGCGGTTTTTTGCCGGCATCGCGCTCGACGATGCGGCCCGTGCGCGCTGCGCGGGCGTCTCCGAGGGATTGCAACGAACCGGTTTTGCCGCGAAGTACGAATCAGCCGAAAAGTTTCACGTTACGCTGGCCTTTTTGGGCAACGCCGGTGCGAGTCAGGCCGACGCGATCGAGGCGGCGCTCGACGGCGTTGCCGCGCAGAACGCGCCGTTTGCGCTAACGCTCGATAAGATCGGTGCCTTTCCACACGAGCGTCGGCCGCGCGTCGTGTATATCGGAGCCCGCGAGCAAGGCGCATCGTTTCGAGCGCTGGCGCAAGCGGCGCGAGTCGCCTATGCGGCGCTCGGCTTTGTGTTCCACGACGACTCGGTAGCGCACGTCACGATCGCGCGGGTCAAAGACCCTCGTGCGCCGCTTCGGTCGATCGAGTTCGCCCCGATCGCTTTTGAAGTAGGCACGGTATCGCTCTTCGAGTCGATCTTCGACGCCACGGCCAACACCTCGCGCTACGAGATCGTCTCGAGCGCCGAGCTGTCGTGCTGAGGCATACCGCTACTCTTTTGAACGCGGATTGTAGGCGGTCGATGCGATGAAGTTGTTGCCGATGCCGTTGGTAAAGCTGTATTCGTGCGTGAGCTTTGTCGGCGAGTAACGATAGACATCCACTTCGCCTTGTCCGGAGATATACTCGCTAATCGTGGCCGTTGCGTACGTCGCAGAGTTCCCGTCGAGGTGCCCGACGAGTGCCTCACCGGCCAGCCCAAACGGACCGCCGACGAGGCTGCACGCCGGCTTACAGCCCTTGTACACATAAAGCTCGCCGCTCTGCCCCCCGGTCCCGCTCAGCGAGACCAGGTTGCCGGACCTATCGATGTCAAGGCTGCCGGAGTAGGGGTTTTTGTATCCGGTAGCAACGCTACCGGTACCAGCGCAGTGCTTGAAATAGATCAGGTATGCGGCAGCGGACTGATTCGTCGCGGCCGCCCAGCAGTCGCCGGAGCGGTCTAGCGCGACGCCCCAGACTTCTTGGATGGCCGCGTTGGTGAGGTTGGACGTGCAGCCGCCCGCGAGCGTGCAGACCGAGATGCTTCCCGAATACGTCTTACTGCCTTCATAGTCGAAGCTGTTGGCAACGGCAATCGTTCCAGTGGCCGCATCGGCGCTGGCGGCATCGTACGGATAGCCGTACGGGTCGCGGAAAGAGCCCAACTCGTGCCCGCACATCTCTGGGCCCTTGTAAACCACGACCTCGTCTGTCGGAAAGGCGGCCAAACCGATCAAATTCCCATTCGCGTCGACGGCGATGCCGTCGCCGGATCGGGGACCGGTCATCTGGCAAATCGGAGCCTTGTTACGGCGGTTGTTCGACGGGTAGCCCAAAATGATGAACTCGTCCGACCCGCGCGTGAAGTAGGCAACGTAGAGGCCGGCCTTCGCCGTCTCGGGTGCGTGAACCGGAGCTGCCGGAAAGCTTAGGCTGGAAATGCCGTTGCCGTTGCCGCCGCAACCCGCGAGCAGCACGATTGCTACCCAAACGCTCACAGTGCGGACGCGTTCTCGCGGCATAGCGGCTACCGAAGTTTGATGAGGACCTTGCCGCCGTCGCTGCCGTTGCTCGGAGCTGCTTCGGCAACGGGTTCGGGCTGCGGCGCAGATGCCGGCCGCGGCATCGCAGCGTAATCCGGAATCGCTCCGGACGAAACTTTTTCGCGGTAGTCGGCGATGGTGACGTGCAGCGCCTCGAGCGCGCGCTCGGGGTAATCTTTCTTCTTTTCGGGATACCCGTCGAGCTGCGATTCGATCTCGGCGGCGGTGATCGCGGCGGCCTCGTCAATCGTCTTTCCCTTTGCGATCTCGACGACCAGGCTGCAGGTCGCGGTACCAAAGCCGCACCCGGTCGTGAAATACGAGATGTCCTCGATTACCGCACCCGGGCCGATCTTCAAGAAGAAGTTGTACATGTCGCCGCATGAGTCGCTGAAGTACTCGCCGCTGGCCGTGGGATTCTCCATCGTGCGAAAACCGGTGCGCTCTTCGACGAGCATCTGAAACTTGGGGAAGTTCAACCTACCATCTCCTTGGGATGCAGTTCGAAGCGGCACTCTTTTCCGCCATGCGCTAAGGACTCCGTTTGTATATGCTCTCCGCCGAGCGTTTCGTCGATGACGTGATGGATGACCTGGCAGACCTCCGGATGCTCTTTGGCCGCCTCGGAATACGGGCAGCTCCGTTCGTGCAGCACGAAGCCGTCATCGATCAGACTATACTCGGCAACGACGCCGGTCTTGCGAAGCATTTCGGTGAGCTGCGCGACCCGTTGCTCAGGCTCGCTGGAGGTGACGGTCAGCTGCGCGCGCGCGATCGCGCGACGCGAGAGCCCGTCGAAAATCTGCGTAATCGCCGGCGCACCGAACTGATCCTTGACCTCGCGCAGCACCGCCGTAAGCATCTTGTCGTAGGCCTGCGGGAAGAGCCGGTCGGCGTCGGGAGTCAGCGAAAACTCGTACGTTGGCTTGGTGGGGCCGCGGCGGACCGACGTCTCCGTGACGAGGCCGTCGCGCTCGAGGACCATGAGCTGCTGGCGGACGGCATTGGGCGAGAGGCCGAAGACCTGGGCGAGGTCGGCGGCCGAGGCGGAGCCTCGCCGGCGAAGCTCGCTGACGATCTTTCCGCGCGTCGTCTGAAAGAAGCGGTCCGATTGCATCTTTAGGCGTTATCCTAGCACGAAGACCCTAGATAGTAAAGTTTCTCCTTGACTTTCTAAGAGAGCCTCGGCTAGGATAAATCGCATGCCCGACTACGGTCTTCGTATCACGAACCTCCGGTGCCAAGTCGCCGGCAAGGAAATCCTCAAAGGGATCGACCTCACCGTCGACCCGGGAAAAATCCACGCGCTCATGGGCCCCAACGGCAGCGGCAAATCGACGCTCGCCTTCTCGATTACGGGTCATCCTCAATATCAGGTGACCGGCGGAAGCGTCGAGCTCGATGGTGAGGACATGCTGGCACTTCCTCCGGATAAGCGCGCCCGCGCCGGACTCTTCCTCTCCTTCCAGTATCCGGCGGCGATCCCGGGCGTGAAGGTCGCGAACTTTCTGCACGCCGCTCGCCAGGCCGAACGGCCGGGTGACCTTCCGCCCGCCAAGTTTCGCGCACTTCTCTTGGAAAAAATGGAGCAGCTCGGCATCGATCCGTCGTTCATGGGCCGTTATCTCAACGACGGCTTCTCGGGCGGAGAGAAAAAGCGGCTCGAAATGTTGCAGCTCGCCGTGTTGGCGCCTAAGTACGCGATTCTCGACGAAACCGACTCGGGTCTCGACATCGACGCGCTCAAGGATGTCGGAAGCTCCATCGCCGCCTTACGCGCGAGCGAGGAGGGGCATCATACCGGATTTTTGATCATCACGCACTACCCGCGAATTCTTTCGTACGTCGTGCCCGACGTCGTGCACGTCATGATCGACGGACGCATCGTCAAGACCGGCGGTCACGACCTGGCGCATCGCATCGAGCGTGAAGGCTACGACAAGCTGCGCGAGGAGAGTGCGGTCGTTGCCTAGTCCGGCGCCCGCCGTCGCCGATCGCGACGGTGCGACGCGAGAACTCTACGACCGCGTTGCCGAGCTAGATCCGTCGCCACTCTCGATCGAGCAGCGGACGCGCGCACTCGACCGTTTCTTCTCCACACCAAGCGGTCGCGAAAAGCCGGGGCGTTTCTGGCGAGTCGACTTCGAGTCACTCGCCCCCGAGGCAAACGCGATCGACCTGAGCGCCGCAAACGTCCGCGTTGAAAATCACGACCCAGAAGTCTTCGTTTGCGACCTTGCGACCGCGGCGCGCGAACGTCCCGAACTCTTCGCGCGCGCTTTCGGCACCACCGGGATTGCGGCCACGAAGTTCGGCTCGCTGACGAAAGCCTTCGCGCAGTGCGGCGTCTTCGTGCACGTCCGCGCCGACCATGCTTGCGACGTCCCGGTCGTCATCCACTATACGGCACCCGCCGGAGCCGCGATCTTTCCGTGGAGCGTGGTATTGGCCGAACGCGGCGCACGCGTCACGATCGTCGAGCGTCTCGACGGCGGCGCCGGAGCCTTTCTCTGCGGCGCAACCGAAGTCGTCACCGAAGAGCGCGCGGACGTGCACTTTGCCGCCTTTCAGCACGCCGGCGACGGCGCGCGGATCATCTGGAACCGAGCCGCTCGTCCAGGACGCGAAGCGCGGATGTCGTGGGCATCGGCGGAACTCGGCGGCGAGCTCGCCGCCAGCGATCTTTCCGTTTTGATCGAAGCGCCGGGCGTGCAGGCGGAGATTACCGCAATCTTCTTTCCGCGCGGTACGGAGCACGTCGACGTGGTCAGCACCGTCGACCATCGCGCCGGTGATGCAACCTCCGAAACGCTCGTCAAGACGGCCGCGCTCGAGCGCGGACAAGCGCGCTTTCTCGGCAACATCCGCATCGCGCCGCACGCGCAGGGAAGCGACGCTCGTCTACGCGACGATGCGCTGCTGCTTTCGCCGACCGCGCACGTCGATTCGGTGCCCGCGCTCGAAATCGGCGCGAACGCCGTCAAGGCCTACCATGGCGCAACCGTCGGCGCTATCGATGCCGAACAAATCTTCTACATGGAGAGCCGGGGCCTGGAACGTGGCGCCGCGGAGCGTATGATTGCGCTGGGCTTCTTCGAGCCGGCCGTCGAGCGATTTCCAACCGTGCAGCTGCGCGATGAAATTCGCGCGGTACTGGCGGCAAAGCTTTCGTGACGCAAACGCTGCGCACCGACGCCAAAGTCGAGCGCATCATTGCCGATTTCCCGATTCTGGCGCGGCCGACTTCGCGCGGAAAGCGGCTGGTCTATCTCGACTCGGCCGCGACGTCGCAGAAGCCGCGGGCCGTCATCCAGGCGCTCGTGGATTACTACGAACAATATAATGCGAACATCCACCGGGGAGTCTATGAGATCGCGCAGCGCGCCACCGACGAGTACGAGCAGGCTCGCGTCAAGCTGGCACGCTTCATCGGCGCCAAGACTTCCGAAGTCGTCTGGGTCCGCAACACGACCGAAGCGATAAACTTAGTCGCCTATTCCTGGGGCGACCGGCACATCGCCTCAGGCGATGCGATCTTACTCACCGAGCTGGAGCATCATTCGGACCTCGTTCCGTGGCAACTGCTGGCGGCGCGCACGGGCGCCGAGCTGCGCTTCATTCCCGTCGACGCTCGCGGCATCCATATTCTCGACGACCTCGACCGGCTGCTCGACGGCTGCAAGCTCGTGGCGATCTCGCACGTCAGCAACACGCTCGGAACGATTGCACCGGTGGAGACCATCATCCCGCGCGCGCACGCTGCCGGCGCCGTCGTGCTGGTGGACGGAGCGCAGGGCGCGCCGCATCTTCCGCTCGACGTCAAAGCGCTCGACGCCGATTTCTACGCCTTTAGCGGACACAAGATGCTCGGACCGACCGGCATCGGCTGCCTCTACGGAAAGCGCGAAATCCTGGAAGCGATGCCGCCGTTTCTCTCCGGCGGCGACATGATTCGCAAGGTCGAGTACACGCAGACGACGTTTGCCGATCCGCCCCGCCGCTTCGAGGCCGGCACGAGCAATATCGCCGATGCCATCGCGTTCGGCGTGGCCATCGATTATCTAGACGCGCTTGGGATGCCGTGGGTTCGCGAACACGAGCGCGCGCTGACCGGCTACGCTCTGGAGCGCCTTGCAACGCTTGAGGCGCGCGGGCTCGCGATCTATGGACCGCGCGATCCGGAACGCAGCTCCGGTGTGATCTCGTTCAACTTCGCCGACATCCACCCGCACGATCTTGCCTCGATTCTGGACACCGAGGGCATTTGCATACGGGCGGGTCATCACTGCACGATGCCGCTCATGGAGAAGTCGGGGTGGGCCGCCACCGCCCGCGCCTCGTTCTACATCTACAACACCGAGGCCGACGTCGACGCGCTTTACGAGGGCCTGGAAAAGGCCGCGCGCGTCTTTCACGTTTAATGGACGACTTCTACCGGGATTACATCCTCGATCACTACCGCAGTCCGCGCAACTTCGGAACGCTCGAGCAGCCCGACGCATCGGCCGAAGACGTCAACCCGCTCTGCGGCGACCAGATTCGCGTGGAACTCAAGCTCGACGACGGCAAGATCAGCGACGTACGCTTTTCCGGAAAAGGCTGCGCCATCAGTCAGGCTTCGACTTCGATGCTGCTGGAAAGCGTCAAGGGAATGAAGCTCGCCGACGTCGCGAAGTTGCCCAAGGATGCCGTCTTGGAGAACGTCGGGATCGGTATCAGTCCGACGCGCATGAAATGTGCGATGCTGGGCTTGCGAGTCCTCAAGAGCGCGGCCATCGGCCGCCTCGCCGACTGGCCCGACGAAGAATAGATAGACGCCGCCTCCGCCGGGCGAGTGAACTCCGTCCAGGTTTCGGCCGGGAGGCCCCGATTAGCGCAAGCGCAACCGCGCACCGCAAGCCGAAGCGGAGACAAAGACCGGGGCATTGCCTATTACGGTTTGATCCAGTAGTGGTCGACTATTTCTAAACCGCTCGGGGCCGTCGCTACCGTGAACGTGCCGTAGTACTCGACTCCGCCCGACTTGACGTCGGCCGTCACCTGATAACCCGAGTTGCTCCCCGGCGTGGAGCGAATGGAGACGATCTGAGCCCCGCCGTTCATGAACGTTTCGCTCGGGCTGCCGCCCGCGAGATAAGTGCTCGCGGTAGCGCGGTCGCCATGCGCGAGCGCTTCGAGATAGGAGCGCACGAGCGAGACGGCCGGCTCATCCACCTGCGCTTTGGGCGGCGCGGCCGGCGCGGGGGTTACAACCGCGATCGGCCTCGATGTTGCGACGCTCGCCTTGCTTGTGGCCGCCACGTGCGGCAGCATTTGCCGCAACGACGGCGTCACGCCTGGAGGCGGCGTTGCACTGGAGACCGGCGTCGCGCGCGGGGCGTGCGTAGGAGTTGCCGGTTTCATGGTCGGCGCGAGATGTTTTGCCGGCGTCGGTTTGGCCGTCGGCGTTGGACCAGAACTCGCCGTAGACGTTGGAGCGGCACTCGGCGTGGCCGTGGCCGACGGTAACGGCGACGCGGCTGCCGGCGACGCCGACGGCAAAGGCGTCACCGGCGGTACGGTCGCTTCGGCGACCGTCGTTCGCGCCGGCTGCTGTGATCCGCCGAAGAAATGCGCGAGGACGCCGCCCAATAGAAGACCGGCCAGAATTACGACGAGGATGAGCGGGAAAACCGGGATTCCTCCGCCTGAGGGTTCGTCGTCGCCGCGCCGCCGGCGCGGCGGTTCCCTCCCGTTCAGCGTGTCAGCCGTTCGGCCAGCGCGTCGCGGAGCGCGGCTGGCAACGCCGCAACGAGCTCCGGCCGCTCGGAGACGAAGAGCACCGTCGCTTCCTTGAGCAGGTCGGGATTACTGCGTGCGTACGCCAAGAGCGCATCGGCGGCTCCGTTCTCGCGCCGCGCGATGCTCTCCAACGTCGTGCCGGCGCCCTCGGCCGCATCCTCGGAGGACTCGCCGCGTTCTCGAAACGCCGTAAAGACCGACTCCACGAACGCCGGATATGCTTCCGAGGGCATCGTCGAAATCCCGCGCTCGTAGAAAGCGGCGAGATCGGCCTCGTCAATCTTCGCGAGAAGCTTCTCGACTGTACCTACCAGCATGTCAGCCGGCACGTTCCCGAAGGACATCGGTCGATTCATTTATCCTTGGCAGCAGGCAGCTCCTCGATGCGGCAGAAATTGTCTTGCCATGATCCGAGTGAAGGTGCCGCTCGATCTCCATGCCGTCGCCCAAGGCGGCTCGAGCGCCTTTGCGCTTGCCACGCCGCTGCGCATTCGCGACCTGCTCGGATTTGCCGTTCGCGAAGTGATCGGGATGCGCGCTCCTCGTGACAAGTTCTCGCGCAGCGTTCATCGAACGCTGGCGGGCCTTGCGGCCGGCGACTTTACGGTCGACGTCAACGGGCGCAGCTTCGCCGACCCCGATGCCGTAGTCGTCTGCGACGGCATTGTTGACGTTCGTTTCTTTCTCAGCCAGCGACGGAGGATTGCTCCGCGCCGGACTTAGGGAGCCGACGGCCGCTCTTGCATCGGGTGATACTGTAGAAGAAAGTTCTTCTCGGCAGAAACGGAGCATACGATCAAACTCGCGCTCGTCTTGGTTACCGCGCTCCTGCCGGTGCTGCGGCCGGCGCTTGCGGATTTTCGGTACGATTTGGCGGGCGAGGACGTGTACCGAATCGAGTCTACCGCGACCGTTTCGAGAGTCTCGTACAGCGGCACCGAAGGCTTATCCATCAAGCAAGACGCCAAAGGCACGCGCTTTGAAGCGCGAGCGCACTACGTACGCTACTCCCCCGACGGCAAGAGCAACGCGGACGCCCGGTTCGTCACCGAGCTCCTTCCGAATGGCTCGTTCGAAGGGCGCCTCGACGACGATCCGGACTTTCTGACGATCCTCAACCAGCCATTTGCCGTGCAGCTCGACCCGGCCACGCTTCGAGATCTGCGCGAACTCCACGGCGGCGTTCCCTTCTCGGCAAGCTCTCCGCTCGGCGGCGACTCGGTGCTCCACGGTTCATTGCGGCCGGGTGCCGGCGGTCCGATCGACGGGCGCCCCAGCGTGGCAGTTCGTTTCCAAGCCGTTGGGCCGATGACCGGAACCCTGCCCGGCAACTCGGACGCCAGTATTTCCGGCACGATGCGCATGGACGGCACGGCGTACTACTCGCTCGACGATGCGATGCTTCTGGCGCTCAGCGCGAGGCTAACGATCGACGCACGTTTACGGCAAAATCACCCGACCGTCTTCATACCCGTGCACATCACCTATCTCAGAGCGATTCGCGTGGTGCGGGACGAGCGCGACGTCGGTCAGGCGGTCAAAATGCTCCGATGAGTTCGACCTGCAGCGGATGACGGAACGGTTGCTCGCGCAGCTCCGTCAGCGCCGTCAAGGCCAAATGATTTTGATGACAGTCGATCAGCATTTCGATCCCTCGCTTGACCGAGCCGGTCTCTTCGACGTATTTCGCCAATTTTTTCATGAAGTAGGCACGCGGATCGCGTAAGACCTTGGCGTAGTACGGGTCGTCGGTGAGTCCCGCGGAATCCACGCCCTCTTTGGGAACGAGCCACACGAACCACGGATCCTCACTCTGCCGGTATCCGATCAGCACCAAGGGAATGGCTCTCGCCGAACTTAGGTTCGGCACGAAACTGCACATCGTGTAGGCATCCAGCGATATCTCCGTCGGCTCGATCGCGGCTTGTGGCATTCAACTGCACCTCTCATCCATCCAAACAAAAAAACCGCTTCTGCTAATGCAACGAAGCGGTTTCCAATCGGTTTCGGGCCAGCGGCCCGAGCGAAATCGGCATGGCGACCCTTTAGGAGCGGGGGAGAATTTCCCTGCGTTTGCGGGCGCGTGGCGCGCCGGTTCTGAGGAGTTTTCTCCAGCGATGTGAAACCACCGGCCCTAGCGGTGGTGTCGGGGGCACTGTATGAGCGCGCCCGCACCACTCCTTCCTGGGAGTATACGTGCCAACAGCGAGTCCCTCGGGCCGGACGGCGGCCGCGCATACGGCGCCGGCGTCGACCCCAAGCGTCGAGACCTTTGAGCGGATCGTCGACGACTATCAGCGCCGCCTGTACGGGTTCGCGTTACGAATGACCGGCAACCGGGAGGACGCTGAAGAGATCGTTCAGGACGCCTTCGTGCGCGCCTACCGCGCTCTCGGCAAGATGTCGCTCGAGCAGCGAGCCGACCTCCGGCTGCAGCCCTGGCTCTATACAATTACGCTGAACGTGACCCGCAATCGCCTCCGCAGCAAGCGCCCCGCCAACGTAGCGCTCGACGCGCTGGCCGATCCCGATGCCCTCTTACGCGAGTCGAACGAAGGGCCGCCTCAGCCCGAAAGAATCGTCGAGCAAAACGCGGAGATCGCGCTCGTAGAGCGAGCCCTGCTCCAACTGCCGATGCATTTGCGTGCCGCGGCCACGCTGCGTTTCATCGAAGGACGCAGCCACCCCGAGATCGCCGAGATTCTCAACCAGCCGATCGGAACGGTGAAGTCGCACGTTCATCGCGCCGTGCGCATCTTGCGTCGCATTCTCGGACCGCAGATCGGAAGATTTAGCCCGGAAGGAGTTCCTGCCCATGCGTTGTCGTGACGTCGATGCATTGTGGGACGAGCTGCGCGGCGAGTGCCAAGCCTCGCTCAAGGAGACCGTCCACACTCATCTTCGAGCCTGCCCCTCGTGTCAGGCGGTTTACGAACAATACGCAGGCGTCGCGTACTGCCTCTCCTGTTTGCCCCGTCCCGAACCGTCGTGCGACCTGGCGAAAAAGGTCATCCAGCACATCGCTGCGCTCAAAGGGGCGACGCCCGCGCCCATCGTGCTCTCGGCAATCTCGACGCCGCTGGGACGCCTTTACGCCGGATTCAAAGAGCATCGCATCGCGTACCTCAGCCTGGACACCGGCGATTCACCCGAAGAGGTTGCCGGCCGCGCCGAGCGGCGCTTACGTCGCCGCGTCGTGCTGGGGGAGGCGCCCCCGTGGCTGGTGCGCACCATCGAACGATTCTTTAGCACCTGGCAGGTCGACGACGCCGCCGTCGATATCAGCGATCTCACGCCGTTCGAACAGGCCGCCCTCCGCGCGGCGGCTCGCATCCCGCCCGGCGAGGTCCGTTCGTACGCTTGGGTGGCGATGCAGATCGGGCGCCCCAAGGCCGCGCGCGCAGTCGGCCGCGTGATGGCGCGCAATCCGCTTCCTCTGCTCTTTCCGTGCCACCGCGTCGTCGACTCGTCGGGAGATCTGCACGACTATTTCTACGGACTCGAGATGAAAGCCAAGCTGCTTCAAATGGAGGGCTACCGCGGCTAGACGCCAACCTTAACGAAGGTGGCGATTCACGCTCTTTTCGACAGATGACCGATCCTCGGATCGCCGCCATCCCTGACGTCCACGGTCACGCCAAGGGCGAACACCGGCCTTTTACAGAGGAACGGCCACTCGCATATTCCGCGCGAATGCTCTTCCTGTGGTTTTACCACGCTTGCCGGCGCACTTCTCCCCGCTTCTTGATGGTTGCCGACCACGCCAACTATCTGACCTTCGAGGATCCCGGAGCGGTCGCAACGGTTCGCCGGGCGCTCAAGCTCGCGCAGGCCGGCGACCTGATCGGTGCGGCCGAAACGGCCGGAGTCGACGCTCCGCACGCCGCGGTGGTCTCGGAGGGGTTGCGGCGGGGGATGCGGTTCGCGATCGGCGCCGAGATGGATAACGATCCGCGCGCGCGCCCCGACGCTCAGAACATCGTGGATGCTCTGCGTCCCGACGGAATTATCCGCTCGGTGCACTTCGTTCCGATCCACCATCCCGAAAAAGGAGCGGACTGGCCATGGGCCTTCGACAGTGAGGAGTTCAGCGATCTCTACGAGAGCGTAAGCACGGAGACGCTCTGGGAACTCTACACCGCCAAGTTGTTCGACGATCTCGAGAAGCTGCCCACGCACATCGCGGGGCACTTCTACGTTCCGGCGACGCTGGGACGCTGGCCAAACCAAAAAACGTTGGAGCACTACGAGGATCGCTTGCTCGACATCTGCCACGAGCGCGGCATCGCCGTGGAGATCAACACGCGGTTCCTCTATCGCGACCACCCCGAGGAGCACAAGAAAAAATACCTCGAAGCCAATGCGCGACTCATCCGCAAGGCCAAAGCTCGCGGTGTCGGGCTCGCGATTGGCTCGGACGCTCACAGCCCGAAGGACCAGGGCAACGCATTCGACGTCATCCTCGGGCTGCTTGACGAAGCGCATATCAACGAACTCGTCTTTCCGGTCGCCGGAAGGCTGGCCCGCGTTGCGCTCCGCGCGACGCGAGAGCACCTCGAGGCCCAGGCCCAGGCGGGGCGGCAGCCGGTTGTACCCGGCAGCAGCATCACCGGCTACGGCCGCGCCGAACTCGGATTGCCAGAAGAGGAGCCGGCCGGTGCGGGACATCGCGAAGGCGGTCGCGCCGCGCGCGAAAGCGGGCCGAAGAAGCGCGCCGGCGACTCGACGCGCACATCGAAGCGCCCCACCGTCTCGACCCCGCCGGCGGCGAGCACCTCTCGCCGCAGCGCCGACTCGACGTCGTCGGCGAGCAAAGCGAAAGCCGCGCGCGTAGCCAAGCCGGCCGTGCCCGAAAAAAAAGCAAAGCCCACGCGACCACCGGCCGCGCCGGCCGCGCCGGCCGCACCGGCCAAGCCAAAGAAGCCCGTCGCAAAGCCGCCGCAACCAGTCGCCAAGAAGGCGCCGGCCCCCCGTAAGAGCGTCGCTAACAAGGCCACGACTAAGAGCGCCGCCGGCAAGAAAGTCGTCAAGAAAGCCTCCAGCAAGAGTGCCGTTCGTAAGAAGCCGGCAGCAAAAGCCGCCCCGCCGCGCCGCCCGGCAAAGCCGAAGCGGCCCGCCGCCGGAGCCGCGAAGAAGAGCGTCAAAAAGAAGAAACCCGCGGCAAAGCGCCGCTAACATCCACTTTTCAACAGGGGACTAAAGCCAGTGGCGGATATCGTGCGCCTTAGAAATATCGCATTCGTCGGACCCCATCACGCGGGCAAGACGACACTCGTCGAAGCGATCCTTGCCCATACGGGCGCGATCGGACGACGCGGATCGATCGCCGACGGAACGACCGTCACCGATCACGAGCCTGAAGACGTGGCCCACCTGCAATCAACATCGGTGGGCTTCGCGCATACTACGGCCGACGACATCGACATCTCGATCGTCGACACGCCGGGGTTCATCGACTTCTTCGAGGATACGAAGCAGGTGCTGGCCGGCGTTGACGCCGCGATTGTAGTGGTCGAGGCGGACCCCGGGCGCGTCGTCCAGACGCAGGCGGCGGTCGAGTATTTGGAGTCGGTGCGAATGCCGCACATCTTCGTTGTCAACAAGATGGATCGTCCCGGCGCAGATTTTGCCGGAACGCTGGCCGCGCTGCAGAGCGCTTACGGGCGGCACGTCGTTGCCGAGCAGTTGCCCGTCGGAAGCGCCGAACAGTTTTCCGGCTACGTCGATCTGGCCAGGATGAAGACCTATCGATTCGATGGCGGCGAGGAGCCCATCCCCGCCGACTTGCAAGATCAGGCCGCCAGCGCACATTCCGAACTGCTCGAAGCGATGGCCGACTTCGACGACCATCTAATGGAGGAGCTGCTCGAAGGCGTGGAGCCGCCGCTCGAAGAGATCGAGCGCGACCTTTGCGCGGAATGCTCGCACGATCAAGTCGTTCCCGTTCTCGTCGCAGCCGGACTCTTGGGCTACGGCGTCGCCGCGCTCGTGCAAGCGATCGAAAAGTGGCTGCCTTCGCCGGCGGACGCATCGCAAGTCGACGCGGAAGGGCGGCCGATCGAATCGGATCCGGGCGCGCCGGTCGTCGCGCGCGTGATCAAGACCAGCATCCACCCTCAGAGCGGCAAACTTTCGATCGTGCGAATTCTCTCCGGGGCGATCAAGGCGGACGCGACCCTTTCCAACATCACCAAACGCGACGAAAAGGTTCGCCTCGGCGGGCTGTACCGTCTCCAGGGCAAAAAGCAGGAAGCGCTTCCCGAAGCAAGTGCCGGAATGATCGTTGCGCTGGCCCGGCTCGAAACGGTCTCGACCGGCGATACGCTGACGTCAAACGGACACAAGGTGCTGTTGCCGCTCGTGCCGATAGCCGATCCCGTCTTTGCCGTCGCCATCAAGCCCAAGGAACGAATTGACGAGGCCAAGATGTCGCAGATGATGGCCCGCATCGTCGATGAAGATCCGGCACTGCGCCTCGAACGGGCCGACGTCACGCACGAACTTCTTCTGCTGGGGCGCGGAGAGCAGCACGTTTCCATCGCGGTCGAGCGGCTCGCTCGCAAGTACAAGGTCGAAGTTGAAACCGGCGCGCCGACGATTCCGTATCTGGAAACGATCACCGGCGGAACCGAAGTTCATTCGCGCTACAAACACCAGACCGGCGGCCACGGACAGTTCGGCGACGTCTGGCTGCGGTTCGAACCGCGCGAGCGCGGTGCCGGGGTCACCTTCGAAGACAAGATCGTCGGCGGCGTCGTGCCGCGGCAGTTCATTCCCGCGGTAGAAAAGGGCGTACGCGAAGCGCTCGCCCACGGTCCGAACGGCAACCCGGTAACCGATATGCACGTGACGCTCTTCGACGGCCAGTATCACGACGTCGATTCGAGCGAGCAATCGTTCAAAACCGCCGCGAGCATGGGTGTGCGCGAAGCCCTCCCGAAGTGCAATCCGGTCGTGCTCGAACCGATCGCCCACGTGAGCGCGATCGTACCGGCGACCTACACGTCGACGGTAATTCAGCAGCTCACCGGCAAGCGCGGACAGATCCTCGGAATGAATCCCGACGAGCAACGCGCCGGTTTCGACATCGTCGAAGCGTACGTCCCGGCGGTCGAGCTGTCGCGCTATATCACCGAGTTGCGCACCGCGACGCAGGGTTTGGGGACGTATTCGTGGCGCCACGAACGGTACGATCCGGTTCCGGGGAATAAGGTCGGACCGAAGGCTGCGGTCTGAGGCTTTGCGTTACGCCCGGGCTTCAGGCGAAGCCCTTGGAACAAGCATGAGACTCGGCGCGGCTTCGATCCTAGGAACGTTGGCGTTAGCATTTGCGTTTGTGGCGTGCACGAAGACGGGGGATGACGTCACGTTGGGGCGGCATTCGTGGACCAGGCCTGGGGAGTTACGGGTTGCCGTGCAGTCGGATTTGAAGAACCTCAACCCGCTGCTCAACTCGAATACGACCGACGTCTTCGTCGATCGGCTGATGTTCGAGCCGCTGTTGAGCGCCGATCCGAAAGGGAATCCGGTGCCGATGCTGGCCTCGGTCGTACCGACGTTGGAAAACCGTGGAATAAGCCGAGACGGCTTGACGATCACCTATCATTTGCGGCGCGGCCTTCGTTGGACCGACGGCGTGCCGCTGACGTCGGGCGACGTCAAATGGTCGTGGCAGGCGATCATGAACCCGAATAACAACGTCGTATCGCGCCACGGATACGACATCATCTCGAGCATCGACACGCCCGACCCCAACACGGTGGTCGTGCATCTCAAGCAGAAGTTTGCGCCGTTCGTCGATTCCTTCTTCGCCGAAAGCGATCAGCCGTACATGATCGCTCCGGCGCACGTTTTGGCGCAATACCCGAACATCAATCAGGTGTCGTTCAACAACAAGCCGGAGGTGAGCGACGGCCCCTTCAAGTTCGTCGACTGGGCCCGCGGCGATCACATCACGCTCGAGCGCAACGATGCTTTCTTCATGGGAAGACCAGGTTTACAGCGCATCGACGTCAAGATCATTCCCGACGAGGAGACGTCGGTCAACCTCCTGCGTACGCATGCGATCGATTACATGTTCCAGGCCTCGATCGAAACGTACCAGTCCTTGCACGACGCGTCCGACGTGCGGATCGTCTGGGTAAACGTCAACGGCTACTACTACCTCCAGATGAACTGCTCGAGTCCGCTCCTGCGCGATCCGCGCGTGCGGCTGGCCATCGCGTACGCGATCGACAAGCAAGAGCTCGCGCAAAAGCTCGCCTACAATTTGCAGCCGGTTGCGACGGAAGACATTCCCGACTGGATGTGGGCCTTCAATCCGCACGTTCGTTCCTATCCGCACGATCCCGCAATGTCGCGAAAGCTGCTGGGCGAAGCGGGCTGGTCACCAGGCCCCGACGGAATCGTGCGCAAGAACGGCGAGCGGTTGTACCTGCTCATGGTGACGAATAACTCGAGCGCGACGCGCCGCCGCGAGGCCGTCGAAGTGCAAGCGATGTTACGGCAAGCGGGGATCGATTCGGAGATCAAGTTCTATCCCGGCGACATACTCTACGCACCGGCCGGCATGGGCGGCATCCTGCAGCTCGGCCGATTCGACATCACCGTCTCAGGATGGTATGCGGGCATCGATCCCGACGACAGCACGCAGTTGCAGTGTCAGAACTTCCCGCCGGGCGGCTACAACTATTCACGCTATTGCAGCCCCGACATGCAAGCCGCTCAGCAGGCCGCGCTGACGCACTACGATCGGCGAACGCGCACCGCAGCCTATTATCGCATTCAAGAGTTGCTGGCGCGAGACGATCCGGCCATTTTCACGACGTGGCTGCGCCAAATGGAGCCGATCAGCGTCGACTTCAAGGGGTTCGCTCCAAATCCGGGCGTCGAGTCCTGGAACGCCTGGCAGTGGACCATATAGAAATGCAGGAGATCGCGTGGCTGCGCAAGATCATCGTCGAGCGCGCGTTAACTCGCGGCGATTACATTCTCGCGGGAGGCAGCCCGAGCGACTACTACATCGACAAGTTCCGCCTCTTCTCCGATCCGCACGTGCTGCGCCGAATCGCGCGGCTCTTCACGCCCATCATCGAGGAGTCGAGCCCGGATTTGATCGGCGGCACCGAGCTTGGCGGCGTGGTGATCGCGACCGCGGTGTCGCAGATGTCGGGGATACCGATGATCGCGGTTCGCAAGAAACCCAAAGCCTACGGCGCCTTCGCCAACGAGTTCGTCGAGGGTCCGTATCACATCGGGCAGCGCGTCCTGCTGCTCGAAGACGTCGTCACCAGCGGAACCGAGTTGCTCGCCGCCGCCGCACGCTTGCAAGAGCTCGGATTGATCGTCACGCCGTATGCCGTCGTGAGCCGCGGACTCGCGCCCGTGCGAGCGCTCATCGCGTTCTCGCTACCACGCAGCGAGCCGAAACTCGAAAACTAGCGGCCTCCTGACCGCGGGCGAGCTCGTCACAAAGCCCAGGAGCCGCGTGTTTAACGTGTACGCTGCTGGAAACGGAGGTCCCGATCGTGGTTCTTTTTCGATTGCTTCGAGCGTTCGTGCTGCTCGTCGCCGCTATGGCGCTGCCATTTGTGGCGCGAGCCGCCGCCAGCGAAGGATTGCCAACCAGGGGGCCAATCGCTCCATATCTTATGCCCGATCGTCAAGCTGAGGTCGCTTTGGCGCGTAGCGCCGCCCCGCCGGCGATCGCTGCGAACGCCGAGGTGCTTGTGCTTACCTCCCACGGCTTCGAGACGGCGGTGAAAGGAACGAACGGCTTCGTGTGTCTCGTCGAACGTTCGTGGGCTGCGCCGTTCAGCGATACCGAGTTTTGGAATCCGAAAGAGCGCGGACCCGATTGTTACAATCCCCCCGCGGCGCGCACCGAGATACCGCAGCTACTTCAGGAGGCGCAATGGGCCCTGGCCGGGCTCAGCAGGCAGCAAATGGCGGAAAGAACGAAAGCTGCCTTCGCCGATAATAGCTTCAAGCCACCGGAGCCGGGCGCATTCGGCTTTATGCTCTCGAAGATGGGGTATCTCAACCATGCCCACGGACCATGGTATCCCCACATGATGTTTTTCATTCCGCGAGATCAAGTCGCGGGTTGGGGCCCCAACGTAGACAGTTCGCCGACCCTGTCCGTCGATCGCGGTCCATATCTGGCGGCGCTGATTATGGTACCGGTGCTCACGTGGTCCGACGGGTCGCCCGCGCCGCACTAGCCGTCTATAAAGCCGAAATCAAAAAAACCGTTACCGTCGGGCCGTGTGCATATGCCGTACGTGACGATGCCGTTGAAGGTTCTCGCTACTGAGTCCAACGCCTCATCCACGGTAACATTTTTGATCGACGTAGGAAGATGCGGTGCTCCCGGGTTCAGTCCGGACACGACGATGTTGACGAGAAGCGGATTGGGGGAATAAACATTTAGACTACGCTCGGCAGCCTGGAGATCCGGCGCAGTCTCAATCGTCGCGACGGCCGACTCCGCGCGAAACTGCTCCACCGGCACCAGAGTGAGAGCCTGTATCCTCGTTCGCAATATTGCAGTCGAAACGCTTCCAATCTCAATCCGAACCATCCCGGATCGGTCTTGCGTGACCGTGACGTTCGGATCGTCGGCAAATATCTGGCGGACGGCGTTCATTCCGGTGGCTTCCGCGGGCGGCCTCTCGAGGAATACTGCAGGGAAGAGCAGTCGCGGGTGTCCGGATGTATCTTTTTCTACTGGACGGCATTCACCGGCATAGTATATTCGGCCGGCTCCCCCGACGTACGCGCGCACGTACTCAACAACCGCACGCATGCGTCCAACGGGTGAAGGATTCTCGGCAGAGGGACGATACCAGATGGCCTCGATAAGCCGACCGTCGCCTGGACCACTGAAGCGGGCCTCGACCACGGAACGATCGGGCAACCCATAGGTCATCCCGCTAAACGCACTGCATGCCGTCTTGCCCAGAGCGTGTTGAAGATTCGCAGGCGAACCTCGAACGGGAAAGGCTCCAACGCAAGGAAGGTCGACGCTGTTGTCCCGGCCTTTGTTTGCGACAAAATCAACCCTGGTGATTTTGCCGAGATCATTAGCGGTAACGGCAACCGTATCGCCTTCAGCTAGGCCCCAAGCCCACCGCTGACCGGGAATATTGGCAGATCGTTGGGCTCTAGGATGTTCCGCGAGAACCTGCATGAGGTTGCTACCCAGCGCCACGCCGGCGAGGGTATTTGCCTGCAGTTCGCCTCCGGCCGCAATTCCGGACGTTGCCGCGAGCAGCAGGGCGAGGCCGCCGGCATTCCAGCGGCGCATCATCTACTCTAGAGAGGCCAAGACGTCGTCGGCATGTTCGTCGACGTTGACCTTCGGCCAGACCTTGACGATCTTACCGCCGCCATCGATCAAGAATGTGGAACGAGCGATGCCCTTGCTCTTCTTGCCGTACATATTCTTTTCGACGATCACTCCGAATGCGTCGCAGAGCTTCGATTCGGTGTCGGCCAGCAGTTCGAACGGAATCGAGAACTTCTCCTTGAAGCGCTGATGCGACTCGACCGAATCCCGGCTGACGCCGACGATCCGCGCTTTCTTCTTCTGAAACTGGGGGTACAGGTCGCGAAACTGCGAGGCTTCGCTCGTGCAGCCCGGCGTATCGTCTTTCGGATAAAAATAGAGAACCAGTGGTCCGCCCAGCAGGTCGGTCGTCGTCAGCTGCGCGCCGCGATCGTCCAACAGCGTGACGGCGGGAAGCCGGTCGCCTTCACCAAGCAAGATTTCGCCCTTTCTCGAAGATCGTGTGGATGACTGCTCATCCGTTGGCCGTGCGCCTCGCCGAGCACCTGCGAGGCGGCCCGGAAATCCGCGTCCTCGAGTTCGCTTCCGGCGCCGGGCGTAACACTCGCGCGCTGCGGGAGGCCGGCTTGGAGGTCGTCACCATCGACGATCCCACGGCCGCGTCGGCGGCGCCGCTCGCGGGCCTCTCCGGCAGCTTCGCAGCCGCGGTCTCGACTCACGGGCTGCTCCACGGCACGCCGGCGGTCATCCGCGGACACGTGGCGCAGATCGCCCGGCTCCTGGCCAAGAATGCCCGGCTCTACGCAACCTTCGGATCCATCCACGACGCGCGGTTCGGCCAGGGAGAGCGCATCGATGCCTCGACCTTCGCGCCGGCCGAAGGGAACGAACGCGGCGTGGCCCACGGCTTTTTCGATCGCGAGCAGTTGGCAGCGCTGCTCGGTCCCCATTTCACGATCGAATCGCTGGAGGAGCACGCGGCCGAAAAGGTCCACTGGTTCGTCGTCGCTCGCCGGCTGTAGGTTCCTAGGGCAAGATGAAGGCTGCGATGAACGCGACGATCAAGCCGGCGGCCACGACGCCGGCAGCCGTGACGTGGGTCATCGGCTTTTTAACGTGGTGATGCGGATTTTCGCGCACCGCTTTTTCGTGCCGGTGCAGCGGGATGTAAACCACCGCTATGGCGATCAACACGACGAGCGGGGGGACGATATACTTCAGCGGATGATGCATCATCGCTACAATGGCGCCTGGGTCGAGATCAAATCCTGCATCGGGCTCGACGCGTTGGCGTAGAGGCGCTTGGGCATCCGCCCGGCCAGAAAGGCCTGCCGGCCCGCAATCACGGCGTGCTTCATCGCGCGGGCCATGCGGACCGGGTCGCCGGCTCCGGCGATTCCGGTGTTCATCAGCAGCGCGTCGACGCCGAGTTCCATGGCGATTGCAGCGTCGGAAGCGGTGCCGACGCCGGCGTCCACGATCACGGGAACCGTTGCGCGCTCTTTAATGATCCGGATCGAATAGGGGTTGCAGACTCCAAGGCCGCTGCCGATCGGCGCCGCCAGCGGCATCACCGCGACGCAGCCGATCTCTTCGAGCTGCTTACACGCAATCGGATCGTCGCCGATGTATGGAAGAACCGTGAAGCCGTCCGCGACGAGTTGTTCGGCTGCGGCCAGCGTCGCGCGAGTATCGGGATAGAGCGTCTGAGCGTCGCCGATCACCTCGAGTTTGATCAAATCCGTTGCGAGCAGTTCGCGCGCTAAATGCGCGGTCAAGATTGCGTCTTTGGCCGTGTAGCAACCCGCGGTATTCGGCAGAATCACGAAGCGGTCGCGGTCGATGTAATCGAGCATCGTCCGCCCCTGCCGGTCGTCGAGGCTGATGCGCCGGATCGCCACCGTCACCATCGCGGCTCCGCTGGCCGCATGCGCCGCCTGCATGACTTCCATCGAAGGATACTTCCCGGTTCCGACGATCAGCCGCGACGACAGCTCCAGCGCGCCGATGCGAAGCGCATCGTCTTCCACGTTAGCCGCCTGCCACTGCGGTGATGATCTCGACGCGGTCGCCGTCGCGCAGACGATCGGTCTCGTACTCCGTTCGCCGGACGACGCGATCGTTGCGAGCAACGGCGATTCCCGCACGCGGCGATCCCAGTAAATCGAGCAGCGCGCTGACCGTAAGTTCGTCGGGCAGGTCGCGCAGCTGCCCGTTGATGGTTGCCTTCACACGCGGGTAGTTCGTTTCACGACGGGCCAATCCGTGCCGCCGCGCGCAAGCGAGAAAGCGAGTAGTTCCAGGGCGGCCTTCCCCTCGACAACGTCGGCGATCGTGCGCGCGGTCGCAGGCGCGAGGAGAATGCCGTTGCGGTAGTGCCCGCAGGCAAGAACGAGGCCCTCGATCGGCGTCGGACCGAGAAAAGGCAGTCCGTCCGGCGTTCCAGGCCGAAGGCCGGCCCAGGTCTCCGTCACCGCAAACGAACCAAGCGATGGCGCCGCCGAGAGCGCGGCGTGCAAGAGTTCGTGCGCTCCTTGTGCCGTGACGCGCTCGTCAAAACCCGCCCGCTCCACGGTTGCGCCGACGAGAAGCCGCCCGTCGTCTCGCGGCACGAGGTAGGCGCCCGGCACCCACGTCGCATGCCGCACCAAGCCCGCGGGGGCTGACAACGCAAGCATCTGCCCCTTGATCGGCTCGATCGGCGGAACGCAGGACGCAGGCACGCCGTTTAGTTGCGACGCCCAGGCGCCACACGCGTTGACGATCGCGCCGGCCGCGACGAAGCCGAGGTCGGTATGGACGCCAAGCACTCGACGCGCATCGCATTCCACGCGCAGCGCGGAGCTTCGTCCGACCAGCACGCCGCGCGTTTGGCACGCGCCGACCAATGCACGCCCGAGCCGGCGATTGTCCACGCAACCTTCACCGCTCACGATCATTCCACCGGCGACCTGGGAACCGAGCCACGGTTCGGCCGAAAGGATCGAAGACCGGTCGAGCATCTCCGCAGCGACGTGGCGCGCCGCGAGCGTTTGCGCGTGGCGTTGTAGCCGCTCGATATCTATATCGTTGAAAGCAGTGTGCACGACGCCGTCAAGACGCAGGCGTGGATCGGCGCCGCTCGCCGCCCGCACGCGCTCCACGAAAGCCGGGTATTCGCGCAGTGAAGAAGCGCAGAATTCGAGCAACGGCCCGTCGTTTATGTGCTCGGAGTAGGGCGCGAGCATCCCGGCGCCGGCCCACGACGCCGCGCGCCCCGGTTCGCCGCGGTCGTACACGCGCACCGTCGCTCCGCGCTCGGCAAGCTCGAAGGCAATAGCGAGACCGATGAGCCCGGCGCCGATCACGACGACGTCGCCGCCACGATTGTCCATCGAAATCGACGGTTTGACACCGCTCCGTGCAGTCCAGCTTTGCGGCGGCCGCGAGCCGCATGGTATGGTTGGTCAGTCATCCGCGGCAGAACCGGAGGAGCTTCGCTATGTCGACCAATATCGTCGCCGCCAACCTAGCGACGGCACCATGACGCGCGTGTGTGCGGCTCTCACGTTGGTCGCGCTTCTTGGCGTCGCTCCATTTGAGTTCCAGACGATGCCGCCGAGTCAGGCGTGGGGAATGAACATCACCTGGGCGTGCTGCCACGCAGCGAAGAATAAGCAGCGGGGGGCGGTCGTCGGTGGCTATGCGCTTTCGCTGGCGGCTCCCTCAACCGGGCACGTAGCCGACCAGCTCTTATTGAGTGTTGAGATTCAAAACTTGGGCGCGCCAACGCAGAGGCTTCCGTCAGTGCCGTCCGACGCAGTCTTTGCTTTGACGGTAGCCGGTCCTGGGCGCAGCGCGCGTGTTTGGCCTCTGCGGAATCGGTTGGCGGCCTTCCGGGGATTCGATCTGCCGCGAGACAAAGCCGAGCAAGTCACAATTCAGTGGTTCGAAGATTACGAGTTTTTTCCCAACCCGGGTACATACGTGCTGCGTCTTTCGACGCAGTTGCTCGTTGAAGGGAAGTCCGTAACGCTGAGCTCCAACGACGTCATCGTCACAATCTCTGCAGCCCGCCCAGGAAATCGCTTCGTCCCGACGCCCACCCCGTCACCGACCCCGTTTACCGATGCGGTCGTGGAGCAGTGCCGCGTTTGCCAAGGGCTTTCGCGCACGACGCCAACCGGCAACACCGTCGACGGCCTCGCATTATCACTAACGGCACCGGATGCCGTCGTGCGCCTCGGTGCGCCGCTGCCCGCGATCGTCGAAGTGCGAAATGTGAGCCGCGAGGTAAAGTACGTCTTCTTCGGATTTCGGAATGCCGATTACGATTTCGAAGTCCGCGACGTCGTGACCGGTAAAGTCGTGCCGCCCGATCCGGGCGCGCGACTCATACAGATGTTACGCATCCCGGTGACCGAGCCGTTACCGCCCGGCCAATCGCTTTTCGGTTGGATCGACATAAACCACATCTATCCGATCAAAGGCGCCGGAACGTACCGCATCCGCGTCACCCGCGGGCAGCCGGCGCTCCAGCCTGGCCACTCCGGACCCTGGAAGAGGCTGCAACTGGACTCGCAGGCCATGCTGGTGCGCGTCGTAGCGCAATAGAGATCGAGATGAACGAGTCACATCCGGGCTCGCATCGCGCTCGTTCTCGTGCCGCTCTGCTTGCGGCACCCCCGCAGGCGCCCCGGCCGATTGCGTTTTCGCTCGCGTACGACAGCGGAAGATTGCGGGTTCGGGACTCGTCCGCTAACGGTCGCGTCTACATCCCGGTGTAAACGGGGCCTTCGCCGCCTTGGGGCGGGACCCATGTGATGATCTGATAGGGATCGGCGATGTCGCAGGTCTTGCAGTGCACGCAGTTGGTGAAGTTGATCTGCAGACGACCTTCGAACTTGCCGTTCGTTTTTTCGAAGAGCGGCTCGTAGACCGCGGCGGGGCAGAAACTCCGGCATGGATTCCCGTATTCGACCGTACAGCGGTCTCGGCAGATGTTCGTATCGCCGACGATCAGGTGCGAGGGCTGGTTCTCTTCGTGCATGGTGCCGCTGTTGTACACGTCGGTCAGCTTGTCGAAGGTCAGCACGTTATCGATTTTGGCCCGCGGCGTTTGCTTGGGTTCCCAGCCCATCTTCTTCATCCGCGCGTATCCCGGTTCGCTTGGCAGTTTATTGATGAAGCCGAATCCGGCGCCGCCGGTGAACGTCGCGAGCCCCGCGTTGATCAAACCGGGCAGCAGACCGTTATGAAACCCTTGGTGGAAGTTGCGTGCGGTCCGAAGCTCGGCATAAGCCCACGATTCTTTGAAGCGGCGCTCGTACGACGCGAGCCTCCCACTATCGTATGCATCAGACTGCAACGCTTCCCAGACGGTCTCGGCGGCAAGCATGCCGGACTTCATGCCCAAGTGAATCCCTTTGAGACGCATGCCGTTCAAAAAGCCGGCTGAGTCGCCCACGATCAGAAGGCCGTCGGCGTACGGGCGCGGCATCGCAAACAGGCCGCCCTCGGGAATCGCTTTCGCTCCGTAGCGAATCAGCCTCGCGCCGGCGAGCATTCGCGCGATGGCCGGATGCTCTTTCATGCGCTGCAGCTCGTTGTGCGGATCGGTCGTCGGGTTTTTGTAATCCAGGCCGGTGACCATCCCGATATCAAGGACGTTACCCGCCATGCCGTAGATGAATCCGCCGCCAAACGTTTCGGGCGGCAGCGGATATCCCAGCGTGTGAATCACCGAGCCGGCCTTAAAGCGATCGTCGGGTAACTGCCATAGCTCTTTGACGCCGGCCGCGTAGACTTGCGGCTCGCGGCCTTGCGTCAAACCGAGACGCGCCTCGGCCTGCTTTGCAAGCGTCCCGCGCGGCCCTTCACCAAGCACGACGACCTTGGCGAGAATGTCGGCGCCCGGCTCGTAGTTCGACTTGGGGTGACCATTGTGATCGAGACCCTTATCGCCCGTGCGCACGCCAATGACACGCTGACCCTCCCAGAGCAGCTCTTGCCCCGGAAAGGCCGGAAAGACTTGTGCTCCCGCCTCTTCGGCGCGCTCGCCGAGCCACACCGAGATCTTCTGCAGCGACGTTACGTATTTGCCGTGATTGTTGAGCGGCGGCGGCGTGAAAGGCGCTTTGACCTTGCCGCGCGCGGTCAGAAACCACAGCTCGTCGGACGTGACCGGCGACTCCACCGGCGCGCTGTCGCGCCATTGGGGCAACAACTCGTCGAGCGCTCGCGGGTCCATTACGGCGCCCGAGATGCCGTGGTTGCCGACCTCGGCGGCCTTCTCGATCACCAGAATCTCGAGCGCGCGCCCGGCCTTCGCCGCGAGCTGGCCGAGACGAATCGCACCCGCGAGACTCGCGGGGCCGGCGCCCACGAAGAGGACGTCTACTTCGAGCTGGTCGCGTTCGGGCATTCGGGCTACTTACGAGAAACGGTAGGGCTTGCCCCTTGCGCCCGCGCAACGTCAGCGTGATGGACTCAACGCCCCGTCGCAGCTTCGCCAGCGATAATAACGCGCCGATCGCGCCTGAGATACTGCAGGCGATCCTCGATGCGAACACCGGCGACGCTAGTGCCTACGGTAACGATCCGTGGACCGCGCGCGCCGTCGCTTGCTTTCGACGGCATTTTGGCGACGATGCGGAGATATATTTTACATTCAACGGAACCGGTGCGAACGTGGCCGCACTTAGCTCGCTGCTGCAGCCGTGGGAATCCGTGCTGGCACCCGCAACGGCGCATCTGCAGACCGACGAGTGCGGCGCGCTCGAACGGTTTAGAGGCTCGAAAGTCATTCCGATAGCGACGAGCGACGGCAAGCTTCGCCCGAGCGACCTCGAGCCATACTTGCGTGCCGGACAGGACGTCCACTTCTCGCAGCCGCGAGCGCTTTCGATCTCGCAAGCGCCGGAGTTCGGTGGGCTCTATGAAATCGAAGAACTGCGGGAGCTCTGTCGCTTCGCGCACGATCGTGGATTGATCGTCCATCTCGACGGTGCGCGCCTCGCCAACGCCGCGGCAGCGCTAGGCACGGATCTGCGAACCATGAGCCGCGACGCCGGCGTCGACGTGCTCAGCTTCGGCGGCACCAAGAACGGCCTGATGCTTGGCGAAGCGATCTGCTTTTTCAAGCCCGACCTGCACCGCGGAGCCGCACCGTTCGTCCAGATGCAATCGATGCAGCTCGCTTCCAAGATGCGCTACATCGCCGCACAGTTCGTCGCCCTCTTGACGGGCGACCGGTGGCTGCTCTACGCGACGCACGCCAACGCGATGACGCGGCGCTTGCACGAGCGCGTGCGCGCAATCGAAGGGGTTCGTATCACGCGGCCCGTGCGGTGCAACGCGATCTTCGCAACGCTCGACCGCGCCGCCATCGAAGCGATCCAGCGCGAGTTCTTCTTCTATATTTTCGACGAAGCGCTGCCCGAGGTGCGCTGGATGACGCACTGGGCGACCACGGAGCAAGACGTCGATACCTTCGCGAATTGCGTCGAACGGGCGACGAGCACAAGGGATTCGGCGCCACGTTGAACCGGAGGGGCGCCGGCGCATCGCGCGGCGAAAATATACCTATGACTTCCCGGTTCGCCGAATCTCAACGCGACGTGCTCGCAAGGCTGGCGAAGCGATACGTTTGGTGGGAATCACCCGAACAAGCCCTCCACTTCCCACAGCGAGTGATCGCTCATGTGATGAACGTCGGTGATTGGGACGGAGTATGCACGCTTGTCGGCGCGCTGGGTAACGACCCGCTCAAAGAAGCGTTGAAGACCGCCGTTATCGGGCAGTTCAGCCCGCGCTCGTGGTCCTACTGGCACTACCGGCTGGGACTGATCGCACCCGGCGCATCCCCGCCGCCGATGCCATCACGGCGCACCGCATGACGTTTGCGCCGCACTTGGAGATACTTCCGCCCGGTCAACGAGCGGCGTGGCCGCACTTAAAGGCCGCTAAAGATCTGGGCTTCGTGCTGTACGGAGGCACGGCCATCGCGCTTCGTTTGGGGCACCGCCAATCGGTCGACTTCGATTTCTTCTCGAACCGTTCGTTGGATCGCGACGCTCTCTTTCGCGCCATCTCACCACTGGGACGAGCGGTTCTGAGCCAAGACGTTGCCGACACGCTCTCGGTGCTCGTTGAGCCGCTCGGGGACGAAACCGTAAAGCTTTCGTTCTTTGGAAACCTATCGTTGGCACGCGTCGGCACGCCGCAAGAGACCGATGATGGCGTTTCTTGCGTGGCATCGCTCGAAGATCTCTTGGGCCTCAAGCTGGCCGTCCTGACGCAGCGCGTCGAATCGCGAGATTACCGCGACGTTGCCGCCATCTTGCGCGGCGGTGCCATTAGGCTTGCGGAAGGTCTAGGCAGCGCTCGCGCAATCTACGGAGCGCAGTTTGCGCCGGCCGAAACGCTAAAAGCCCTGACCTATTTCGAAGGCGGCGATCTCCAAACGCTCTCCGTGGCGGACCGCCAGTTCCTAACCGCGCAGGCCGGCGAGGTTCAGCACATCCCAACCATCGCCCTCGCGGCGCCATCGCTTGCGCCTTAAGTAACCGGGTGGGAATCCTCACCATCGAAGTAATCCAGCTCCGGCGTTGCGCGTAACATGATCGAGCGCCGATCGCCCTTGAGCGGCATCTCCATATCGACGAGCAGTTTGTCCGAATCGGGATAATAACAGGCTTCGAATGCTTCGGTGCGCCCCAAGAGCAGTACCGTGGCCGGCGCATCGCTCTCGTTGAAAAGCTGATGCGTTCCACTCTCCCCGACTGGAAATGCGACGAAATCACCCTTGCGGCAGCGCAGCGTTCCGGCCAGCGTCCGAATGCTCGGCTCGCCGTCGAGAACGAAAAACATCTCCTCTTCGCGTGCGTGACCGTGCAGCGGGCAGAAATAATGCCCGGGCGGCAGCGTGCTCACGCGATAGCCGAGCTTGCGCGCGCCGATGACGAAGCCAACCTCGGCATCAAAGATGTGATAGCGCTCGGGTTGCTGCGCGCCTTCCGCGCGTTCGTCGCGAAACTCCAGCTCGTCGAGGTTGATCCGTTGGATTTCGGCGCCGGCGGGATAATAGAGCGCACGATAGAGCGCCTCGTACGCGCCGGAAAAGATCGGCGCGCCGGCGCCGACCAAGAGCGCGTTTGGATCCTCTCGAAGAATTCGGCGCAAACCCAAGGCGGCTTGGCGTGCGTCGGCGTCCCCGCCGTGCGGCAGCGAAAGCGCACCGGCAGGCGATCCGACCACCGAGTCGCCGACCACGACTACTCGTTGTGCCGGAATGGAAATCGCGAACTCGCCGTCGCGGCGCTGGTCGAGCAGGCGGATGGCCTTCGCGCCTTCGAAGAGCGCCTCGCGATGCGCGGGTGCGCTGATGACCGGCACGCCGTAGCGCTCGGCGATCTCACGCGCAGCGCCTTCGCGGCCGGCAGACAGGACAATGACGCGCTCGATGCCGCCGAGGTGTTCCAACTGAGCGTACGTCGCATCGTCAAACGGAAGCGGGTCGACCAACACGCTTGGGGCACCGGTGAGAAAGAGGTAGCTATTCTCGGAACGCGCACCCAGCGTCCGCTGCGTGTACCAATAAATTCCGGAGAACTTCGTGTGTCCAAACATCAGGCGCTCAAGCGATTCGGCTCTGCCGGCCTGCTCCCATTTAGGGAGGGATTCTTCCGATGGCTTTGCAACCAGGCGTTTTTAATGTGACGGATTCGGAGTTGGCGTGAACAAAGGGCGATTCGAAGCGTTCTCCGACGGCGTCTTTGCCTTCGCCTTCACGCTTCTGGCCCTCGGTTTTGTGCTTCCGGAACTGCACGCGCCATCGAATCGGGAGCTCGCGGCCGCTCTCCTGCGACTCTGGCCGAACCTGATTGCCTACTTCCTGAGCTTCTCGGTGATCGGGATCATGTGGCAGAACCATCACGCGCTCTTCCGGCTCGTGGAGCGCGTCGACCGCAAAACGGTTTTTTGGAATCTTCTCCTCCTGGCCGCAGCCGTCTTGATTCCGTTTGCGACCACGACGCTGGGCTCGTACCCGACGCTCTCCGCCTCGACGTTTTTATACGGCGTCGTTCTTTCGTGCTGCGCCACGTTTTATAACCTAATGCTGCTGCATCTCGCGCGTTCGAAGGCCTTCGCACCCGAAGTGCCGCCGGCAACGATCGCTGCCACGATACGGGGCTATCGGATCGGATGGCTCATCTACGCGGCAGCCACGCTCGTGGCCCTCGTGCTGCCGATCGTGAGTTTTGCAGCCTACCTGACGGTGGTCGTCTACTTTCTGGTACCGCGCGGCGCGGACTCCGACACGTACATCAGCGCCCGTCATTGGTGGTAGCGGAACCTCAGGCCGTCCAATCGAGCATCGCGCTCCATTCCGGTTTAGGAAAGCGTTCTTTGCTCTTGATCGCCTCGACGTACTTGCGTTTGCCGGCGCGGTTCCCCTTACCCAGCATCAAGCCGCCGACCAAGCGATCTTCCCAGAAAAAGAGCGCGCGGTACCACTTCTTCTCCCGGTCGATCTTCCGCGCGATTTCGAGATCTTGGCGTAAATCCGTCCCGAGGCCGAACTGCGTGATCGTCTGACCCTTGAAGAGCAGCGACGAGTACTCCGGCACGTCGTGGTACTTTTCGCTGCCGCCCATCATGTTGAGCGCGACGACTTTTCCGTGCGCGCCGGCGTTATTCCACGTACCCATCCGGTATCTGATCTCGAGAATCGGATCGTAGAAATCGGCGACGTCGCCGGCAGCGTAGATGTCCTTGACGTTGGTCTCGAGGTGGTCGTCGCATAGGATGCCGTTCTTGCTCGTCTCGATCCCCGAGCCGTCGCACACTTCGGTATTCATGGCCAGCCCGAATCCATATGCGTAACACTGCGCTTCGATCTCGCGCCCCGCGGTCGTTCGAACCTTCGTGATCACACCGTTGGAACGAATGAACTCCTCGACTTCTTCGCCGTAGTGCATGTGAACGCCATCGGCCGCTGCGGCTTCGTGAAGCAGCTCGCCGGCGTCCTCGTCGATGATCCGGTGCAGACCGCGAGGGCCGCGCATCAGCCAGTGCGTCTCCAGCCCGCGCGACGAAAAGGCTTCGGCCAGCTCGTAGGCGATGAACGAGCCCCCGATTGCAACCGCGGCCCGGCTTTCGTCGATCTGCTCCGAGATCGCGCGAGTGTCGTCGAGATACTGGAACGGAAACAGGTTTGCCGCTCCATCGCCGCCCGGTTTGCCGGTCGGATTGGGCCGCCCCCCGGTCGCGATCAGGGCCGCATCGTACGGGTACGACTTGCCGTCCGCGATGACGACCCGCTCCTGCGGAACGATTCGCTCGACGTGCGTGCGCAACCTCAGATCGATGCGATGCTCTTCGTGCCACGCGAGGTTGCGAATCATCACTTTCGCTTCAGGAATTTGCTTGCGAAGCATGGGCGGGAGGGAGATGCGATTGTAGAGCGTGTACGGCTCGTCCCCGAAGAGGGTTATCTCGCAGGCGGGGTCGTGCTTGCGAAGCTGCTCGGCAGCGGTGGTTCCGGCGAAGCCGTTGCCGACAATGACATACCTGCGAACGTCTGAGTTCATGACCAGGCCGAGCTTCGCCGTCGGCAGAAGTCGTCATTCCGATGGACCACCGGTTGACTCAGCTTTTGGGTTCCTTCACCGAGGCGCACGAGCAATACACCTTGGCCCGCCTGGAGTATGCCCTACAGCACCCGGCGAAGCCGGTGCCGCCGCTCGTGACGTCTTTCGCCGATCCCGGCGAAGGCGCGGTGCGCGCGGACTGGCCCCACATCGAAGCGCAGCTCGAAACGGCGCTTGCCTTCACGGTTCGGCTCGAGCGCGCTCGCCGCCGTCAGCGCGTCGCCGACCGCGCTTTCCGGTCCTTTGCGCGCTCGCTGCATGAGCTGGATCGATCCGCCCGCGCCATCCGGTGGCTGCTTACCGTTACCGAAAGCAACTACGACCTTTAACGTTCGGGCAAATCCGTGCTGCATCATATCGACATTCACGTTCGCAACATTGACGCCGCTCAAACCTTGATAGACGCATTGGCCGACCTCATCGGGTATCGCCGGATCGTCGACTCGGACGAACTCGAGGAGCCCGGTTTCGTGGGTTACGAGACCGCGGCGGGAGGGCGCCCCCGGTTTGGCCTGATTCCCGATTCGGCGTCACTCCCCGGATCGACCAGGATTGCCTTTGCCGTCGGAACGCGCGGGCAGGTCGACGCCGCCGCGGCTATCGCGCGCAAGCATGGAGCGATGGCTATCGACGGCCCGGGCCTGCACCCCGAATACGGAGGTTACTACGCGGTCTTCTTCGAAGACGCCGACGGCAATAAGTTCGAGATAGCCGCCGACGCCGAGGCACGCGGGCGTAGCCCGGGATAGAGATGACGATGTTACGCTCAGCTGCCCTACTGCTGGCGCTTCTTACGCTGTGCGCCGTTCCGAGCCCGATGTCTACCGCGTCATGCGTCGCGGATGGGTAGAGAGCAAACCCGGTTTTCAATAGGGATCCCCGCAAGGCTGGTCCTCACGCATACGTGTCCAAACGACGCGGATCAGGAGATAGGACCGTCTCGCTGGCATCGTTTTCAAGTTGCATTTTCCAGACACGGATTCGATGTCAACTTTTCCCTAGAAACCTGGCTCACGCCGTTCATGGTTTTTAGAGATGGCCTCGCCCGCCTCAACCGCGACCTTCAAGGGGAGGCGAAGCTGGAAATGGTCGAGCAGGATTTGAAGCTCCTGGGCTCGGTCGACAAGCTCGGCCATCTCCATTGGACCGGAGAGCTTATGCAGGTGCCGGGGTCGATCACCGAAGTACGCCTTTGCTTTACGATCGAAGACGATCAGACCTCACTTGGCGCGCTTATCCAACAGGTCGACGCAATAATCGAAGATGCCAAGAGTGAGGTTCAAAGAAGGACAGGCGTTCCCACTTCACTTGATGCCCCGCTGGTTGAAGGCCGGAGACGCGAAGAGGTCGACCGAAAATACTCGTCGACGATCGATGCGATACGGACGATCCTTCTTTCCCAATGGAATCCGATTGGGTTTCCAGTCCCCGATGACGAATATGACCGCTACGCCCCTAGCATCGCACGAATGCTATTTGACGTCGCTTCAGCGAATGAGATCTCCGACAAACTGCGCGACTTTGAAGCACTCATCGGGGTTGAAACGAGCCCATCTCTTCGCCTGGCAGTGGCGCAGGCTCTGAAGTCAATCGCCATTAACTAACCTCCGCGGTAGCCAAGCCCGTCATCATCCGGAATCCGACTTCCAGCGCGCGCTCGTCGATATCGAACCGCGCGCTATGCTGCGGCTCGATTCCCTTGCGCGGGCCGCGCGCGCCGACCAGAAAGTAGGCGCCGGGGCGCAACTCTTGCATGAACGACATATCTTCCGACCACATGACGATCTCGTGCGGGTCGATGAGATTCGGCACGCCGACGACCTCGCGGGCTACCTGGCGAACGATGTCGTTGGTCGCGGAGTCGTTCACCGTCGGCGGATAGATCCAATGGTAATCGAAGCGATAGGTCAGGCGCATCGCCTCGCAAACGCCCGCGAGCAGACGCTCGATGCGCACCGGAAGCTCGGCGCGAATCGTCTCGTCAAAGGCTCGGACGCTCCCCTGCAACGTTGCCAGCTCCGGGATAACGTTGAAGGTCGTGCCGGAATGCAGCGAGCCGACCGTTACGACCACCGGCTGATTCGCGGCGAACTCGCGGCTAACGATGCTCTGCAGCATCGTCACGAACTGCGCAGCGGCAACGATCGGATCGACCGCGCTCTGCGGGAGTGCCCCATGCCCGCCCTTCCCGGTCAGCTCGATGTCGAAGCGGTCCGACGACGCAAAGAATGCGCCGTCGCGCACGCCCACCTTCCCGACGTCCAGGCCGCTGTAGAGGTGCAGCGCAAACGTGCGATCCACGTGCGGATTCTCGAGCGCCCCGTCTTCGATCATCATCTTATTGCCGGCGAAGCCCTCTTCGCCGGGTTGAAAGCAGAAGACCAGCGTGCCCGCAATCTCACTGGTCCGCCGGCGCAGCGCGCGCGCCGCCGCCAAAAGGATTGCCATATGTCCGTCGTGGCCGCACGCGTGCATGACGCCGGGCGTCAGCGACCGGTAGGGCTCTTCATTGCGCTCCTCAATCGGCAGCGCGTCCATATCGGCGCGTAGCAGCGTCACGGGGCCGGGCTTTGCGCCTTGCAGCGTCGCCAGAATGCCCGTCCTTCCGATCCCGGTTCGAATCCGATCGTAACCCGCCTCACGCAGCTCGCGCTCGATGAACTTCGCGGTCGCAAACTCCAGCAGCGAGAGTTCGGGATGCGCGTGAAAGTGACGGCGATAACCGACAAGCTCTTCTTGCGGAGCGAGGGCGTCGAGCGTGGAACTCACTGAGCCAGGAACTCCGAGCGGAAAAGGTAGTCGCCTTCGGCCCTTTGGCAGTAGGAGATCGCCGAGGCAAACGACGAGGCTCGAGCCGCCGCGAGCGCGCTTGTATCCAGCGCAGGAATGCCGGACGATTTGTGGATCCAGGCGTCGAGGATGGCGTCGTTCTGGCCGACGGCAACCTCGATCTCAGACGTGTACGAGACGCCGATTAGCCGTTGCGCGAACCACGGAAAGGGTGGCTGCACCGCATGCGTGACCGTCGCCTGCGTAAACGGATGCGCGCATTCCTTCGAAAAGAGCGGCGCAATCGGCGTGGCCTTTACGTGCTGCAAGCCATCGACGGGCAGCGGTTTCTGTGGGCGATAGGCCGGGGCGCCGAAGGCCGGTATGCCGCACGAGACTTCCCCTAGGGCTTGCCAGCCGAAGACATCCCCGGAGGTGCGCGCGTGTACCACCCACGTATGGCGCACGAAGACGGCCGCAGGAAAGTCCGCAACCAGCGCCGCCGACCGCACACGGGGTATCGTTCCCGTCAGCGGCAGATTTGCGACGTCCCACGAGTACCAGCCGCCGTCGGTATCGGCAACCAGCGTCGCGAAAACGATTGTTCTCGGGGTCTCAGACCCTAAAGTGAAGACGAGGCCCGCCGACCTGCCGGCGGCGTCGGCAGTCGCCGCGGGCGCATAAAAAACCGCCGCCGGACAAAACTCGGTTCGCGCCTCGGCCTGTGCCCCGCATACCAGAAGAAATGTAAGCGTCGCGACGCCTGCACGAACCATGGCACGCCCTTTCAATCCGTCAGGCTCCAGCTACTTCTACGCGCAGGATTTTGCCGCACGTGACCGAGTAGGAGAGGCGGTGGAGACTAAGCCGAGGCTCAGGGACGAGCAGCTCATCGCGATTTTTCGCACGATGCTGATGCAGCGCACCCTCGAGAACCGGGGTTTTCAGCTCAATCGCCAGGGAAAGATTCCATTTGCATCGGCGAGCGAAGGCCACGAGGCCGTCCAAGCCGGAGCCGCCATGGCCTTCGAGCGCGGCAAGGACATCCTCGTGCCATACTATCGCGATCTCGGACTGGCGTTGGGTATCGGCGTCACGCCGTACGAGGTGCTGCTTTCGCTCTTCGCGCGCGCCGCCGACCACTCGGCGGGGCGGCAGTTTCCGCACCACTATGCCAGCCGCCGTCTCGGCCTTCACACGATCAGCTCGATCATTGCCGCGCAACTGCCGCACGCCGTCGGCGCCGCGTTCGCGCTGCAGTATCGCGGTGAAGCCGGGCGAGCCGTCCTGACGACCTTTGGCGATGGCGCGACGAGCGAAGGCGAGTGGCACGAATCGATCAACTTTGCGGCGGTACATAAACTCCCGATCGTCTTTCTTTGCGAGAACAACGAGTGGGCGATCTCCACGCCGCTAACGCGGCAGATGGGTCAGCCCGACGTCTATAAGCGTGCTGAGGGCTACGGAATTCCGGGAAGCGTCGTGGACGGAATGGACCCGATCGCCTGCTACGAGGCGGTTGACGACGCGCTGCAGCGGGCTCGCTCCGGCGGCGGTCCGTCCTTGGTCGAAGCCAAGTGTTATCGCTTTCTCTCGCACACGACCGACGACGACGACCGAACCTACCGTTCGCCCGACGAGGTCAAGGCGCGCCGCAAAGACGACCCCGTCCCGTGCTTCGAGCGCCTGCTGGCCGAGCACGGCATCCTCAACGGCGAGCAGGCGGAAGCATTGAAGCGCTCCGTCCTCGAAGAGACCAACGACGCCACGGACCGGGCTGAAGCGATGGCCTATCCCGACGCGGCCGACCTCTACGAGAAGGTCTACGCCGAAGGATGGGAACCGTGGATCGTATGACGAGCGGAATGGAAAGAGCGATGGCTACGACGGATCTAAAAACGGGAAGCCTCGAGCGCCACGGACTGAGCGACGAACAGTTGCGCGATATGTTCCGCAACATGCTCTTGCAACGGCAACTCGACAACCGGGGATTTCAGCTCAACCGGCAGGGTAAGGTTCCCTTTGCTTTGGGCAGCGAAGGACACGAAGCGTTGCAAGCGGGCGCCGCGATGGCCTTTCATCGCGGGCGCGACATTCTTGCGCCCTACTATCGCGATCTTGGGCTGTGCCTCGGCATCGGCCTCTCGCCGTTCGAGATCATGCTCTCGATCTTCGCCCGCGCCGACGATCACAACGGCGGCCGCCAGTTCCCCAATCACTACTCCTCAAAAGCCGCCGGCCTGATGTCGTTCTCGTCGATTCTCGCAGCACATCTGCCACACGCCGTCGGCGCTGCCTATGCGATCAAATACCGCGGTGAAACCGGGCGCGCCGTCTTGGCGACGTGCGGCGATGGAACGACCAGCGAGGGCGAGTGGCACGAGTCCATGAACTTCGCCGCGGTGCACAAGCTGCCGTTCGTGATGCTGGTCGAGAACAACGAGTGGGCGATTTCGACGCCGCTCGACAAGCAGATGGCAGAGCCGGAGATTTGGAAGCGCGCTGCGGGATACGGCATGCCGGGACGGCGCTTTAACGGCTTCGATCCCATCGAGACCTACGCCGCGGTCAAGGAAGCGATGGACCGCGCGCGCTCCGGCGATGGGCCGACGCTCGTTGAGGGCACCTGTTACCGCTACCTCGCGCACTCGACCGACGACAACGACCTCACCTATCGCACGCGCGAGGTCGTCCAGGAGCGGCGCAAAGACGACCCGGTGCCGGCCTTCGAAGCGCTGCTGCTCGAGCACGGCATCGTGACCGCCGACGGAGTGGCGGCGATGCGCCAAGACGTCTTGCGCGAAACCAACGAAGCGACGGACGCGGCGGAAGCGTTGCCCTACCCCGAACCGACCGATCTCTACAAACACGTCTACGAAGGAGCCTGGGAACCGTGGCAGCCGTAAGCAGCACAAACTCGACGGTGATGAACAACGTCGAGGCGGTTCGCGCGACGCTCTACGAGGCGATGAAAAACGACGAGCGCACGGTAATCCTCGGCGAGGACGTCGGCGCTCGCGGGAATGTCTTTCTGATCACCAAAGACTTCG
>Ga0070733_10000094_pt1 | contig 81434 bp, 79 predicted proteins | sample Coa_R1_9_FD_66450 | JGI IMG/M metagenome (GOLD analysis project Ga0070733, IMG submission 66450) | Surface soil microbial communities from Centralia Pennsylvania, which are recovering from an underground coalmine fire - Coalmine... | ecosystem: Environmental > Terrestrial > Soil > Unclassified ...
TCGTTGAGATACATCTCCACGGGATCGGCGCCCTTCTCGCCGACACCGAACGCCGCCGACGGCGTTGCCGGCGTCAGGATCGCGTTCACGCCTTTCGCAAAGCAATCCTCAAAATCCCTCTTGATCAGGGTGCGGACTTTTTGCGCGCGAAGATAATAGGCATCGTAATAGCCCGCAGAGAGCACGTAAGTGCCGATCAGGACGCGGCGGCGGACCTCCGCGCCAAAGCCCTCAGCGCGGGTGTTTTCGTACATTTCGCCGATGGAGTGGCCGCTCACGCGCAGGCCGTAGCGGACGCCGTCATAGCGCGCCAGATTCGAGGAGGCCTCCGCGGGCGCGACGATGTAATAGGCCGGAAGCGCGTATTTGGTGTGCGGCAGCGACACCTCGACGAGTTCGGCGCCGGCGGCCTTGAGCCAGGAAGCGCCCTCGCTCCAGAGCTTTTCGATCTCGGCGGGCATGCCGTCGAGGCGATATTCTTTGGGAATGCCGATCTTCATTCCCTTGACCGATTTTCCGATCGCGGTCTCGTAATCCGGCACCGGGCGATCGACCGAGGTGGTGTCCTTGGGATCATGCCCCGCCATCGAGCGCATCAGGATCGCGGCATCACGCACGGTGCGGCCGATCGGTCCAGCCTGATCGAGCGAAGACGCAAAAGCGACGATGCCCCAGCGCGAGCAGCGCCCGTAAGTTGGCTTCACGCCGACCGTGGCCGTGAACGCCGCCGGCTGGCGGATCGACCCGCCGGTGTCGGTTGCGGTTGCGCCCATGCACAGCAATGCCGCCACCGCCGAGGCCGAGCCGCCCGAGGAGCCACCCGGCACCAGCGTGGTATTAGCGCCCGCGCGCCGCCAGGGATTGGCGACCGGACCGAAGCACGAGGTCTCGTTCGAGGAGCCCATCGCGAATTCGTCGTTGTTGAGCTTGCCAAGCATCACGGCGCCGTCGCGCCAGAGCTGCGAAGTCACCGTGGACTCGTAGGTCGGCACGAAATTGCCGAGAATTTTCGAGCACGCGGTGGTGCGCACGTCCTTGGTCGCGAACAGGTCCTTGATGCCGAGCGGGATGCCGGCGAGCGGGCCGCCCTCGCCTTTTGCGATTTTGGCGTCCACCTCGCGCGCCATGGCCCGCGCCCGATCGGGCGTCTCCAGCACAAAGGCGTTGAGCGCGCGCGCGGCCTCGATCGCCGAAAGATGCGCATTCGTCAGCTCGAGCGACGTGAAGGATTTCTTCGCCAGGCCATCCCTGGCCTCGGCAAGCGTCAGCGACGTCAAATCGGTCATTTACTAACCGGGCTGCTATTAACCGGGCTGCAGAAGAAGGGCGAGAGTGTCTTGTCGTTGGCGGGATCGTCGCGCAACGCCTTGCCGCTGGCCCTGCCCGCGGCCTCCAACGCATCGAGCACGGCGTCGACCGCCTTATCGGGATCGGCGGCCTTGCCCTCGCGCTCCATAGCGTCGAGATAATTCATGTAGGCCTGATAGGCCCTTTCATCGTCGCAGAGCAAACACATCAGAAATTCCCGTTTCGCGCTCGACTACACTTCGCTCGAAAACGCTAGGCTTATTCGACAACCTTCGGCACCAGAAAGAAATGACCCTGGGTCTCCGGCGCATTCTTGACGATATCGTCGGCGATCTCGCCATCGTTGACCACGTCGGCCCGTTTCTTCATCTCCATCGGTATCACCGACGTCATCGGCTCCACGCCCTCGACATTGACCTCCGACAATTGCTCCACGAAGGCGAGTATCGCGTTCAGCTCGCCCTCAAGGTGCGGAACCTCTTGCTCCCTGACTGCAATCCGCGCCAGATGCGCGATGCGGCGAACAGTGGCGGCGTCGACCGACATTATATGGGGCCTTTCGGGGCAAATCTCAGCCCGCCGTATAGCAGAGGGTGGTTTTGCGCCGCAACCGTCGGGGCGCCTGCTTAGCTCGCCAATCGGCTCAAACACGCCAGCGCCGCGCCCGCCAGCGCCCGGGTTAGCTCGGCGGCCGGCATCTCGCGGCCCAACCGCACGGCCTGACCTGCCCAAAGATTGGTGAAATCGGTCTTGCCGAGCTTTTCCGCCGCCGCTTTCAGAGGCGCCAAGGCGGTTGCCGCGTGAGGAAATTGCGGCGCATCCGGCGATATCGGGCCGACCTCGCGCATTACGCGATTGGCGATGCCGCGCGCCGGGCGTCCGGTCATGACGTTCGTGATGACGGTGGAATCGTCATGCGCCTGCGCCAGCGCGGTCCGCGCCGGCGCGCTGACCTTGGATTCAGGACAGCGCAGATAGGCGGTGCCGATCTGAACCCCGGCCGCCCCCAGCGCGAAAGCCGCCGCAATGCCCCGCCCGTCGGCGATGCCGCCCGCCGCGATCACGGGGACCCGCACCGCGTCGACCACCTGGGGCACCAGCGCAAAGGTACCGGGCTGTTCGGAAATATTCTCGGTCAGGAACATGCCGCGATGGCCGCCGGCCTCCGCGCCTTGCGCGATGATGGCGTCGGCGCCGTGCTCCTCGAGCCAGATCGCCTCTTTCACGGTGGTCGCGGACGAGATCACGGTTGAGCCTGCCGCCTTGACGCGCTTGAGCAGCGCAGTGTCGGGAAAGCCGAAATGGAAACTGACGATTTCAGGCTTGAGCTCTTCGACAAGCCCGCACATTGCAGCGTCAAACGGCGCGCGATTGGCGGCATTGATCGGCGCCGCCGGGTCAAGCCCCAACTCTTTGTAATAGGCGGCAAGGCGCTGCTTCCAAATCGCCTCGCGCGCGGCATCGGCGGCGACGGCCTTGTGGCAGAAGAAATTCATACTGAGCGGTGTCGAGACGCGCTGGCGGATGATGTTGACCTGCTCGCGGGCCTTCTCCACCGAAAGCAAAGCACACGGCAGCGAACCCAAGGCGCCGCCCTGCGCCGCGGCGATCACGAGTTCCGCATCCATCGCGCCTGCCATCGGCGCCAGCACAATCGGGAATTCCGTCTTGAAAAGATCGATCAATCGGCGGTCGGGCCACATGGTCTGCTCATTTTTCGAAAAAGGGAATTTGGCTGGCATCGTTGCCTTGGGCTCTTTGTGAGATTAGCACCCACGGCGTGGCCGAGCTATGCGTCGAGCGGCCGCCTGAGGCCAAAGCGCCGCAGCGCGACCATGGCCCAGATCGCTTCCACCAGCCCGAACGGCCAGGCTCCCTGCAGAAATCCGTAAACGGAACCGAGCCCACAGGCAGCCGCAAAAGCAAGGATGAACCAGCGGCTGCGATCCTCCAGCGCGTAACTCGCCAACATCGCTGTGACCGCAAACAACCCGAAAAGTGTCAGCCCATCCATCGCATTCTTCCCTTCCCGCTTTGCACCGATTGCGGCCCGCGTGTTATGCGAGCGCCATGCCTGCCCTTATTCTACCGCTGATCGATGCGGCCGCGCACTGGCCTGAACGCGGCGCGCTGATTGGCCTTGATTTGGGCACCAAGACCATCGGCGTCGCGGTAAGCGATCCCGACCGGCGGCTAGCGACAGGGGTCGAGACCATCCGGCGCAAGGCCTTCAAGGCCGATGCCGCGCGTCTTCTCGCGATCGCCGGCGAGCGAGCGGCGGTAGGCTTCGTCCTCGGCCTGCCCATCAACATGGACGGCAGCGAGGGACCGCGCGCGCAATCGAGTAGGGCCTTCGCGCGCAATTTTTCCAAACTCACCGCCCTTGGCATTGCGCTCTGGGACGAGCGGCTTTCGACCGCTGCCGTCGAGCGCGAGTTGATCGGAATGGACATGAGCCGCGCGCGGCGCGCCGAGGTGATCGACGAGCACGCCGCGATTTTCATTCTTCAGGGCGCGCTCGACCGGCTGACGACGGCGCGCGCAAAGCGCTGACGATGCCAAGTTCGTCATTGCGAGCAACGCGAAGCAATCCATCCCGCCACGGAAAGAAAGAATGGATTGCTTCCGCCTACGCGCTCAGGCGCTTCGGCGGACTCCTACCCTGCGAAGCTCGTGCAGCGAGCGAAGCTGGGTCGTCGCTTCGCTCCTCGCAATGACGTGATGAATTTTCTAAAGGCTAACCGGTAAGCAAGATAGTTTGGATCACCGCGGCCAGATTATTGAAGCCGTGCAGAATGATCGTCAGCCAGGTTGAGTTGCTGCGATAACGCAGATAGCCGAGCAACAGGCCGATCGAAAACACCTCGCCGAGAAAGTACCAGTCGTATTGCAGATGCAGCCCCGTCCATACCATCGACGACAGCACGATGGCCCCAGTGGGACCGAGGAAGGATTCCGACCAGCCTCGATAAAGAAATCCGCGCGCGAAAAGCTCCTCCGCGATCGGCGCGACCACGCAAAAGGCGATCACCAAAATCCAGAGCGCCCCCTCGGCGCGCGCCGATTTCAGCACGTCGCTCATGAATTCCGGATCGACCTCGCGTCCCGTTGCGCGCGAGAGCGCATCCCAGGCCAGCACCAGGACGAACAAGGCGACGACGCCGATCAAGAAATTTCTCCACGAAGTCAGGCGCAGGCCGAGGTAATCGGAAAACCGCATGCGTGTCATGCGAATCGCGATCCAGAGCGCCGCGAGCACCACGGGCAGTTGCGTAATCACCGAGAGAGAGATCGTCAGGCCATGGCTGGCGACGATACGAACGGCTGCGGCCAAGGCGTCCCGATCGATAGGCCCGTCCTGTTGCAGAACAAACCAGGCCACGACCGCGATCTGTCCCACGAACATCGCCGCGAAGATGAAGAACCCCCATAGCGCGGTACCCCAGAATTTCCAGACGCGGGGCGGACGCTGGACGGGGACGGCGGGCGCGAGAGCAAGGGAACTTGCGGGATCGAGGCTATCCATCAACTAACCTTTATGAGGGCAACGCGCGGTCGAGCAACCTAGCCACATCGTCGCGCGGCAGATCGATGGCGCCGTACATGCTGGCGTGATTCTCGGCAAGCCTTGTGCTCGCAAACAATTCGGCGTGACGGGGCGATATCTGATTAAGCGCGGCCGCCGCCGCCAATAACGCGAGCTTCTCCACCGCCAGCCGCGCCACGCGCTCGGAGTCCGGCCGGAGGAACGCCGTCCCGAGGAAGGCTGCGGTATCGCCGGCGCCGGGAAGGCCCGCCGTTTCGTCGGCAAGATCCTGCAGAATGGACGCTGCCGCCTCGACCTCGCGCGACAAGGCACGCAGCACGTCCAGGCACATCACATTGCCCGACCCTTCCCAGATCGCATTCACTGGAGATTCCCGATAGTGCCGCGCCAGAATACCCTCTTCGACATAGCCGTTGCCGCCGAGGCACTCCATTGCTTCGTACAAAAATCCCGGCGCACTCTTGCAGACCCAGTATTTGATCGCTGGCGTCAGGAGCCGCATATAGGCGGCCTCCGGCTGGTCTTGGGTAGCGCGGTCGAACGAGCGGCAGAGCCGCATGACCAGCGCAATCGAGGCCTCGACATGCAGCGCCATGTCGGAAAGCACGGCCTGCATCAGCGGCTGATCGGAGAGGTGCTTCTGGAACACGCTGCGGTGCCTGGCGTGATGCAGCGCATGCGCAAGGCCCGACCGCATCAGGCCGGCGGATGCAATCGCGCAATCCTGCCGCGTCAATTGCACCATCTGAATGATGGTACGGATGCCCTTGCCCTCCTCGCCGACGCGCATCGCGTGAGCGTCTACGAATTCGACTTCGGACGATGCGTTGGAGCGGTTGCCGAGCTTATCCTTCAACCGCTGGAAGTAAATCGCGTTGACCGATCCGTCCGGCTTAAAGCGCGGCATGAAGAAACAGGTCAGCCCCTGGTCGGCCTGCGCCAACACCAGGAACGCGTCGCACATCGGCGCCGACATGAACCACTTGTGGCCGGTGATGCGATAGGCGTCGCCGTCGCGCATCGCGCGCGTCATGTTGCTGCGCACGTCGGTACCGCCCTGTTTCTCGGTCATGCCCATGCCGAGCGTCATGCCGCGCTTGGTCGGCCACGGCGCGAAGGAGGGATCGTAGGCGCGGGTCGCGATCACCGGCATCGTCTTCGCCAGCACGCTGGGCTCGGCGGAGAGCGCCGCTACCGAGGCGCGCGTCATGGTGATCGGGCAGAGATGTCCGGTCTCGACTCCTGCCGCCATATAAAATTTCGCAGCGCGCACCACCTCGGCCGCGCCTCCGGCCGGCCTGCCATCGGCGGTCCAGGTCGAATTGTGAATGCCGGCATGGACGCTGCGCGCCATCAATTCATGATAGGCCGGATGAAACTCGACCTCGTCGCGGCGATTGCCCTTGGAATCGAACGTCCGCAGTTTTGGCGTGTTCTCGTTGGCAAGCCGCGCGCGCTCCGCCATGGCGGCCGAGCCCCAATGCTGCCCGAATTCGGACAGTTCCGCATGCGCGGACGCGCCGCCGTTGGCAGCGACCGTCTCGGCAAGTGGCCGGTCCATCGCAAACAGATCGACGTCGACAAATGGTGGCGACTGGTTGAGCACCTCGTGGGTCGCAAATGAAGCTAGCGTCATGGCCGCCCTCACGGTCTTTAAATTACGGGTGGGTTTACGCCGGACTGCGTCCGCCGACAGACTCTACCGCCGCGCGGGGCGATCGGGAAATCATACGCGGGACCGCCCGCGCCCGGCAGCGAAAAATGCCGCCACTTCCTCGCATAATTGACAAAACCTTGCGTCGCCATCGCGGCGACCAGCAGTTCCGCCATCAGCGCTGGCTTTCGGCGGAACACACCATGGCACGTCCGTTTACCCTGCTTCCGACATCTTAGGGGATAACTCGCAGGGCCCTTCTTCGCCCTTGCCCCCCGTTCTAACTCTGCCTATAGCTCTGGTTTTAATGACCTCCGCATCGAAATTGACCTTCGTCCTCGGTCACCGGCATCTGCTGGGAATCGAGGGGCTTTCGGCTGCCGATATTACCGGCCTGCTCGACCTCTCCGAGGAATATGTCGAGCTCAACCGCCAAGTCGACAAGAAGCGCACCTCCTTGCGCGGCCGCACCCAGGTCAATCTGTTCTTCGAGGCCTCGACCCGCACCCAGTCCTCGTTCGAGCTTGCGGGCAAACGGCTCGGCGCCGACGTCATGAACATGTCGGTGTCGTCCTCCTCGATTCGCAAGGGCGAAACGCTGATGGATACGGCGGTCACGCTCAACGCCATGCATCCGGACATTCTCGTGGTCCGCCACCACGCGTCGGGCGCGGTGGAGCTTTTGGCGCGCAAGGTCGACGGCTCCGTCATCAACGCCGGCGACGGTGCCCACGAGCACCCGACGCAGGCCTTGCTCGATGCCCTCACCATCCGCCGCAACAAGGGCCGGCTCGAGGGGCTCGTGATCGCGATCTGCGGCGACGTCATGCATTCGCGGGTGGCGCGTTCCAATATCCTGTTGCTGAACACCATGGGCGCGCGCGTCCGCGTGGTCGCACCCTCCACCCTGTTGCCGCGCGGCATCGAGCGGATGGGCGTCGAAGTTGCCCGCGACATGCGCGAGGGGTTGGAGGGCGCCGATATCGTAATGATGCTGCGGCTGCAGCGTGAGCGCATGAACGGTTCCTTCGTTCCGTCGAGCCAGGAGTATTTTCATTATTTCGGCCTCGATCAGAAGAAGCTCGCTTATGCCAAACCGGACGCGCTGGTGATGCATCCGGGACCGATGAATCGCGGGGTTGAAATCGACTCCATCGTTGCCGACGGCGCGCAATCGCTGATCCGCGAACAGGTGGAAATGGGAGTGGCGGTGCGGATGGCGGTGCTCGAAGCACTCGCCCGCAACCTGCCCAACGCGTGACAATATGCTGACCGAGCGCCGCCCGATCCTGCTCGCCAACGCCCGCGTGGTCGATCCGTCGCGCGATTTTGACGGCCCGGGCGATGTCCTGATCGCAGATGGCGTCATCCGCGACAACAAACGCGGCATTGGCGCGGCCGGCGTACCCGAGGGTACCGACGTCATCAACTGTGCCGGCAAGATCGTGGCTCCCGGCCTGATCGACATGCGCGCCTTTGTCGGCGAGCCCGGCGCAAGCCACCGCGAGACATTTGCCTCCGCGAGCCAGGCGGCGGCAACCGGCGGGATCACCACCATCGTCTGCCAGCCCGCAACTTCGCCCGTGATCGACAACTCGGCGACGGTCGATTTCGTGCTGCGGCGCGCGCGCGACACCGCGATCGTCAACATCCATCCGATGGCGGCGCTGACCAAGGGCCTGCGCGGCGAGGAAATGACGGAGATCGGCCTGTTGAAGGCTGCCGGCGCGGTCGCCTTTACCGACGGCGACAGGAGCGTCACCAACGCGCAGGTAATGCGAAGGGCGCTGACCTATGCGCGCGATTTCGACGCCCTGATCGTCCATCACACCGAAGACCCGCATCTGGTCGGCGAAGGCGTCATGAACGAGGGCGAATTCGCCACAAGACTGGGACTGTTCGGCATTCCCAATGCCGCCGAGGCGGTAATGCTGGAGCGCGACGTGCGCTTGGTCGCGCTGACCGGCGGCCGCTATCACGCGGCATCGCTGACCTGCATCGAATCGCTGGAAATCCTCAAGCGCGCGCGCGAGGCGGGTCTGCAGGTCTCGGCTTCGGTCTCGATCAATCATGTGACTCTGAACGAAAACGACATCGGCCCCTACCGGACTTTTCTGAAACTGTCGCCGCCGCTGCGCACCGAGGACGACCGCACGGCAATGGTCGCAGCCGTTGCTTCCGGATTGATCGACGTCATCATGTCCGACCACAATCCGCAGGACGTCGAGGTCAAGCGCCTGCCGTTTGCGGAAGCCGCCTCCGGCGCGATCGGGCTTGAGACCATGCTGCCGGCAGCGCTTCGGCTGATCCACAACGGCGAGACGGATTTCAAGACCTTGATCCGCGCGATGTCGACGCGCCCTGCCGAATTGCTCGGCCTGCCCGGCGGGTCGCTGCGGCCGGGCTCGCCGGCCGACGTGATCGTGATCGATACCGATACGCCCTGGGTCCTTGATCCCGACGATCTGAAATCGCAATGCAAGAACACCCCGTTCGACGAGGCGCGATTTTCGGGCCGCGTCGTGCGCACCATCATCGGCGGACGGACCGTCTATGAGCATGTTTGAAGCCGCGTCACAAAGAGACCATGATGCGCGCGAAATCTGCAAGGCTTAGGAGGTGCGGAGATGTCGGCTAGTGCATGGCTGCCGGTGGCACTTGTTCTCGGCTATTTGCTCGGCTCCATTCCCTTCGGATTGATCCTGACCAGATTGGCCGGCACGCAGGATTTGCGCTCGATCGGCTCGGGCAATATCGGCGCCACCAATGTGCTGCGCACCGGACGAAGGGGTCTTGCGGCGGCGACGCTGCTGCTCGACATGTTCAAGGGCACCGCCGCCGTCATCATCTCGGGCTATTACGGCGGTCCAAACGCCGCGATGCTGGCCGCGCTCGGCGCCTTTCTCGGCCATCTCTTCCCGGTATGGCTGAAGTTCAAGGGCGGCAAGGGCGTCGCGGTCTATATTGGCGTGCTGATCGGCCTGTTCTGGCCGGCCGCGGTGGCGTTTTGCGTGCTATGGCTTGCGACCGCCGTGACCTCGCGCTACTCCTCGCTCTCGGCGCTGGTTGCAAGCGTCATCACCCCGATTTTCCTGTGGTGGTTCGGCCACCCGGCGCTCGCCTCGCTGTTTGCGGTATTGACGTTGTTGCTGTTCTACATGCACCGCGAAAACATCAGGCGCTTGCAGGCGGGCACCGAGGGGAAAATCGGGCAGAAGTGACGGGCGCACCCCCTTCCCCACGCCCCTAGGTTGATCCATGCTCCCCTTTCGGGGGACGCATGGACACCAAGACGCCAACCACAACACATCTCACCTCCGCCCAGCGGATCGACTGGCTGCGGCTGATCCGTTCCGACAATGTCGGGCCGCGAACATTCCGTTCGCTGGTCAATCATTTCGGCAGCGCGCGCAACGCCCTGGAGCGGCTGCCCGATCTGGCGCGGCGCGGCGGCGCGGCGCGCCATCAGCGCATCTATAGCGAGGAAGAGGCGCGGGCCGAACTGGAGGCCGTCGAAGCGCTCGGCGTCAGCCTGATCGCGCCCGGCGAGGCCGGCTATCCGCCGCGGCTCGCGGTGCTCGACGATGCCCCGCCTCTGCTCGGCGTGCGCGGCGCGCGCGAAGTGCTGATGCGGCCGATGATCGCGATCGTGGGCTCCCGCAATGCGTCCGGCGCGGGGCTGAAATTCGCTGGTCACCTTGCGCGAGACCTCGGCGACGCCGGCTTTGTCGTTGCCTCAGGCCTGGCGCGCGGCATCGATCAAGCCGCCCATCGTGCCAGCCTCGCCGGCGGCACGGTGGCGATGCTTGCCGGCGGTCATGACAAGGTCTATCCGCCCGAGCACAAAGACTTGCTGGCCGAAATCATCGCTGCCGGCGGCGCGATCTCGGAAATGCCGCTTGGACACGTGCCGCGCGCCCGCGACTTTCCAAGGCGCAACCGGCTGATTTCCGGCGCGAGCCTCGGTGTGGTCGTCGTGGAGGCAGCGCATCGCTCGGGATCGCTTATCACCGCGCGGATTGCCGCCGAACAAGGACGTGAAGTGTTCGCGGTACCCGGCTCTCCGCTCGATCCGCGCGCCGCCGGAACCAACGATCTGATCAAACAGGGCGCAACCCTCATTACCGAAGCATCCGACGTGATCCAGGCGGTCGAGCCGATCATGGAGCGGCCGATCGAACTGCGCGAGCCCGATGAGGACCCGCTTGCCGTCGAACCCGATGCGAGCGATCGGACCCGCATCACAGGTCTGTTGGGACCTGTTCCCATTCTGCTCGACGACCTGATCCGGATGGCCGGCGCTTCGCCGGCGATCGTGCGCACCGTCTTGCTCGAGCTTGAACTTGCCGGACGGCTCGAGCGCCACGGCGGCGGGCTGGTGTCGCTTCTGTAAGCGCAAAACTATAGCCAAACGCCTGAACGCCCGTGAGGACAGCGATCAGGAATAGGTCAAAACACCTCCAGTGCCGTGTATTTTCCAAGGCTACTCTTATCGAGAGTGCAACTTTAGAGCGTATTTTACAACTTTTTGGATAGGACTGAGGTGCCCTTAAGCGTGCTTTCAACATCTGTCGATTTGACAGGGACCGCCTCACCACCCATGTTCGGGTCGAAACGGCCGACGCGAATCTCGCGGAACCGGCCTTTATTTTTCCCGTAAGCCATTGGAATGACATGAATATCGTCATTGTCGAGTCGCCGGCGAAAGCCAAGACGATCAACAAATATTTGGGTGCCTCCTACGAGGTTCTGGCTTCTTTCGGCCACGTCCGCGACCTCCCGGCCAAGAATGGATCGGTCGATCCCGAGGCCAACTTCCAGATGATCTGGGAGATCGACCCCAAGGCGGCAGGCCGGCTCAATGATATCGCCAAGGCGCTCAAGGGCGCCAACAAGCTTATTCTCGCCACCGACCCCGATCGCGAGGGCGAAGCGATTTCCTGGCACGTGCTTGAAGTGCTCAAGGAGAAGCGCGCGCTGAAGGATCACGCGGTCGAGCGCGTGGTGTTCAACGCCATCACCAAGCAGGCCGTCTCGGAGGCCATGAAGCACCCGCGCCAGATCGATGGCGCGCTGGTCGACGCCTACATGGCGCGGCGCGCGCTGGATTATCTGGTCGGCTTCACGCTCTCACCGGTGCTGTGGCGCAAACTGCCGGGGGCGCGCTCCGCCGGACGCGTGCAGTCGGTCGCGCTGCGGCTGGTGTGCGATCGCGAACTCGAAATAGAGAAATTCGTAGCCCGCGAATATTGGTCGCTGGTCGTAACGCTTGCGACCCCCCGCGGCGAGACGTTCGAAGCGCGCCTGGTCGGCGCTGACGGCAAGAAGATCCAGCGGCTCGACATCGGCAGCGGCGCTGAGGCCGAAGACTTCAAGAAGGCGATCGAGGCCGCCAATTTCACCGTCACGACGGTTGAAGCAAAACCGGCGCGGCGCAATCCGCAAGCCCCCTTCACCACCTCGACGCTGCAGCAGGAGGCGAGCCGAAAACTCGGCTTTGCGCCGGCCCACACCATGCGGATCGCGCAACGTCTTTATGAAGGCATCGATATCGGCGGCGAGACCACCGGCCTCATCACCTATATGCGAACCGACGGCGTGCAGATCGACGGTTCGGCTATCGCACAGGCCCGCAAGGTCATCGGCGAGGATTACGGCAACGCCTATGTGCCGGATGCGCCGCGCCAGTACCAGACCAAGGCCAAGAACGCGCAGGAAGCGCATGAAGCGATCCGCCCGACCGACCTTTCGAGGCGGCCGGCCGACATGCGGCGCCGCCTCGATCCCGATCAGGCCAAGCTCTATGAACTGATCTGGATCCGCACCGTCGCAAGCCAGATGGAATCCGCCGAGCTCGAACGCACCACCGTCGACATTGCCGCGAAGGCCGGCTCCCGCGTGCTGGAACTTCGTGCCTCCGGCCAGGTGATCAAGTTCGACGGCTTCCTTGCACTCTATCAGGAAGGCCGCGACGACGACAGCGACGACGAGGACAGCCGCCGCCTCCCCGCCATGAGCCAAGGCGAAGCGCTAAAGCGCAGGGATCTCGCGGTCAGCCAGCATTTTACCGAGCCGCCGCCGCGCTTCTCCGAGGCTTCCCTGGTCAAGCGGATGGAGGAGCTCGGCATCGGCCGTCCCTCGACCTACGCCTCGATCCTGCAGGTGCTGAAGGACCGCGGCTATGTCAGGCTCGAGAAGAAGCGCCTGCATGGCGAGGACAAGGGCCGCGTCGTGGTCGCTTTCCTGGAAAACTTCTTCGCGCGCTATGTCGAATATGATTTCACCGCAGCGCTTGAAGAGCAGCTCGACCGCATCTCCAACAACGAGATTTCCTGGCAGCAGGTTCTGAAGGATTTCTGGCGCGACTTCATCGGCGCGGTGAACGAAATCAAGGACCTGCGGGTGACGCAGGTATTGGATGCGCTCGACGACATGCTGGGACCGCATATCTATGCGCCCCGCGAGGACGGCGGCGATCCCCGGCAATGCCCGAGCTGCAGCACCGGCAAACTCAACCTCAAGGCCGGCAAATTCGGCGCCTTTGTCGGCTGCTCCAACTATCCAGAGTGCCGATACACGCGTCCGCTAGCCGCCGACAACGAGGCCAGCGCCGACCGCATCCTCGGCAAGGATCCCGAGACCGGTCGCGACGTCACCGTGAAGGCCGGGCGGTTTGGTCCCTATATCCAGCTCGGCGAGCCTAAGGATTATGCGGAAGGCGAAAAGCCAAAGCGTGCGGGTATCCCGAAGAACATCTCGCCCTCCGACATCGAACTCCCTATGGCGCTGAAGTTGCTCTCGCTGCCGCGCGAAGTCGGCCTGCATCCGGAGACCGGCCAGCCGATCACCGCAGGGCTGGGCCGCTTCGGGCCTTTCGTACGCCACGACAAGACCTACGCCAGCCTCGAGGCCGGCGATGAAGTCTTCGATATCGGTCTCAACCGCGCCGTTACGCTGATTGCGGAGAAGATCGCCAAGGGTCCGAGCGGCCGCCGGTTCGGCGCCGATCCGGGCAAGCCGCTGGGCGATCATCCGTCGCTCGGCGCCGTTGCGGTCAAGAACGGCCGCTATGGCGCCTATGTCACGGCCGGCGGCGTCAACGCCACGATCCCGAGCGATAAGACCCAGGACACCATCACGTTGCCGGAAGCAATTGCGCTCATCGACGAACGCGTGGCCAAGGGCGGCGGCGCCAAACGTGGCGGTAAGAAAGCCAAAGCGGCCGTCGTGCCGGCCAAGGTCGAGGCGGAGGCCAAGCCAGCCAAGAAGGTCGCCGTGAAGAAATCCACCGCGAAGCCGAAATCGGAGGCCACCAGCAAGGCGCGCGCGCCGGTGACGGCGAAAACGTCGCCTTCGAAAGCGGCAAAACCCGTCGCCAAGAAGAGCGTCGGCAAGGCAAGCCGATAGAGTGGCAAAGCAACGCGACAGCGGCTTTCCGACTGTAGACGCCATCGTCGCCTTCGTCCGCGCGAATCCGGGAAAGATCGGCACCCGCGAAATCGCACGCGAGTTCGGCCTGAAAAACGCCGACCGCGCCGAGTTGAAACGCATCCTGCGCGAACTCGCCGACAAGGGAGCGATCAAGAAGCGCGGCAAGGAGATCAGCGAGCCCGAAATCCTTCCCGCAACCTTGATGGCCGACATCGCCACCCGCGACAGCGACGGCGAGCTGATCGCGATCCCTGCCGAATGGGACGAGGTGGAAAGCGGCGAGCCGCCGAAAATCCGCATCCATGTCCCACGGAGGCCGCAACCAGGCACGGCGGCAGGCGTCGGCGACCGTGCGCTGCTCCGCGTCGAGAAGCTAGAGGAGCGCGACCGCGAGGGCACGGTCTATCGCGGGCGCATCATCAAGGTCATCGATCATGCCAAGACGCGCGTGCTCGGAATCTTCCGCGCGCTGCCGGGTGGCGGCGGACGCCTGGTCCCGGTCGACAAGAAGCAGGCCGGCCGTGAATTGAACATCGCCAAGGCCGATACGGGAGGTGCCGCGGACGGCGATCTCGTCAGCGTCGATCTGGTGCGCACGCGCAGCCATGGGCTCGCGTCCGGCAAGGTCAAGGAGCGGCTCGGCTCGCTCGCTTCGGAAAAAGCGGTCAGCCTGATCGCGATCCATGCCCACGAAATCCCCCAAGCCTTTTCACCGGCCGCGTTGCGCGAGGCCGATGAAGCAAAGCCCGCCGCATTGAAGGGCCGTGAGGATTGGCGCGACGTTCCGCTTGTCACCATCGATCCGCCCGACGCCAAGGATCACGACGACGCGGTTCATGCCGAGCCCGACCCCGACCCGAACAACAGAGGCGGCTACATCGTCAGTGTCGCGATCGCTGACGTCGCGTTCTATGTGAGGGCGGGGTCCGCGCTCGACCGCGACGCGCTGACGCGCGGCAATTCGGTGTATTTTCCCGACCGCGTGGTGCCGATGCTGCCCGAGCGCATCTCCAACGATCTGTGCTCGCTGGTGCCGGGTGAGCCGCGCGGGGCGCTGGCGGTGCGGATCGTGATCGGCAATGATGGCCGCAAGCGTTCGCACGGCTTCCATCGCGTCCTGATGCGCTCAGCCGCAAAACTCCACTACGCGCAGGCGCAGGCCGCCATCGACGGCAGGCCCGATGACGCGACCGGCCCCCTGCTCGTCCCCATCCTGAAGCCGCTCTATGACGCTTATGCGGTGGTCAAGCGCGCCCGCGACGAGCGCGACCCGCTCGACCTCGACATTCCCGAGCGCAAGATCCTCTTGAAGGCGGATGGAACCGTCGATCGGGTGATCGTTCCGGAGCGGCTCGACGCGCACAAATTGATCGAAGAGTTCATGATTTTGGCCAACGTCGCCGCCGCCGAAATGCTTGAACGGAAAACGCTGCCGCTTATCTACCGGGTGCACGATGAGCCGACGCTTGAGAAGGTTCATGCCCTGCAGGAATTCCTGAAAACCCTCGATCTGCCGTTCGCCAAGAGCGGCGCCCTGCGCCCCGCGCTGTTCAATCGCGTGCTGGCGCAGGTCAAAGGCCATGACGCTGAATCGCTGGTGAATGAAGTGGTGCTGCGCTCGCAAGCCCAGGCCGAATATTCGGCCGAGAATTACGGCCATTTCGGCCTGAATCTGCGGCGCTACGCCCACTTCACCTCACCGATCCGACGTTACGCCGACCTTGTCGTGCATCGCGCCTTGATCAGGGGCCTGGGCCTTGGCGAGGGCGCTCTGCCGGAGAGCGAGACGGTGGAAAGCCTGAGCGAGGTCGCCGCGCAAATCTCCGTCACCGAGCGGCGCGCCATGAAGGCGGAGCGCGAAACCGCCGACCGCCTGATCGCGCATTTTCTTGCCGACCGGATTGGCGCGACTTTCCAGGGCCGCATCTCCGGCGTTACCCGTGCCGGGCTTTTTGTCAAACTTTCAGATACCGGCGCCGATGGCCTGATCCCGATCCGCACGCTCGGAGGCGAATATTTCAACTATGACGAGACGCGTCATGCGCTGGTCGGCTCGCGTAGCGGTGTCATGCACCGGTTGGGGGACATCGTCGACGTTCGTCTGGTAGAAGCTGTCCCCGTCGCCGGCGCTTTGCGGTTTGAACTGCTGTCGGAAGGCAATCTCCCCTCGCGCGGACGCAAGCAGCAACCTTCCAGGCCACAGGCCAAAGCCCATCCCGGCCGCAGCCACGACAGGAAGGATCGCAAGCCCGGCATGGCCAAATCCGGCAAATCGAAGAAAGGCAAGTCATGGAAACGTTGAGCGGGCATCCCGTGGTCTGGAGCCGGGATTCCGAACCCGCCGAGAAGCGCGACGTCTGGACCGGATTGAAGCGCGGCTTCTGCGGCCGCTGCCCGCGCTGCGGCGAAGGCAAACTGTTTCGCGCCTTCCTGAAGGTCGACGATCGCTGTTCGAATTGCGGGCAGGATTTCACGCCGCACCGCGCCGACGATCTGCCGGCCTATCTCGTCATTATCATCGTCGGCCACATCGTGGTGCCGCTCGCGCTTTTGATCGAAACCAACTACTCGCCCCCGGTGGGGCTTCAGCTCGCGATCTATTTGCCGCTGACCTTCATCGCCTCATTGGCGCTGCTGCAGCCGGTCAAGGGTGCCGTGGTCGGGATGCAATGGGCCTTGCGCATGCATGGGTTTGACGAAGAGAACCCGGAGCCATAGACCGTTCGCTCCGACGACAATTACGAAGAGACGGGCCGTGGCACGCGATGAGTGAAAGCGCAACTAACCAAAAGGAAGCCGACCATCACCCCTATCGCCGTCCGGTCGATGCCGCCACGCTGATCCTCGTCGATCGAACCGCCGCAACGCCAAAGGTCCTGGTCGGCAAGCGCCACGACAAGGTGGTGTTCATGCCGGGCAAGTTCGTCTTTCCCGGCGGGCGCGTCGACAAAACCGATAGCCGGGTCCCGGTCGCTGCCCCCATCCCGAAGGCGCTTGAAGCAAACCTGTTGAGGGGGCGCCCGAAGATCTCACCATCGCGCGCGCGTTCGCTCGCGGTCGCCGCCATCCGTGAGGCCTGCGAGGAAACCGGCCTTTGCCTCGGGCGCAAGGTTACCGGGACGATGCCGGCACTCACGGGTCCGTGGACGCCCTTTGCCGATGCAGGCCTCCTGCCCGATCCTTCCGGCCTCTATCTGATCACGCGCGCGATCACCCCGCCCGGCCGTATCAGGCGCTTCGACACGCGGTTCTTCACGGCCGACGTTTCCGCCATTACCCATCGCGTCGAGGGCGTGATCCATGCCGATGCGGAGTTGGTGGAACTGGTCTGGGTCGAGATCGGGTCTAAGCCGCTCGCCGACCTGCACCCGATGACCAAGAACGTGCTCAACGAGCTGGAACGACGCCTCGCGACAGGTCCGCTGCGGCACGAGGCGGCTATCCCGTTTTTCCGTTTCTACGGCGGCAGGATGCGCCGGGATGTGTTGGAGGCATAGCGCTCAGCGCCTCGTCGCTTTTCTTGCTTGAATCGGCCGAAAAAGGCCGCGCCTTTGCTGAGAACGAGCAGAAAGGAGTCGAGTCAATCGCAGGAGGCCGCCGCATGCAGCGGGAAATGAGGTCCTTGAAAATCGATTTCCAATCGTCTTCGCCGGACCGAACAGACAAATTGAGTGAGGTTGACCATGCGTTTCTGGATTTGGTTCGTTTTCGGAGTCTGGATCGCGGCATTTTCGAATCCGGCGCAAGCCGAGTACCCGGAGAGGTTGATTACTCTGATAGTCGGTGTACCTCCGGGAGGGGCGGGCGATCTGGTTGCACGGCAGTTTGCGAATCGGCTTTCCGAATTGCTCAATCAAAATGTAGTCATCGAAAATCGGGGAGGTGCGGCTGGCACAATTGCCGCCGCACTCACGGCGCGAGCGGCGGCAGATGGCTATACCCTGCTTCTGTCGTCGATCGCTACTCACTGCACCGCTCCGGTCGTCTATAAGAATATAGCTTACGATCCTTCCAAGGATTTCTCGCACATTGGTTTGATAGCGACAGCACCGGCGATGCTCAGTGTTAATTCCGCGCTACCCATTCATTCGGTCGCTGATCTCGTCACGTATGCCCGAAGCAAACCTAGCGAACTGAATTTCGGGTCTTCCGGCAACGGCAGCGGACCGCAGCTCTGGGGAGAGATGTTCATGGCCGCATCGGGTGTAAAGCTGACCCACGTTCCGTACAAAGGATCAGGTCCTGCGGTGATCGACCTGCTTGCCGGCAGAATTCAAATGATGTTCGATGCGGCGGCGGCTCAAATCTCAGGTATACAGACCGGGCAATTGCGTCCGCTAGCTGTAATGAGTACCGAACGCTCAATTTTTTTTCCCGACGTCCCAACGATGGCCGAGGCCGGCTATCCCTCGGTCACAGCCAATTTGTGGTACGGCCTTTCCGGTCCTGCGAATCTGCCGTCGGGCATAGTGGCTCGGCTTGAAGGTGCTTTGCAAAAAATTGCGACAATGCCCGATTTTCAGGAATCGTTGAAGCAAGTTGGCCTCCTGTCCACGCCGATGTCCGCACAGGCATATTTCCAGTTCATTCTGGATGAGAACGATAGGTACCGAAAAATCGCGCGAGCCGCCGATATAACGGTCGAATAACATCGGCGGGTTATCGGAACTATGGCTGTGTTTTTGTCGTAAGTCTGAGCCACGCCGAAAAATCGCCAAGCGCTGGAGCGGATTCGGTACATCGCCAAAGGCCTCCGAGAGACCTTCAAGATAAACCGTCGGAAAGTTCACCGATAAGGTTTGGTCGCAAAGCTTATCAGTCCTCGTAGGCGGCTCTCCATCAATAGGTAGTCGCGATAGGTAACGGGTTCGCCGTACTCCGAACCACTGACGTAACCAATCTGCTGACTGAAGACGAATTACGCGATTGACGGCTAGTGGGCGCCGGCTCAAAGGTTTCATGGAGGGGATAGCTCCAATGGCAGACCCCGCAGTGCGGCAAGGAAAGACAGGCCTGGTACTTGTTTGATAGCCTCAACCTGTGGTAGGTATCTGTGTTTTAGAAATGGAATTGCCGATGCTTTGCCGCTACTGGATCGTAGGTGTAATTGTCTTGATCGCGCCAAGGATCGCTTGGTCCCAAGATCGCATCATGGCGCCGATCCCGGAAGGAAACGAAGCGAACATGCAAATTATCGGCGGCAAGCCAGCAACACGGGCCGATTGGCCGTCAACTTTGATGTTTGACGGCAACGTGGGGAGGTGCACCAGCACAGTCGTAGGACGATACGTGGTTTTGACAGCCGGTCATTGTGTCGATGATAATTCATCGGCCAAGCTTTTGTGGGACAACCAACAGACGAAGGTCCTATGCCACGTGCACCCGGAATATCGTGGGCCGGCTTGCGAAAGCCAGTTCATTCCAAAAAAGCTAGTGGGCTGTACGGCAGATATAGCCATTTGCGTTTCCGCCAAACCCATTTCTTTTAACCCTGGGAGATTTGAACGCGTACGGAGCTCGCCACCTCCGATAGCCGCCAATGATAAAATAAATTTGCTAGGTTTCGGTTGCACCGAGGCAGCTGGGAAGATTTCTGACGCGCTTCAGGTCGGTTTAGCCAAGGTCGACTGGCCGGCTCTACCAGGAGCTTCCAGCAATCCGGAGCTGACCATGAAGGAGTTCATCAAGACCGCTGGCGCAGCAGTTTGCAGTGGAGATAGCGGAGGCGCCAGCTATTCGATCGATCCAAAACCGGAAATGATAGCAGTTGCTTCCAGAGGAAACCTGAGCACCGAGTCGTACCTGGTCGATTTGCGAACCCCTCAAATCCAGAAGTTCTTGCGCAAGGCAAGTTCGCTTACCGACTTCAATCTACCTCCCGGCTCGATCAAAATTTGCGGGATCGATCCAGATGCAGAAAATTGCAGATAAGTATATAAGGCGTCTCTCGAGAGTTTTCGTTGCCGCGATTGCATTGTGGTACGTTGCCGACAACGTGTGGGCTGCTGGATTAAAAATCGCGAATAGTCCTAGCGATAAAGTAGCCGTCGTGCCGCGCCCCGCGCCCACCGACGTCGAGCTGATCAAAAACTTAGCGGAATTGGGGGCGTCACAGGCGGTTCTCTTCCCAAAAGGGGCGGACGTTGCTCAGTTCATCGCAGATAAGTGCGGCAGGCCTCTGGCCTCCTATAAAATTCACCCGGCATATGAGAAGATCCTGCTCGAGAAAAACTCCGGGTTGCGTCACGAGGACCTACATTCGCTTCCGGTCGAGCGGGCACTGGTAATCCCTGCGTGCGCTAAATTCGCCGAAGGCGTCGCACTTCCTGCGCCAAAGGGCGTCGAGAAGCTCGCGAAGCAACTCACGATCGCGTTCGATGCCGGTGTGTTCGAGCGTGTTGTGAAGGATCCCGAGCTGAGAAAAGCGGTTCAAAAGCAGTACGCGTTGGCGTTAGAAGCAGGCGCGCAGAGCTTCGACGATTTTTCCAAAACCATTTGTTCCACTACGCCTGATGCATCGTGGCCCGGCGACGTGACGTCCTGCAAGAACGCGATCCAGATTGCTTTGGCAAATCCCCAAATCACGAAGCCAAATCAGGTAAAGGAAGTTGTGGTTCCAGCGTCGGCTCAAATCGGTTCCACTCTGGAGCCGTCAGTCACTGCACCGAAGGATACTCGTGTAGCATTGCGAACGAACCTTCCCGAAACCGAGGTTCGTGAAGCTTTTCCACAATTGCAAGACCTCGAAGGTCAACTGAAATTCGTCACTGAGGTGGAGGACGTTGAGAGCTTCGGCGAAAGTTGTGCGAAGGCAGTGGAGCGCAAGGGGGAACGGTGGCCTTACAGCGTGCGGGACTTTCTGCGGGTCGTTAGTCTTAACGGCAGCCTCAATCAGGACCCGCAGGGACGCCGAATACTGATAGTCGATACTGGTTTTGATTTCAGCGATCCTGCCCCGACGGATCCGAGACCGGTCGATCTAGTATTCGATCCCTATTACTTCTACAGGCTGAACAAGGCCTCCGATTCAGACCCTCAAAAAGACGCCAACGAAGATGGCGTAAAGGGAAACGGCGGCTGGGCAGGAGTTAATCTGAGCGGCGTCGTGGGCAAGACTTCCAGCGCAACGTCAATTGTTTACAAACATCGCTCGCATGGCTTGTCCGTCGCGGCGCTTGCGTTAGGAGGGCGACCCGTCGAGGAGTTGCGGCGCTTTGCTCGTTTGCCGCTCAGGCTGGGCTTTGTGAGCTTAGTAGCCTTGGACACTATAAACCCGTCGTTGAACACCGGGCACGTGGAGAAGGCGCTGAAATTCGCTGCCGCCGCCGGCAATGAATTCCACGTAGTGAATCTTAGCCTTTCATCTAAAGATACCATACCCGGATGGGAATCCCTTGTGAGTACGAAAGGAGCGGGACGCGTGTTCGTGGTCGCCGCGGGTAACGACGGCAAACCGTTGAAGGGAGGGGACGCAGTCTGGCCAGCCGCCTTCGGAGGAGATAACCTCCCGCCTGATAACCCATCGGGGGCGGTTGTCTCGGTTGGAGCGCACGATTCGGACGGAAATATTGCTCTCTTTTCGAATCGAGGACTGAAAGTTGACGTGCTCGCGCCGGGGTGCAGCGTCCCTTCTTACGAGTTGCGGCTTGACAGCGATAAACGCGCGATCGGAATCGTCCCGAAAAACGAAACGGGAACCTCATTCGCAGCCCCATTGGTTTCCTTTGTGTCGGCTCTTCTTATGAACAGCCCCAAACTCGCTAGCCGTCCCGGAATCGTAAAGGCGAGGATTCTGATTTCGTCCGACTATAACTGGGCGCTCAAAGACGACGTGTATTCTTCGGGTATTTTGAACATCGCGAAGGTGCTCAGCATCGACAATGACGTACTTGAGGTGTCTGACGCTGCTCCCGGAAAGTCAAGGACGGTTCGTTATGGTAACGTATTGAACAAGAAAGAGATCGGCAACATCGAGTGCCAGCCTGGTGGCGACGTCATAGCCTTCGAAACGGCGCACAAGATAGCGAGGAGCGACTCGAACAATCTTCTGGTGTTTACCAGCGACGACGACACGAAACCTGCGAAGCTGGCGCGGAAGTTTTGCGCACCGTCCATGCTCGATAAACTCGAGCTCCAGTTTCGCGACGCGGAAACTGGAGAAACGACAAGGCTCTCGGGAACGTCTGTATTGGACTATATCTCAGCTTTGTAGTTACTACTGCCCGAGAGGGGTACGTAGCGCATCCAGGTGTTGGTTATTAAGCTGGCGTATCTGTTCCTCGCTTGGTGCCACTGTGCCAGGCGCCGCCGGTGCGCCCAGCGCGATGATGAGAGTGTGAGTGTTTGTGCGGGACGCCGAAGCTAAGGGACCCGCGCTTGCTGGCCCTTTGAGGCCTACCAAACTCCAGTTAGGAGTGACGTTCCCGCTACCCATGACGACGAATTGCACCTGATGACCTAGGGAATCAATCGGAGGATCGTGTGGTAAGGCTTCTATAGCGGAGGCAACGTCCTGCTTCGCCTTGACGGCGCGGTCATTCGCATCCTTCGTGTCTTGAAGCAGGGTATCCAATTCGGGATCCTTAGGATCAAGGGCTTTTGCCCGTTTGTAGGCGGCTTGCGCCTTCGAGAGCTCCTCCGTCGCCTTTGCTGTAGCGCGATTGACTAGAAAGGCTTCATCATAGGCGGTCTGGATGTCTTTCACGTCTGCCGAAGTTTTTACCGCCTTCGCATGGTCTTTTGCGAGCTTTGCATGATCTTCCACGACGCCTGTCCAGTACTCAGTCAGGGCTTTTTCGAGTTGGAGCAGTTGTTTGGGTGGTTTATCGGCAGAGACAGGAATGGGCGGAGCAGGTAGCGACTTGCCATTTGGAGGAGGGTGGTGGCCGACCCGAAGTTGTAGATTGTCAACCGGAGCCAAAGCCGAGAATATCCACTCGTGAAGGCCCAGCCTGCCGTACAAATCGGGAGCGTTTGGGGGATTGCAAACCAACCTATTCCTCTCTGCCCTGAGCTCCTTCATCGAGAGAGTGAAGCTAAGGGTTTCGTTCCGGATTGCGGTCGTGGCGACACCAGCGCCAGCGGCGACGCTGAACATCTGGCCAAACGTGCCGATTCCCGGGAGTACGGCCGGGCGCATCTGATGCATTATCCCCACGCTAGGAGTGAGCGATGCTTGATCGTTTGTGATGAGCGTCAGGTCGACTTTAGCCGTCCAGTCCCGCATCCATTGGTAGGGGCCTGTCGGATACGGAGGCAGAGGGTCGGGGATCGCGAACGCGAGTTCGCACTTTACACGCTGTACGATTTGGGAAATCGAAACCGAATCTTCCTCGAGATCAGGAACCGTCGTGCAACCGGTGCAGGGTATGGTGGCGACCACGAGCGCGGCCGCACTCTTTCGTAAACTGGACACGTTTCCCCCCGAACTCAAATCACATCCGAACGATGACGGCACCTATTTTGTCGGCGGCTGTCTTGCTGCCGTGAGATAAAGGGACGTCGTCCCCTGGTCTGCTATCGTCACCTTCACTTCGTATGTATCTTCGCGTTGAGGCGCGGTCAGAACCGCACGGTATATCAATCGATGATCCTTCAAGTCTTGCGGCGACGTGACCTCCGAAACTGCAATACGATCCATGTTCGCGTCACGATTCATTTCTACCACCGGCACTACAGCCCCGGCACTGGTTGGCTCTACGAAGGACAACTCGATCTGAGCTGAGGCTTGGCCTCCTGGTCGGACCAAAGGCGGGTCGATTTTCGCGCGAACGCTGGACAGGTGCCGGATACCGTCTGGAGTGACAACTTCTCCCAGCGAATTCCCTCTGACGGGCGGAGCCACGCCGGGTATCAGCTCGCGAGCGAGGCGGCTTCGGACGTATTTATCTGCAAACACGGTGGCATGCTCGACAAAGGATGGATCCGTTCCTTCGAGGCTCATGAAGTTGTTGGCGGCACTCCAAATAGGCACCGTACCATCGCCTCTGCTGTTGGTGAACGTCCACTGGTCCGGACTCGCGGCCAGACTGGGAGTGTAGAGCCACAGTTTCGTTTCAAGGATGTCGCCCGTAATTCGTATCTGTTCAGTGCCGCTCGGCTGGGTTGCAATCAGAGATCTCAAAGCGCGGGCATTCTGAAGGCCGGACTCGAGGACGGACCTACGCGCGCCTCCAGACAGATATTCGGCGGGGAGCCATGTACCGCTCCAGTTGTTGGCGTCCAGGACATCGAACGTGGTGAAATTCTCCTTTGAACCGGCTCTGCAGCAGTTGGCGTAAGTGGGAAACAATTCATAGATTGAGGGGAAGGACAAAGTGACATGCCTAATGCGAGTGATCCCGCCTGCAACTAAGTTCTCGAAAGGCCCCCACCCGCTCGAAATCGTTTCCAAGGAGTTCATGCTGCCAAGAAACGGTGTGCTCAGGTAGATCACCTTGTGAACTTTCGCAGTGCTCCTAGTTTTGGCCATCCAAATTCTGGTGACGAGACCCCCCATACTGTGTGCAACGATGTCGAAGTTGCTCTCCCGCAAGGCTGCGGTTTTTTGGATGAACCTGTCCATCCGGTTCGCCGTCTCGAAATTGCTGAGGCGCCAATCATACGGAAAAACAAAAAGGGTTTTCCCGTCCTCGTAACCGAGATCGTGTAGCAGATTTAGCAGATCGTCATATTGGTGGATGGTCCAAAAGGGACCCAATACATTGATGCTAGAGATCAGTCCCGATGCCCTGAGCTCACCCCCATCAGAGCCAGGCGCAAGGTCGAGGCTACCGTAATTCGCGAATGAATTCCTATCACCCCAGACCGTATTTCCAGCTTTGTCTGAGAGCTTCGATCCTAGAATTCCGGGAATGAAGAGAAGAGGACGTTGGGGCCCGTCGGCACGAGAGGGCGATGCGTACCCGATGGATAGTAGGCCGCAAAGTACAGAGAAAGAAACCAGACGAAGTATTCTCATATTTCTAAATCCGGCAAAAATCTCTACGTGTAACTCGTAACGCAACTACTTCCAGCATACTGCACGGACAGACGGTTGGAAAGGGTCTTTCGCAACCCGATGGCAGTCGGCCATTGGCCAAAATATGTCATAACGTCTCGTTTGCGAATTGCGACCGAAAAGGAAATTACGAGAACGGAGTCGGTTGGCAGATCGATAAGATTTTCGCGCGAAAGCCCCCGAGGTGTAAGCCGCCGTTTTTTGCGGATTTAGTCGGTTGAGATATCTTCGCCGGACCGAACAGACAAATAGGGTGAGGTTGACCATGCGTTTCTGGATTTGGTTCGTTTTCGGAGTCTGGATCGCGGCAATTTCGAATCCGGCGCAAGCCAATTGCGTCCGCTAGCTGTAGTGAGTACCGAACGCTCCATTTTTCTGCCCGACGTCCCAACGATGGCCGAGGCCGGCTATCCTTCGGTCACAGCCAATTTGTGGTACGGCCTTTCCGGTCCCGCGAAGCTGCCATCGGGCATAGCGGCTCGGCTTGAAGGTGCTTCGCAAGAAATTGCGACAATGCCCGATTTTCAAGAAGCGTTGAAGCAAGTTGGCCTCCTTTCTACACCGATGTCCGCACAAGCATATTTCCAGTTCATTCTGGACGAGAACGATAAGTACCAAAAAATTGCAGGAGCGGCCAACATAACAGTCGAATAACATCGTCGGAGCGGCGGGTTGTCGGAACTGTGGCTCCGTTTCTGTCGTAAGTCTGAGCCACGTCGAATCTGGCCCTGCCCTGGCCGAAAAGCCTTTTCAATTGGCGTTAATCGCCTAAATCCCGGGGCAATTCAGTCCCGAAATCCTTGACTTTGGGAGGATCGAGGCTAGGTTGCGCGGCGAATGCGCCCCCTGATGGGCCGGCGCCAGATTCCAGACATCGAGGGTTGCACATGGCCAAGGCGGTCACCATCAAGGTCAAGCTCGTTTCCTCCGCCGACACCGGCTTCTATTACGTCGCCAAGAAGAACTCGCGCACCATGACCGACAAACTCGTCAAGAAGAAGTATGACCCGGTCGCGCGCAAGCACGTCGAATTCCGCGAGTCCAAGATCAAGTAGGCTCGCATTCGAACTCGGACGGATCTTAACGGGGCCATCGGCCCCGTTTTTATTTGTTGTGACGCTTGGCGCTAAACCGCGCTCACCAAAGACAGTCCGTGAATGAGCATTTCAACCAAACTTCCCCGTCTTTGCGAGCCAACCGTCGGCCCGAAGGGGCACCCAATGGCAGGCTCCGCGAAGCAAACCATTGGTACGGCGCAAAGAAAGAATGGATTGCTTCGTCGCAAGGGCTCCCTTGCGCAAACGCTTTGCGGTTGTCGCAGGCAATGACGACGGACATAACTCTAGCTTCCGATTTTCCGAAATTTCGCTTGACGCCGGGGTAGAAGCAGAATTATAGCGATACGGTCCTGTCCCACAGAGGGGCGGCTCGCGAACGTCACGGACGCGGGGCGGGATGCGGTGGACGCTTTGGCGCTTCTGACGAGGGCGCTTAATGCGGACGGCGAAGTCGTGTGGTCCTGACGCCCCGACGCTGGCGTCAAGTTTGCGGTGATGATCCGCAAGCGACGGGGGCAAGAAAGCCCGGTCCCCGGGGAGAGCGCGATATAAGCCGTAAAACCATTGCGTAGGGAATGCCGGGTGTTTCCGGTGTGACCGTGGTGACTACACTCGTATGCTCACTTTCATTTGCATGCGAGGCTGCGGGCGCATCGCGCGCCCGGCATTCCCTGCGCCCTCTGAATCGAGGGAGCGACGCTTCCGGCATAACTCGCACGAAAACCCGCGGCGAGATCGCGGAGTTGTGTCCCTCAATCGTCATGCCCCGCTTCAAGCGGGGCATCCAGTACGCCGTGATTTCTCGTATAGGCACGGAGGCGTCTCTGGAATACTGGATCGCCCGGTCAAGCCGGACGACGACACCGGAGTAGGCTGTTTGAAATTTGAAGCCGTAGCAACCGTCAAGAGCCAAGCGCCAGGTTCACGCGGCGTTCGCCACCACGCGGTTGCGGCCGTCATGCTTGGCACGGTAGAGCGCCGTATCGGCGCGCTTGAGCACGTCGGCGACCGCCTCGCCTTTTCGCTCCAGCGTCGAAAGCCCGATCGAGATCGTGACATCGATGCGCCTGGTGCCTTTGTGGACCGCAAAGGGCTCGCCGGCGATCGAACGCCGAAGGCGCTCCGCGACCACGCCCGCCACATGCAGGTCGGTTTCGGGCATCACAATGACAAACTCCTCGCCGCCGTAGCGGCAGGCGAGATCGATGCCGCGGATCGACTTGCGGACCCGCACGGCGAATTCGCGCAACACATCGTCACCGGCGTCGTGGCCGTAATTGTCGTTGATCGCTTTGAAAAAATCGATATCGAGCATCATCACCGCCAAGGGCTTGCCTCGGCTCGAAGCCTGTTCGGCGAGCGTCCCCAGATGGCTTTCCATGTAACGGCGGTTGTGCAGTCCGGTCAGCGCATCGGTGATCGCCATCTCGATAGAGTTCTGCACATTGTCGCGCAGATGATCGGTGTAGCGGCGCTTGCGGATCTGGGTGCGCGCGCGGGCCAACAGCTCGTTCTTGTCGACCGGGCGAAGCAGGTAATCGTTGACGCCGATCTCGAGACCGCGCAAGAGCCGCGTGTTGTTGTCGGCATCGGAAATCGCAAGAATCGGCACTTGGCGGGTGCGCTCCAGCGAGCGCGCCTGGCTGCACAGCCGCAGGCCGTCGAAATTATCGAGGCCGAGCGAGACGATCAGAAGATCGTAATCGCCCTCGGCGGCGCGAAACAGCGCCTCGGAGGGGTTGGATTCGACGTCGACGGTGTGTTCGGTGCTCAGCACCGGCGCCAGCCGCTCAAAGGACGAAGGCCGGTCGTCGACCAAGAGGACGCGGCCGCCCTTCCCGGTGTCGGCCACGGCGCTGCGCTCCGGCGCCTGCACGCCGATCTCGAGCGAGGTGATGGCGCGCATCCGCAACTCGTCGGTCATCATCTTTAGCCGCGTCAGCGAGCGCACCCGCGCGATCAGCACGATGTCGGACACTGGTTTGGTGAGAAAATCGTCGGCGCCGGCCTCCAGGCCGCGCACCCGATCGGCGGGGCTATCCAGCGCCGTCACCATCACCACCGGAATGAAATGGGTCGCCGGATTGGACTTAAGCCTTCGGCACACCTCGAATCCGTCCATATCGGGCATCATGACGTCGAGCAAAATAATGTCGCATTCGGCGCGCGTGCAGATCGCCAGCGCCTCCGCGCCATTGGCCGCGGTCAGGACGTCGAAATATTCCGCCGAAAGTCGCGCTTCCAACAGCTTGACGTTGGCGGGCACATCGTCAACGACCAGGATACGCGCGGACATTGAACTCTCCCTATCCGATGAAACGTCGGACGGTCTCGATAAACTTGCCGACCGAAATCGGCTTGGACAGATACGCCTCGCACCCGCCTTCGCGGATGCGCTCTTCGTCGCCCTTCATCGCGAATGCGGTGACTGCGACCACCGGAATGGCGCGCAGCTCCGGATCGTCCTTGATCCACCGGGTCACTTCGAGACCAGACACTTGCGGAAGCTGGATGTCCATCAGGACGAGATCGGGACGAAGCTTGCGCACGAGATCAAGCGCCTCGAAACCATTGCTGGTGCCGGAAGTCTGATAGCCGTGTGCCTCGAGCAGATCGCGAAAGAGCTTCATATTGAGCTCGTTGTCCTCCACGATCAGGACGGTTTTTGCCATCCCGCCCCTCCCATCCCCGTTATATCGTCACGGCATGCGGCGCAACAACGGCCGCCAACGGTGCCAAAAAGTGAAGTCAAACTAGCGCCAGATTCGCTCTAACCCGTTAAGCCCGACGACCACCCTGGTGCGATCTTTATGCGAAGTGGTTTCCACTTGCTTGAACAGGTTCCGCAGACTCGGGCATGATCTCTTGGAAAATAGAGACCATAAGTTACGGAAAGGCAAATTGCTGCGGTGGGAAAATCCACTCAAAATCCCCGGGAAGTGGCTGAAATCGTTGCAGTTCAGGCGCTAGGCTTTGTCGCTGATGACCCCGAGCGATTGGGTGCGTTCCTGGCCGAAAGCGGGATCGGGCCCGATACGCTGCGCGGTGCCGCCGCCGACCCGCGTTTCCTCGCCCATGTGCTCGATTTCGTCCTGCGCGATGACGCAACCGTGAAAGCATTTGCCGCCGCCTCGCAACTTGACCCCACCAACATTGCCGCGGCGCATCAGGTGCTGAGCAATCCGAAATGGGAGCGCGACGTGCCGTGACCAAATTGGTGGAGGGATTGACCTGCTTCTGCCGGGACTGCCTCCGTGATCTGGACATTGGAGCGAGGCGGTGCGGCGACTGCGGCTCGCCTCGCCTGATCCGCCACCATGCGCTGCCCTCGCTCACGCTTGCCCATATCGATTGCGACGCCTTCTACGCCACCGTCGAGAAGCGCGACAATCCCGAGCTTGCCGACAAGCCCGTGATCATCGGCGGCGGCAAGCGCGGCGTGGTGTCGGCCGCGTGCTACATCTCCCGTACCTACGGCGTGCGCTCGGCGATGCCGATGTTCAAGGCGCTCGCGCTATGTCCCTCCGCAACCGTGATCAGGCCGGACATGGCCAAATATGTCAGGGTGGGCCGGGAGGTGCGTCGTGCGATGCTGGCGTTGACGCCGCTGGTGGAGCCGCTTTCGATCGATGAAGCGTTCCTCGATCTTACCGGAACCCAGCGCGTTCACGGCATGATTCCCGCCAAGGTGCTGGCGCGGTTCGCCCGCGAGGTCGAGCGCGACGTCGGCATCACCGTTTCGGTCGGGCTTTCCTGCAACAAATTCCTGGCCAAGGTCGCCTCCGACCTCGACAAGCCGCGCGGCTTTGCAACTATCGACCAAGACGAGGCGCGCGCCATGCTCAAGGACAAGCCGGTCGGTTTTATCTTCGGCGTGGGACCGGCGACACAGGAACGGCTGACCCAGCGCGGCTTGCGCACCATCGCCGATTTGCAGCGCGCCGATGAAAACGAACTGATGAAGCAGTTCGGCACCGAGGGCCGCAGGTTGTGGCGGCTGGCGCGCGGAATCGACGACCGCCGCGTGGTACCCGATCGCGGTGCCAAGACGATTTCGAGCGAAACCACTTTCGAGAACGACATCCGCGATTATACCACCCTCGAAAGAATGCTGTGGCGGCTCTCGGAGAAGGTGTCGGCACGGCTGAAGAGCGGCGAGCTTGCGGGATCGACCATCACGCTGAAGCTGAAAACCGCCGATTTCCGGCAGCGCACCCGCTCGCAATCGATTCACGCCCCGACTCAGCTTGCGGCAAAGATTTTCGCGGTATCGAGGGAAATGCTGGCAAAGGAAATCGACGGCACCGCTTTCCGCCTGATGGGTGCCGGTGTCAGCGCGCTCCGCCCGGGCTCGCAGGCGCACGACACCGACATGCTCGATCGCCGCTCCGCCGACGCCGAGCGCGCGATCGACAATCTGCGCAAGAAATTTGGCCAGGCCGCTGTGATCAGGGGCATCGCCTATGACGGGCCGGAGAAGGAGGAGGAGTGAGTTAAGACGGATGAGGACCCACCACCGTCATTGCCGATCGGGAGCAGTCGTCATCTACACGGCCTGGAATCCTTGACGTCGAATTTTCCGAGCGCGCCGGAGATAACGAAGTCATTATAGTCGAGCACCAGCGCCCGCGAGACGCCGTTCTCGAACAGTTCGAACGACATAGAATAGATCGGCGTCTGCTCGCCATTGCTCGGCTTGGCATCGCGATCGAAGTAGCTGACCGTGACCGGCCACCGCGTCATCGACTTCATGACGTCGTTCTCGGTCGAGGGGTCCGGAGATGCGATGGACCGGCTGCCGGGGATCGGCTGCCCAATCACGGAAAGGGTATTGAAGATCTTTTCGCCATTGTCCGAGCCGTCATAGACCGTGAGCTCGAGCAGGGATTTGCCTTCCTTCGCCGCGGCAATGATGCGCTGGATCTGCTCGGTCGGAAATACCGTCGAGCCGTCAAGCGTGAACGTCTTGTTTTCGGGCTGCTTCAATTTAACCGTGATGTGATCCCCGGTCCGCTCCGCGATCCCATCCACCGGGCTCGACTCGGTGTCGTTCATGCGCGAATCGATCTTGAACCGATAGGTCTTGCCGGCGCCGTCTTCCCACGAAGTCGAGCGCAGGTCCGAAAGCGAAATTTTGCCCTCGCCGCTATTCATCTCCGACACTTGCCTGAATTCGGACGTGTATCCTTCGCAGGAGCTGCCCGAGAAACTGTAGAGAATGCGCCCCCGCGCGCTGCTGATCGAATTGGAACCGCGCGACTTCAACAGGCTGAGTTCGTAGAGCGCCTGATGCGGGAGAAACGCGCCGCTCGCCGCGGCGTTGGCCCTTTCCCCGACAAACCCTGTCGCCATCGCCGCCGCAGCGAGTATCGGCGCCAACGATTTGGCGTCACGCGGCAAAATCGGAAATAAGCGGGCCATGTTTTTTCCTCGGGTGGAGTGTGATCTGAGAGGATAGGAATCGGTTTTCCAACCAGACCCTGCTCGTACAAAAGCCGGGCTCCGACACATTATTCGCAGCGCCATTGCGCCGCAACTGCGGTCACATCACGGAAAAGTAGGATTTATGGACGAATTGCCATGTTTTTTGGCATTTCCGCCACCACCCTGCCCTCGCTTGCAAGTAGATACTCGATGCGCGAAACAGAAGCGGCCCCGATCGGATCCATCGTCGGGTGCCGGAAAATTCAAACGGGGACGAACCATGACGGGTACGGTCGAACAAAAACTTGCGGCACAGGGCGTCGTCTTGCATCAGCCGCCGAGCCCGGTGGCGAACTATGTCGGGTTCGTGCGCAGCGGAAACCTGCTGTTCGTCTCGGGGCAGGTGTGCGTCAATCCGGAAGGCAAGCTGATCTCCAGGGGTAAACTCGGCGCCGGCGTCACGGTGGAACAAGGCAGCGCCGCCGCGCGCGGTTGCGCGATCAACCTGCTGGCACAGGTCAAAGCCGCGCTCGACGACCTCGACAAGGTGGTCCGGGTGGTTCGCCTCGGCGGGTTCGTCAATTCCGCTCCGGATTTCCTGGACGGGCCGAAAGTGCTCAACGGCGCCTCCGACCTGATGGTCGAGGCTTTCGGCGACAAAGGCCGCCATGCCCGCACCACCGTAGGGGTCGCGTCGTTGCCGTCCGACGCGTCGGTCGAGGTCGAAGGGCTGTTCGAGGTCTCCTGACACGGAGGCGTGGGATGCGCACGCCCGACTGGTTGACAGCGCGGCCGGTCGCCCATCGCGGTCTGCACGACCGCGCGCGCGGCGTCATTGAAAATATGCCGGGTGCGGCGCTGGCAGCGATTGAGGGCAATTTTGCCATCGAATGCGACATCCAGCTCTCGGCCGATGGCGAGGCCATGGTGCATCACGACGATGCGCTGGGCCGCCTCACCGAAGGTTCCGGCACCCTGCTCGGCCTGACCTCGGAAGCGCTCAAGGCGGTCCAGTTCAAGGACACGCCGGAGAAGATGATGTCGCTTGGCGACCTCTGCGCGCTGGTCAAAGGCCGCGTCCCGATCGTGATCGAGGTGAAGAGCCGTTTTGACGGCGATCGCAAACTGGTGCGGCGAATGACGGAAGTGCTCGATAGCTATTCCGGACCGACCGCCGGCATGTCGTTCGATCCGGACCAGGTGCTGGCGCTGCGCGAAACCATGCCTAAACTTCCCCGCGGCATCGTGGCGGAACGCGTCTACACCGAAGCCGATTGGCCACATGCGACGGCGGCCCAGCGCAAGGGCATGTTGCATCTCATGCACGCGTTCCAAACGCGCCCGCATTTCGTCGCCTATTGGGTGAACGACTTGCCGGCACCGGCACCCTGGATCGCGCGCCACGTGTTCGGCCTGCCGCTCCTGACCTGGACGGTGCGGACAGAGGACCAGCGCAAGCGTGCCGCCCGCTACGCCGATCAGATGATCTTTGAGGATTTCAGGCCTTAAGAGCGCCCTCTACGGTCTGTGCGAGCGTCAAATCAGCGGAACCCATGCTCTTGAAGTCGCAAGCGCAATGCCCGATCTTAACAGCGAGGTCACCATGGCCGATGGCTAAACGTGACGCGTGACCGGCTTAAACAATCGATGGATTCATCCGAAATAACGCTCGAAGCCGTCTCGTCCGTCAGCCAGATCGCGGCCGAAGACTGGGACGCCTGCGCCAATCCGGTTGCGGATTCCGGCAGCCTCGACGCTCTCGACACGCTGGCCTTGCCCACCCTCCCCAAGGTCTCCAGTGCCGCCTCAAAATCGCCCTATAACCCATTTGTTTCGCACGCATTTTTCTCTGCGCTCGAGGCGTCGGGATCGGCCTGTGCGCGGACCGGCTGGGGACCGCGGCATTTGCTCGCTCGCCGAGACGGCGGCATCGCGGGCATCGTGCCCTGCTATCTGAAAACGCATTCGCAAGGCGAATACGTATTCGACCGCGGCTGGGCTGACGCCTATGAGCGCGCCGGCGGGCGCTATTACCCGAAGCTGCAGGCCTCGGTTCCCTTTACGCCGGCGACCGGCCCGCGCCTGTTGATCCGCGAGGACGTCGACAGAGACGAGATCGGCAGCGCGCTGGCGAGCGGCCTGATCGCGCTATGTGCGGCGACCAGTGCCTCATCGGCGCACGTCACCTTCACGCGCGAAGCGGAATGGAAGCTTCTCGCCAAGCATGGATTCCTGCAGCGGACCGACCAACAATTCCACTGGCGCAATCAAGCCTATGGCGGTTTCGACGATTTCCTCGCCACGCTGAACTCGCGCCACCGCAAGGCGATCAAGCGCGAGCGGCGCGAGGCGGTGGCCAACGGCATCACGATCCATGCGCTCAACGGAAGCGACATCACCGAGGAGGCCTGGGACGCTTTCTTTGCCTTTTACATGGAGACCGGTTCGCGCAAATGGGGCCGGCCTTACCTGAACCGCGCCTTCTTCTCGCTGATCGGCGAGACCATGGCGAAAGACGTGCTCTTGATCATGGCGAGACGCAACAACCGCTGGATTGCAGGGGCCATCAATTTCATCGGGTCCGATACGTTGTTCGGCCGCAACTGGGGTGCGATCGAACATCACCCGTTTCTGCATTTCGAGGTGTGCTATTATCAGGCGATCGACTATGCCATTTCGCGCGGCCTGAAGACGGTCGAGGCCGGCGCGCAGGGCGAGCACAAGATCGCGCGGGGGTATCTGCCGCAAACCACTTATTCGGCGCATTACATCGCCGACCCCGGCTTGCGCCGGGCGATCGATGAGTATCTGCGGCGCGAACGCGCTTATGTGGCGGAAGCCGGACGCGAACTCACTGACGCCGGGCCGTTTCGCAAAGCCAACGACGAGTCCGCGAACGACTAGAATCCAAGCGAGGAGCGTCCATGCCCGCCTATGACCCCCAAAACCCCTTCGCAAAAATCCTGCGCGGCGAATTCCCCTGCTACAAGATCCATGAGGACGACCATGCACTCGCCTTCCTCGACATCATGCCGCGCAGTCCCGGCCATACGCTGGTGATCCCCAAGGCCCCGGCGCGCAACATCCTCGATATTTCACCAGAGGATTTTGCTTATGTCGCCCGCAGCGCGCACAAAATCGCGCGGGCTGCGATGACAGCGTTTGCGGCCGACGGCATCACCATTCAGCAATTCAACGAGCATGCCGGTGGACAGGTGGTGTTTCACCTCCACGTGCACGTGATGCCGCGCCACAACGGCGTGGCGCTATTACCCCCGGCAAGCCGCAAAGAAGACGGCAAGGTGCTGGAGGAAAACGCGGCGAAGCTGATCGCGGCGCTGAAGGAAGCGTGATCGCCGCGACGCCGTCATTGCGAGGAGCAAAGCGACGAAGCAATCCATCTTTCCGCTTGCCGCGCCAAGGATTGCTTCGCGGAGCCTGTCATCGGGCGTGCATTCGCGCGACCCGTTGGCTCGCAATGACGAAAAGCGAAACCTCACTCCACATCCCCATCCCCACCCTTCTGCGCCGCGAGTGGCGAGAATTCGCAGCGGTCAGGCTTGAGGTCGATCAGCGGCGTTTCATCGAGGCAGTCGAGCCCCCGTACCAGGACCGCGTTGCCCTCAATCCCCACCAATTTGACGATCGAGGTGCCGATCGGATTGGGCCGCACTGGCGAGCGCAGCGAAAACGTGCCGCGGGTCAATCCGTTCTTCTTCGGGCTTTGTAGCACGAGATTGCGCCGCGAGTGATGCAGCCAATAGATCACTTCGAGATGGTTGTAGAAATCGACACCCTTCAGCGCCGGTACCCATGGCTCGAAAATCTCGAGCCGGCAAACCGGCCCATTGTGACTTCCTTGCCGCGGAGTGTCGTCACGCGACTTCCAGGGCGTCCGGATCCGGCCGATGAAGACGAGGCCCGCATCGCTCGTCTTCGGCATCTCGACGGCGACTTCACCCTCGCGGAGTTCACTTTCCTCAACCATGTTTCAATCCAATGAGATGTTTTGGGCCTTGATCACCGCCGACCAGCGCGCCCGATCGGCGTCGATGAATTCCTTGATGGCGACATCACTGCGCGGACGCAGCACCGAATAGCCGATCTTCTCCAACGAGATGCGGAACCCATCGTCATTCAGCGCCCGATCGAGGCTGCCCTTGAGAATTTGTACGTTGTTATCCGGCACTTTTGCCGGAGCGACAACACCGAACCAGACACTGACGAGGTAATCGGGATAGCCGCTCTCGGCAATGGTCGGAACGTCAGGAAGATCGGAAATCCTGTGCGCGGAGCTGACGCCGAGCGCCCGCAGCATCCCCGATCTCACGGGAGGAAGCGCCGTGCTGACGGAGTCGAACATGACCTGAATGTTGCCCGCCAACAGATCAGTCAGCGCCGGTGCCGCGCCCTTGTACGGCACATGGGTCATCGCGATGCCGGCCATTTGCTTGAACATCTCGCCGGCGAGGTGAATGGTGCCTCCGGTCCCCGCCGAACCGAAACTGAGCCTGCCGGGATTTTGTTTGGCATAGGCGACAAATTCGGCAACCGTCTTGGCAGGCAGGGAGGGGTGGACCTCCATCACCACCGGAACCTCGGTGATCAACGCCAGCATCCGGAAGTCCCTGACCGGGTCGTAGGACAGTTTCTTGTAGAGCAACGGATTGAGCACGATCATCGAACCGGCAACAATCAACAGCGTGTAGCCATCCGCGTCGGCGCGGGCCACGGTTTCGGCGCCGATCGCGCCCTGAGCGCCCGGCTTGTTCTCGACAAATGCCGTCTGACCAAGGTCCTTGCCGAGAAAATCCGCCACCAGCCGGCCGAGAATGTCGGTTGGACCGCCCGCCGCATAGGGAACGACCACCCGGATCGGACGCGCCGGAAACTCGGCGGCGTTGATGGCTGCCGTCGTTGTGAGGACCAGCCACGCGATCAACGCCGACCTGAAAGGCCACTTCATGCCGCTTCTCCGAGGGAGCCGGGTGAGAGAGTAGCGGAATGCGGGCCGGCTGCAATTCGAACCAGCAGCGGGCGATGCCGTCAGCCAAGCCACCATTTGCCGGCAAGCATCAGAATCTCGCCCGAGGCCACGCCGGCGAATATCGAGTGCCGGGTGACCATGAAGACGACGCATCCGCCCGCCACCGCCGCATAGCGCAGCCAATCGGGGACGCTCGACAGCGCCCCCGGCGGCAGCACCAGAATCTGCGCAATGACGCCGGCGAGGATCGCGGTCGCGACCGCCCTCACCCACACCAGGAGTTCGGAGCCCTCGTCGACGCCCGCGCCGAGCCAGAGTCCGATCATGCGCCAGACTTCGTTGGGCAGAAAGCCCGCGAGCAGGAGCACCAGCAACGCGTGCCAATCGCCGATGAAATGGGCCGCCCAGTCGCTCATTCCTGCTCCCGCCACCAGTGAACGGCGTAGGCAATTGTTCCCGCAGAAGCGCCGCTTATCAGGATATCGACGCCGGTGTGAAACATCGCAACCAGCGGATACAAAGCGAGCCCCAACAAGAGTGCCAGAATATCCGCAAGGTGCCGGCAGTTGCGCGCGGTCGAAAACAGGAAGGCCAGCGGCGTCAGCAGCAGGATTGCGGCGGCGAACAGCTCCGGGAGATTGGCGGCAAGGCCATAACCTGTCGTGGTTGCGGTCAGGCACACCAAGAGGAGACCGGAGCCGAGCCCATGGACGTAGGCGATGCGCCGCTCGGGCGGTACCTGTGGCAGCAGGCGAAAGCATTCGACCCACAAGGTAACGGCGACGAAATGGGTGGCGAGGATGAGCTGCCGGCGTTTCGTCTGAGGCGTGCGCATCATCGGCAACACCGACACCACCATCGGAAACAGCCTGATCGCGCTGACCGTGACGGCGATCGCCGCCTGCAGCGCGGTTGCCCCCGAACCCAGCGTCGAGATCAGGATGATTTGCGCCGGGCCCGCCCAAACGCACAGCGTACTCGCCAACACCCAGCCGAGGCTGAAATGCGTGTCATGCGCGAGCGCGCCGATGCCGGCATAGGTCGTAAACAATACCAGCGTCAGCACCGTGGAGGTAACCGACCGCATTCCCCATGCGAAAGCGCGCAAGGGGCCGTGCCATCTGTCTGAGTCGAGCGCGGGAAGAGCCAATGGAAGCCGGACCGTTTGAAATCGCCGCGCGCATAACGCTGGCGAAATTGCGGCGCGTCAAGCGAAGGGGACATCACGGCTGGCATGCAGCGTGAGTTGGATGTGACTTCACCCGCTGACCCGCATGTTTCGCAACACAAAACAGGCGCCGCCAGCACGGCGAATGCGGTTGCAGAGATCGTCGGCGGCGGGGCGCGTATCAGTGCCGATCCGGACTTGATAGAAAATGTGGCTGCCCCGGTTGCGCAGCACCGAGGCGAGCAGGCTTGGTTCCCGATCGCCGATCACCGGGCGCAGTCGCGTCATCGCGCGGGAGTACGTCGCCAGCGCCACGTCGCGGTTAAAGCCGCCGGCAAGCTGCACACCCCAAGGCCGGTCGGCGCCCAGTTTCACATGCTGCTCGAGCTCGGTCACAAAATAATTGGGGGCGCGCTTGAGCAGCGCCATCAATTCATGGCAGCTAGTATGCGTCGCTCGGTCGGGGATTTTGCCGTTCCTGGCGGCCGCCGCCCATTCTTCGACCGTCGAGCCGGTAATGGCGGAGACATAGTTGCGCGTCTCCTGCGGCATCGGCCCGGTGCCTGCGAGCCATTCCTGCACCCGGCGCGGTCCGGCATTGTAGGCAGCCGCGGCAAGCCCGAGATTGCCGAACTGGCTGCGCAATTCACTTAAGAATTCAGCCGATTTCGGCAACGCCTGCACCGGGTCAAAGGGATCAAGCAAACGGCGTTCGCTGGCGGTGCTCGGCATGAATTGCGCGATCCCCTGCGCGCGCTGGCCGCGGCGCGTGAGCGGACCCACGGCATCGGATTGGAAGCGGCTTTCCTGCCAAATCACGCGCGCGAAAAACTCCAGCGGCAGATCGTTGGCTTTTGCCGCCGCCTCGATCATCAGACACACGGCCTGCCTGGCATCGCTCTCCCGCGCCTCGCCGGCGAGTTTTTGCGCCTTTGGCTCGTCCCAATTCCCGGCGATAGCGAGTTCCTCCACGCTCGGCCGCGCGACCTGGCCATCATCGCTCGCGGGCGTCATATCCTCCGCGGTCGCGGGCATCTCCGAGAGCAGCAGCGTGGCCACGGTGCAAAGCGCGAGATACGGACCCTTGAATCCTTGCATTGCAGTCCTGTCCTCGGACAGATCGACTTGACACCGGGAACCGGCAGTCTAGCTATCTTTCAATGATGGCGCGTCTATGGGAGCGCAAAGCATGACGGCACCTTCGGACGACTTCATCGGTTTTGCTCCCGATGACGACGCGCCGATTCCGTACATGGCGCGCACCCGCGAATATTACGCGGCGATCGGCTACACTACGCCCTATCGCTGGGCGCACCACGTTGAAGCGCCCTTCCAGCCACTGCGGAAGCCGCTGGTCCAATCCCGTATCGCCATCGTCACGACGGCAGCGCCCTTCGATCCTGCCAAGGGCGATCAGGGCCCCGGCGCTAAATATAATAGCGGCGCCAAATTCTACTCGGTCTACGACGGCGACACCTCGAAACAGCACGATGTGCGGATTTCACATATCGCCTATGATCGCATACACACCTCGGCCGAGGACAGCGGCACCTGGTTTCCGTTGCCGCAGTTGCAGCGAATGGCGCGCGAGGGCCGGATCGGCGAGGCCGCCCCGCGCTTCTTCGGGGCGCCGACCAACCGTCGCCATCGCGTCACGATCGCAACCGATGCGCCCGAAGTTCTCGCCCGCTGCAAAGCTGACAAGGTCGACGCCGCCGTGCTGGTGCCGAACTGTCCGGTGTGTCACCAGACCGTTAGCCTGGTCGCGCGGCATCTGGAGGCCAACGGCATTTCCACCGTCGTCATGGGCTGCGCCAAGGATATCGTCGAACAAGCCGCCGTGCCGCGCTTTCTGTTCTCCGATTTTCCGCTCGGCAATTCCGCCGGCAAACCTCGCGATGCGGCCTCGCAGGCATTTACGCTGGAGCTCGCGCTGCGGGTGCTGGAAGCCGCCCCTGCAGCCCAAACCACGGTGCAATCGCCGTTGCGCTGGAGCGCGGATGCGGCCTGGAAACGCGATTACGACAACGTCGCGGCCTTAAGCGGCGAAGAGCTGGCGCGGCGGCGACGCGAATTCGATGCGCAAAAGGAAATCGCGCGAAAGTTGCGCGAAAGCGCGGCTTAAACTCCCTCAATCGCCGATTTTCCTGTCAATTCAGGCCCTTCCGGGCCGATACCAGTTTACGTTAATGCCGCATTTCGCCTGGGCCGGGCTTTCACGGACGGCAAAGCCGCGTAAAAGTCCTTGCGGTCTTCTTGGGAGCTTTTTCGATGCCGGATCGACGCCGGAGCGCGCGCGACATGGTTATCTATGACGGGGTCGCCGAGACCGGCGACCGTCAGGGGTCGACGGATTGCGTGGTGCGCAACATCTCGGAGAACGGGGCGCATCTCGAATTCGAGAACGGTATCGCCCTCCCAAAGGAGTCCATGCGGCTAACGATCGCGCGCAAGGGACGATCGTTTCTCGCCAGGATCATCTGGTGGCGCGACAATTTTGTCGGTGTCACGTTCGCGTCACCCTACGAACTCCCCGGATCCGACCTCGCCGAACGCCTGCGCAAGAGCGAAAAGAAAAAGCGTGAGCTCCAGCGCCGCATCAATGAACTGATCGGCGAGGGCTAGCCGGCGCCCTACATCTGCTTGTGCACCTCCCCTCTCCTGCCCATAATCTCGCGCTTTGCGGGGAGGACGTTCTGATACCATGCGCGCTTTTTCGTTTGCTTTCATTGCTGCACTGACGTGTTTGGTGAGCGGGACCGTGTCGGCGCAGACCACGGACCGCACCATCGACGAGATCAAGACCGAGACGCTGGCACGCGCACAGACAGGTGCGTACCCGGCTTTGGGTATCCAACCGGGTGACGCCAGCGATGCACTCGGCCGTATCAAAACCCGCGATCCGGACGAATGGGCGGCGGCCTGGAGCGCGGTTGCCGACGGCTACGTCACCAAGGCCAAGGCTGCCACCGACCCGAAAGAGGCCGATGCCAATTTCGTCCGCGCATGGCGTCTTTATTATTTCGGGCAATGGCCGGCGCCGACCTCCCCAGGCAAACAAGCCGCCTATCGGCGGGCGATCGACGCTTACCTGGCGCACGCCCGCTATTTCGAACCGCCGCTCGAAGTCGTGCGCATCCCCTATGGGGCTAAGGAAATTGTCGGCTATTTGCGCCTGCCGGCAAACGCCCCTCGCCCGGTGCCGCTGGTGCTTGCGATTTCGGGCCTGGACAGCCGCAAGGAAACGGTTGCCGAAACCTACGCGGCAGCACTTTCCCAAGGCATCGGCTTCTTTGCGGTCGACAGTCCCGGCACCGGACAGGCGCCGTGCAAGGCGGACGAAACCGCCGACCAAATGTATTCGCGCGTGCTCGACTACCTCGCAACACGGCCGGAAATCGACAGGAATCGCATCCTCGCGCACGGCCAGAGCTTTGGCGCCTACTGGGCCGCGAAGCTCGCGCACACCGAAGCCAAACGTCTCGCCGGCGTCGTCGCGCAATCGCCGCCGATCCACCGCACGTTCCAGCCCGATTTTTTCCGCGGCCGGATGTACACCCGCGAATATCTGTTCGACTTGCTCCCGGCAAATCAATTCGTGTATGGCATGAAATCCGCCGACGAACTGATCGCGTTCCTGCCCAAGATGTCGCTGCAGACGCAGGGCCTGCTTGGCAAACCCACCGCGCCGATCCTGGTGGTAGGCGGAACGAAAGACAGCCAGGTGCCGATCGATGACCTCGAACTTCTGCTCAACAGCGGCACGGAGCCGCGCGAGGCCTGGATCAATCCGGCAGGCGGGCACATGGGGCGCACCCCCGGGACGTGGCCGGACCCAGTGATCTTCCGGAAAATCATCCTGCCGTGGGAAGTGCGGCGACTTTCCCAAAAATCGGATGCGCCATAAGCCCAAACGCTTACATGCGCACCGAAGCGTCGTTGACGCTGCGCATCAAGCGTCACGTTGCGCCGATAAAGCAATGGCATTGCAGGCAAATGCCCAACATCGGCGCTGGCAAGGCGCCCGCTATGCTGTAAGCTTACGGTCCAGATCGGTCGGCTTCCCCGGCTCGGCTGCCAGACTGCAACAAAAGAAGACCCTTGGAGGAACCCAATGTCAGTAGCTCCGTCCGGCCGCATCGCGCCTAGCCGCCGCACACTTCTGCGGGCCGGCGCTGGCATGGCCGGCATTCTCGCGGCCGGGCGCGCGCCGGCGTTCGCTCAAGCCCAGCCAAAGAAACTGGTATTCGCGCACATCAACGCGGTCCCGGAGTCAGCCGCGGTGGCCTTCGACTGGATGGCGAAGGAGTTGACGGCGCGGTCAAACGGCGCGCTCGAAATGCAGTTCTTCGGCAAGACCCTGATCCCGCAGGAACTCGAGATCATGAACGCGGTGAAGTCCGGCAGCGTCGCGATGGGGAGCCCGGCCGGAGCGGCCGCAACGGTATTTCCGGAAATGGGCGCGCTGCTCGTGCCTTACCTGGTGAAGGATTACAACTCGGCCTACGCCATGCTCAACGGGCAAATCGGCGACAAGCTCTCCAAGGAGATCGAGGACAAGTACAAGCTCAAGGTGCTTTGCTATTTCGACTACGGCTTCCGCCATTTCTGGACTTCGAAGAAGCCCATCGTTGAGCCGAGGGACCTGCGCGGCCTGAAAATCCGTGTCCAACAGGCAAAGATCTTCGGCGACACCATCAACGGGTTAGGCGGCAATGCCGTGCCGATGGCCTTTGGCGAAGTGATCACCGCTGCCAAGCAGGGCGTGATCGACGGCGGCGATCTGCCCATCGTCAACATGAAGGCGCTGAAAATCTACGAAGTGTCGAAATACGCCTCCCTCACCTATCACAATTATGGCCCGACCAACGCGGTGATGAATCTCGAAATCTGGAACGGGTTGACGTCCAATCAGCAGAAGCTGGTCATGGAGCTTGCGCGCGCCGCACAAGGAAAAATCCGCGAGGTGACCGAGTCGGTCGACAATTTCGCCAAAGCCAAGGCAGAACTTGAACCGTTCGGCATGACGGTGGTGGAGGCCAAGGTCGAGGAATTCCGAAAAGTGGCGCAACAGAAAATATGGCCGGCCTACAAGAGCCAGTACGGCGCCCTGTGGGACGAGATCGAAGGCTTCAAGGCTTAAAGTCAAACGCAACGCGAAGAGCCGGCCGTCGATCGGCTCTTCGGCACCTCGCCGCCCATCGCCGCCGGAATCCCATTGAGCATGCTGCGCATCCTCTCAGCCGTCCCGAAATTCGCGGTCACGGCGCTGATCATCCTTGCCATCGTCAACCTCCTGGTCGGCGTCACCCTGCGCTATTTCGTCGGCGCCATCACCAATTGGCTCGATGTCGACCCGGTGCCGTTCACCTGGGTCGAGGAAGTCGGCGAACTCTCGCTGGCCTGGCTGACGCTGATCGGTGCCGCGATCGGAATCCAGTCGCGTTCGCATTTCGCACTTTCGGTGTTCGTGCATCGGCTGCCGCACTCGGCGCAGCTCTGGATCCATCGCGTCAACCATGCGCTGATCGTCGGTGTTGGATTACTTGTTGCATGGTTCGGTCTCAAACTCTGCCTGCTCAATCGGACGCTGACGACACCCGGGCTCGAGATCAATCTCGCCTGGCTTTACGCCTCTTCGGTAGTGGGCGGCCTTCTGATCGCAATTTATGCCCTGGCGACGATGATCGCGCCGTCGCCGCAAGGCGATCCCCTGCACTGAGGCCGGCCATCCATGCTGCTCGCGACGGTTGTCGTCATCTTCGTTGTCCTGATCCTGCTCTCGATGCCGATCGTGTTCGCGCTCGCGGTTGCCGGAATCGCAGGGCTTTGGATCGGCGGTTACCCGATGCAACAGCTTTCCTCCGCGCTGGTGTCGGGATCGCAGAGCTGGGTGCTGCTCGCCATTCCCGCCTTCGTCTTTGCCGGCAATCTGATGGAACGCTGCGGCATGAGTCATGCGCTGGTGGAGCTGGCGCGCGCCCTGATCGGTTGGGTCAAGGGCGGACTCGGCATGTCGGTGATCGTGGTGGCGTATTTCTTCTCCGACATCTGCGGATCGAAAATGGCGGAAGTCTCGGCGCTCGGCTCGGCGTTGATGCCGCCACTCACTAAGGCCGGCTACGACCGTCGCGATTCAGCCTCGCTGATTGCGGCCGGGACCGCGATGGGCATGCTGGTGCCGCCGGCGATTTTCATGATCGTGATCGCGCAGGTGACCAACACTTCGGCGGTTGCGCTGTTTGTTGCCGGCTTCGTTCCGGCCATGGTGATCATGCTGTGCCTGATGGCGGTAGTTTACCTGCGCGCGCGGCAGAACGACTGGCCGGTCGATACAAGGCCAAGCCTCAAAGGCCTCGGCCAGGCCGCGCTCCACGCCGCCGTGCCGATGGTCGTGCCGTTCGTCATTCTGGCGGGATTCATCTTCGGCATCATCACCGCAACCGAAGCCGGCGCAGTGGTCGCAGGCTACGCCTTCCTCGCCGCCAGGCTTTATTACCGCAACGTCTCCTGGCGCGAGATGGGTCACATCGCCTATGACAGCGCGATCCTCACCGCCGCTGTGGTGTTCCTGCTCGCGGTCGCCTCCGTCTACCAATATCTGATGGGCGTGAGCGGCGTGCCGCAATTGCTCGGCGAGTTGCTCGGGCCGCTGAAGGGGCATCCCTGGCTGTTCCTGATTGGGACCGCCGTGATGAGCTGCCTGTTCGGCATGGTGCTGGAGGGGCTGCCGGCAGCGGTGGTGCTCATTCCCGTGGTGTTTCCGATCTCCGAAGCGATGGGTATCGACCCCATCCACTTCAACATCGTGCAGACCGCGGCCGTCGGCATCGGACTGTTCCTGCCGCCGATGGGCGTTGGGCTGCTGATGGCGCTGCGCTTTGCCAAGCTGAATGTCGGCCAGCACTTTCGCACCTATGTGCCGTATATGCTGGCGCTGTTCGCAGGCCTCCTGCTGATCATCTGTATCCCCGAGATCAGCCTGGCGCTGCCGCGGCTTGCGGGATTGATCAGGTAAGGGGCGGCATCGCGGCAGGAATCCTCCTATTTCGGCCCCTCAGGAACGCGGCGTTATCTGAAGTTCAACGAGAGCTATCCTCTTCAGCACGGCTGGATCCCGCTCGCCTATCTTGGCGGTACGCAAAATCGATTCGGCCAGCAGATTTATGTGCGCCGCGCTCACCGGATCCGGCAGCGTGCCGATCGACGACTCAAGCGCAGCGGTCATGATCTCGATCACTTCCGGCGAGAATTCTGCATCGGCAAAGTCTTTCATCGGCAGCCACGCCGCGAAAATGTCGCGCCTTCGCTCCTTTACGCAACAACTCGTTTGACGGTGGGGAGTTCCCAAGGGTCCGGTGCGCCCAGTTGGGCTACGGGACATTATTCCAGCGGGCGCCTCGCGCCATCTCTCACAAAATTCCTGACACTTAATTTGCCCCGCTCAGCCGTTGCGCGCCGTCGGCGCAAACTGACGCAACGACCCGGCACGCCTTGCCCTTCTTGCGACAATCGGACAGCGCGCTCTCTTTGGCTTTCTGCATATCGGCACGGGCAACAATGGCCCAACTGGACTCCGAATAGGCAAAGACGCCGCATTCGGTCCCAAAGAAACTGATCTCGACCGAGCACTGCGCAGCATCGCCACAGGAGGCGCGGGCGCTCGCCACGGCAGCCTTCCGCGTATCCAGCGCCCAGGACATGCCCCATTTGTTGCTCGTTTTGGAATAAACAATCGCGCCCCATGGCTTCAGGCCGCTGATGTCGCGCAACCGCCGCAACAGGCCTTGCGTGACTTCGCCGGTGGAAGCAAGTTTGTTGGCCTGTTCGAATTCACGAACGGCCTGACGGGCCTCTGCGCTCACCGGCCCGTCGAACGGACCTGGATCAAAATTGAGCTCATAGAGCCGCTCGCGAACCTCATGAAGCAATGCGGTGTCCTTGAGTTCGACCTTGTCGTCCGGCCGATCGACGCTCGCCGAATTGATTGCCGCGATCTTCTGCTGTTGCAGGTTGATCTTCGCAATATCCGCAAAGACCCCTTTCGGGTAGCGGTTGAGGTAGGCCTGAAAAAGCTGCGGGTTCTTGTCGTTCTTGATCGATTCCCAGAACGCCAGCTCAAGCGTTACGTCATCGAGCGGTTTGGTTGCCTCCGCTGTCGCCTTGTCGGCGGCCGGCACCAGCGCCACGTCGTCCCCACCGAGCGAGCCATAGATGAAGGGTTCCTGCTTGTTGTTGGTGGCTTTCAGAACGTCGTCGCGGGCGTAGCCAAAGGCCTTGCGCAGATCGAGACCTGGCCTCGGCAGAAATTTCACAAGCGCGGCGGTGAAGGGGCTATTGGTGCTGTCGCCATCGGAAGCGGTCGATCCGGCCTTGGCGGCGAAGGCAATCAGCGTGTTCGGGCTTTCCGGCTCGACCTTGGCAAGTCCCCGCCCGATGGCGCGCGAGCCGATCATGCGCTTCATGTTCTTGTTGTACGGATTGTCGCGGCAGGCGTCCAGAATGACAAGCCGGAGCTGCTTGGCGGGCTCGATCACCGTCAAGATTCGATCCAGCGGAATCGCCTCGTCGAACGCATCAATGTCGCGTTCAAGCACCGCATCGACCGGGATTAGATAATTACTGCCGTTGATCTCGATGCCGTGTCCCGCGAAGTAGACGATCGCGACGTCGGCATCGTGAACGCTATCGGAGAAATCGCGCAGCGCCCGGCGCATCTCGCTCACATTGAGGTCGCGCTTGAGCTCGACGACATCGAAGCCGGCTTTCTTGAAGACTGCCGACATCGCCTCCGAATCGTTGGCCGGATTGGCGAGCCGGACGACGTTTTGGTAGGCCGAGTTGCCGATCACCAGCGCCACACGCTTCTCGGCGAACGCCGGCTGGCTGAAAAGCCAAGTCGACCAAATGGCGAGAACAACGGCCCCGACGGTGCGCATCTGAAAAATCCCCAAACCGGCAATGAGCCGGACCCTAGCATCCAAGCCAACGGGCACAATAATTCCGGGCCTGCCGCCCCTCTGTGACCAGTGTCACATTCCGTAGATGGGGGCGCGCATCGGCCGCGCGCCCGTCAGCTCACCGACCTTCCGGCGCTGCTGCCTGAGCCTTCCCCCTGATGGGCGCCAGAGGCCGCCGCGCCTCGCCCTTCTCCAGGGTGAAGCGTTGATCGAGGGAATACCAAGGCGCGGCGGCAAAACCGATCTCCGACGACGGCTCGTCGTGGCGGACGTAATTGCCGATCAGAGCGCGGGTGACGCCAAACTGCACGTCTGAGTCAATATGTTCATCGTCGGGCGAGTAGACCTGCGAGACCAGGGTCTTGAAGCCGGGCTTGTGGACCATGAAGTGCAAATGCGCGGGCCGGAAGTTGTGGCGACGGGTCGCTCGCACCAGTTCGCCGACGGGGCCATCGACTGGAATGGGATAGCCTGCGGGCTTCACGCTGCGGAAATCAAAGCGCCCCGCCGCATCGGAAACGAACCGCCCACGCAGATTCATCTCGGCCTGCTTGGGATCCTGATTCTCGTAGAGGCCCTCCGGCGAGGAATGCCAAACATCGACTTCGGCTCCGGCGATCGGGTTGTGGTTTACATCTTCGAGCAAAACACGAACGAAAAGTCCCGGACCCGGCGTCGGCGAGCGCACCAGCGTATCGCCGCTTGCGCTCAGCGGCTGATCGTCCCGCCAAAACGGGCCCAGCATATTGGCCTGGGTTTCGCTCTCGCCGTTGTTACCGTTGTTGAGCAGGCAGAGCAGCGACGACACGCCTAACGAACCCGCCATCAACACAACCTCGTTGTGCGAGGGCGTCGTCTTCTGGCCCATCGTCGCGACGATGCGGACCGCTTCCTGGAACTCGCGTTCCGTGAGCCGCACCTCGCGTACGAAGCCGTGCAGATACCGCACCAAAGCCAGCAATATCTCGCGCAGCCGCGGATCATCGACGCGGGAGACAGCTTCAATCACCGCATCCGTCACCATGGCCTGATTTTCGATGATCATTTGCGTTCCCTCACGCTGCTATCCTACCCGCAATCCCTCAACAAAAAAGCCGGCGGTCTTTCGACGCGCCGGCTTCCTGATTTGTTTTTGTGGCCTGCTCAGACCTTGACCAGCGGGCCTCGAGACGCCGGGCCCTTCGATCCGCCGCTCGGACCGCTCGGCTTCGGCTTGCGCGGCACAGTGCGCTTGCGCGTGCCGGGCAGCTTTTCCGGTTTCGGCGTGACCGGCCCTTCGACGAACTCGAAGCCGATCTTTTCCTTCGCCGTTTCGGTCGCCGCCTCGTCCTTCACCAGCACGACACGAACGTGGCCGCCGCCCTTGAGCTTGCCGAACAGCACCTCGTCAGCCAAGGGTTTCTTGATGTGCTCCTGGATAATACGCGCCATCGGCCGCGCGCCCATCTGCTCGTCATAGCCGTGCTGCACCAGCCACGCCTTGGCGGGCTCCGACAGCTCGATGGTGACGTCGCGGTCGGCAAGCTGCGCCTCGAGCTGCAACACGAATTTTTCCACCACCATGCCGATCACTTCGGCATTGAGATGCGCGAACGAGACGATGGCATCGAGCCGGTTGCGGAATTCCGGCGCAAACTGCCGGTTGATCGCTTCGTGATCGTCGCCTTCCCGTTTGCTGCGGGTGAAGCCGAAGGCCTGGCGCGCAAGGTCAGCCGCGCCCGCATTCGTAGTCATGATCAGAATCACGTTGCGGAAGTTGACCTGCTTGCCGTTATGGTCGGTCAACCGGCCATGATCCATGATCTGCAGTAACACGTTGTACAGGTCCGGATGCGCCTTCTCGATTTCGTCGAGCAACACCACGCAATGCGGATGCTGGTCGACGCCGTCAGTGAGCAAGCCGCCCTGGTCGAAGCCGACATAGCCGGGAGGCGCGCCGATCAGGCGCGAAACCGTGTGCCGTTCCATATATTCGGACATGTCGAAGCGAATCAGTTCGACGCCAAGCGAGGCCGCGAGCTGTTTGGCCACCTCGGTCTTGCCAACGCCGGTGGGCCCTGAGAACAGGTAACAGCCGATCGGCTTCTCCGGTTCGCGCAAGCCCGCCCGCGCCAGCTTGATCGAGGCCGAAAGGGCTTCGATCGCCTTGTCCTGGCCGAATACCACGCGCTTTAGGGTCTGCTCGAGATGCTTGAGCACCTCGGCATCGTCCTTCGACACGCTCTTGGGCGGAATCCGCGCCATCGTCGCGATCGTGGTTTCGATCTCCTTGATGCCGATCGTTTTCTTGCGTTTATTCTCCGCAACCAGCATCTGCGCCGCGCCGGATTCATCGATCACGTCGATCGCCTTGTCCGGCAATTTGCGGTCGTGGATGTAGCGCGACGACAGTTGCACCGCAGCCTCGATGGCCTCGTTGGTATATTTCAGCCGATGGTAGTCCTCAAAATAGGGCTTCAAGCCCTTGAGGATCGCAATGGCGTCTTCCACCGTCGGCTCGTTGATGTCGATCTTCTGGAACCGGCGCACCAGCGCGCGGTCCTTCTCGAAATGCTGGCGGTATTCCTTGTAGGTGGTCGAGCCCATGCAGCGGATCGTGCCCGATGCCAGTGCCGGCTTGAGCAGGTTGGAGGCATCCATCGCGCCGCCCGAAGTCGCGCCCGCGCCGATCACGGTGTGGATCTCATCGATGAACAGGATTGCGTTCGGATGCGCTTCGAGCTCCTTGAGCACCTGCTTCAGCCGTTCTTCGAAATCGCCGCGATAGCGCGTGCCGGCCAAGAGCGTTCCCATGTCGAGCGAGAACACGGTGGAGGCTGAAAGCACTTCCGGCACTTCGCTGTCGACGATGCGCTTGGCGAGTCCTTCGGCGATCGCAGTTTTGCCGACGCCGGCTTCGCCGACGAACAACGGATTGTTCTTCTGGCGGCGGCACAGCACCTGGATCGTGCGGTTGATCTCGGAATTTCGTCCGATCACCGGATCGATCTTGCCATCGCGCGCCTTCTTGTTGAGGTTGACGCAATAGGTCTCGAGCGCCTCGCCCTTCTTCTTGGTATCCTCGTTGCCCTTGGTCTCGGTCTCTTCGTCAACGCCGCGAACTGGCCGCGCTTCGGATACCCCCGGCCGCTTGGCGATGCCATGGCTGATGTAGTTGACCGCGTCGTAACGGGTCATGTCCTGCTCCTGCAGGAAATAGGCGGCGTGGCTCTCGCGCTCGGCGAAGATCGCGATCAGCACATTGGCGCCGGTGACCTCTTCCCGTCCTGACGACTGGACATGAATTACCGCGCGCTGGATCACGCGCTGGAAACCGGCCGTCGGCTTGGCGTCATCGGCGCCGTCAGTAACAAGGTTTTCAAACTCGGTCTCGAGATAATTGACGAGGCTGGTACGCAGCTTGTCGAGATCGACGCTGCAGGCACGCATGACGGCTGCCGCATCCGAGTCATCGATCAGCGACAGCAGAAGGTGTTCAAGCGTCGCGTATTGATGATGACGCTCGTTCGCGATCGCCAGCGCACGATGCAGGGATTGTTCTAGGCTTTGGGAAAAAGTCGGCATCCGTGTCCTCTGTGGTCCCCCATCATGATCGCCGTCGCCCGGTCAGGCAACAACAACCTTTGTCATATATAGTTACATCCGATCATGGCGAAAGACTGGTTCCCATGAACGGGCCGGCTCTCCCCGCACACTCATGTGATTTATTAAGGGTTACCCGTGTTTTTCCGGGTTTACCTGCTGGAAAGATGCAAAACCCGTTCCGATTTTCAGGACGGGCTACGCGCGACGCTACTTCTTTTCCATCACGCATTGCAGTGGATGCTGGTGCTTGCGCGCAAAATCCATCACCTGCGTCACCTTGGTCTCGGCGATTTCATAGGTGAAGATGCCGCACTCCCCGATACCGTGATGATGTACGTGCAGCATGATTTTGGTCGCGGCCTCGACATCCTTCTGGAAGAATTTCTCAAGCACGTGAACGACAAATTCCATCGGCGTGTAGTCGTCGTTCAGTATCAGGACGCGATAAAGATTGGGGCGCTTTGTCTTCGGTTTGACTTTGGCGATAACGGATGTGACGGGACCACCGGCTCCGCTGACGCGATTCTCGTCACTGCCCATTCGCGGGGAGAAGGTGGCGGCCGACGGCACGGAAGGATCAGGTCTGGTAATCAATCGTAACATGGCACAGGCGTTTGATGTCCCCATGGAAAACTCGACGGCGACCGGGCGATGTTCCCACATGGAGCCATCGATCAATCCCAGACACCCTTCCAGATCGCCGTTCCGGCCTGACCCATTGCTGGAGCGACTGCGAGAATATGGGTCTACCTTCGCTTTGCCGCAAGCTTGCCGATATTACCGTAAGCCAGCTTGCAACAGACCGATTCCCGGATCGGCAACCGGCAAAGGTTAATCAATCCGCGCGGGTTTGACAAAGCGGGAGAAGCCGCGCAAGCCGTCATCGGCAACGCCAGCGACACGCCTTGGCGAAATTTATTTTCGCGACCAGCCCGCCAGCGGATTATGGGGCATCCCGGGACGAGAAAAAGCCCGGCCAAACGGCCGGGCTCTTTGAACTTTACCAAAAACCAAGCTGCCGTTAGTGGCCGGCAGCCGGCGTAAACTTCGAAACGATGCCTTCCAACGGCCTGAAGGTCTGCTTGGCGAGATCGCCGTAAAGCCCGGCAATCTTCTGCGACTCGGCCACGAACGTCTCGTAGGAGGACTTCGCGAATTCGGTCTGCGCTTCGACCACCTTGTCGAGCGACTTCACGCCGGACAGCTTCTCCACGAACGATTTCGCGTCATCAAAGGACTTCTTGGTGTAGTCGCCGTAAGCGTTTGCGATGGCCTGAAACCCGTTCTGCAGATTCGTCGCCGAGGCAACGACCGTTTCAAACTGCTCTTTTCCGTAATTCTGGATGTCTTCAATCTTGACCATAATGGATTCCCTTTCCCAGACTGTGTCTACCGACTGCCGGGAGGTCCCGGCCCCCTGACAGTTCCTTATATAGTGCAGCGCACAAAAAAGTCAAGGGAATTTGTGCGTTGCACAAGTGCCCGTTATTTCCTGCGAATGCCGGGGTTCTACGCAAGCCTTCCTTAATCTTTTCGAAACTCCTCACACCTAACCTGATTCCCGGCCTTGTCCGGTTCCGGGCAAGCATCCGAAATCTGTTTGTGAACAGCGTCTTAGCTAGAATGGCGGACTGGTCGGCCGGCCAGGCGGAATAAGCGCCCCAATGCCGGTTTCTGAACAGGGAAAGGTTGCCAGCCGTTGGGCATAATTTGGCCTCACGAACCGGTGACCAAGGCAGAAATTGGGACGGGGAAGTTCATGCTTCGCACAACCTTGGCGTTCTCGCGCATTTTGCGGGCTTGCTTCTTCGGGTTCTTCGCGGTCACCACCGCGGTCACTTTCACCACCGACACTGCCGAGGCGCGCCGCTACCGGTATCACCACTATGCGCGCCACTACCATCAAGAGACGCATGAGAGCTATAGCCCGGCGTTCTCCTCGATCATCGTAGACGGAAACTCCGGCGCAACGCTTTCCTCGACCAATCCCGACGCGAGCCGCCATCCCGCCTCGCTCGCAAAAATCATGACTCTTTATCTGCTGTTCGAGCGCCTCGATGCCGGCAAGATGAAACTGGACACCGAAATGCCGGTCTCCGATCACGCCGCCGATCAGGCGCCGACCAAACTCGGATTGCACCCCGGCCAGACCATTCGTGTCGAAGACGCCATCAAGGGGTTGGTGACGCGTTCGGCCAACGACGCCGCTGTCGTGATCGCCGAAGCCATTGCCGGCGATGAAGACGATTTCGCCAATCTGATGACCCGCAAGGCGCGCATGCTCGGCATGAGCAAGACGGTCTATCGGAATGCGTCAGGCTTGCCTGACGACGACCAGGTGACTACCGCACGCGACCAAGCGACGCTGGGCCGCGCCATTCAGGATCGCTTTCCGCGCTATTATCGCTACTTCTCGACGGTGACGTTCAATTTCCGCGGCCATTCGATCTCCAATCACAATCATCTGCTCGGCGCCGTCGAAGGTGTCGACGGAATCAAGACCGGCTACACCCGCGCTTCCGGCTTCAATCTCGTGACGTCGATGCGCAGAGGAAACCGCCATCTGGTCGGCGTGGTGATGGGCGGCCGCAGCGGTGGCTCGCGCGACGCGATCATGCGCAACCTGCTTGCTGAGAATCTCGAAAAAGCCTCTTCCAGACGGACCGTCGCGGCGATCGCGGAGCGCAACCCAGGCGAATCCAACGCGGATGCGGCGGAGGCCGAAGCCAAGGCGCAGCCTGCGCAAATCGTTCAAGCGCAGGTCGCTCCCGCCGCGCCGGCCTCGCGCCCGGCGGCTGCGTCACGAACTGTGACCCCCGTTGTCACCGCGGCCATGGCCCCGCCAAAGCCCGAAGCCAAGTCCGAGCCGGCACCGCTGACCAGCGGCGTCATTCAGACCCAGCCAATCGCGATGATCCCCGGTTCCTCCGAACCGATGAAGCCGGTCAAGGTTAAGACGGTCCAGATCAAGGCCGGACCGATCAAGCTGGCCGCCGCCGGCCCGGCGCAGCCGGCCCCCCCTGTGACCAGTACCATAACGGCTCGGGTGGAGGTGCCGGAGACATCGAGCGCGGTCGTCGTCAAAGCCGAGACCGGCAAAGGCGAAACCGGCAAGACCGACCCCGCAAAGCCGGAAGCCGCCAGAGCCGAAATGCCGCCGCAGCCGGCCAACCATGGCACCGGAAACGGCATTCTCGGCGTATTGCCGGCGTCGAGCCTTCCACCCCCTTTGCTGCCCTCCCAGGCGATGGCCTACGCCGATCCTTCCCCGCGCGTGCAGCCTCCGTCCCCGCCGCAGAACAGCCCCGCCAAGCCGGAGGCGATCCACACCGGATGGATTATTCAGGTCGGCGCGCTTGAGACCGAAAGCGAAGCGCGGCAGCGTATCGAGGCCGCCCGCAGCCAGGCCCATGGGCTGCTCAACAAGGCCGATCCCTTTACCGAGCCGGTCGTCGCCAAGGGTGACAGAAAGCTGTTTCGGGCTCGCTTTGCCGGCCTTGACCGCGATCAGGCCGAAGCAGCGTGCCGGACGCTCAAGCGCAACGATATTTCCTGCATTACCGTTCGGAATTGATTGACCAAACCTTAATGCCCCCCGGGCCCGCGAAAAGCCGGCCCTTGCAAACTTCTCGTCAAGAATTTGCGGTTAAATCTTTGGGGTGAACGATCGACCATGCCGGGCAACGGCGGGCGGTCATGGCGTTGACCGGAAAAGACAGAGAAGCGGCTCACGTTTGTCAGCGTCGGTGGCGTGCCGGAGTTAGTTGTGATGCGTGCGAAGCAGAACTTCCTTGGCCTCGTTTACACGGGCAGCGAGGTACGTCGACCCCCCCTGGTCGGGATGCAGTTTCTTCATGAGCGCACGATGGGCACGGCCGATCTCGTCGCGCCCCGCCCCCGGCTTCAGGCCAAGGATCTGATAGGCCTCCTCGTCCGTCATTTTGCCACTCGGCGTCGCGCGGCGCTGCCCCCCTGCCGCGTCAGCTTGCGCGTTTTGACGCCAGGCGGGAAACCGGCGGTCCAGATAGCTTTCGAGTAGCGGTACGCTTTCGGCATCCAGTTCCGGAATCATCTCCAGCAACTGCGAAAGGTCGAATTCCTCCAGTGAGTGGCCGGCATTCGGTCCGGACACGATCCGGCCCGACAGGCTGCCTGTATCGTGATCAAGCGTCATGTCGAAGAACCGAGAGCGCACGCGCGAAGTCTGCCCCGCGGAGCGTTGTCCGCTCCCGATGCCGAAAAATCCGCCAATACTGCTGAAGCCTGACGATCCGGGCGACCAGCCCAGTAACCCCGCGCCGAAGATGCCAAGCGGGATGGCAACGGCGAGTTCGCCCTTGACACCGGTAAACGCCGCGACCGCGAGCGCCATCACGCCGCCAACAATCTTGACTACGCGGGCAAGAACAACCGGGTTGGCCGCGCGGAACATCTGCAGGAGCGAATAGAGAACGATAACGGCGACGACGCCGGCAATCAGTGTTGGCATGGCTCCAATATAGTGCGGGTGACGACAAAAAGCATGCGATCCGGCCAGCCAAATGGCGGGATGTCACAAAAAGGCTCGTTGGCGTTGCCGGGGTGCACCCACTATCCTCAAGCCGAAACGAAGCCCGACAATGACGGAGTGCGGCAATGGCGGCGCAGGGATTGACGACCATCAAGAACAGAGGCCTCACGATACCATGAACCGGCTTGAGGCTGCGAAGCCCCGATCGGCAATCTGGCCGCCGCGCTGGACGCGGTGGCGAAAGCCGCTACCGTGGTGGGGGTAGGGTAGCTCCCGGCGGTTACTTGAAGCGGCCGCCAAACGCACAACGGTCGATGATCACTTCATCTGGCCAAGCAATTTGGCCGCGCCGCTTCCGCTTTTTGAAAGGCGCAACAACGCCTCGCGACCGCCGGCCGCATAGGCTGCCGCCGCGCGCAACAGCTCTCGCAGCTGTGCCGCCGCGCCAGGATCGAAGCGGCACCACGCGCCGCCGGTCAGCCGCGCGATCTCCCGAAACGCCTGCTCGGCGACGGCTTCGTGTCCCTCCTGGAACATGAAAACCGGCACCTTGAGCAGGCCGAGCTCGCCGGCCTTGACGCAGAGCTCGTCGACATTCTCTTCCATGGCATCGCCGACAAACACAACAGCACGCACGCCTGCGGCGACGGCCTCGCGCCGGGATTCCGACAGCACCTTGCCGATCTGGGTGTTGCCGCCGCGGCAATCGATCTTGCCCATCAGCTTGGCCAGTTGGGCGCTGTCGGAAATCCATCCCGTGGCGCGACATTCGTTGAGGCCGCGATAATAAACCAGGCGGATATCGAGACTGCCGAGCGCTGCCGCCTCGCGAAACATGTCGGCCTGCAGCGTGCAGGCCATATCCCATGTCGGCTGCCGGCTCATGGTGGCATCGAGCGCAAATACCAGCCGGCCCCGGCTGCCCGCCGCGTGCGGCGACATCGCTTTTGCCTTGGCGACAAAGGCGGCGATGTCTTCCGAGGCGGACGGCCTCTCCTGTGGCAACGAACCGGCCTTGCGGCCCTCCGGTACGGCAGGTTTCGGTTTGATCGGTTCGCCGGACATGAATGCTCGCGCACAGATTGCCAACCCTATGTGGGCTGTCACCTTGAGCTGTTCAACGCCTCTGCATCCGACCAGACTTAACCGGCCGTTCGAGGGCGCGGGAAAATTGTCGTCAGTTTTGGGAAACCGGGGCGAAGGGTGCAACCGGCCCCGCATCGGTCATCGCCGGCGGCTCCTTCACGGGGCGGAGCGGGCTATCGTCGTCGAGGAATTTGTCGAGCATCCCCTGGATCGTCGCCTTGGCTTCATCCGAGCCGGTATCGCGCATGTCGTTGTGCTGAAATCCGGTGCGAACAACGGTAATCCCGGCCTTCTCACAGATTTCTTCGTCCGGAACGACACCGGGATCGGGCTTGAAGACGGGGTCCTTCGAGCGGAACGAAATGATCTTGAATCTGCCGTCAGTCATGAACGGCACTCGCAAATTGTCCAGTGTCACGACCTTCTTGATTTGGTCGGGGTACAGTTTGGCGAAGTACATCGAGATGTCGCCGCCGTTGGAATGTCCGACCATGGTCAGGTGATCATAATCCGCGTTCGGCTGCACTTTTTTCATTTCGTCGATGGCAAAGCGTATGTTCGCTATACCCCGATGATATTGTGGCAGACGCCCGACATAGAGTTCGCCGACTTTCGTCACCAGCGGCGCGTCGGTCGCAAGATCATGCTGGATGGAGACCACCATATAACCGCGCGCGGCGAACAGGTTTGCGAGGAAGGAATATTCGGTGAATTTGACGGTGTTGCCGTGATTGAGAATCGCCACCGGCAATTTGACCATGCCGGCGTTGGCCTGCAATTCCTTGTCGCGCCGAACCGCGACGTCGACCTCTACCGGACGATTGCCGCGCGTCTCGTCGCGGAACATCAAGGTTTCGTGCCGGATCGCCCATTTGCTCGCGGTGAAGTAACCGAGCGTAAACAAAGCTGACACCGACAGCAGAACCGCAATTCCACGTTTCATGTTGGCCCTCTGTGCAACCGCCTCAACTGCCCAAATTCCAAGTCCAGTCATCCGTCACACACACTCGATATAATAATATAAGTCTCACACCGACGTGACGGGAAGACCAAATATTGTGACTCCGCCGCCCGATCATTGTGCGGTGCACGCTCCTCTTGGGCGACGGGAGGGTTCCCCGTCCCCACGATTGGACGCAGGACATCAAGGGCTGGTTCAGAACTTCGGTAAAAGCTTGGTAAAACAATGCGCTGGTAAAGAGGTGACTAGAGCCTCGGTTCTGCTTGAATCAGAACCGAGGCTCTGGATTCTTGTCTTGACGCGTTTTCTTCACGCGAACCGCTATCCATTTTGCTCGAAAAACGATCTAGCGGCGCGCGCCAAGCTCAATCGCCGCGCCAGTAACAGTTTACCGGAGGTACCTCAGGCACCCAATATGTCGTGAATTTCCAGCGGCTTGTCGAATTGGGTGAACCATTCGGCCCGGTTGGCCGCGCGGCGACGTCCGCGCTCGTCGAGAGGAAGCTTGAGCTGGCGCAATAGGCCGGTCACTTCCTCGCGCGCCGTTACATGCCCCATATTCGGGCGGGTGCCGAGCGTTGCCTCGTCGAGGTCGTCAAGCGCGGTCAGGCCGCGCGGAAAGAACTCGCGATAAACCACCCGTTCGGCAAAGCCATCGATCGAGCGAAAGCCGAGCCGCAGCGACAATTCATTCAATCCGTCGGCGACGAGCTGCTTGTTGCGCGATCCCAGCATCGACAGCCGATTGCGAACGACGATCCAGTCAGAGCTGGCGCCGTCGACCTGGCGGCGGTTACGCCGCGTGTCGCGCACCATCTCGGCATAATGGCTCTCGCCGATTACAGAATAAGTCTCGGGGTCGACGGTTCCGAGAACGTCGAAATCGAGAAAGCTGTCGTTGATCGGCGTGACCAGAGTATCCGCCATCGAGTGCGCCAGCCGCATCAGATAACTGTCGGAACCGGGCGTATCGATCACGATAAAATCAAAGGTCTGTTCGACCGCCCTTACCGCCTCTTCGAATTGCTGGAATTCCGACGATTCATTGTCGGCGATCTGCATGGTCTGCCCGAGCTTGATGCAATGATGCACGGGAAGCTCGAGATCGAGACGTGTCCGGTTGGCCCAGGCGCGGCGGTTGTTGATGTAACGGGTGAAGCTTTGCTGGCGGCAATCGAGATCGATGGTGGCGACACGCTGGCCGGCTTTCATCAGGGCGACGGCAATGTGCAAGGCCGCGGTCGATTTTCCCGAGCCACCCTTCTCGTTCCCCATCACAACGACATGAGCCGAGCCGGATTGACCTTGACTAGCCTGCACCAACATTCATCGACCCCCTGCGAATATCTTCAAATTACGCGCGACCGCGGTCAAGTTAAATGCGCAAGCGATCTCACAAATCGCAGTCCGGTGTGCCTTAATCATGAATCGGACGTTGCGCGCGCCGTGCCGGCGAGGTGCCGCTGATTCGGGAAGCGAGTTTTGCCGTCGGCCTGCCAGTTCAAGCGTTGCCCTGCTTGGCGGCAGGGCTCAGGCCTTGATAGAATTGGCGTACCCGCCGCAAAGACAGTCCCCTCTGCCTTCCAACCCCGCAGATCGAGCCCCGATGTCGCCACGCCCCATGATCGTCAGCACGATTCCCGCGCTACGTCGCGCGCTCGACAGCCTTCGGGCGAGAAAGGCCACGATCGCGCTGGTGCCAACCATGGGAGCACTGCATGACGGCCATGTGTCGCTGGTCCGATTGGCCAAGCGCCGCGCCCGGAAGGTCGTGGTTTCGATCTTCGTCAACCCCACCCAGTTTGCGCCAACGGAGGATTTCGGATCATACCCGCGGACGTGGCAGGCCGACGTCGCCAAACTTGCGGCCGAGGCTGTCGACCTGATCTGGAATCCCGACGTCAAGACGATGTACCCGGACGGTTTCGCCACCCGGATCGTTCCCGAAGGACCGGCTACCGTCGGCCTTGAGGATCGTTACCGGCCGCATTTTTTCGGCGGCGTTGCAACCGTCGTCGGCAAACTTTTTACGCAATGCCGACCGGACTTTGCCATCTTTGGCGAGAAGGACTTTCAACAGTTGCGCGTGGTGACGCGGATGGCGGCAGACCTCAACCTGGGCGTGAAGGTGATCGGTTCCAGAACCATGCGCGAGCATGACGGTCTCGCGATGTCTTCGCGCAACGTCTACCTGTCGCCGCAGGAACGCAGCGCCGCGCCAGTGCTGTTTCGTGCCATGAAGGAAAGCGCCGGCCGCCTGCGCGCGGGCGATCAAGTCGAAGCCGCGATCGCCGGCGGCGCCGAGATGATCAGGGGTGCCGGGTTCGCGCTGGATTATTTCGAGGTTCGGCATGCCGAAACCCTCGTCCCGATCACGTCCGCGAGCGAGAGGCCGTTACGGATCCTGGTCGCGGCCAAAATCGGAAGCACCCGCCTGATCGACAATATCGCGGTCTGAAGTTCGACTCACCGACCACCGGCACGTTTTCTATAGCAGCCCGAGGTCGCGCAATTCGCGGCGCATCGGTTCGGGCATCGAAGCGACGCTGGCCGCCGCGGCCTTGCCGAGATCGGGCGGCGCCGCATCCTCGGTAAAGTACCGCCATCCCTGGAATGCCCGCATCGGGCGCGGCGACACCGCGATCACCTTCGGCTGCATTACCAAACGGCATCGCCCGATGCCGTCCCGATCGCGGAACGGCTCGATCGCGATCAGCTTTTCGCGCGCGGCGATTTCACCGCGAATAACCCAGTAAAGCGAGCCTCCCGCGAGCAGCTCCTCGATGCGCTTGGGCGTCATCCGCGTGATGTGAATATGATGAGGCGGCAGGCCTTTCTTCTTGGCGGCCTGGATGCGCTCGGCGATCCAGCCTTTGAGATCCCTCACGGACTCGCAACCGACGCAGAGCTTGATGAGATGAAGCGGCATATTCCTGAAGTTAGCGATCCGCTCGGACTTTTGGAAGCATCAATCGTTCGAGGCTGCGGGAGCAGGCACCGCAGGAGCAATCGAAACCGGCGCCAGGATGCGTGCAGGTTTCGGCGCCGGCTGCTTCTTTGCCGCAGCCAGCGTAGGCGACGTCGCGGGCGTCGGCCGCTGTGAGGGCGTATTCGCTGCCGGGTTTGCCGCGCGCGGCGCGGACGAAGTGGACGCTGCGCTGGGCTCAGGCGTCATGATGCTGACCGGCGGGGTCGAGGCTGCGCTCGGAAAGTCGGCGCTGGTAGGCCTGCCCGTCGGCACCCCCGGAAGTGCCGCGACTGGCGACGACGTCGCAGGCGCGGATGCAGGTGGCGAGGAATTCCATGTCGGCGCGTAACGCGAGATCAGGCTGTCGTAGAGCCGCTCATCCATATTCGCCACGATCTGGCGGCGATCGGTCAGCGACCGGAACGCGGCACAGTCCGACGGCGTACAATGGTCGCGCACCGCAAGCACATAGGCCATCAGCCCGTAGCGGTCGTGCTCGACCGCGTGGCGCAGCGCCTCAAGCTCAGACGTCATGTTCCGGTTGGCGGCCGAAACGTCGCCGAACGCAGTCAGCCGGCCAATTTGCGTGGCGGCATAGGACAGCGCCGCCGCGACCGCATCGGGAGAGCCGAACAACGCCTTCTCGCACGTGGTCAAGACCGCCTCTCCCGCCATATCGTCGATGCACGACAACGCCGGCAAGGCAGCGACCGCCGGTCGAGCCGGCTGGCCCGATCCAATCATGCCGGGACCGCCCGAATCGAACCCGCGGATGGTCGCAGCGACCGCAATACCGACGGCCACCAGGGTGATGACCGTCAACGCGCCGTTCGCCACCGACTTCTCGGCGCGCAACAACGTTATCAGCACGATGACGCCGAAGAATCCCGCTGCGGCCAAAGTCAGCCACATCGGAAAGGCCGCTGAACGCCACATCTGATCGAGCGAGTTGGCCCAGGCCCAATTCATGCGCGATTTCCCCAACGCAGCATAAAATGCATTCGGCGAAAGCGGATGCCGATTCTTCTGCACTCAGCTTTTCGCAGCATGAATCTGCGAACCGGGCCTTTTGACGGCGAGCGAAATGGAAATCCATTTCACCCCTTCCGTTTGCGCACAATTTCAGGAAAGCGCGAGCTGACTTTCCTTGGCCACGCGTTCGAACGCTTCGGTCGAGCTCTTGATACGGTACTGGCAGTCGTCGCCGTCGGTCGGAAGCAAGCGGATCACCTCATAGGTTCCGCTGGCAGCCGGACGTGCGACGTTGCTGGCCGTAAAATAGACAGTCTCTCCAACGTTGTATTTATGCTTCAACGCCCTCTCCATCACGCAAAACATCGGCCCTCGCCCACGGTCCCGCTAGGCCGGCCGACTGAAAACGATGGCTGTATAGCATGGCCCACGTCTTTTTGGCCAGTTACATCCGCACATGGCAAATACGATAATTTTGCAGGTTTTTCAGGGGGATATCCACAAACCGCCGATTGCTCGAAAATCCGCCCACCGGGCTGGAAACCATCACCTTCGGGCAGGCAAACCAGCCCAGGCCCGCAACGGGCCGCGGCAAATCAGGCCCGCCTGCCGTGAACTTCAGGCGCTATGTGGCAGCTTGCCGTCGGGGCTTGCGTGATCCACAGCCTTCGGAAGCTGCTGCGCCAGAATCTGGGCGATCTGGTCGACCGGGATGTTGAATTTGGCCGCCAATTGCTTGACCACGTCACTGCCCAGTACCTGCTGCAACTGCTCGGCCGTGATCGGAAGGTTCTGACCGTTGCCGATCCAGGATTTGACCTGATCGCCGAAGCCAGCCTGCTGCAGTTTGGCCACGATCGCGTTCAATCCGCCTTGACTGCCATTGCCGAGAACTTCGCTTAGCACCACCGGCAGAACAGCCGCCTCGAGCTGTCCGAGCGCGCCCTTGAAGGCAGCCGAATTTTCCAGCGAATCAAGAATTCCCATGGCCGAACCCTCTTTGGGTTAGATGCGCGACGTCGGTTCTCGATTCAGACTGCTTTTGGTTCGCAAGGTCAAGCGACGAATCTGGGCGACGGCTCGAAACCGGCCCCGCCTTTAGCGCGCCGGTATTTCGACGTCAGGGGCCCGCGGGCTGAGATCGTGCGCGCGTGTGGCCTCGTCCGCTTGCGACTTTAGATCGGCGGCCTTGTCGACCAGCGCCGCCGCAAGCTGCTGGTTCCCGGTTGAGCTGGCGAATTTGAGAAGCGCCGCCGCTTGTCGCACTAGATACAGTCTTCCTATCATCCTTGAACCCCACCGAAGCACCCCAAGCTAATGCATCACGTTCGGCGGCGGAATTTGTTCCCTTCAAATTGTACAAAAGTGAACTTACGCGGTTCCATTGGAACCGCTGAAAAGGAATCTACTGGGAACCGCGGTGCGATCGGTGGCGTCGGCCGTCTAGATCGTCTCAAACTTCTCGATCACGATGGTTTCGGCAAGGCCCCCGTTGGTCCATTCCTGGAACGCCGGCAACGCCATCATCGTGTCCATATAACGTCGCACGTCCAGCGACACCGCAATCGCATAGGTGCGAAAGCGATGCACCACCGGCGCGAACATGGCGTCCGCCGCACCAAAGGCGCCGAACAGGAACGGCCCGGTCTTGCCGTAGCGCGCGCGGCACTCGGTCCAAATTTCCTGAATCCGCCCAATATTGGCGCGCGCCTCGGTCGACAATTCGATTGTCCCGACCGGCCGATGCAGGTTCATCCCGCATTCGTTGCGCAGCGCGGCGAAGCCCGAATGCATCTCGGCGGAAATCGACCGCGCATGCGCCCGCTCCGCAGGATCCTGCGGCCACAACCGCTTTTCCGGAAACCGCTCGACGAGGTATTCGATGATAGCAAGCGAATCCCAGATCGTGACGCCGTCATCGATCAGCACGGGCACTTTGCCGGCACGCGAGAAATCGAGGATCCGCTGCTTGTCGGCTTCACCCGTGTAGAGCGAAATGAAGACCTCCTCGAGCGGGATGTTGTTGGCGCGAAGCGCGAGCCATGGCCGCATCGACCACGACGAATAGTTCTTGTTGCCGATCACAAGCTTCAGCGTCATGCGACACCACTCCTCGTTCAGGCAGCACTGTGCCATGACGTGCGCCCAGCATTCAAGGCGCCCGATGTATTGGCTAGCGGTTGCCGCCATCAACCATGCGTGGCAGCATTCGCCGGCCCGAAGGGGGCCACATGCATGCGCGCTTATCTGGTCGATATCCTGGCGGTCGGCTTCTTCGTTCTTGAATGGGCGGTTTACGCGCTCACGCTGGAGCACACGGCGTACGGACGCAACAGCCTGTCGGCACGCATGCATGTCTATCGCGAAGTGTGGGTCCGGCGCATGCTCGATCGCGAGGCCCGCATGGTCGATATGCAGATCATGGCAGCGCTGCAAAACGGCACCGCTTTCTTCGCCTCCACCAGCCTGCTCGCGGTCGGCGGCGCGCTGGCGCTGTTGCGATCGACCAACGAGGCGCTGGCCGTGCTGAGCGCGCTGCCGATCAACATCAGCCCTTCACCGGCGCTCTGGGAAATCAAATGCGTCGGGCTGATCCTGATCTTCATCTACGCTTTTTTCAAATTCGCCTGGGCCTACCGTCTATTCAACTACGTCGCCATCCTGCTCGGCTCCATGCCGCCGGCCAGTCAGCGTGACACCCCGCAAGCCGAGGCGCATGTCGTGCGGACGACGCGATTGTTCGAGGCCGCTGGCAAGCATTTCAATCGCGGGCAGCGCGCTTTCTTCTTTGCACTCGGCTATCTCGGCTGGTTCGTCAGCCCCTGGGTTTTGTTTGCAACGACGGCTGCCGTGGTGGTCGTCACCTGGCGCAGGCAATTCGCTTCCAATGCCTGGCGAGCGATGGGGAGTTAGAGCGACGTCGCGCGTTCCTCAATCCCATTTCGGCGCGAAACCGAAATCGGTGAGCCTGCCCTTGGCGCTTCCCATCTGAAAGATCTGGCGCATCTCCTCGTCCGACAGCTCGAAGTCGAAGATATCGATATTCTCGGAGAGCCGTTCGATCCTTGAGGTCCGCGGTATTGCCGAAACATTCTGCTGCACCAGCCAGCGCAAGCAAACCTGCGCTGCGCTCTTGCCGTGGGCCTGCCCGATCCTCGCCAACGTCTCGTCATTCTTGATGCGGCCCTTCGCAACCGGACTGTAGGCGACGACAGCGAGGCCATGGCGCGCGCAGGCGTCGCGCACCTTGGTCTGGTCGAGGTAGGGATGATATTCGACCTGATCGCAGACCAGAGGTTCCGGGCATACGGCCGTCGCCTCCTCGATCAAGGCGACGGTGAAATTCGAGACGCCGATATGCCGGCTCATGCCGAGCTTCTTGACACGCGCCAGCGCGCCAAGCGTCTCCGCCAGCGGCACCTGCGGATTTGGCCAGTGCAAGAGCAGCAAATCGACCTCGGAAAGCCGCAGCTTTGCCAGACTGTCCTTTGTCGATCGTTCGAGATCATTGGGCGCGAAATGCGTCGTCCAGATCTTGGTGGTCACGAACATATCGTCGCGCTTCACCCCCGAAGCTCGCAGGCCCTCGCCGACATCGCGCTCATTCTCATAAATCTGGGCGGTATCGACGTGGCGATAGCCGAGCTTGAGCGCCTGCTCGACCAGGCGCGCGCAGGTGCGCCCGCGCAGCTCCCAGGTGCCGAGCCCGATCGCGGGAATTCTAGCGCCATTGGCTTCGATGAATTGCATCACGGAATCTCAAGCCATAGTAGAACTCATTATGACCCGCCGCCATGGCACTGCCAACAAGGGCCACGCGGATTTAGGCGTCCGCGGAACAGCCTATTGCAATAACTTATTTGCGATCAGGTTTTGGCCAGCGCGGAAAACACCATTTCCGGGGCGTGGGCGATCACGGCAAGCAGCGCGCGGGCCGGTCCGCGCGGCATGCGCTTGCCCTGTTCCCAATTGCGAATCGTCTCGACGGGAACGCCGAGCCGGCTTGCGAATTCCAGCTGCGTCAGACGGGCGCGACGGCGAAGATCGCGCACCGCAGGCGTAGCCGTCTCCTCGCCGTAAGCGGTGGAACAATCGACCGGAGCGGTCGGGGGCGCCGACAAGTTCATTTGAGGGGCGAGCGGAAACTCCAGCCCATCCCTCAATTCGACGATCCGTCCGTCCGCTTTCAGCCGCAGGCGCTTCATGCTCGACTCAATTTCAGCCGCGGATCTCCGAGGGAAAGATCCAGAATCAGTTCCGACGAACGATAGTCCATGATGCGCGTTAAGAGTTGATTAACGATACAGGCCCGTCCGCTATCTCCTTGGGCGATATCAATGATGCGGCCGAACCGTTCTTGCCGGCCTGATAGTTTGCCAAACTCGAGAGGGGCGCAGTGCATGACGTGCATCAATAGCCGGCGCCCGGTCATAGAACCGCGGGATGCCGAAGCGAGAGTTAAACTGATTACCAACCGACTGAAGGCCACGCGCAAGGGTATCCTCCTGTTTCACCAAGACCCGAACGCTCAAACGGCGGCCATGCGGCCGGCTTTTTTGCGCGATCTCGGGGGCAACGGCCATCATCTCGTCCACTGGGTACCCGCCGCACCCGTTGCCGACAAACCGCACTGACCCCAAATTCGGCTGTGAAAGGCTTACAATTATGGCTGTATTCACGTCGCAGTATGTAATGATCGGCCGGCAATGCATAACGGTATTCTTTTCATGAGCAGCGTGTTGACGGGGGTTCGGAGGAGACCTTGGGCGGCACTTAGCCTTGGCCTTGCCTGTCTTGCCTACCTCGTCGCTCCGGCCGCGCTGGCCGCGGACTGTCCGGAACATCCGAACGCGCTGGGGACCTCGCGCACGCTGGTAGTCGACCCGAGGGAGCATCCGCGGCTCGGCGCTATGCAATACTCCGAAACACTGCCGCTCGCCGATCATGAGGTGGTGCTGACGTTCGACGACGGCCCGCTGCCGCGCAACAGCAACCAGATTCTGGATATTCTCGCCTCGCAATGCGTGAAGGCAACCTTTTTCGCCATCGGGCGCATGGCCCAGTCCTCGCCCGAAGGCGTTCGCAAACTCCGCGACGCCGGCCACACGATCGGCACACACACCCTCGACCATCCGCTCAGCATGAATCACATGTCGACCGAGCGGGCCAAGCAGGAGATCGACGATGGCATTGCGTCGGTGAAAGCCGCACTCGGGGATAACGCTGACACCGCCCTCGCCCCGTTCTTCCGCATCCCTGGTTTGCTGCGCGCCGACAATGTCGAGGAATATCTGGCCGAACAGGGCATCCAGATCTGGAGTGCCGATGTTCTGGCGGACGATTGGCATCACATATCGTCCTCGCGCGTGTACGACCTCGCGATGAAGCGGATCGAGGCAAGGGGAAAAGGCATTCTCTTGCTCCACGATATTCAAGCGCGAACCGTCGCCGCACTGCCGAGGATCTTAAATGAGCTGAAAGTGCGCGGCTATCACGTCGTGCATGTGGTGCCCTCGACCGCGGAGCGGCCGGCGACCCCGACAGAGCCGGGGCAATGGCTGGTGCATCCGGCGGTCGAAAACATCGCGCACTGGCCCAAGATCCCAAATTTCGTATTTGCTGACGCGGGCACCCTTCCCGCCCCGTCGCTGTCGGATTTGGACTGGCCTGACGCCGAGCCGAGCGCGTTGAATGAACCGATCGCCCGCCTCGGGCGGCCGGCGCACGGCGTGCCGCTGCCGCCTGAAACGCCCTGGCCCCGCCCATCCGAGCTTCCGCTTGAAACCGTCGCCGCTACCCTGCCCGCGCCCGCCGAGAGCATTTTCGAAGTGCCGGATGGGCTCGATGTCGCCCTGCACAGCGTCGCACCCTCTTCTCGCGCGGAGCACGCCCGATCAACGAGATTGGCGTCCGTTGAATCCGAGGATTCGCGGCACCTGTCCCGCGGCAAAGGTCGCTTCGGACACCGACTGGCCCATCATCCTCGCCACGGCTCGTCCAGGGTAGCCTCGCGGCGAACTTCGCACGCGGCGGCGGCCCATCGCGGCTCGCTAAGGCATCTGGTTCAGGTCAAGAAGCGCCGCGTGTAACGCCTGGAGCATCGCTTCTGTCCGCTTCACGCGAACCGATCCCCATTGCTCTAGTCGGTCACAATCTTTGTCACGCACAAAAATACGATCAGGGCGAGAAACAACAGGTCGATATACGACTTCATTTCGCCCGCCTGGCGCAGGCCCGCTACTTCGGTGACGATCTGTTTGCGCTGGGCCGATGCAGCCGGTCCTTCCCCGGCCAGGGTTGCGAGGCGACGCGCCTCGCCCTCGAGCCGCTCGATGCGCTGGAAGAAATAGAACGACCGCAACGCGGAGGCCGCGCGCATCGCGCTGTAAACCAGAACAAGGATCGCGACGATCGCGCGCTGCTGGTATTTGTCCAGGAAATTCAGGCTGTAATAGACCAACGCCAGGAAGATGAAGTTGGAGAGGAACCGGTAGGCATAGCTCAGGAATTTCATGCGGGTGTTCCGTCCACGGTAAGGTTGGAGGTCTCGATGGCACTAGTTCCGCCATCAAGCCGGAAGCCGGTCTTTGGTTAGCGTCAGTCCATATGCCGCCCGTGTGTTACAGCGAGGCAACGCAGGCTTGCGTCGCTTCGAACGCCGATAGCAGCCCAGAGAAGTCGCGTTTGACGACAACCGAATTGCCGATTCGCATCCGCGCCACCCCTGTTTTGGCCGGCCCGGCATTCCCAGAAATTCGTGGTGCGCTCGGAGGGCGGTCGCATTTGCTGCGATTTTAATAGCTTATCCGAGCGAACCGTAGAAAAAGGTTCCGATCTGACCCAAAGGTGCCTTTCGCGATTCCCCAAGGCTTTGCGCCAGTCTTAGCCTCCCACGAATTGTAACGCCAGCGCGGCGTTGGCTGCGGCGCCAGACGCCCTGAACCCTGAGCGCGGAAATCAACGCCCCATATTCGATTTAGGGTTTGGGATCGCGCGGCGTCAAACACGAAATCGATGCCGTCACCATGAGTCACAACGACGATTTTCGTATTCGGCGCGACATCCATCTGGTTGCGCATGTTGCGCGACGCATTCAGCGCCTGCGCCGCCGCGTCGTCGATGTGATAGACCACGTTGACTGGTGCGGACTAATCCTGTTCGACGACCAGCGCCGTTTTGTCTTGGGCCAAAGTCGGGACCGCGCAGAACAGCATCGGCAGTAAAGCCGATATCCTGCGCATTCGCGCCTCCGCCACCAAAGCCGCGAGCGTCAGCCAGCGATACCGACATTGCCATCGACGTTCTTGAGACGCGGCAGGTTGAGTTCGGGCGCCGCAATGGTCTTCTTCGTCCGCAAATGGCGTGCAACCAACTCCCATATAGGCTCGCCGCCGGCATCGCGCGCGGCTTCGGAAACAGGTGCCCAACCTGCCACTTTGTAGGTCTTGCCGGCCTCGATCGGATTGCCTTTGAGCGTCATATCGCCGATGCGATTGCCGATATTTGCCGTCGGATCGCAGGAATATCTCATACCTCCCACGCGCACCATATCGCCACCCTGCTGGTGATAGGGGTCGACATTGAAGAGATTGTCGCAGACGTCCTCGAGGATCTGCTTGATTTGCGAGCCGTTCATTTGCGTGACCGTCACGTAAGGATAGGTGATGGCGGTCTGGTCGAGCACGTTCTCCATTGTGATGGGCCCGCCGGGCAAGATCGTCGTGCCCCATCGGAAACCGGGTGAGAAGGAGATCTCGGCGTCCCTTTCCGCCATGAGCGCGTCGAGGATGATCTGATCGAAACTGCCGTTGAAATTGCCGCGACGGTAAAGCAGCCCCTCGCTGACGGCCAGCTTCTCGCCAAGCCTGCTCTCGTAGGGCGCACGCGTCCTGGCGATGAGCGCCTCCATTTCGGCATCCGCCGGGAGCAGGTTGGCAAAGACCGGAAGAAGCCGATAGCGGTAATCGGCAACGCGGCCGCCCTTCACGTCGAGATCAAGTAGGCCGACGAATTTGCCGGCGCTGCCACCGTTCATCACGATGGTATTGCCGCCGGCATTGCTGACGATGCTGGGAGTCGGCACGCCGTCATGGGTATGGCCGCCAAGTATAGCGTCGATCCCGCTGACGCGAGAGGCCATCTTCAAATCGACATCCATGCCGTTGTGCGACAGGAGAACGATGGCCTGGGCGCCTTCGGCCCGCGCCGCATCGACCGTCTTTTGCATGTTGTCGTCCTGGATGCCGAAGGTCCAGTCGGGAACGAAGTAGCGCGGATGGGCGATCGGCGTATAGGGCATCGCCTGGCCGATGATGGCGACCTTCACGCCGTTGACGGCGCGCAGGACGTAGGGTTTAAAAACCGGATCGCCGAAATCGGCGGTCTTGATGTTCTGCGCAATGATCTCGATGCGGCCCGCGAAATCCTTCTCGGCGACCTCCTTCACGCGATCCTGGCCGAAGGTGCTTTCCCAATGCAGCGTCATGAGGTCGACGCCGAGCAGCTTCTGGGCCTCCACCATGTCTTGCCCCTTCGACCACAAGGCCGAGCCCGAGCCTTGCCACGAGTCGCCGCCGTCGAGCAGCAGCGCGCCGGGCCGCGTGGCGCGAAGTCGCTTGATCAGGGTCGCGATATGGGCGAAGCCGCCGGCCTTGCCGTAGATCGGGGCATAACGTTCGAAATCGAGGTAGGTGAAGGCGTGAGAAAGCCGTGTGTTTGGCGCAATCCCGAACTGTTTGAGAAACGCCTCGCCAACAACGTGCGGGGGCCGCCCTGCCATGCTGCCGACGCCAAGGTTGACGTTGGGCTCGCGGAAATAAATCGGCCGCAGTTGCGCGTGACTGTCGGTGATGTGCAGAAGAGAAACGTTGCCGAAGGCCGGCGCGCCGTAAAGCTCCTCTGCCGCTTGTTCGGCACGAGCCGCGGACAAGGGCAGCGGCAAGCCTGCCACGCTTGCCATGCCAAGAAGGTGCAGAAATTCTCGACGATCCATTAGAGCAGCCCCCAACTTTGGCTTATTGATTGACAAGTGAATTGGAATCGAAAGGAAGAGTCATCGGATCGCGGAGCTGGGCCTCGGTAAGGATGCAAGTGTGGTTGCTGCGCGGCATGTCGGGGGCAGGCGTTGGACGCCTTGGAATCGTGAACCCTGTCCGAAGGTATCGCGCGCGGTTTCCACGTATTTCTACTCAAAGCCTTCGGCGGCGCGTGGTCGGCACCGCAATGCCCGCTCAGCTTACGGTCGCCTCGTCCGTGCGCGCGTCGCCTGAGCTGTCCGTCCATGAGATGCTCACGTTGTCGCCCGGCTTGCCGCCCTTGACTTTGAAGGCCAGGTACGGGTTCCTCGCCACCGCCGGACCCCATTGTGCCTGCATCACCACCTTGTCGTTGAGCTTGGCGGTAACCTCGTTAATGAACAGGGCGGGAACGATCTGGCCGGAGGGATCCTTGCGCAACCCCGTCTCCATCACATGGTTCATCAAAACTTTCACCTCGGTCACGCCGTCCCTGTTGGTGGCGCGGATTTTCATCGGAAGGCCCATGAGATTTCTCCTCTGATTTCGAATTCGAGCGAACGGGCGCGGATACTCGACGACCAGCGCCAATGTTTCCGTGACGGTCAGCCGCCGCAGCCGCCGAGCGTCACCTTGATTTCCTTGGTCGCCGCGTAAAATTTACCATCGGCCTTCACCAGCGCGATGATATTGGACGTTTCGGCCATTTTCACGCGTGTGCTGATCTCGGGAAGCATATCCGGTCCAAGATCGAACTGGGCGGTGAGCGTGGTCGGATTCTTTTCTATCAAAACGGATATCTGGGTGGTGTTGGGAATCTTGCTGATTACTTCAACTGGTACCACGGCGCCGTTTTCGGCGATATCCGAGGCATTGATCCGAACGTCGCCGCTGGCAGTCGGCGACTCGACGCCAAGCGCCTTATAGGCATCGGCGAGCGCCTTTGTTTCGAAGGCGGCCTTGTTCCAGGTCGCGAGCGCCAGGCGTGGCGCAAGCGCCAAGGCCGACGTCGCAAGGGCGAGCAGCCCAGTCAGGTGCAGAAATCCGCGACGGCTGGCTTGGTGTCCGAGATTCATGAGTTTCTCCTTGGAGTGACGATCAAACGGAAAGCGTGTCGGCGAACGTCTCGATGCGGAAAGCAGCGGTCGCCCAGAGCAGGAATTCGCGACAACGCGCCGCCACGATGGAGGTGGCGACACTTACCGAATGACGGCGTTGCGCCAGGATGTCTTCTGTTCATTGGCCTGTTCCACTGAAAGTCTGGCCTGCGCGATCGCCTCATCGGCGGCCGCTTTCGCCTCGTCCCACTTGCCGGCAGCGAGCGCCTTCCGGGCATTGGACAAAGCGGTCTCGGTCGAAGTCCAGGCCGCCTTGGCGGCGATCGCCTCCGATTCGGCCTCCTGCGCCGCGGCGAGCGCCGCTTCGGCTTCGGCCTGTGTGGCGGCCAGAGCGGGTAGGCTCAGCAACGCGAGCCCGGCAGCAAGAATGATCGCACGTATCATGGACGAGTCCCCGGACCGGTGATGGGAATTCCGTTGCTCATGTAGGAGAGAAAATATTCGAGATCGCGATAGTCCTCGTCGTCGGCTTTCAACGGCACCGCGCGGGTCTGCGACGAGCAGGTGGAAATACGACGAATTGAGGTGCCCATACTGCCCCAGTCGGAGCGGTAGATCGGCATCGCCGCAAGAATGCCCAGCGCCGGGGCCAGAATGTCGCCGCGCATACGTTCACCCGCCGGCGACATATGGCACGACGCGCAGGAGACATCGAGCTGGCCCTTGCGGGAATAGAAGAATTCCTTGCCACGATCATAGGCGGCCAGCGCGCGAGAATCGTCCGGAATGGCGATCGCCATCGGCTTGCCACGCGAGGACTCGGACATCACGGCAGCCAGCGACGCCATCATGCCGGTCATTGGATCGAGTGGCTTTTCGCCATTCTCCACTCTGCAGCGATTGATCGCACCTTCCAGCGTCTCGACCTGCCCGGTCTCGGCAATGAAGCGCGGATAGGTCTGTCGCACCCCCTCGCCCTTGTTGTCGAAACAATCGGCATAATGCCTGCCGTTAGCGAACGCCTTCTCCCACTCGGCGTGACCTTCATCGAGCGCGATTTCGTAGGGAGGAAATTCCATGATTACTTTCCACTCCTTGCGCATCCCTTCGTTGACCGCATAAGGGCCATTGCCGAAATCGTCCTTCGCCACATTAGGAAATTTGGCGAAGAAAAATGCCTGGAAGGCTTTGCGATCTGTTTCCGGGTCGGTCTTGTCGGCGGCCTTCGCCGACACCATCGCCAGCAGCAGGGCGCAAGCGACGTTCAGTGCGAGTGCAGATCGGTGAAGCCTGCTGACCTTGGGGTGAAATTCCGCTTTTGGATTGCAATGAACCATATCGATCACAGCGTATAGAGGAAGTCGATGATTTTCTCGATCTCGACCCCGGTCAGAATATGATTGCGGCCGAAGGCAGGCATCGGCGCTATCGAATTACGCATCGGCTCGTTCGTCAGGATCTCCACCAGATCGGCGCGATTGGGGAAGCGACGCCTCATGTCCACCAACTCACGGCCGACGCTGCTCGGCGCGTCACCGCCCTTGATCGTGTGACAGGCGAGGCAATTGCCCTTGCCACGATCAAGCGCCAGCTCCTGCCCGGCCTTGACGTCATCGGCACGGGCGGACATCGGCTTCGCGTCTTCCGGTATATGATCAGATGGCTTCTGGGCGATTACGCCACGCATGGCGGCAACATCATTCGCAGAGATCGCCGATCCTTTGTTGCCCCAGCTGGTGCGGATGAAGGAGAGTATGTCGGCGACGGTGCGGTCGTCCAGCTTTGCCAGCTCAGGCATGGAAGGGCGCGTCTTGTCCGCCGGGGTTCTGGCCATAGCGCCGCCAGCGAGCGTGATCTGGATCAGCGAACTCGGATTGCCCGCCTCCACGACCGAATTGCCCGCCAGGGCGGGAAATAGCCGAGGAGTACCCTTACCGTTCATGCGATGACAAGGCGCGCACTGCGCGACATAGCCGATCGCTCCGGGGCTATGGTCTGCGCCTTCATAAAGCTTCGCAGTGGTGGCATCCTCCGCCTTGGGCGCGGATGCGGCATGGCCCGGCCGGGCCGGCCGGCTTGCCAGATAGGCGGCAATCGCCGATGCGTCGGCGTCGCTCAGATATCGCGTGCTGTGCTGAATGACTTCGGCCATGCTGCCGAACGCCGCCGTGCCGGCGTTGCGACCCGTCTTGAGGAAATCAGCGATCTCCTGCTGGGACCAGCTTGCCAACCCGATGTCCTCCTGACGCAGGCTCTTGGCATACCATCCCTCCAATTCCGCGCCGGACAGGAAAGCGCCACCCGGTCCATCCCTGAGTGCCTTCTCCTGGAAGGCCACGCCGCGCGGCGTGTGGCAGGCGCCGCAATGCCCCGCCCCCTCCACGAGATACGCGCCACGCGACACCTCCGGCGTCGCGCCTTCCGGGGGTTTGAAGCTGCGGTGACCACCGAACAGCACCTGCCACCAGGCAAGCGGCCAACGCATGTTTTTCGGCCACGCGATAGTTGAAGCTTGATTGTGCTGCGCGATCGGTTGAACTGCGGAAACGAAATAGGCGTAGAGCGCCTGCGCATCCTCATCTGTCAGCACGGAATACGAAACGTAGGGCATCGCCGGATAAAGCGGGGAGCCATCCTTGCGGATGCCATGACGGACCGCCCGTTCGAAATCGGCAAAGTCGTATCCGCCGATGCCGGTGTCCTTGTCCGGTGTGATGTTCGTCGAATAGATTGTGCCGATCGGCGTCTGCATCGCCAGACCGCCAGCGAACGCCTTGCCCCCTTTTGCGGTATGACACGCCACGCAATCCGACGCTTGCGCGACATACCGCCCCCGTTCGACCAGGGCCGGATCGGCAGAATTCACATTAAAATTCTGCCGAGGCGCGACCAAGGCTGGGGCCAGGTAGCTGCCGCCAATGGCAACCGCCACTCCAATCGCCACAGCGGAGGCACCGAGCTTGAGAAGTTTCATGATCGATACGCTCCGCATCCGCCGGATCAGCGAATGTAGGCCTGGCCTTCGGTGATCTTGTAGGTCCAGGGCAGGTTGGCGTTCTTCCAGCCGTTGACGTCGCGGCGCCCTGCGGGGCTCATGTCGCCCTCGAATCCGTCCACCACCGAATAAACCTTGGTATAGCCAGCTTCCTGCAACAGATCGGCGGCGCGCGAGGAGCGGTCGCCGGAGCGGCAAATCAGGATGATGGGATCGCTCTTGCCACGGTTCAGGTGGGTCGCGAGCGCAGAGACGGCGCCGACAAAATCCGAATTGGGCGACATGGTGTAGCGGTTGTTTTGCTTGTCCCAGCCTGCCAGATCGTCGATCTCCATGTAGGGGATGTTCTGGTCAATGAGGGTGGGTGTGCCAACGAACTGGAACTCACCCTTGGTACGAATGTCGATGAACAGCACCTTGGCGCCGCCCTCCGACTTCATTTTATAGGCCTCGGGCGCCGAGAGATACAGCCCGAGCTTGCTCTGCTTGACCAAAGGCAATTTGGCGACATCGACGGGCTGATAATCGCCGGCAAAGGCCGGGGTGAGCAGCAGGGCCAGAGCCAGCCCGAGAATAGCGGTCCTCATGTGTTCCTCCTAGTGCTTCTCTAAACCGGCAGTGCCGCGCTCGCGCGACGACTGCTCGTTCTTTGGTGCGGCGAACTTCGCCGACTTACGACATGCGCTTGATCAGGAATTCGAACTGCTTGCCCTCCGCCTTGGATTCGAGCAGGTCGTTTCCGGTTGTGCGGCAGAACGCTTCAAAATCTTTCACCGCGCCGGGATCGGTCGCGAGCACCTGAAGCGTGCCGCCGATCGGCACGTCCTTGAGCGCCTTCTTGGCCTTCAGGATCGGCAACGGGCAGTTCAGTCCCTTGGCATCTAGAATTTGGTCAGCCATCTTGTCTCCTCGGTGATTACAATGCTCGGAACGAGTTCAGATGAACAGGTTGATGTCGCTCTTGGTTGCTGTCTCGATATAGGTCGCGGCGCCACCGAGGACCGGCCCCTCGATCATATCGTCCTTGGTGTATTCGAACAGATCCATGGTCATCTGGCAGGCGATCATCTTCACGTCAGCCTCGATCGCCATGGCGCGCAGTTCCTCGATCGAGGCGACGCCCTTCCTCTTGATGAGGTTCTTCATCATCATCGTCGCCGCCGCGTCAACCCCGGGGATAGCGGAGACGAGATTGGGCATGCCGATATGCATGCCGAACATCGGCATTTCCATCGCTGGGTTGCCGAGAGTCGTGACATTCAGGTCAAGCTTCTTTTTCAAGAGCGTGAGCCCATAGAAGGTGAAGAACATCGTCACCTCGAGGCCCATGGCGGCCGCGGTCGTCGCCAGGATGAAGGGCGGATAGGCCCAGTCGAGGGAACCCTTGGTGACAATCATCGACATGCGCTTGGTATTGGATTCGTTACTCATTTCACCACCTTTGTGTTTGATCATTGAGGCGCGACCGCGCCGATAACGCGTTCAAACTTTCCACAACACGACCACCAGGACCAGGACCGCCAGAAACAGTGTCTCGGCGACGATCAGCGCGATCGCCCGTCCGCCGACGTCCGCCATCGCCTTGAGCGATGTCTTCATTCCCAGCGCCGCAATCGCCGTCACCAGGCACCAGCGCGAAAAATTCCTGATGAACGCAAGCACGGGCTCGGGAATTATACCCGTGCTGTTGAGCACCACCAGAGCGGCAAAGACGACGAGAAACCCGGGCAATTGGCGGCCGGCCTTGCCGACATTGTGGGCACGGAACACATAGGACAGCGTCACCACCACGGGCAACAGCATCGCCACCCGCAACAGCTTGGTGAAGGTCGCGACGTTGCCGCTCTCCTCAGATACGCTGAAGCCGGCGCCGACCACTTGCGCAACATCGTGAATGGTGCCGCCGAGGAACACGCCCACCGCCGCATGATCGAGATGGAAAAAGGCGATGATCACTGGGTAGACGATCATCGCGATCGTGCTCAGCGCTGTCACGCCGATTACGGTAAAAACGGTATCGCGTTCGTGGTTCTTACTTTTCGGCAGCACCGACGAGATCGCCAGCGCCGCGGAGGCGCCGCAGATCGCCACTGCTCCGGCGGTCAGAATTCCAAACGGCCGGCTCAACCCCACGGCACGGGCCGCCAGCGCGCCGAACAGGACGGTGGAGACCACCGCGCCGATCACCATGATGACCGGTGCCGTGCCGAGCTTCATGATCTCGGCGATCGTGATCTGCGCACCGAGCAGGCCGACGGCGACACGCAGAATGCGCTTGGAAGCGAACTCGATGCCAGCGACGCAGCGCCCCTCCTGCGACAAGAAATAAAAGGCCATGCCAAGCAGCAGCGCAAACAGCATCACTGGTCCGCCGTAATGCTCGGACAGGAATGTCGCGGCGATCGCGATGATCAGGCTCGCGAGCACGCCAGAAAAATACGACTGCCCGGCCGCGAACGCGCCGAGGCCGCGGCTCACCATCGTCAACTTGGTTTCGGCGATTTCATTCACGAACGGTCCATTCCTTTAGCCAGCGCATCCAGCAAAATTGTCGGCAGCCATCTTCGCTTCATAGGGTGCAGCGACCGCAGTTCCCGGAACGAGGCTCGGTTTGGCGGAAGCCCAATCCTTCGGGCGCACCTTGACCATCCAACCCTCGCCATAAGGATCGGCGTTAGCGAGCTTGGGCGTCCCGGTCAGCGCGTCGTTAGCTTCGACCACTTCGGCGTTGAATGCGATTTTCGCCGGCCCGACCCATTTGCCGGATTCAACAGTGGCGCACGACTTGCCCGCGTCCACCGAGCGCCCAGCTTTCTTTGCGGTGAAGGCGACAAGCTGGCCCGCCATCGCCGCGGCAACCGCCGTCATGCCGAGCGTCACCGTGCCGTCGGCGTTCTCCCGATACCAGATGTTGTTCTCGACGTCGTAGAGAAGCTCGTCGGGAAGGTTGCAGCCACGGACGGTCGGCATCGAGTCCTCCTTTATCAAACGTTTGCGACAGGCTGCGCCGATGCTTCGTGTTGACGCAGCGGCCGCGACGCGCAGCAGAACTCGCCGAGCCCTGCTACCTCCAGCTTGCCGCCGATGAAAAGCTGCAGATGCCGCGCCACCATGGCGCCGAGCCGCAGCCTGCGGGCGACGTCGGCATCCGCCGGCTCGAGGCTAACGAGATTGTGGTGGTAGACGAGTTCTCGGCAGGTTTCGCGGCAGGCGTTGAAGCTCGGCTCACCCCGCGCGCCCTGGCGGTGCAGCGCCAGCAGACGGAAGCCTTCGACGGCCCGCGTCGTTGGCGTCTCGCCGCGCGCCGCAAGCCAGATTTCGAGGATCGCTTCGCCGAGCACCAACAACTCGTCCGCGCGTTGCGGCGCCGTCGCCACGAGCGCGGCGTCAGGTGCCGCGAGCATCGCGTCGAGACGTGCCGCGATGTCGTCGAGATTTGTGCTGTGGATATTCGCCATCAGCCGAGCCCCCGCGCGCGCAAAAGATCTGAGGAATCGGAGAAATTCTCGGGTACGCCGACCTTGCGTGCAGACAGGCCGAGCGCCATGCCGAGAAGCTGGGTAAAGTACAGAATCTTCACTGTGGTCTTGCGGCCGAACACCTTTTCCGCGCGCACCTGATGCATTTCCAGGCCAGTGTGGCAGGTCGGGCATTCGGTGGCGATCACATCGGCACCGCACGCTTCCGCGGTGGTAAGAAGATTGAGCACAAGCTTAGTCGAAGTGTCGCTGTCCGACAGCGTATGGGCACCGCCGCAGCAAGCGGTCTTGAGCGGATACTCGACGTTCTCGGCGCCCGCAGCCGCCAGCAGATCGTCCATGAAATGCGGCTTCGACGTCGATTCCGAGCCAGGCCCCTTATCTTTTTCCGGGAAGATGTGGCGCGGGCGCGTGTACATGCAGCCATAATAGTTGGCGACCTTGAGGCCCTTGAGCGAATTCCTCACCCGCGCCTTCAGGCCTTCCTCGCCGATCGCTTGTTTGATCCAGTCGAGTGCGTGAATCGTTTCGACCTTGCCCGCCTCGTAGGTCTCGTGCCCAGCCTTGCGCGAGAGCCTCTCGGTGACCTCGCGCGAGGCGGGATCATTGGCGAGATCGTATTCGGCCTTCTTGAGATTGTGGTAACAGCCGTTGCACGGCGCCATCACGGTATCGAAGCCCATAGCTTCGGCGATCGAGAGGTTGCGCGCCGATAAATAGGTCTGCAGCTTTGGGTCGACGTTCTTGACCTCCATGGCACCGCAGCAGTTCCAGTTCTTGAGTTCGACGATGTCGAGGCCCAGCGCCTTGCCAAGCTCCTTGGTGGAGCGGTTATAGGCATGCCCGGTCCCTTCCAGCGCACAGCCCGGATAATAGGCGACTTGTTTGTACTTGGCGCTCATCACTCCGCTCCCTGCACGTCTAACCGAAGCGCCTTGCGGGCGGCCATCTCGCACTCTTCGACATATTCCTCGATCGCGGTGCTGGCGGCGCCCCAGTCGCGGGTGCGCGGCTGGAACAGGGTGGCGAGGCCGAGCTTCATCAGCAAGCCGACCGGCAGCCGGCTGGCCAGGCCGCGCACCAGCGCGACGAGCCAGTCCTGCAAAAGCGGCTGCTTAGTGCGGGCGAAGAACTGCTTCAGCACCCGGCCATCCTCGATCTTGCCGGTGGCGAAGACCTGCTCGGAGAAAACCTCGTCGAAGACTGTGGACGGCTTCTTCTCGGTGTGGCCCTTGAGCTCAAGCCAATGCGCTGTCGCTTTCATCACGCCTTCCGGATTGACGTCGCGCGGACAGGCGTAGGTGCATTTGTTACACGAGACGCACTGCCAGATAATGTCCTTGTCGCGCAGCAGTTCGTCTTCGAACCCCATGCGGATCAGGTAAATCCAGTAACGTGGATTGAAGTCGGGATTAATCGCGTTGACCGTGCAGGCGTTGGTGCAGGAGCCGCATTGCCAGCAGCGGTGGATGAACTCGCCGCCCGGGAGCGCGGCGATCTCCTCCTCCATCTGCTCATTGTAGTCGGTGACGGCACGCGAGGTAATGAACGTGCTCCAGTGCCCGGAAACGTCGACGCCGTCGATCTCCAACTGCTCGTGTGTGACGAGATTCTCGGAGCGGATCAGCGATTTTTCGTGGATCGGCATCGTCGCTCCTTCACGAACTCAGCTGGCGCGGTTCGCCGAGCACGTAGGCTTCGCCGTCGATCAGCTTGAGGCGGGTGCGGCCGGACTCGGTGTCGACGGCGTCGAGCCCGAGCATTCGCCGCGTGTGCGCCATCGCGTCGGCCTTGGCGCCACCGCAAAAATCCGCGTGCAGATATTGGCCGCCCCTGTCGTTGATGTAGCCGGCGTAGATGTGGGCACAGAGCAGGTCGGTATAGAATGTAAGGTCGCGGAAAACGCCGTTCGCCTGCAGAAAACCTTCCAGTTCCTCGCGCAACATCGCGAAGGTGGCAAAGCCATCGCCTACCTCAATCGTTCCCGGCTCGACATTGCCATCGCTGTACCAGATTTCGCGCAGCACACCGGTATTTACCTTGGCGTCCCACATCCAGCGCGTCATCAGAGGATAGCGCTCGGGCGCGGTGAAGTGCAGCACCTCGGCGGCAAGATCGCGCGACCAGCGGTGCTCGCGATCGGCAGGAAAGCTCGCCACAAATGCGCCAATACGTTGATCGGCGGTATTGATATCGGACCAGCCGTCGAGCAACGCGACGAGGCGCGAGCGCATCGCTGCGAAACCGTCGCGGCCGAGCCAGGCGCCGATGCGCCGGCGCACCGGCGTTGTAAAGGCGGCGAGATCGTAGAACTCGGGCTCGGTCAATTCGCTGACCTGACCCTTGCCGAGCACCTCCGCGAACAGCGAGGCTTTGAGTGCCAGCGCGCCGACGTAACGCTCGACACCACCGGTGTCGTCGGCGGCATCGACCAGGTTCTCGAACGCGCGCCGCAGCTTGGGGCCGGACAGATCGAGCACCGGCCGCCGCGCCGGCGCGCTCGTCACCTTGGCTTTATGGCTGCCGATCGCCCACATCACTCGGCCGCCTCCAGCACAGCACTTCGAACCAGCGTCAGCGCTGCCATCGCCGCCGATTGTCCTTGCGCGATAGAGTCGTCGATGGTCTCGGGTCCCGTCGCGGCTCCGGCGACGAAAACGCCGGGCCGCGAGGTCGCCGACATGCTGGAATAGGTAGAGGCCTTCTGGATGTGGCCGTGCTTCTCCAGCTTCACGTCGAACACCGCGGACAGCGTCATGTTGTCAACGTTGGGGTCCATACCGATGGCGTGCACGACCATGTCGAAGGGAATAGTGATCGGGCGCTTCACCAACGTGTCCTCGCCCTTCACGATCAGCCGCTTGCCGTCCGAGGTCACTTCGGCGATGCGCGCCTTGATGTATTTGACCTTGTGCTTTTCCTGGCTCTCCCAGTAGTAGAGGCCTTCATACAGACCGAAGGTGCGGATATCCATGTAGTAGATGTAGACGCTGCACTTCGGCAGCGCCTCGCGGATCTCCATCGCCAAGTTGGACGACACAGTGCAGCAGATTTTCGAACACCATTCGCGGCCGATCTGACGGTCGCGCGAGCCGACGCATAGCAGAATGGCGACCCGCTCGGGCTCGCGCCCGTCGGACGGACAGCGCACGCCCTTGCCAGACGAGAACATCTGCTCGACCTGGGTAGTGGTGACGACGTCGGGATAGGTGCCGAAGCCCCATTCCGGCTTGTTGACCGAATCGAAATGGGTGAAGCCGGTGCACAGGATGGTAGCCCCGGCCTCCACTTGCGAACCGTCGGACAGCGTCGCGCGAAATTCGCCGGGGCCACCGGCGAAGGCTTTGACCGTTGCGTTCTTCCTGACCTCGATAAGCTTATTGCTCTCGACCCGCTGCACCATGCCGCCGATGGCATCCTTGGCCCATTCGCCCGACGGCACCAATTTGGCATAGCCGGAGAGGATCGGCGCACCGCCGAGCCGCTCAGCTTTGTCGACGAGGACGACGCGCTGGCCGGCCAGGGCCAGAGCATGGGCTGCCGAGAGCCCCGACGGACCGCCGCCAACGATGAGAACAGGACGATTCATACCGCACCTCCAGGAAGGGCGGCGACAGGCTGGGGTTTGACGTAACCCGGACCCGACGTGATCGCGCGCTTGGGATCATAGAGTGTCTCGATGCGACCGGCCTTGACCTCCTCGAGGTAGGCCTCGAACTCGACTTTGGCCTTCTGCCAATCGATACCGAGCTTCTCCAATAGCCCCTCGAACGGCGAGGCGTGCCAGTGCAATTGCGCCAGCTTGTAGGGATGCGCGCCCAAAGCGAGCGCGGCGAACTGGCAGTCGGCCATGATCGGCAGTGCATAGACCTTGTCGACCGCCTTGCCGATCCACTGGTTCTTGTCGAGCGTGGTGATGCAGCCGGTATCGTGCCCGACCATCACGTCGGCCCTCGCCTCCTCCACCGCGACCTTGATCTTGCGATCAATCGCAAAGGAGCGGGTGAACTCACGCTCGCCGATGATGTGGCGGAAGCCGAAGCCGCAGCAATCGTACCAGGTGGAGTAGTCGATCACCTGCGCGCCGAGGGTCTGCATCAGGCCGGTGGAGACGGCGACGCGATTACCGTCCATCACCGTTTCGTCATAAATCACGTCCTCGGGCACCATCTTGTAGACGTGGCAGGCCGGATGGACGGTGGCGCGGATGCCGCTGACGTCCACGACCTGGTGCTGCTTGATGCGGTCGCGCATCACGTGCAGCCATTCC